>Ga0182027_10011463_pt1 | contig 12529 bp, 7 predicted proteins | sample 712E1DmetaG_FD_121300 | JGI IMG/M metagenome (GOLD analysis project Ga0182027, IMG submission 121300) | Permafrost microbial communities from Stordalen Mire, Sweden - 712E1D metaG (Illumina Assembly) | ecosystem: Environmental > Terrestrial > Soil > Wetlands > Permafrost | place: Sweden...
CCGAGCCGTGAATCACCAGTTTTTGCAAAGTAATCTGGAACAGCCAGGGCTTAAAGCGGAAGTGGCCTATTTCTACGCGGCCGCCCGTAACGTTTTCGAGCCCGGCAATGACCCGCCGCTCCAAAACGCGCTGGAACCACGCGCCGTCCATGACGATCAGCGCGGCGAGCGACAAGGCGAGCAGGTTTTCCACCAGGTAAATCGCCAGGCGAACCGGTTTGGAGACTTTCCAGCGCAGATGAAACCTCCCTTAAGACGAAATTCGAAGATCAAAGTTCGCAACTCGGCTCGGCCAGAGGGTTTCGAGTTTCGGTTTCTCGTACTTCACAGCGGGCACCTGACACCCCGCACTTAAAACGAATGGAATCGTACGCCCGTGGTGGGCTTCAGGTCATCAATCCATTCATCGAGCAATTGGTTGATCCGCTTTTGAGTAAGAATTTCCCGGATCTCAACTTCCACCTCGGAAAGCGCCGGTGGCGGGGAACCGGCGTTCTTCTTCTGGAATTCCGGAACAAACGCGGACCGGTAATACTCTGCCACCTCCTCGTCACTGGGGGAGGCGGCAGGGCGCAGGCGTTGATCGATCAGCCGCAACATGAGTTCCTGTTGCGCAACGCGCGCCAGCACCCCGGCCTCGGTCATGCCAAGATCCTTGAGCGCCCGCTCGAAGTCTTGCGGATGGGCAAATGCCTTGCGCAGCGCGGCCAGGCGCTCTGCCGCCGCCTTTTCGCTCGCGGCCTTTTCCGCGGGCCCCGGATTCTCTTCGCGGGTCAGGAGCCTTTGGTAGGTCAGCCGCTCGCGGGCATTCCGGGTTGCGGCGGGATCGGGCGGCACCGGGGGCCATTGGGCATTCAGGAAACATTCGAGACGGTACTCCTGCTCCACATCGCTGGCGGTAATGGCCTCGTGACCAATGGAGGCCACCACGCTGTCCAGGGTCTGCGCGGCGCTGCCGACCCTTCCTCCGGCCGCGATGGCCGAGGCGAGGGCCACAACGATCAGAAGCTTTGGCCGATACTCAGGAAAAACTGAAAACGCGATAATTGTTGCACCTCGCCGTTCACGAAGTAGTGGGGAGGATTCAGATTGTAACCCCCGTCCAAGCGGATAGGTCCCACCGGGGTCTTGTAGCGAAGACCTAATCCCACAGTATAGGAGGTGTAATCAAAATCCGCAGGAGAACTCTGTGTGACTTTGAACAGCCGCATCCGTCGGACGCTGGAATAAACGTTTCCAGAGTCCTGGAAAAGCACCAGACCCAGGCGCCTTTGTGCAAAGGCCGTTCGTAATTCGAAAGAGTTGAGGAAAAGCGCATTGCCGCCGATGGGATAACCGGTGTTGGGGTCGCGCGGACCGGCCTGATTGATGGAAAAGCCGCGCATGGATTCACTACCACCCATAAAGAGGCGTTCCGGCAAAGGAATCAAATTGGTGAGGATGACACTGGCCGGTTGGCCGTTGCTGGCAGGGACCGTAATGCTGTACAGCTTTCCGTAAGGACTGACCACACCGAACTGCGTTTTGCGCGCAAAGACCAGGTGGGAGTTCAAGGAGTAGTAGGTGGAGTTCTGGCCGGTGAAGCGCAGGAAGTCTGCCTGCGATCCAAAATCCCTCCAGGAGACTCCCGCATTCACCAGGGTGTAGGTGCCGCGGGTGGCGTCCGACGGATCGTCGCGGTGATCCTCCACAAAGCTCTCGCCGAACATCCCCACTGGCGCGGGGCGACTGAGCACGACACTCTCCTGCCCGGAGATTTTGCTGGCGATATCGAGGGCTGTCACGCGGCGGAAGCTGTACTGGCCAATCAGGAGCGTGGACGCACTGAAGCGCTTCTCCACGCTTACGGAAGCTTCCTTGCGGTCCGCAAGGAAGGTCAGGACGTCGCGCGAGCGATCCACCAAACCATTAATGCGCAAGCTGAGGTCGTCGCGATTGAACAGGCGGGGAATCAGGTAACCCATGTTCCCGCCCGTGTCGAGGTTGGAAAGGCGGCCGCCCATGCTGAAAGTCTGGCCACGCCCGCCGACATTCAGGCGCGTGAGGTTGAGGGACAGCCGCGGGCTCTCCCTGTACTCTCCTTGCGGTTGATTGCTGCCCAGTTTTTGGACTTCGAAGCCGCCACCATAACCCAGAGTCCAACGGCGGGCCTCTTCCAAGCCTACCAGCAAGGTCTTGTCGGTGTCGGAAGTTGATTCTTCCTGGGGTGTGATTTGCACCTGGCTGAAAATTCCCAGGCTATACAGGCGCCGCTGCGATTCCAGCACCGCGCTTTGACTGAGGGGTTCGTTGTCATGAATCAGCAGTTCACGGTTTACCAGGCCCCGGCGCGTGTGTTCGTTTCCCAAAACCACGATGTGTTGAATTCGATCCTGTGGTCCGGGCACCGCCTGGAATTCCAAGTCCACTTGATGGGCTGATTTCACTGGCGTGGTGCGCCAGGTGGCCGCGGCCCGCATGTAGCCGTGGTCGGCCAGATAATCAAGGATGCGGTCGCGGTCGGCGCTCACTCGCTCCAAGGAATAGGGCTGTGTCGGCTTGCTGATGAGCAGCGGCCAGAGCTTTTTTTTAGTGCCGGCATCGATTCCAGTCAGGGTGAGAGTGCGCACGGTTGTCCGCGCGCCTTCGTCGATGACCAGGGTCACGTACCGCCGGCCAGGGGCGCCTCCAAAGTTGTTACTAATGATGGGTGTGACGCGGGCATCAAGATATCCCCGCGACTGATAAAGCGCCAGGATCGTGGCCACCTTTTGATCGACGAGGTCATGACTATACTTTGGCGAAGGAGGAAGTATGCTCTCGACGGGTGGAGTAATCGCCGTCATCAGCTCCGTCGTTGGGATCGCGCTATTGCCTTTTACCCCATAGCCGGCGAAATCGCCGCGTTGCCCAAGGCTGACCTGGAAGATGATCTGGACATAGGGTTGCGGGTCCTGACGAAGCGTGCGGCTGGCTTTTACCGTGGTGGCGAAATAGCCCTGGCGCTGAAATCGATCTTCCAGCAATTTCTCGCAATGGCTAAGGGCCTGGTCGTCCGTGACGCCGTCATGATAGAGGGGAAGCAAGGTTTGAAGCTGCGAAGACGAAATTGACGCCCCCTGCACCCACACTCGAATGAGCGGCCCGCCGTCCGCCTTGACCATCACTTTTTCGGTGTTTGTCCTGGCGTCATAGATCCTTTGTTTGATGTTGATATTGGCTTGAAGCCGCCCGTGGGCCACGTAGTATTGGTGCAAATGGTAAAGTCCCCGCTCCGCTCGCGTCGCCGTAAGAAACATACGCGGATGCCAGCCCGAGACCTTCATCAAGCGCTCCGGCGGAAATGCGGCGTCGTCCTGAAACTGCACCTCGCTCACGCGTGCGGCACGGCCGGCTTTGACCATGAATGCCACGCTGGTTTCCAGAGTGTCACGATTGTGTTCAAGATGGCTGGTGATGCGCGATTGGTAGTAGCCATTGGCCAACATCAGGTCGGTCAGACGTTTGTGCGCGGCGGCAAGATCTTCGTCGGTAAGGGGATGGCCCAGGCGCAATCGCGAGGCCGTAGCAAGTGCCCGGGCTTCGATGGGGCCGGGATTGCCTTCCGTAGTAATGGTTCCCACGAAATACTGGGCGCGGGCGACAAAGGTCAAAGAGATCCCACCGGCTTCGGGAACTCCCTCCAAGCGCAGTTCCGAAAAGCGCCCCGTGGCGTAAAGCCGCTTAAGACTTTCGGAGATCCTTGCGGGTTCAAGCGGTTCGCCAAGTTTTTGTGTTACTGCGCCCGGGAAATTCTGAAGCGTGAGGTTGCAGTCACATTGGATTTGAAGATGGGATACGGGACGGCCCCAAAGAGTGGGTTCGGTCTGCGCCTGGCTCTGCCCGCAGCAGCATCCAAGCAACAGAAAGATAAACGTCAGCGCGTGGGCTGTTCTGCCGCCAACAAGTGTGGGGCCACAGCGTCTCGCCCGGCAGTGCGGAGGACATGCGCACGGCATTCTGGAATTCCGCTTGTAGCAACGCACCCCGTAATTTACCTGTCTCCCTGGCATTAGAAAACTAGCAAGCCTTGCATTATACTTCTGCAAGGCCCCTCCCCTCGCCAAAGAAAATTGCTGAGGGATTCTTAGGCCGTGACACACCACAAGGCGCATGCTATTTTTCGCTCAAAACTCCGGCAATCGCTTTACGAAGAGTATCGGGTTGGGCGTACCCAATCCAATGGTTTCTGATTATTCCTCTTCGATCAATCAAAAACAGGGTTGGAAAAATCGAGATGCCGCCGTACCCCTGATCGCTTTCCTTTGTCCAGTTTACGATGGGATAAGAGATGTGGTGCTCCTGAACGTAACTTTGCCGTAAGGAATCGGTGTAATCGAGCCCCAGAATGCGATCGGCGTTCGCGCCCACAATCACCAGGCCTCGCGCGGAGAGTTCACTGTTCAGCGAAGATAGCGCCAGGGCTTCCTGCATGCACGGTGGGCACCCGCTGAACCAGACCTCCAGGAGCACGACCTTGCCACGGAAGTCGGAAACGTGAAGGCCGCCTCCACCCAGGCGCGGCAGAGTCGCGTCCATGGCGGGTTTGCCTTCCCAGCCGCCGATTTGGCGCGCCAATGCCTGGCCGAATCTAGGATCGCCCTTGATCATTTCCACATCCACGTGAGTGATTTCGCCGGTCTTGGGATCGCGGGTCAGGAATCGCGGGACCCTGGGATCGGATTCCATGACCCGCAGCAGGATATCGGCGGCACCCAGGGAGCGCAGGTCAAATTGTTCGGCAATTACGGCGAGGGATGGAGGCGATTTAAATTTCTCCTGATAGTTGGCGACGAAAAGCGGGATACGGAAGAAAGCGTTATAGAGTTTATTAAGAGCCTGGCGTTCGTCCGGCTGGGTGAAGACGCGGTTATAAAGGTCTGTGACCACCAAGGGTTGGCCGGGTTGAAGGTGCGTGCGGATGTAATCGAGCACGCGAGACTCGGCGTCGGCCGATGCCCATGCCGGGGCGGTTCCCGCGAGCAGAGAGGCCAGCAACAGAGTGGAGCATAGGTAATTCTTCATTGCGAGCCTTTTTTCCCGGCGGCGCCACTCTTTGCCTGGTTGAATGCCTGCCAGTGGAATTCCAGCGAGAAGTGCAAGTACTCGTCCAAATAACTCCAGCCGTGGTTGCCCGGCCGCAGAGCGAACTGATGCGGGAATCCCTTGGAGGTTAGAATCTGGTCCAACTCCCTGGCCCCGGCGTCGAAACCGTAACGGTCCTGATCCCCACAGTCGAAGTAGAGCTTCAAGTGGGCAAATCGATTGGGGTGTTCGGCAAGGGTTAGCGGGTTGTTCGCATCGAAATAAGGCTCGTTAAGCGGAGCGCCGAAAGGTTCCTGCACAATCTTCGCGAGGAATCCCCAGCGGCCTTCGGTGGGCAGGGGATTGGGAAATTTCGCAATCAGCGCGGCGCTGTGGGCACTGGCGGACCCGAACACGTTAGGGTGTTGCATACCGAGATGGAGCGCCCCAAAGCCCCCCATGGAGACGCCACTAATTCCGCGGTTCTCGCGATTCGCAATCGTGCGGTATTTGTGATCGATGGCGGGAATGAACTCCTGCATCAGAAAGTCTTCATAGCGTTCATGGCCATCAAATGAATTTACGTAGAAGCTCTTGCCGCCGTCGGGCATGACGACAATTACATGGCCAATCTTTCCCTGGCTCATCAAGCTTTCCCAGGTTTGCAGACCACTGTGTTCACTCCAACTTACAGAATGTTCAAACAGGCCGTGAAGATAGTAAATCACCGGGTACCTGCCGGCGCCTGTATCGTAGCCGGGCGGCAGCGCGATGCAGTAATCCACCGGGTGGCCGAGGATGGCGCTAACCATAGACCCGCAATCGACGCGCGCGGAAGTGGTTTGCGCAAGGAGGGGCATGCTTAAAAAGATTGCTATGAGCAGCGTCAGGCTGGGGCCGATCAGCCTTGCGAAGCGACTTCTGGTGGGATGTGGTAAGTGCATGGGTTAATGAGTCGGCGAAGCTCCGGCGTGAGTTGTCTCGATGTAAATGGAGGTCGTCCCATCGTCTGTCAGAGGCAGGACCATCGTGTTGAATCGCGTCATACCTTCACCTGAGTCCGGCGTCGCGGTTCAATGCCGGTTGCATAGAGCCTGATTTGGACGAATCTGAAGATGTACCCCGTGAACTCAATCATTTTGAGGCTACGGTGCGTGGGAGTCAAGGGGTGTGGGTTGTTCCTGGATGGCGACGGCTCACACGGGTGCCGGGAGCAGGTCGCCGCCGTCATCGAAGCCTGGCGCAAAGGGCTCAGCAAGAATCCGCCACCCGTGAAGAGTTGCCGCGTCACTTGCCAGCAAGGGTGAAACAGCGAGCCGATTAAGGTTCAGGGTATTGCGGATCCACGCCACGCGCTGCTCGGCTGGTTCGGGACTTCCCAGCGCCCCCAGCAGCCAGGCTAACGCTTGTTGGTCTGAGGGCCAGAAAATGGGGATGCGCGGCATGGGTGGATTCATGGAGGTTCGTGCGTTGGCGTACATTTTCTGTAAGTCGATCTTGTGATATAGGCGTTCGTGGATCGCGTCTGCCAACCCTACGCCCAGGGCATTGCCGCTGCTTTCGGCAGTGAGATCGCGGACGTAGATCAGGCGGATCTGTGGGGCTTCACCGGGATGAAGTTCCACGCCGCGTCCCACGATTTTTGTGTCCAACCCCGTCCCGCTGATGTTCTTCCCGAGCTCTTCGACGATCAGCAGATCGAGCTTGGGGAAGGGAATGCGCGCCACCAGGGGCCGGGCGCTTTCTAGGCAAGACTCTTCCATGGCGGCTATTCCATCGGCAATTGCGGCTCGCAGTTTGGAGACCTGGTGAAATTCGTTTTCCACCACGGCCACGCCGGCCAGGATCTTTCCACTCGCCAGCACTTTGGACGACATCGCGCGAATTGCCGTTTCAAATCCAAACTTCCAACTCCAGTGGTGACATTCCAGCGCGCCTTCGGCCTTCCCCATGCCAACGGCGATCATCTTGAGCAATCCACTTTCAATTTTCCCGGAAAAATCCGTATGCGGCTTGACCCGATTAAGTACGACCACGCCATCGGATTCCCAGGCTAGGCGGTCCATGAACACCTTGAAACCCTCGGGGGTTGTTCCCAACGGCGCCGTTTCCATGGAGGAAAGCAGGTCGGCGCCCAGGAATTCGGGGGTAATGCCATATTGCGTCAGGACTTTCTTCTGCCCCTCTGCGGTAGCCCCACCGTGGCTGCCCATCGCGGGGAAAACGAAGGGCCGCGCGCCCTGACTCTTGAGCCATTGGCACAGTTCCCGCGCCAGAATATCAATGCCGGCAATGCCGCGGCTGCCGATCGCCACCGCGATGCGCTTATCACGCAGTCTTTCCGCGGGCAATGCCAATGAGTTCAGAGCACTCGCCAGTTCCAGCGGCAAGTTGGCAACGGCCGGAGCGCTGGGAGCAACTCTTTCCAGGATTCGCAGCGTACCGAGGGGATGAGTTTGGTTGGTCGTCATGGTGAAAATCCACGTTATCGCTTGTGAGAGAAAGCGTCAAGGGGTCGTGTCCGCTGCATTCCGCTTTGCGTGAAAGGGTCCATAAATGTTAGGCTACCGCTCCCGGATCAACGATAGCGAGTTTTCCGATAGAGAGGTTTCCATGTCTACATTTCGCATCGCCAAGTATTCCGTCATGGCATTGGCCACATTTCTGATTGCGGTATCAGCATTCGGACAGGCGGATCCACATGGGCTGAAGGACATCCTGGGCGGAGAGAACGTTGCGCCCGCGGTTTCAGTGTTTCAGGTACGGCAATACATCTTGAGCCGTATCCCGCCGCCCCCACATCCGGCAAGCCGCGCGGCTTGGACCGCCGAGGCTGATCGGATTCGCAAGCACGTGCTCCAGGACGTTGTCTTTCACGGTTGGCCTTCGGAATGGATTAACTCTGCGCCCAAGTTCGAAGAGGTCGGTGTCATCGAGACTGGCTACGGCTACAAATTGCGCAAATTACGATATGAGGTTGTCCCCGGTTTCTTCTCCACGGCGATCCTTTACGAGCCTGATCATTTGGACGGCAAGGTTCCCGCCATTCTAAATGTACACGGGCATGTGGGGCCGGATGGCAAGGCGGTTGAGTTCAAGCAGAAGCGCTGCATCAATTACGCGAAACACGGAATCATGGCGTTGAATCTTGAGTGGTTTGCGTATGGCGAACTGGGGAATCCGGAAAACAATCATTGGAATGGCGGCCACCTGGACTTGGTGGGGGCGAATGAGTTGGGACTGTTCTATTTGGAAATGCGGCGGGGTCTGGACTATCTCTATAACCACCCCAGCGTCGATAAGAACCGCCTGGGCGTTACCGGGCTGTCGGGCGGAGGGTGGCAAACCATCATGCTCAGCTCGTTGGACGAGCGCGTTAGCGCGACGATGCCCGTGGCCGGTTTCTCCTCCTACCGTACTCGGGTGGAAGTGAAAGAGCATGGGGACCTGGGCGACATCGAACAGGCGGGTACGGATTTGCTCGATGGCCAGGACTACACGCACTTGATGGCCATGATGGCGCCACGTCCGGCGCAGCTTGCCTACAACGCGGAAGATGATTGCTGCTTCCGCGCCAGTCTGGTGAAGCCGCAGACCTATGACGAAATCCTGCCGATCTACAAACTTTATGGTAAGGAAGATGCCTTGGCCTGGCATGAGAATCGCGATCCCGGAACCCACAACTATCAGCAGGATAATCGGGAAACGTCCTACCATTTCTTTACCAGGGTTTTCGGACTGCCGGTGGCGGATGCGGAAATTCCCGTGGGGCCGGAACTGAAAACTTATGACGAACTGGTGGTGGGCCTTCCCCACGACAACCTCACGATTCTCGGCCTGGCACGTAAGCTGGTGAGCGAAAACCAGCGGTCGGCGGTTCCCGCTGCCTCGGAGCGGGCGGAATGGGCAAAGGACGAAAGAAAACAGCTTGCTTCGGTCGTTCGTTACAAATCCGTAAAGGTTAGCGACGCACAGGCGGTGGCTATTACCAAGCACCGCGGGGTGGAGACGAAGTCCTTCCTATTCGTCATGAGCAACGGCCTCACCGTAAATGGTGTTTGGTTGCGGGCCATTGGGATCGGCGACCATGCTCCTGTCACCCTGGTCCTAAACGATGCGGGGAAGAGAGCGGCGGGCAAGGAAGTGTCAGACAGAATAAATCGGGGGGACCAGGTTCTTGCCCTCGATCTTCTGTTCACCGGCGACTCCTGGACCGATAAGTCTATGGCGTCATCCTATACGCTGGTCTTGCATGGAACGGGCGACCGGCCCGTCGGCTTGCGAGCCGCGCAGTTGATTGAGGTGTCACGTTGGGCGTGCCGCCGCGCTGGCGTGGAAAATCTCACGCTTGAAACCACCGGAATGCGCAGTCAGGTGGCAGGTCTGATCGCAGCCGCACTTGCGCCCCACCTGTATGCCAAGGTCATTGTTCACGAGGGGATTCCCAGCCTCGGATATTTGCTCGACAAGCCCGTGGCGTACGACGACGCGCCTGAGCTCTTTTGCCTGGATCTGTACAAGAAATTTGATCTCGACCGGCTGGCCCTGATTGCCGCGCCGGCTGAGGTCGTTACCGAGAAAGTGGAATAGCCCGGACTATTCACGACGTTTTGAAGTGGCGGAGGGCGGTAAAGGAGAGGTCACGGAGTTAAGGCACAGAGACCGCAGAAAGGCCCCGGGATATTTTCTGTGCGCTCCGTGGACTGCGTGTGAAATATCCTTAGATCTATCCTTCGCTTATCGTTTTCATGAATAACCAGGTCAACGGGGTTGGGTCGTGGGGGTAAGGCAAGCCGCCTCCCTTATAACTTGGAGGTCCTATGAAAAGACTATTGCGCATCATTCTCCTGGTGGCTTTGATTGCCCTGAGCACTTCGCCGGGGTATTCGCAGCATCCCACTGCCACGCCCGCCAAGGCGGCGGCGTCCCAGGATACTCAAACGTTCCCGCTTTGGGCGAATGGCGCTCCGGGGGCTTTGGGCCATGAAGATAGTGATATCCCTACTTTGACTTACTATCCCGCCCGGGGAGGAGTTACCACGGCGGTCGTCGTGACGCCCGGCGGGGGCTACCGCAACCTGGCAATGAACCACGAGGGCCGGCAGATTGCCAATTGGCTCAATGCCGTGGGCATATCCGCATTCGTTCTAAAGTACCGGCTCGGGCCGCGTTATCACCATCCCATCGAATTAGGCGATGCGCAGCGAGCCCTTCGCATGGTGCGGTCACGCGCGGCTGAGTACGGCGTAAAACCCGATCGCATCGGTATGATGGGCTTTTCCGCTGGCGGCCACCTGACTTCCACTGCTGAGACGCACTTCGATGGCGGAAACCCGAACGCTTCCGATCCGATAGAGCGGGAAAGCTCGCGGCCGGACTTCGCCGTCCTCTGCTACCCGGTAATCTCCTTTACGGCTTCTTACTCGCATCGCGGCTCCGCGCAAAATCTGCTGGGCGATTCACCTGACCCCAGGTTGCTCGAAAACCTCTCCAACGAATCCCAAGTCACTCCCCAGACGCCTCCCACATTTCTATTCAGCACGAGCGAGGACGCCGCCGTTCCGTCCGAAAACAGCGTGGCATTCTATCTGGCATTGCATAAGACGCATGTGCCCGCGGAATTGCACATCTTCCAAAAGGGACCCCACGGCGTGGGCTTGGATCTTGGCGATCCTGTCTTGGGCGAGTGGCCCAAGTTGTTGATCAATTGGCTTCGCGGCCTGGGGCTGCTGGAGAATTGATTCAACTCCTGTAAAGGCTAACAGGAGTCTTCTGAAGCCGGATAGCGGCGACGATATTTCAAGCTTGTCCAAAACAGATGTCGTCAGGTTGGGAATGAGGTGTAGCACGAGCGCTCGCTATGCGGGGAAGGCAGGGCTCTTTCTCACACTGGCGGTCGAGCCAACCTGTTTCCAGCGGAGATAAAGGAAATGTGGGTCCCTCTCCCCCAAGGGGGCGAGGGAAAATGAATTGTTAGTTTGGCGTCGTATTCGTGACGAGGCACGAGCAGAACCGGGCTCGCCACGCGGCGCGTCTGCTAATTTGGACAGCAGTGACGATATTTAGCCCCCTGCTTCGGTATTGGTTGTCATGGCCATCCCGATCAAAGGCATCGGGACAGGTCCTGGCCATGCCCCATCACGGGCGGGACGCCCGTGGCACAATGGAGCCGGGAAGTACCTCAAGAACAACCTTTCATCTAGACAATGGCACTCGACAGGTATAGGCTAGATATGCGATGAAGGTCAGGCACCCCGCGACTCCGGCAAAATCCTCCCATTCTGGCGCCCGTTCGGAAGTAATCACCGTAAAAGTCTCAAAAATGAAGGTCGATGGTGCGGCGACTCGTCGCCACTTTCCCTCAGCGCAACTGCTTGTGGTGAACCCCCCCCCGCAACGAGTTGCCGCCGGGCACGCTGACGAGTCCGCGCATGAGAAAGCGGCGTCGAGCCGCGGCACTCCAAAAGCAGGCTCGATGCGCCCGCACACGCTGTTCGCGAGAGTGCGGACGCGTCCAATAAAGGTTCATTTCTCTCGTGATGTTGATGAAAATAAAAGTGGTTACGATTGTTGGCCGAGACCGGAAAAATCATCAAGTTGTTGATAAAAAGCAGGTTAGTATGATCGATAGGTGGCGGCGACAAGAAGAAACGGGATTATAAAAATGGGGGTTAGTCTAGCGATGTTATTGAAAACACATGTAGAAAATATGTCCGCTTTTGGCCTTCTCGCGATATTAATGAAAACAAAGGACGTACGGGTTTTCTCTCGCGATGTTGATGAAAAGAAAGTGAGTTAATCAAAATGCACGTGATGGGCGCTCGGTGTCGAGTAATTAGGAAAGGGCAACGCCGGATCGTAGCGGCGGGTTCATCCTGCCATTCACCCAACCGTCGCATCGCACGCATTGTAACTGAAGAAGGGCACCCGCTGGGTGCCACCCGTTTTTAATTCGCCCGGTCGTCCACACTCCCCCATAACGGTTATCGGCGGTTTTGGGCGAGGGGATGAATCAATTTACCGGGTTGTTAAGGGCAGTGACATGTGACCCTAGCGCGCCCGAATGGATTTGCAATTGACAGCAAGGGTAGGGCTACCTATCCTGAAAAAGCAGGGATCATTTTGACTTAGACTTATCCAAACTCTTTAAGCCCTTCGTGGCCCCAAGCATGGCGCAATTCACGTCCGTCTTGGGCCAAGGGCAGTTTCACGCCACCTGAGGATTTATGAATTTTAAAACACTTGCAATCCATGCCGGGCACGACCCCAAAGATTATCACGGCGCGGTGATGACACCGATCTACCAGACCTCCACATTTGCCTTCAAAGGGGTGGGGCAACCGGGGCCATTCGATTACTCCCGCAGCGGCAATCCCACCCGTAAAGTGCTCGAAACCTGCCTGGCGCAGTTGGAAAACGGCACCGCGGGCTTCGCGTTTGCCACGGGCATGGCGGCGGAAGCGACCGCGATCATGATGTTTTCGTC
>Ga0182027_10011464_pt1 | contig 12529 bp, 8 predicted proteins | sample 712E1DmetaG_FD_121300 | JGI IMG/M metagenome (GOLD analysis project Ga0182027, IMG submission 121300) | Permafrost microbial communities from Stordalen Mire, Sweden - 712E1D metaG (Illumina Assembly) | ecosystem: Environmental > Terrestrial > Soil > Wetlands > Permafrost | place: Sweden...
GAACTCAGTCGGGAAGATGTTCTTGAGGTATTTGTTGTCGCTCTCAAGCTCTTCAACCGCCTCTTTCAATGAGCCGCACATCTCCTTTATCCCGTACTCGCGCTTCTTCTTCGCGTCGAATTCGAAGATGTTCTCATCGACCGGGTCTCCGCAGTCTGCTTTGCTCTTTATCCCATCAAGGCCTGCCGCGACCATCGCGGAGAAAGCCAGATACGGGTTCGCCGAGGGGTCAGGAGTCCGATACTCGATTCTCTTCGCCTTCTCGCTTCCCTTCTCATATAGCGGGACGCGGATTGCGGCACTTCGGTTGCACTTGCTCCATGCCGCGTAGACTGGCGCTTCGTAGCCCGGGACAAGGCGCTTGTATGAGTTCGTAGTCGGGTTGCATAAGGCATTTAGGCTTCGCGCGTGCTCGAGCAATCCTCCTACGAAGTAGCGAGCAGTCTGCGAAATCTCCGCATACTTGTCGTTCGGGTCGTAGAACGCGTTCGAGTCATTTTTCCAAAGGCTCATGTGCACGTGCATCCCGCTTCCGTTGTCCCCGAAAATCGGCTTTGGCATGAATGTCGCTATCATCCCGTTAGCAGCCGCGATGTTCTTCACGACGTACTTGAAGGTCGTCGCGTTGTCCGCCTGTTTCTTGAGCGGGCCGTAACGGATTCCGATTTCGCACTGTCCTGCAGTTGCCACTTCGTGGTGATGAGCTTCTGTTGTTATGCCGAATGAGTCCTCGAGCACCTCTGCGATTTGCGTCCTGATGGGGACGAGCTGGTCTCGCGGGGGGGCTGGATAATAGCCTGTCTTGAACTCTATCGGATAGTTCTGGCCGAAGGAGTTCCAAGCAGCCTCGCGCGATTCTATGGAGTAGCCCTGTCCGCGATAGGGGGTAGTCGTGTTGTAAGTGACAGAGTCGAAAATGAAGAACTCAAGCTCCGGGCCCATGAAAACGTTGGAGTAGCCGGCGCTTTTCACCGCCTCCTCCGCTTTCTGCGCAACATAGCGAGCATCCTTCATGTACTGGCCTGCTCCGAAAGCCTGCTTTATCCCGCAGAAAATCCTTCCGCTGCGCTCTTCCCACGGTATTATCGCGAACGTATCCGGGTCAGGGACAAGCATGAGGTCGGACTCGCTTATGTCCTGAAAACCCTTAATCGATGAGCCGTCGAGCTTTCCCACTCCGTCAGAAAACGAGTTCTCATCGAGCTCGTGCGCTGGGACTGAGACTTGCTGAAGCACGCCTGATGGGTCGACGAATTGCAGGTGCACCCAGCGGATTGCCTCGGATTCGAAACGCTTCAAAAGTTCACTAGCTCGTACCAAGCATATCACCTCACACAAGTGATTTGTTGATGGAAAGACAAGCTATTTAAAGTTTGGGTATTTGTTGCCGTTTGTGCAAAATATTCTGAAAAATAGATAAAAACTGAATAAAGTTCTATAAATATTGAAAAAACAGAATGAAAACGATTCCGCGAACATTTATTAACTCTCGCGGAGAAAGAAATTTCGTGCCGTAGTAGCTCAATTTGGGAGAGCGACTGGCTGAAGAAAACCCCGTTGAGGGGCTTCGGAAACCAGTAGGCTGCTGGTTCAAATTATGCATGGCGTTTAACGCCGAGCATCATGAAAATCCGGCCTACGGCATCTTATCCGTCTTATTCATGGCGTGCAGGGAATTGTTGGTGGATTTGTGAAGGGACTTTTCGCCGCACTGTCGCTCCTCATTCTTCTTTCGGCAGTAGCGGCGCAAGAGATAGATTTGGTACGTGCCGGAAGCCTAGATGCTGATGTTCTCGTAACCTGGTCAGTGAACATAACAGGCAACGCGAAATCCGTTGATACCCTTAAACTGGTTGGCACACTCGTTTCGAACGACTCGCGGCAGCAGATAACGGAATTCACCTCTTCAGCGCCGTATAAGCTCGAGCAGCAAGACGGAGATATGATATTGACTTACCAGTTGGACAAGCCGAAACAGGACAATGAGATAAGGACGCAAACGAGCGTTCGTGTTGACTATGACACTGCTGAGCTGGTCGACGCGCAGTATCCATTCACCGCAAACATAGGTTACCTTGAGGAAACGAACCTCACGAAAACGACGCCTGAGATGAGGCAGAAAGCCAAGGAGATTGTGGCTGGCGCCAACAGCTCGCTTGAGGCGATAGCGCGCATGACCGAGTGGGTGCACAATTATGTCAACTATTCGCTAGGGCCGTCCAAGGTGGCTGTCCCGGGAGCTGCGAGAGGGGTCGGATACGGGGATGTGACGCTGCCCGCGGCGGATGTTTTTCGTGTGCGCGAAGGAGCGTGCGACGAATACTCGCACCTGTTGATAGCGATGCTAAAATCCCAGGGCATCCCGAGCCGAGTGGCGACGGGCTTTGTGAGTTCAGGCAACGCTTGGGGCCCGCACGCATGGGTCGAAGCGTATGTTCCGGGCGATGGCTGGATAGCGATAGACCCGACTTTCAACGAAGCGGGACTCCTCGATGCGACGCATATCAAGATGGCTTCCGCGCCTGACCAGTCTATGATTTCGGAGCGCGCTACCGTTTTCGGAAAGGAGGATGTGGAGCTTTTGATAGACAGAAACGTCGAGGTGCGCGTCTCGTCCGTGCATGGATTCGGCGAAATCGTGAGCGGAAAGATAAACACGACAGAAATGGGGGAGCGCGAGGAAGAGGTCGCGGTGAACATCGTGAATGAACGTGATTCTCCGGTTTTCGTGCCGCTCACTTTTGTCGTGCCTGAAGGGCTCTCGGCCGATAGGGCGTCGCGCATGATAGTTCTTGGCGCGAGAGAGAATAGGACTGAAATGTTCGAAGTGCATCTCCCGCAGCTAGAACAGTCGATGATTTACACATTTCCCGTATCGGTGCGCACCACAGGAACATCTATTGACGCCGAGTTCACAAGAACGACTGCTGTTGCCCAGCAAACTCAGAATGCGAGTGAAGTACCAGGAAAGCAGGCCCGGCAAACCGAGCAGCCCACATGCGTTTTATCTGTGCTTCTCGCGCTCATGCTCGTTGTTTCCGCCGTGCTCGAATCAAAGGATAGATTGTGAATTACCCACACCTAATGGTTGGGCTTCTTCTTTCAACGACAAAAGCACTGTTTCATCTCCGGAAGCGTTACTTCCCGCAATTCCTGCGGTAGCTCGGTTATGAGTTTGATCTTGCTTAATGACGGTTTCACGTCCTTCGCAACAGGATTCGATCGCCAGCACTTTCAGCCTTGCGATCCGCGAACCTTTGCGAACGAAAAGATTAGAGAAAACGTGTTCATAAATGTCTGGAATGGGATAGTTTCCAGTGATTTTAGAGCTAAAGCACCGAAGAAATTAGGGCTATGCACATCGCCTGAATGCAGTTCACTCGCTGGATTTGGCTTGAACATACATTTTAAACTATTTAGCGAGAATACTATTTGTGACTGCGAGTGTAGTCTAGCCTGGTAGGACTCTACCTTGCCAAGGTAGTAACCCGGGTTCAAATCCCGGCGCTCGCATATTTTCTTCTCACGCGGATGTAGTCTAGCCTGGTAGGACTCTGGCCTTCCAAGCCTGTAACCCGGGTTCAAAAGCTTTGGCTGGCGCCAAAATTTGCCAGCAAGCTGACAATCCCGGCGTCCGCACTTTTTTATTATGCATAGTAGCAGCACTAGCCATGCCAGAACAGCAGAATGGGAAGGATGACGCGGATTTTACAGTCGCTCAAAGGATTAAGCCTGCTTTCGCAGGAGCGTTGGTGGACTTGTCGATTGGCCCTCGCGAGATAACCGCAACCATAATCGACCTTGTCATCCGCGATTATCTGTTCGTGCAAGGCGAGACGCTCGTTCGATTGCCGAAAAAAGATGGCCTCGCGCCATTTGAGGAGCAGCTCACCAACATAGTGTTCGGGAATAATGACTCCTTATCTTTCGCAAAGCTTGCAGTAATAGCATACAGCGAGAAGGCAGAGGAGATACGAAAGCTCATCGTGCGCGGAATGCTTGAAGATGGGATAATCGCAGCTGACTTCCAGAAGAGGCTCGCGGATGCGACTAAAGCTATGCTGAAAGAGGAGCTCGGTGTAACCCCAGTCATTCCGCGGAATGCCATGAGGCTTCCGTTGCCGCCATGGCTGTTCGGAGAAGGCACATTTAAGGCAATAGACGAATCGCGCAAGGCTATATTCGTAGGCGCAGCAGTTATAGTGGTGGCCACGGCGCTAATGTTCGGGATAGGGATGGTCACGAAAAACATATCCTTGGTGTGTTGCGGGGTTGGCGTCCTGGTGGCGTCGCTCGCCGCAGCAGCGGCAGTAATGCCGTTTCTCTCTATGGGGTATCGTATGTTTGACATCACGGACACGTTCAAGAAGGCGGCTGTGAAGGATGTAGAAAAAAGGATGGGAAGCTCTGTCGCGGATGCCCTGTTGACTGCAAGAGGAAAAGAGTACCAGAAGCAGGCGAGAACCCTTCTCTCTTACATGACAGCCCATCCGCTGATGGAGGAACGGCTCGCGGATGAGCTCGTCGCGCATGCAGTTGCGTTTGGCATAGGAGCGCAATGGAAGACAAAAATGGGAAAAACCGCGGCGGCGCTCGGTTCGCTCGTCGAATGGCTGGAGAGCGCGGGAAACGAGAATGTCATGCAGTTCATCGACCTTGATGAATACATGAAAGCGTTCGAAGCTCCTACCTTGCCATGAAATAAGCAGAGGCGAAAGTGTCTCCAAGTCCGACAGTGCTTTTTGGCTTCGCAGTGAAAAGAGAGCCTTTTGTTTTCGCGTAATCATCTATCTCTTTGAACGAAGGGAGCTTTCCTGTTTTCGCGCGGAATGATGCCGCGAGCTGCCCGAATCTAACAGCTAGCCGGCGCGCTTTGTTATCAGGCTTTAGTATTATGCTCCGAGGCTCGTGCACAATTATTTCAGGCACCTTGCGCGAGAGGGAGGAAAGCGAAAGGCCGAACGACTTGAATTCGCTTTTGTTCATTCCGATTGAATCGATTAGGGGAAAGAGTTCGCTCACGGCTTCGCGCATCACATCCTTGTTTATGTATTCTCCGGACTCGAAATGGATTTTGAGTTCCGGGTTCTGTTTTTTCCACGATTCAATCTCGCGGATGAATTGCGCTAGCGATTCCGGTTCTCGGAGGAGATGGAAGCCCCCGATGAAAGCCTTGCTTATAGACTTTATCTCCGAGCGTATCGCGCGCGAGAAATCAGGGTCTACTTGCAGCTCCTGAGGGTCGAAGGATGCTATGAAGCGATTCGAATGCGGAATCGGCTTCTTGTAGAAGACATCTCCTTTCTCGAATTCGAGAATATAGTGGGTCGCTTGGGGCTTTTTTTCCGCGAAACACGATGCGGGGCGGAAAGAATCCCCTTGCGCGATTAGCACACGGGAGGATGAATCAAAGCGGGAAAGGAGAGCCCGTGATTTGTAGTTCGTGTGCACAAGGGATGTGACTCCTAGCGAGGAGGCGGCGTTCGCCGCGTTTCCTGCCTGGCCGCCCATCAGAAAATAGTCGCTGCCTACAACCTGCTCGAGCCAGCAGGCGGTGGTGTCGGATATTCGGATTTCTTTTTGCGCCCCGCGCCTCATAATCAAGCGCAGTTCCCACATCTCATCCGGGATGTCATAGGCTATCTCCTCGATGAACCTGCCGGAGATGTGCTTAACCGAATCGAGGTTGGTGTTGAACGCGAAGAGCGCGCGCGAGGGAAGAGAAACTTCGGGAGGTTTCATGGCTGACTCTCGCGGGAGGCATTAAAGAATATTGCGGCTGCGCTTCGCAGCCGTAAAAAAGAAAGATGAAAAACAAAAAACGGAAAATCAACTGCTGACTGGCAGGCTGGTTGTCAGGCTCGTCATAGAGGCGGTGAAGTACATCACCGCCAACACAACGATGACGCAGATGATTGCTGCGGGGATGATGATGGTCACAAGAACGGCCTTGAGCAGCGAAATGTTGTGCACCCGCTTGATGCCTATAGTCACGTTGGCGAGCGAAAGGAGATATGCCAACAAGCCTATGAGCGGTATCCAGCTGAAAAGGTACGAGGGAGTCCCTCCGTAGATGAACACCTGCACCGTCTTAAGGAGCGGAGCCTTGCCTCCGAGAAGCTTTAGCAGGAGATGGCAGAACCCTGCCCAGAGGTAGAGGAATACGAAGTTCAGTATCCAGCCTAGAACGACACCGACTAAGACGGCTAAGAGCATCTCGGCGGCAGAAAGAATGACGTTTGACGGGGCCATCTGGGCACGGACGACTCCGACTATCAGATTGAAAACGAGAAGTATCAGGCTGACAGCAAACAGGTAAACGAAGGAATCCGCATATCCGGCGTCCACAATTAGTTCGTCGAACTTTTTTTCGTCAATCAAAAACGCGCATTTCTTCGCTTTCTCGGCAATTCCTGAAATATCCACACAACCACCCAGTACAGCTAACGTTTGCCAGATTTAAAAACGCGAGCATATGTTTTTAGCTGTTTATCGCGAATATAAGGTGGCGCGGTTGTAGTCTAGCCTGGTAGGATCTGAGCTTCCCAAGCTCGAGGCCCGGGTTCAAATCCCGGCAGCCGCATATTCAATCCTTTTTCTTGAAAGAAAAAGGCTTGACCCAAAAAGAACGTTTTGCCGCGCAGGCAATAAATCAGGTGTGATACCATGAAACACGTAAACATCGCAATACTCGACATCGAAAAGCGCTTCGCGAAGGAACTCGGAAAGAAGGGCAGCGAGAGCGATTTCACTCTCTATAATTTCAAGAACACTGATGCTGTGCTGATTCCATACGAGCCGACTCTTTACCCGGACAAGATACAGCCGCTGCTCTATTCGCTTCAGAGCGCTGACTACGCACTCCTCGTGGTGCGCTCCATCAGCAAGGAGTTGGGAGAGATGATAGTAGCTCTTGAAGCAATACAGAAACCAGGCTTCATCATCTATGCAGGAGTCGAGAAAGAGCAGCTCGCGCCGCTTCTGAAAGGAACTATTGTTGAGAAATACGAGGAACTCGCGGATGAGCCGATTGCAGTTCGCGAGAAATTTATTTCCTTAACTCCGCCGATTCGAGACGGGCCGACGAAAGTGCCGATTGACCACTGCTTTGATGTGAAAAGCGTAGGAACGGTCGCGTTAGGAATAGTTGTTCGCGGAAGCGTCCTCACCCACCAAGACCTTGAGCTCGCGCCATCGGGAAAGATGGTGTCCGCGAAATCGCTTCAGGTGCAGGATGTCGACGTAAAAGAGGCTCCGTGCGGAAGCAGGGTAGGAGTCTGCGTGAAAGGCGCGGACGTGAACGAAGTCGACAGAGGATTCGTTTTCGCTGAGAAAGGAAGCCTTATTTCATCGAAGCAATTCGATTGCGACGTGTCGGTTTCGAAATTCTACAAGGAAGAGATAAAGGAGGGCAACCAACTGTACGTATCCTTCGGGATGCAATACATGCTTGGCCGGCCAGTGAAAATCGCGGGAAACCGGTTCACGTTCGAGTGCGACAAGCCCATCGCATTCGAGAAAGGAGAACGGTTCTTACTCGTGAACCCGTCCGGTAAATTGCGGATTGTAGGAAGCGGAATCGTTGTTTGAAAGCTTCTTGAAAAATCAGAGCACGATTCCCGTAAGCCAGGTCATAAGACCCATGCGGATGAATTCCACGCCTATTGCTGCTATCAGCAGGCCGAAAATCCTCGTGATTATCTTGATTCCGTTCTTGCCTATTAGGCGGAAGATGAGAGTCGAAGACATGAGGACCGCGAATGTGATGACTGCGCACGCGAGAATCGCGAGAGCGGTGTACGGAAGGCCGATTGCCGGATTTGCGGAGAACACTATCGCTGCAGTGAGTGCGCCCGGGCCTGCGAGAAGCGGGGTTCCGAACGGCACAGCTCCGGGGTCATCGCGGTCAGCCGTCCTTGTCGAAGACATGTTTCCCGTGAACATTTCAAATGCGAGATAGAGCAAGAGAAGCCCTCCTGCTATCTGGAAGCTCTGCGTGCTTATGTGGAAGAACGTGAATATGTGCTCCTGAAGGAACGCGAATATCAGGAGAAGCGCTGTCGCGACGAGGGTGGCTTCAAGCGCGAGCGAGAGAGTCCTGCCTTTCGATTTGAGGGCTGTTCGCTCAAAGAATAACGGAACGACCGCGAGCGGATCCATGATTGTGAACAGAGGAATGAACACAGCGAGGAACACAGCGAAGTCAAATGAGAACATAATGCAGCTTTCGCTCAATCTGTTTAAATATCTTCTCACGCCTAAAAATACCATGAATTCTCGTTTCTTCATACTACTCCTTATCCTTGGGTTTGCGAGCCTTTGCCTAGCGGATTCAGGTTCGGGCGAGAGCGCTAAGGCGATGTGCCCATCTGCTGTGCGAAGCATCGCTGTGCCTGCAGTGGTTGGCGAATTCTCAGGTGGAGTGCTCTCAATCGAGGTAGAGACAAGGCCAGGAACAGGCATCGTGTACACTGCGACTACCCCGCAAATCGGGGTGTCCACGCAGACATCCGAAGAGACTGCCGCGGGATACGCGCTAAAATCGGCAGGATTCGCGAAAAACGAGTGCGACATATTATATCGCGTGAAAGGCGCTGGTGACAGCAAATTCGTGGACGGGCCTAGCGCAGGCGCGGCGATGACGCTCGCGACAATAGCCGCGCTGAAAAACGAGAGCATCAGAAGCGATATCGTGGTCACGGGCACTATAGAGCCGGATGGTTCGATCGGCCCGGTCGGCGGGCTCATAGAGAAAGGTAAGGCAGCCGCGGACAAGGGAGTGCTGATAATGATAACCCCGAAACCGGAGCTCTATGAGCGCATGGTGCTGTCATCTATTCGTTCGGCGTCAAAAAACGGCATATCATTCGTAGAAAGGGACAACATATCCGCGGCAGAGGGGATAGCCTTCGCGGCAGAAGGAACCCAGGTCGCTGATGAAGCTGGAGTGGAACTGGAGCTTCGAAAGCCAACAGCGAATCTGACGATAATACAGGTGGATGGCGATACCGACCTTGAGAAGTTCCGGGAGATAGGAAATGCGCTTCTTCGCGTGAGCGAAAGCGATGTCGCGGCGCTTCGAAACGACAGCGCGGACGCTAAACGATTCAAGGGCTATTTCGCGAATGAGGTGTCGAACAACAGGCAACTGCTTTCGGAGGGGTATGTGTTCACGGCAGCCAACAACCTCTTCCTGATGGATGTCGATATCGGATTCTTCGGAAAAGGCTACCTCGAGAACATCGACCTAAACGATGAGGCGCAAAACACAGCCAATTGCCTGATGTCACTGCGGGAAACGGAAAAGCTTACGGATGATTACCAGTGGAAAGTCGGCGCGGACCTTCGGGAGATTTGGGCAAAACGCAAGCTCAACGAGACGCTCGCGAAGGGGGCGAACAGCGCGGAAGAGGAGTATGTGGCATACCGCGAGATGCTTTTCGCGGATGGATGGTGCCGCGTCTCATCGCTTCTTGATGCGCAAACAGGAACAGGAAAGGCCATAAACGAAAGCGTCTGGAAAGGCCTTGCGGAGAAGAAACTGACCGACGCGAAGGCGCTGATGGATACGCGCGAGGAGCCTGACAGCGACGTTGATTGGCACTACGGTGTTGCGAACGAAGCATACGATTCCGGGAAGTACGGCGCCGCGGTATTCGATGCGGTTTACGCATATACAATGACAAAGGCAGATGAGGAATTCCAAAACCTTAACAGCACAGACATAAACGAGACGCTCAACGAGCTTTCGGAAAAAAAGATGGGAACGCTTTGGGGAAAGATTTATCAAGGTCAGGGGAGATTTCTATACACGTCGGCAGGCTACGACCCGAAGGGTTCGGCAACCGCCTATAGGATTCTCCGGTTCTCTGATGCGCTTGAAAACGCCACAGATGAGATGGATTCGGAGATAATGAAGGGTAGTAGTGGGGAGGGGGGCACCGTGCCGGTTCCAAACAGCGGAATTGATTCGGAGATAACGCCCAAGCTGATTGTGGTGTTCGGCGCAAGCATGCTGTTGTTGATTGTAATCGGAGTATATTTCGCATTCATCATGAGAGGTGGAACCAATGCAACTCGAAGAAAGGGTAAAAGTACTCGTCGGAAAAGACTATGAAGGGATAAACAAGGTCGTTCTCGCGTTTTCAGGTGGCCTTGACACGAGCGTCATCGCTGCCATGTTCAAGGATATGGGAATCGAAGTAGTGACTATGACCCTTGAAATCGGCCAGCAGGAAGATATGGGCGCGGTCGATCGGAAGGCGAAGAAGCTCGGGACCAAACATTACGGCATGGATGTCCGTGAAGAGTTCGTGAACGAGTACATCAGCCGCGCGATAAAGACCAATTGCATGTACCAGGGAACCTATCCGAACGCAACCGCTCTTTCTCGGCCGCTCATCGCGAAATACCTTGTAGAGGTGGCGAAGAACGAGGGAGCGCAGGCAGTTGCGCACGGAAGCACGGGCAAAGGAAACGACCAGATAAGGATAGACAATGGTGTTGCAGCGTTAAGCGACCTCAAAGTGATTGCGCCAGTAAGAGACTGGGAACTTTGGAGAGATGAAGAGATAGATTACGCGAAGAGAACCGGGCTTGACGTTAACGTTTCGAAAAAGAAGCCTTACTCATTCGACCAGAACATGTGGGGCAGGAGCATGGAGTGCGGACCGATAGAGTACCCGGACCATGAAATACCTGCAGATGCCTACGAGTGGACGGTCGCGCCTGAGAAAGCGCCAGACAAGCCGACAATAGTAGACATCACTTTCGAGTCAGGCCTTCCGGTATCGGTAGAAGCCAACGGAGAGACAACGAACGGGCTCATAAAAGTCATCGAGATGCTAAACAAGCTCGCGGGCGAGAACGGAGTCGGAAGGATAGACCACTTGGAAGACCGCGTCATCGGATTCAAGAGCCGCGAGGGCTACGAGAGCCCGGCAGCGCTAGTCATAATCCCGGCACACAAGGACCTTGAGAAATATGTGCTTAGCAAGGACGAGATATCGGTGAAATGGTACCTCGACAAGATATACGCCGATTTGGTTTACGAAGGCAAATGGTACTCGCCAGTCAGAAAGGAGATAGATATGTTCATGGAAGAGAGCCAGCGCTTCGTTTCGGGAACGGTGAAGATGAAACTGTTCAAGGGAAGCGCGACTGTTGTCAGCCGGAAGAGCACGAATGCCCTATACAGCATGGATATGGCAAGCTATGATAAGGGAACCACGTGGAGCCAGAAAGAGGGCGGAGCGTTCACGAAGATATACGGGCTGCAGAACGTCGCAGCGTACAAGAAAAGATACCTCAAGAAATAAACACGCTTACGATAAGCGATACACAACACAGGCGCGAACGCGCGCGGCATGAAGGTGGGCGTATGGCAATTGGAAAAGAGATGCTATCCCGCGTGAAAGCGATTGCCGAGCGCGAGTACCGCGGCATCGACAAGTGCGTTCTCGCTTATTCCGGCGGCCTTGATTCGAACGTCATGGTTTCCGTTTTGCAGGACTTGGGAATTGAAGTCACGACGATGTCGCTTGATTTGGGCCAGCCTGGCGGCACTAAAGATATCGAAAAGCGAGCGAAAGCGCTCGTGAAAAAGCACGTCTCGATAGACGCCCGAACCGACCTCATCGCGAACTGCAACAGGGGGATAAAGGCGAACTGCCTTTTCGAAGGCCACGTCAACGCAGGGGGTTTCTCGCGGCCAGTCGTAGCAAAATATTTGGTTGAAGTCGCGCGAAAGGAAAAAATCGAGGCTGTCGCGCATGGAAGCTCCGGCACAGGCAACGACCAGTTCGTCATGGGGAACGCGCTTCGAGTCCTCGGCCCGGAGCTGCGTGTGCTCACGCCTGTCCGCGACTGGGACCTGAAACGGGATGACGAGATAGAATACGCGAAGGAGAAAGGGCTGAAAGTGGATCAGACAGTGAAGTGTTTTTCCGCTGATGAGAATCTCTGGGCGAGGACAATCCGCCAGGGGGCGGTCGTGGACCAGAGCGAGGAAGTGCCGGACGAAGCGTTCGAGTGGACTAAAGACCCGAAAAAAGCGCCTGAGAAATCCGAGTTCGTAGAGATAGATTTCATGAACGGGGTGCCTGAGAAGCTCACAGTCATGGATGAGAAGAAGAAAATCATCGAGGAGACGGTGGATGTCATCCAACGCCTGAACACAGTAGCGGGAGCGCATGGTATCGGAAGGATGAATTCGATTGAGGACAAGGTCATCGGGCTAAAGATGCGCGAGGCATACGAGTGCCCTGCGGCATTCGTGCTAGTATCCGCGCACAAGGACCTCGAGAAAATCACGATGACAAGCAGCGAATTGGATGTCAAAGATTACATTGACCACATCTGGAACCGAGTAGTATACGACGGCGGATGGTATACCCGATTGCGCCGCGACCTCGATGCGTTCATAGACAGCACGCAGGAAGCTGTCGACGGCTCAGTGCTTATTGAGCTTTACAAAGGCGGTTTGCAGATACATGGAAGGAAGAGCAGGCACGCGCTCTACGATGCGCGC
>Ga0182027_10011465_pt1 | contig 12528 bp, 11 predicted proteins | sample 712E1DmetaG_FD_121300 | JGI IMG/M metagenome (GOLD analysis project Ga0182027, IMG submission 121300) | Permafrost microbial communities from Stordalen Mire, Sweden - 712E1D metaG (Illumina Assembly) | ecosystem: Environmental > Terrestrial > Soil > Wetlands > Permafrost | place: Sweden...
CAAGTGATCAATCTGCTGTTGGTGTTTCTCTGCTGCCTGGCGGAGGCGCAGGCGGAGACGACTGGTCTGCTCAGCCATGCCGAATCCATATCACCGCTATGCCCACAGCGAAAATATCTATGCCAGTTTTCGACCACAACCTAGGCTCGGGAATCGCCGCAGGCGATTCCTGAGCCCTTTCAGCTACCTACTCACCCCCGCGGAACCCCTGTGTGACGACGGCAACACGGTCAGTGGAAATGGCTGTTCTAGTACCTGTAAGGAGGAACCGGGATGGGGCTGTTCAGGCACCCCCTCCACCTGCACCCATGCCGTCTCCGGCAACGGCAAGCTGGAGGCGGGTGAAGGCTGTGATGACGGCAATACGCTGCCCTTTGACGGCTGTTCGCCAACCTGCCAGGCTGACCCACGTTGCGGCACCTTTGACACTCAGGGGAAGCCGACCAGCGCCGTGGGTGCGTGCAAGTCGCTGTGTGGGGATGGCATCCTGCTGCGCGGTGGCTCCGAAGAATGCGACGACGGCAATACTCTCGACGGTGACGGCTGCTCCCATGATTGCAAGCAAGAAGCTGGCTTCACCTGCGTTTCTGCCTACGACGCACCGCCGACCAGCCCCGATTGTGGTCAGGGATTTTTCGGAAACTGGCACTACGGCACATCCGGATTTCGATCACTATTGTTGCAATGGACAGACGGGCATCGTTCAAACGCTACTCGACGCGAACCGCAAGCCCGTCAACGCGGGAACTGACGCTGCACCAATCCCCATGACGACGGGCAAGACCGCGTTCGATCAGTGGTACCGCGACGTGCCCGGCGTCAATCAGACATTTATCTACACGTTGACCCTGTTGCAGAACGCAACTACCAATACCACCTATGTGATGAACAGCGACAAGGACGAGCCTTGGTATGATCGTTGCGGATTCTTTCCCCTCGATACCACGCCCAAGATCGACCCCAACACGGGCAAGCCCTCCACCTACACCGATGGCGGATTTCCAGGCCGCATCTGCACCGCCTACGACAGTGCCGGCTTTGGTGACGAGTCGGCCAGTCACAACTTCGGGTTTACCAGTGAACTGCGGTATTGGTTCCAATACCAGGGTGGCGAGAGCCTCAAGTTCACCGGCGATGACGACGTCTGGGTGTTTATCAACGGGACGCTCGGGGTCGATCTGGGGGGCGTCCACAATCGTGCCGCGGGAACCTTGGTTCTTGATGCCGCCAATGGAACCGGTCAAGTCGGTTATGGGGAGCCGCCTTGGTCGTGGGCCACCGTAGACTTCAAGCTCACGCTTGGCAGCGTGTACGAGGTGGTAGTGTTCCAGGCCGAGCGCTGGTGTTGCGGCTCGAACTACATGCTAACCCTCGCGAATTTCATCGCCGGCAGGGGCACTTGCGCCCACCTGTGGCAACGGCGTCGTGACTTCCTCCGAGGAGTGCGACAACGGCGACAGCAACAATGACACGGCCTACGGCGGTGCACGACTCAGTGCAAATGGGGACCATTCTGCGGCGCTGGCGTGGTCAATGGGTCCGAACAATGCGACGACGGGCGCAACACCACGGTTGGCTACAACGTGAGCGGTTGTGGCCCCGGCTGCAAGCTCCCGCCAAGTTGTGGCGATGGTATCGTTCAGACGGGCGAGCAATGCGACAACGGCAAGAGCAACCAAGACAAGCAATGCGGCGGCTGCAGTTCGACTTGCCAGCTCAACCCCTACTGTGGCGACGGCAACACGGATGCAGCCTGCGGCGAGCAGTGCGACGATGGGTTGAACGCCGGTGGGTATGGTTTCTGTGGTCGGGGCTGCCTGCTGGAACCACACTGCGGTGACGCGGTTGTGCAGACGGATCAAGGCGAGGAGTGTGACCTGGGGACACAGAACAGCGACGGGCCTGGCACTGAGTGCACCACTACTTGTCAGCGACCTGGGTCTTGCGGCGACGGCATCCTTCAGGCAGATCGCGGCGAGACCTGTGACGATGGCAAGAACGACGGTAGCTGCGGCGGTTGCACCTCCGACTGTCAGAAGGGGCCCTACTGTGGGGACGGAGTCCTGCAGAAAGAGAGAGAGTCGGTGCCAAAGGCGCACCACGACCCCTGCGGTCTGCCCCTCACCCGTCCAGCAATCGTCGAACCGTGTCGCGGACCTTGGCGTAGTCGTTCGGCACCTCGACCGGCTTGTTGGCGTACTGGCACACGGGAACCCCGGGCAGTTTGCCCTCGTGGTAGCCGACCTTGAAGTCAGTGAACTTGAGGCCGTTTGCGGTGCTGACCACCACCACTGTCTCGGCCCTTCGGATGGTGCCCGCAGCCACCAGCTTCTCCAGCGCGCCCAGTGCGACGCCGGTGTGCGGGCAGCAGAACATGCCGGTGGCATCCGCGCGCGCCACCGCGTCGGCCAGCTCGGTTTCGTTCGCCTGCTCCACCACGCCGTCGAATTCCTGCAGGGTCCGGATGGCTTTTTGCACGCTCACCGGGTTGCCGATCTGGATGGCCGAGGCGAGGGTGGTCTTGGGCACCATAGGCTCGAACTTGTCGAAGCCCTTCTTGTAGGCGAGATAGAGCGGATTGGCAGCCTCCACCTGAGCCACGCAGATGCGCGGCAGCTTGTCGATGAGGGCCAGCGCGCGCATCATCTTGAACCCGGCGCCCAGCGCGCTGACATTGCCCAGATTGCCGCCCGGAATGACGATCCAGTCGGGCACGCGCCAGTCAAACTGTTGCACGATTTCGATGCCCACGGTCTTCTGTCCCTCGACCCGTAGCGAGTTCATGCTGTTGGCCAGGTACACGCCCTCCTCGGCGGCCAGGCGCTGCACAACTTTCATGCAATCGTCGAAGTTGCCTTCCAGGGCCAGGACAGTGGCGCCGTTAGCCAGCGGCTGCACCAGTTGGGCGGTGGAGATCTTGCCCCGCGGAAGAATGACTATGGCGCGAATGCCGGCGGCTGCGGCGTAGGCGGCAAGCGCTGCCGAGGTGTCACCGGTCGAGGCGCAGGCCACCGCCGAGATGGGCCTGCCGTCCGCGATCATCTGCTTGACCGCGGACAGGAGCACGGTCATGCCCAGATCCTTGAACGACCCGGTGTGCGAGTTGCCGCACAGCTTGACCCACAGATCCTCGACGCCCAGCTTGGCGCCGTAACGCTGAGCCCAGAACAGATTGCTGCCGCCCTCGTACATCGACACCACGTTCTCGTTGCGGATATGAGGGTGAACCCACTCTCGCTTGCCCCACACCCCTGAGCCGTGCGGCCAGTCGCCGCGCATGTAGCGGTCCTCGAACAACTTCTTCCACTCAGCGGCACTGCGCTGTTGCAGGGCCTCCATGTCGTGGACGACTTCCAGCAGGTTGCCGCATTGGGGGCAGCGGTAGATGACCTGGTCGAGCGGGTACTCGCCCGGGCAACGGGTGATGCAGCGAAAATGGGCACGGTAGGGACGCATGCCCAGAATCTAGCATCTTTCGCGCGCCGATTTTCGCCATGGTCTCTTTCTGACTCTGTAGTAAAAAGCCCCTGTCCCATGACACGAAAATCGCGGCTCCCCGAGGTCTACAAGTTTGGTGGTGCGTCTCTGGCAGACGGAGCGGCTTACAAGCACGCGGCCGGCATCTCGAAGAAGTGCGGCGCGCCGCTGGCCGTGGTTTGCTCGGCACCGGCAGGCGTGACCGATCTGCTGCTGGCAGTGGCGGAGGATGCCTGCGCCAGCGATCGCGACAAGACCGCGACGGCACTCGAAGCTGTGCGCGAGAGGTACCGGGTGGTCCTGCGCCAGGTGGTTCTCGGCCAGCGGTCCAAGGCCGAGCTGGCCAGCGTGGTCGACCAGTCGATGGCCGAGCTGGAGATGCTGGCCGGTGGCCTTTCCGCCTTGCGCGAGCTGACCCCGCGTACCAGCGATCTGGTGGTGTCGCGCGGCGAGCGCTTGAGCGCCGAGATCTTCTGTGCAGTGTTGCGTGCTGGCGGCGTGAAGGCCCAGGTCGTGGACGCGCTGGAAGTGGTTCACACCGATGGCCCGTTTGGCGGCGCCGCGCCCCACCTCGCGCACACCGATGCGGCGGTGCGCGCCCGGCTGCGGCCGCTCCTGTCACGCGGCGTGGTGCCCGTGGTGCCTGGATTTCTGGGCGCGTGGCACAAGGATCACGGACAGCCGCCGGCTCTGGTCACCCTGGGTCGCGGCGGCTCGGATCTGACCGCCACCCTGCTCGGCCGTGCGCTCGAGGCCAGCCGGGTGACTCTTTGGAAAGACGTGCCCGGTCTGCTCACCGCCGACCCGCGCGTGGTGCCCGACGCGCGCGTGATCCCCCAGCTTCACATGCGCGAGGCCGCTGAGTTGGCCTACTACGGCGCCAAGGTGCTGCATTCACGTGCGCTCATCCCGGTGCAGGGCAAGCCCATCCCGGTCTACGTGCGGCCGTTTGCCGAGCCGAGCGCGCCGGGCACCGAGATCTCATCGCAGCAGAGCAGCGACCGCCATCCGGTCAAGGCACTCTCCGCGGTGTCGGCTCAGGCCCTGGTGACGGTGGCTGGCCGTGGCCTGCTGGGCGTGCCGGGCGTGGCCGCGCGCACCTTCGCGACCCTGTCGGCGCATGGGATGTCGGTGTCGCTCATCACCCAGGCCTCGTCTGAGCAGTCCATCTGCTTCACCGTGCCTGAGAAGGAAGCCAAGGCTGCCAAGGAGCACCTGGACCGCGCCTTCCACGACGAAATCGCCCGTCGCGACGTGGACGGTATCCAGGTACAGACCGGCATGACCACCATCGCGGTGGTGGGTCTGGGCATGGCCGGCATGCCTGGCATCGCGGCGCGCGTGTTCTCAGCCTTGGCCTCGCAGGAAATCAACGTGGTAGCAATCGCGCAGGGCTCATCCGAGCTGAACATCTCGCTGGTGGTGGCCTCGGCCCAGGCGGCCCAGGCACAAAAGTGCATACACAGCGCCTTCCGCCTGTCGCGCCTGCCGTAGCCAACGCGGCAAAGAAAAAGGCTCGGCCACCTTCGCAGCCGAGCCTAGAGAAGCAGGACCAAACCGGGCCTACGGACTCGACACGATCAGGTTGTCGAAGTCAGCGGTGACGGTGTTGACGCCAAGCGCTACTTGGCCAGAGCCCAAGGGGCCAGTGCCGTCGCTCACAGTGACTCTGGCCGTCGGATCGTCGTCCAGGTATCCGGCGAGCAGTACCGTGGTGCTACCGCTAATCGTCAGGCGGTACGTGTGCCACGTCCCCACCGAGATGTCCAGATCGCTGGACGTCGTCCCCAGCGGCACCGGGCCACCGCCGCCGGGTTGCCGCTTCCAGATGGCCATGCTTCCGCCAGTCGCGCCAGCATCCCCTTCTGCGGCAATGCTGACGTAGATACAGTATGCGGTAGATAGGTCGTCGCTGGCGCGACCACAGATGCGGACTTGATTGCCCGCTAGGGCGGTCACGAACCGAACCTTTACCTCGATGGTCTGGTCGTTCCAGGGGCCAGCATTGGTCCTAGCGTAGGGCACGCCGCCGCTGTTGTCGGTCCCCTCCAGCACGGTGTTGCCGCCGTCCATGACCAAACTCCAAGTGTCTGTTGCGCCCACAGCGGTGAAGCCGGTGGGGCCAGCGGGCAGGCCGGCGTCCCGGTTGTCGCCTTCGAAGGTAAACTCATGGCAGGCATCGCCGCTACAACCACCGCCGTCGCTCGCCCCGCCGTCGACTTGACCAACCGGAGTATCTGATTCCGGCGCGTCTGCGACCGCGTCTGCTTCCGCGTCAACAGTAACAATAAGTCCGTCTGGGCCAGTGTCTGCCGAAGCGTCAATAGTGAAGATAGGTCCGTCTGCTGCCGCAGCGTCAGGAATAATCGGGGCTGCGTCGGCTCCGATGTCAGCCGCCCCGTCAATGATAGCAACAGTGCCGTCGGTGCCACCGTCTGCCCGCGCGTCAACAACAGAGACAGTTCCGTCTGTGCCCGCATCGGGGTTGGAGATCGGCGGCAGGTCGGTTTTTCCATCACCCGCGACCGCGGTGTCGTGCGGAGTGCTCGTGTCAACTGGAGGCGCCACTTCCCCTGGGGTCACATCAGCCGGGTGGACCTCCGGGCTCACAATCGTCACATCCGTCGGCGGCTGGCCGTCGGTAGTGGGAGCCGGGCCATCGAGACTGGGGGCCGGGCCATCGGTGGTGGGAGCCGGGCCATCAATACTGGCAGCTGGGCCATCGGTATTGGCAGCGGGGCCATCATGAGTCGCGACCGGGCCATCAGGAGTGGTGACCTGGGTGTCGAGTCGGGCGACGTCCACGTTGGGCGGCGTACCGTCAAGTTTCGCGCCAGATGTGTCCCGCTTGGCGTCGCCACAGGCACCGCCGTCACAAGTGGTTACGTTTGGGCTGCTCGAGCCGCCGCAACCGATGATCAACGTCATCGCGCACAAGCCAGCTAGGACAGTCGATCCGTAGAACAATCGGGTCATGGTATTCCTCCCACGGGGGATAGTTGTTGCCTCTGCCGGCGAGCCGCTACGATGCGAACCGCCAAACTGAACACGAGTATAATGCGGCAAGGGGCCGTCGATGGGAAAGAAAAAGTTAAGTCTGTGACTGTACGATAAACACCTACATAGGATATGGTAGTACGACATACCGGACCCCACAAGCGAGGCCTACGTTCGCGCGAAACGGCCCGCTCGCAACTGCCGGATGTCGACACCCCCTGACACCCATGATAGGCAGGTCCCCACCTCAGCCATGGCCGAAGAACCGCGCAAAGTCGTCATTCTCGGCGGAGGTCTCACCGGGATCTCGGCGGCCATTCACCTGCGTCGGCCCTGGGTTCTGTTCGAACGCGAGGCCAAGCTGGGCGGCATGGCCGTCACCGAGGAGCGCGACGGCTTTCACTTCGATTTGACCGGGCACTGGCTGCATCTGCGCGATCCGGGGATCATGCAGTTGGTGGCCGAGGTTTTGCCCCTAGAGATGGAGTCGGTGCAGAGGCGCGCGCGCATCTTCTCCCACGGCGTGACCACCTTGTACCCGTTTCAGGCCAACCTCTACGGGCTGCCGCCCGAAGTGATCAAGGAATGCCTGCTGGGGGTCATCGAGGCCAAGATGCAGGCGCCAGGTTCCCCTCCGCGCAACTTCGAGGAGTATTGCCTGCGGCATTTTGGTGCCGGGATTTCCCGGCACTTCATGATCCCCTACAACGAGAAGCTGTGGGGCGTGCACCCGCGCACCATCACCGCGGATTGGTGCTCGCGCTTCGTGCCCCTGCCTAATCTCGAACAGGTGGTGGCGGGCGCGGTGGGGGCGGACGCCGGGCGCATGGGCTACAACACCAATTTCCTCTACCCCAAGCAGGGCGGCATCGAGACGCTAGTGCGAGGGCTAGGCACCCGCATCCAGGGTGGCGAGGTTCATCTGGGCAGCGGCGTGGAATCGCTTGACCTTGGCAGGCGCGAAGTGGTGGTGGCTGGCAGGCGCGTCCCCTACCGGGCAGTGGTGGCCACCCTGCCGTTGCCCGAGCTGTTGGCGCGCATATCCGACCTTCCCGACGACATCGTGGCTCACGCCGGTCGCCTGCGCTGCACCAGCCTGCGCTACCTGAATGTGGCCACGCGCTCGTCGCCGGCCGCAGACTGGCACTGGGTCTACGTGCCCGAGCGGCGACTGCCTTTTTACCGTGTGGGGGTCTACAGCAACGCCGTGGCCAGCATGGCGCCGGCCGGGGCCGCGTCGTTGTATGTTGAGCTGGCCGAGCGCGGGCCGGTCAGCGACACCACCCTGTCGGAGGTGGCCCAGGGCTTGACCAGCATCGGCGCCATCAGCTCGCCGGCTGACATCCGCTTTGCCGAAGCGCGCGAGATCAAGTACGCCTACGTTGTGTTCGACGAACACTACCACGCGGCCACCACCGCCATCTTTCGCTTCCTCGAATCGCACTCCATCTTTCCACGGGGCCGCTACGGCGGGTGGACATACAATGCAATGGAGGATTGCCTGCTGGCCGGCCGCGAGGTCGCGGGCAGCATCGAAGCCACCCTCGGGAGCAAGACACCATGACCGAATCGTCCCAGTCTGCCGCCAAGCCGCATGTCTCCATCGTCATCCCCGTGTACAACGAGGAGGGGATCCTGCGTGGTTCCGTGTTGGAGCTGCGCGAGAAGTTGCGGCCTTTCGGCTTCAGCTATGAGCTGGTTCTCTGTGAAAACGGTTCGCGCGACCGCACGGTGGAGATCGGCAAGGAGATCGAGGCGGACTTCCCCGAGGTGCGCATGATCTCCATCGGACAGCCCAACTACGGCTTGGCCATGAAGACCGGCATCCTCGCCGCCCGCGGCGATATGGTCATCTGCGACGAGATCGATCTGTGCGACACCGAGTTCTATGCGCGGGCGCTGGCCTTGCTGGAACGGACCGACACCGACTTGGTCGTCGGTTCCAAGGCCATGGTGGGGTCGAATGACCAGCGCCCATGGATGCGGCGCGTGGGCACGCGCATGTACAACGGCCTTCTGCGTGCGGTGTGCAACTACCGCGGCACCGACACGCATGGGCTCAAAGCTTTCAAGCGCGAAGTCCTGCTGGAAACCGCGGAACGCTGCGTGCTGGACCGTGACGTCTTTGCCAGCGAGTTCGTCATCCGGGCCCACCGCGAGAAGAAGAAGGTGGTGGAGATCCCATTCGCCGTGCACGAGAAGCGACCGCCCTCAATCAACATTCTCAAACGGGTGCCCCACGTGATCAAGAGCGTGGCCAAGCTGGCCGTGTCGGTGCGCAAGAGCGAGACGTAGTCGGGACGTTCTTGCATGCCGGGCCCCGCGGACGGAGCATCATGGAAAGCGGCGCTCGGCGCTGGCGGGCTGATGCCGGGAGCGCTTCTCGGCGGCCGCGCGCCAACGGCCGCGCTGCGCGCGTCCATGGCGCCCTCGGGTGACGGGTCCCTCGGCGCCCAGCTGCGCTGGTCGCCATGGCCCCTTGACGCTCGCTAGCAACCGAGCGCAGACGCTCGGTGCGCTCGCTTACGCCGCCTCGGAGTCGCTCCCGGCCGCCCGCCTACGCGCCGAGCTTGCTCCTGTGCAGAAGACCTCCCGCACGCGCTCAGGGCAGGATCCACAGGGCGGTCCGGCGTGGCGCACAGGACTTTGCGGTAGAGTCGTCAAGTATGACGCCGATCGATGCCAACTTCGTTGAAACCCTCCTGAACATGAGTGAGAGCGACACGCTCGACTTCAAGCAGGAGCAGTACCCGCTGGCGAATGCCACCCCGGAGCAAGAGGGAGAATTGGTGAAAGACATCCTGGCCTTTGCCAACGCGTGGAAGAGGTCCGACGCCCACATGGGTGGTTTGGCGCGGAGATAGACCAGGACGGTGGCTAGCAACGCTCCTGTCCGGCCAGCAGCACCGAACGTCAGCCCCGCCGTCAACTAGGGACGCCCCCCTGGTCTTGCCGCGCGAAATCCGCCTTCAAGAGCCGGCCGACAAGCCGGCCCGATGACGAAGCCGGCGCGAGCACCGGAGCGGAGCATACACCCGTATGTGAGCACCGGAGCGCAGCGACGGCACAGTCAGCGGGTCGCATCGCGTGGGCGCAGGCGGGCTTTGCTCGCCGAAGCCCGTCGCGGGAGGTGCGGAACCCTTCCAGGGTTCCGCAGTTGATCGTCGGCCGTCGGTGCATCGAAGAGCCGACGCAACGGTATTATATTCCCCAGCCTCCGCTCACGTGAAGACTGGTGCCCGTCACATATGAGGCTTCGTCGGACAGGAAGTAGAGCACGGCGTTGACCGCGTCGGCGAGGGAGCCGATGCGGCCGGCGGGGATGGCCTTGACCAGGCCGTGGAGCTCGGCCGGGTCCACCGACCCGGAATCAATGAAGCCAGGAGACACGGCATTGACCGTGATTTCGTGCTTGGCCAAGGCCTTGGCCAGGCTGCGCACCAGACCCAACACGCCAACCTTGGCCAGGTAGTGTGCGGTGAGCTGGGTCTGCGCCATCAGCCGGTCGGCATTCGCCATCGAAAAGGCCACAATACGGCCGCTCTCCTGCTTGACCATGACCGGCGCAACCAGGCGGGCCAGGTAGAAGAAACTGTCCAAGTTGTTGGCGAACATCTCGCGCCAGCCCGTCGGCGTTTCCTCCAGCACGTCCACACGGTGATAGGGACCCGCGCAGTGAATGAGGGCATCGATACGGCCCTGCCAGTCGAGGACCTTCCGCACCAGAGCCGCACACACCTCGGGCGTCGACACGTCGGCATGGACGGCCAGGGCCCGGCCGCCTCTCTCTTCGATGGCCAAGGCGGTCGCCTCGGCCTCGGCACGGCTCTTCCGATAGCAGAGCGCCACCGCCCAGCTGCGCTCGCCCAGCCGCAGCCCCACTTCCCGTCCAATGCCCTTGGCGCCACCCGCAATCAGCGCGGTCTTCTGCATGCTCTCGCCCTTTCCGTGCGTCGACTCAGATTCCGCGGTCACTTGGCCCGCTCGTCCTCCTCGGCGTAGTTCTGGAACTTGGTGAACTCGCGTTGGAAGGTCAGGTACAGCGTATCGGTGGGGCCATGGCGGTTCTTACCGATGATGAGCTCGGCCTTGTTGCGTTCCGCGCCCTCGGTGCCGTACATCTCCTCGCGATGAATGAAGAGGATCAGATCGGCATCTTGTTCGATGGCGCCCGATTCGCGCAGATCAGAAAGTTGCGGCCGCTTGTCTTCGCGTCTTTCTAGGCCACGGTTGAGCTGCGATACCGCGATGACGGGAATGCGCAGGTCTTTGGCCAGGGCTTTCAGCCCACGCGAGATGTCGGCGATCTCACGCTCGCGCGACTCCTCCCGGCGACCGCCCAGGCCGCGGGCGAGCTGAAGGTAGTCCACCACCATCAGGCCGAGGGGTGGCCGACCCTCGCTGCTGGGCGGGAAGTACTTGGGATTGCCGCGAAAGCGCCGCGCCTTGGCGCGCAGTTCGAGGATGTTGGGGGCGGCCGAGTCGTCGATGAGGATGGGGGCCTTGGTCAGTCGGTCGGCGGCGGGGTAGATGTGAGTCTTCCAGTCGCCGTACTTGATCATGCCCCGGCGCATTTGGCTGGAATCGATGCGGGCCTCGCCCGCCAACATGCGTTCCATCAGCTCGAACTTCGACATCTCCAGCGAGAAGATGAGCACCGGTATGCCCCGGTTGAGTGCCGCATACGTAGCCACGTTGATGGCCCACGAGGTCTTGCCCACGCCGGGCCGCGCCGCCACCACGATAAGGTTCTCGGGCTGAAAGCCCGCGGTGATCTCGTCCAACTTGGTGAAGCCGGTGGGCACGCCGGTAATCTGCTGGCGTTGCATGGAGCGGGTCTCCAGTTCGTTGACCACACCGCCGAGCAACTCGCCCACGGGCTGAAAAGACTCGCGCCGGTTCTGCTGCGCGACCTTGAAGATCTGCGTCTCGGCGTCGTCGAGGAATTCCTCGTAGCTACCGAACTCGCCGTAGGCGCGCGACTGGATCTCGGCACAGGCCGCGATCAGCCGGCGCAGCGTCGCCTTCTCCTTCACCAGCCGGACATAGTGGCTGATGTTCTCTGCGGTGGGGACGGAGTTGGCTAGGGTGATGAGGTAGCTGGAACCACCCTCGAGGCGGGGCAGGGCGCCGCGCGATTTCAGCTCATCGCCCAGCGACACCACGTCGATGGGCTGGCGTCGCTGATCCAGCTCCATCATCGCGGCAAAGATCTCACGGTGCGCGGGCAGGAAGAAGTCATCCGCGGTCAGCACCGTGGCCATCTCGTCAAAGGCCAAGGGCTTGACCAGCACGCCGCCCAGGGCGGATCGCTCCGCCTCCAGGTTGTGCGGGGGCAACCGCCCGGAGGCACCGCTGTCCGCGAGCCCAGAAGACTCAGCCATTGGGGAACCAGTGTACGCGAAAGGGAGGCGAACGAGAGCACAACTCACAAACGATCCGGCTCTGCGTCCTCTGTGCTCTCTGTGGTGAACTAGCTAGCTTTTTCCACCACAGGGGCCACGGAGGACACAGAGGTCGGACAGGAAGAAGGTCGGATCGGTGCCGCCGAGCGACTATGGTTCTTTCTTCACGACCCAGACTTTGATCTTCGCCACTGTGTCGCGTCCCAGCTTGATGGGGACCTCGCTCATGCCCAGGTTGCGCAGCGGCTCGTCAAGCTGGATCTTCTTGCTGTCCACCTTGACTCCTTGCTCGGCCAGGGCCTCGGAGATGTCACGGCTGGTGACCGACCCGTAGAGTTTGTCGCCTTCGCCCACCGCACGGGACACAGACACCGAGACCTGCGACAGGCGGTCAGCCTCCGACTGCAGCTCCTTGGACAGCTTGGCGGCCCGCGCGGTAATCACGCGCTTTTCGTGGGCGAGACGGGCTTCGTCTTTTTCGGTGGCCGGCACGGCCATGCCACGGGGAAGCAGATAATTTCGCCCATAGCCGGTACGCACGCTGACCACATCCCCCGCCTTGCCCAGGTTGTCCATTTCTTCGCGCAAAATGACTCGCATGACGTCCTCCCGCGTTTCCTACTTGCCAGTCACGGCAAAGGGCATGAGC
>Ga0182027_10011466_pt1 | contig 12528 bp, 11 predicted proteins | sample 712E1DmetaG_FD_121300 | JGI IMG/M metagenome (GOLD analysis project Ga0182027, IMG submission 121300) | Permafrost microbial communities from Stordalen Mire, Sweden - 712E1D metaG (Illumina Assembly) | ecosystem: Environmental > Terrestrial > Soil > Wetlands > Permafrost | place: Sweden...
GGAAAAATTCAATTTGCTGGCCGTGGAAGCCACGCGGATATCCGAAAATTTAACGCCAAGATTATTTAAATACATTAAAATTTTATTTTTTTGCACCGGGTCGGCAAAATGCTTTAACATAATTGTACGTCCGTCTTCTATGGCCCATTTCGCCAAATAGCTATAAAGCGGCTGCCACATAATGTCGTAAGGATACATATCAAAATGTACCTGCGTCCCCTGCATATATGCCGTGTCAATCAAACTTACGACTTCCGGAAATTTTTCCCAATTTTGTTCGTTGCGGACTTTAAGATGGGAAATTTTTAAATTAACCCCGGTATTTTTGGCAATGTCCAAAGCTTCGTCCAAGGCCTCAATAATTTCCCCGCCTTCACTTCGCAAATGGACGGAAAAAAGCGCGCCAAAATTTTTAACGATTTTTGCCAATTCGTAAAGCTCCAGCTCGCTGATGATAATTTCGTGCGCGTAGGAAAGGCCGCTGGACATGCCGAACGCCCCGGCTTCAAGGCTTTCGCTAAGCGCGTTTTTCAAGGACGCCAGTTCGCGGTTGGCAAGGCTCCTGATTTGGTCGCCGACAATCGCGCGCCTTAAGGTGGAGTAACCGACCAAGCTGGCGATATTACAGGCAAAGCGCTTCCGCGACAGTTCCTCTATAAATTCGCTGTAGGAAACCCAATTAACGTTAACGCCTTCCAAATTATGCCATTTTTGCAAAGAAAATAAGGCTTCGTGAGTCAACAAGGGGGCTAAACTCGCGCCGCAGTTGCCGACTAAAATTGTCGTGTAGCCTTGCGATATCATCGCGTCCAAGGAAGGATTATCAAAAATCTGCCAATAGCTGTCGCTGTGGTTTTGTAAATCCACAAAGCCCGGGCAAAGCACTTTGCCGTTGCCGTCAATAACCGACTGCGCGGAGGAATTTATTTTCGGCGCGACATTGGCAATTTCGTCGCCCTGTATGGCAACATCGGCAAGCACGCCCGGATTACCGGTACCGTCTATGACTGTAACATTTTTGATTACTAGTGAGTACATATAATTTTCTACTAAATACTAAAAGGTGCTAAATGTACTAAATACTAAACTAGTTATCGGTCGTTTTCGTATATTTCGTATTTTGTACTTTTAGTGTTCTTTAGTATTTAGTAGAAATTTCTTGCATTATCCTAAAAAATATATTATAACCCCAATCAAGCTTGTAACCGCCGCAACTATCCAAAACCTCATTGTTACTTTGGCTTCGGGCCAGCCTAAGGCTTCAAGGTGATGGTGGAGAGGCGCGGACAAAAAAACTTTCTTTTTAAAAAATCTTTTTGAAAAAAGCTGGATAATGGTTGAAGCCGCTTCCAGCAAAAATACAAAACCCACAATCGGTAAAATAAAAATGGAATTGGTCAAAAAAGCCACAACGGCAAGCAAAACGCCAAGCCCCATGGAGCCCGTATCGCCCATAATAAATCTCGCCGGAAATACATTAAACCACAAAAAGGCCAGCAGACTGCCGCAAATTACGCCTATAAAAGTGGCAAGGTCGTGCTTGCCCTGCAAAAACGCGATTAGGCCAAAAGCAAAAAAAGCAATCATCAGGCTGCCGCCGGCCAGTCCGTCCAGTCCGTCGGTTTGGTTGACGGAAAAACTTGTGGCGATTACCACTAAAATAAAAAACGGAATAAACACCCAGCCTAAATGCAGGTTGCCGGCAAAGGGAATATGGACATAATCAAACCCGAGTTTGAAATAAAACCACCACGCGCCGATGGCCGCAACAATGGAGTACAAAATAAGCTTGAACCTAAAACGCAATCCCCTGCCGTTAGGGCCGCGGCGGTGTACATCCAGCCAGTCATCTATTAACCCGACCAAGGACGCTCCAACAAGCGCTCCCAGCGGCAAAAGAGTTTCTTTGCGGGAGTAAAAATCAAAATCATTAAAAACATCAACGTGGACCACCCTGTCAAAAAACCAAAACACAAAAATTAAAATAACCAAGGTCCCCCAAACCAAAATTCCGCCCATAGTCGGCGTGCCGGCTTTGTGCTTGTGCATTTCCGAAAATAAAGGAGTGCTTCCATCGTTGCGGATTTGCTTGCCGAGCTTGTTTTTGTATAGAAACTCTGTAAAAAGCGGGGTAATCGCCAGCGCGAAAATAAAAGCCAGCGATGTTAGTGCAAAAATTTTGATTAAAACCGTGTAACCAAGCATGAAGTTGGTGCCTTGATAAATTTAATTGCCCTGATATTATACCATAAATGCGCCGATTATAAAAACCGCTTTAAATGTTTAGGCCATTACCAGCGGTTGTCCACGTAGGGTAGGGTCGCGACCCTACCCTACAAAGCAAAACAAACCCATCAGTTCCAATCGAAGCTTGATTCCGCCGCGGCCTTAAGCTTTAGCGTGTCGCTTTCTCGGTTTTGGCTGTCTAAAACCAAAATAACAATATCGTGGCTGCTAATTTTCGCTTTTACGGCCATAGCTCCGTTTGCTTCATTCGTAAAACCGGTTTTTATGGCCCGGATGTCGGGATGGTTTTTTATAAGCGTGTTTGTGGCCGATGTAAAATAAATTTTGCCTTCGCTTCCGCTAAACTCGTAGCCTGTCCGGCGCCCCAAATCGGTAAAGGCGGACAGCCTTTGGGTGGCGGTAATCAAAAGCTTTAAATCTTCGGCCGTAGAATAATTATTATTGCTGTCAAAACCCATTGGGTTGCCAAAATTGCTGTTTGTCATTCCCAGGGCGTCGGCCTGCCGGTTCATCAGCTCTACAAAATTCTCACCCGTGGTTTGAGACGTAAAATCGGCCAGCGCTTTTGCCGCGTCGTTGCAGGAACCTATGAGCATGGAGTTAAAAATGTCGATAGCTTTAATTTCATCTCCGGGGATTATTCCTAAGGAAGGTTTAACGTCCAAGATATCTTGCCCTGAAATTTTAAATGATAGATTTAAATTGGAATTATTATAAGCCGCCAAAGCCGTCATTAGTTTGGTTAAGCTGGCAATGGCGAACTTTTGGCTGGAATTTTTTTGCAAAAGTTCCTGTCCGCTGTTTAAATCAAACACCAAGTAGCTTTGCGCGCTCACCGCAGAAAGATCGGGGTTATTAATTTGGCTGATGATTTTTGTTCCGCCCGTATCAGCCCCTCTAATGGGCGCCTGTTCCGCGGTGCTTGCTCCCAAAACCTGCGGCGCGTCTGTTTTATCGGAAAGATTATTTTGCGGCAACAAAAATCCGGCTGTCTGTATTAATACAATCAACAGCAAAGATATTAACCAATAAGGCAAAATTTTTATGATTTTCACCCCGCACCACTTTTTGATGGAGAATGAGGCGGCCTGGTTTAAAACTTCTTTTTTATTTTTTAGCATTATTTTTAAAAGTCAAAAAAGTGGTGCGGGGTTTGTTTTGGTGTCCAAATTTAAAAATTGTTACTTTTTCTACAATCATTATAGCTTATTGACAGAAGCTACAACTGTGGATAAAATTAGAAAGCGATATAAATTTACGAATAGCATACAAATGACGCAAATTTGTGTCATTCGTGAGCAATTGGTGTATTAGTATCGCTTAATTAGTAAACGCTTAAACTTATGTCCGAAGTCATAATAAACGAAAGCAATTTTGACAAAGAAGTCCTAATGTCCGATTTGCCGGTAATGGTGGATTTTTGGGCTGTTTGGTGCGGTCCGTGCAAAGTTTTGGGACCGATTGTGGAAGAATTGGCCAAAGATTACGAAGGCAAGCTTAAAGTCGGTAAAGTAAATGTGGATGAAAACAATGCCTTAGCCGCCAAATACGGCGTAATGAGCATACCCACGCTAAAATTCTTTAAATCCGGCAAGCTCGTCGGCGAAATGATAGGCGCCGCCCCCAAAACCTCCGTCGAAGCGGAAATTAAGAAACATATTTAAATTTAAACAAAAGCCCTTCCAGAAAAATCGGAGGGGCTTTTATTAATTTCGGTTTCAGTCTCAACAGGGCAAAGCCCAGATCCGACCTCTGACAAAATTATTTATCTCGCCAAACGTATTTGTGTCCTATTGGCGTTATGGGTTTAATCGGCCTAATCGGTTTAATTGTAGGCAACTTTGATAATCGGGGCAGCTTGGGCAACTTAGGTAATTTTGGCAGAGATGGATAAAATTTAGGATCTTTAGTTAATCTCCATGGCATTTTTATTCGCCCCCTTTCTCAATTAATTGTTCGACTTTTAGTTTAGCTTCTTCCAGTAATTCTCTGGCTTTCTTTCTTGCCTCGTGCGACTGGATAACTAAATCCGATATTTTTTTCTGTATGCTTTGGGGCAATATTGGCACAAATAAATTTTTTATTTGGTCCGGTTTCCAATGCATAATAACAGACCCGCCCGCGTCTCTTTGGGCTTGTGATTGGCCGACTAAAGAACTTATACACAAAGCTAAATATTCCGGCTCAATACCCTGCTCTTTTAGCTTAAGTCGAACTATACCGCCGGAAATTATTCCTTCAACTGGTTCCTTTACAACATAAGCAATTCCCGGACTGGCATCTTTTGTCAATAAAATTTCCCCAACCTTAGGCTCGTAATCTTTTTTAAGTTCCTTATATAAATTTTTGCTTAAATACTTTTGATCTTTATCTATAATTCCCAGCTTTGTAAGACTGCTAACACGAATAAACAACTTCCCTTCTTCCAAATATTCCTCGCTCCCCGGCTCAAAACCCTTTTTAACCGTAACCAAATCCCCCAACCTTTGCGCGTTATTCTCCCTAATTTTCTTTTCCAGCTTCGCATACTTAGGCTGAAAATATTCTGCATCCATCCGCTCCGCAGTTTTCACCTCTAAAAAATTTACAACATTAAATAATTGACTATCAAATTGATATTCCCCCATCCCCAACTCTTCCAAAAGCAACTTTTCCGCTTGCTGGTAAATTTTGCTGCTAGTTTCTTTCTGGTTTTGAATTTCTAAACACAATAACTCAATTCGTTTTTGTTCGGATTCGCTAAAAATTGGTATTTTGATTTCTTCAATATTTGGTATATTTAAATTTGGTTGTGCCATTCCAGTTTGAAGCCGTAAAGTCTGAAAAATTCCATATTTAGTATTTAAAAAAAGGCCGACAAAAAATGGATTAATTTTATTAAATCGCATCCTTATTGTATAAGAGCCAAAAGTGGCATCTTGAAGTTTCGGATAAACTACGCTAGTCGTACCTGTATTTGCGCCGCTTCTGGTTATCAAGCAATCACCGACCTTAAGCTTATACTCCGACGGCACTTTTATTGGGTTAATTTTTAAAATTTCCCCTTCAATATCAGTTTCAAAAAGATTCATAGCCCTAATAAACTTTATTCCCTCTTCTAGATAATCAGGCTCAATATATAAACCATACCTAATATCGCTGGCTAGTTCTGCAACAGTAGAGGATTTGGACAGTTTTTTTAAGGCATCCAAATACTCTGGCTGGTAGTATTCCGCATCCAGCCTATTTGCGCCTTCAAGTTGGGATTTTTCGATTATAGAATAAGTAATCATTTCTTAAATTTCTTTTCTTAACCTATTAAGAGCCTTAAAAATAGCCTCCTCCCATTCCTTATGGCCACTCTCAGATAAATTTAAAAAGGCTTGTGGCCAACCTCCAGCTATTAGCATTTTTCTTTTTAAATCCCCATCAAAAAAACTTTTCACAGCTTCCCAATGTTTATCTTCAATTAACTCAGGGTTCGATTCAAAAAGTGACTTAATTTTTTCAATATAACCCAACATCGAATCTATTTTCGGCCTAACCATGTTTACAACTTGTTTATTCGTTTCCATTTGCCAGTTATTACTTGCTTGCTGATCGTTGAATGGAATTTCGTTTTTACCTTTCTTCATTTCTTCAAAAAGTAAATTCCCATTGCTTTCAGCTATTTCTGAAAGCTTTAAGTAAAATCTGACAGGTTTATACAATCTGTTTTCTTTGTCTTTTTTTATCCGCCAATTCTCAATCAATACATCTATTAATTTACCAAACAAAACAGCAAGAACGGCAGAGCTTAAAGATATACCAATAAAAATTTCCCAAAACATATAAATATAAAACTATATTAAAATTCTATTTTATGTTCTTTTGCAAACTTAATAAAACCCTCCGCGATTTCGTCCAGGTCGTGGTCTATTATTTTGCGGCTTTGGGTATCGTGGGCGTAAACACCAGCCGCATCTTTTTTATAAACATAGTCGCCGGAGTTGTCTTTGCCGCCTTTTTTGGACACGGCCATAAAAATAGGGTAGTCGGTTAAAGGCTTGCCCTGCCATTTTTGCAAAAATAAAACAGAGGTTTTCGTGCCGGTGTGGGGCTTAAAAGTATTGCCGTGTAGTCCTACCACGGCCAAAATACGCGCTTTATCAAACAGCCATTGGCGGATATATTCCATATTGGTATTGTTAAACACGCCCTGGGGTAAAACAATTGCCGTGCGTCCACCAGGCTTTAGGAAGTCCAAAATTCTTTCTATGAATAAAATATGCCGTTCAACTTTGGAAATAATTTTACCCTTTTTACGCCCAAATTCATACTGTCTTAATACTCCAGGGTCTTTGATTTCTCCTGCAAAAGGAGGGTTGGTTAAAATAACATCAAAAGCAAAATGTTTAAAAGTTTTTTTATTTTCTTCTTGTTCTTCGTAAGTGCCAGAATTATCTAATAAATCTGATAAAGCCGAACGGGCGTTAAGTTTGTCTTTTTCCTCTCCTTGCCACTCGCGTGGATCTAAAGAGTTTAGTTTAAACAAATGCGAACGGCCGTCCCCGGCAATTAACATCAGCGCCCTGGAAACTTTAGCTGTTTCTTCCGCAAAATCTATTCCATATAATTTTTCCGTAGCGTATTCATGTTTGGCTGTGGGGGTTTTGGCATGATTTTGCCAGACCCAATTCATAGCGCCAATTAAAAATCCACCGCTGCCGGCCGCCGGATCCAGCACAAATTCGTCCAGCTGTGGATTGAGCATTTTAACCATCATATTTATGGCATGCCTGGGCGTAAAATATTGACCTTTTTTACTTTTTGCCACCTCAGGGATAAGATATTCAAAAGCCTCGTCTATTATCCGCAAGTCCGCCCCAAACAGCTTAGCTTTTTCCATTTCACCAATTACTACAGACAAATGCTCCGGGGAAAGGCGGATAATTTCCTGTTCATAAAAAGTGTTTGGCCATTTTTTTATGGCGTCTTTAAATAGATGGTTGATAATATCGTAAGTTTTGCGCGGGTCTTTATATTTACGAAATAATATTTCTTCTTCCGGCCGTTTTACGGCTTCCAATTCATCAAATAACTTGGCGTAAATTAATTTAAAACATTCATTAAACATATCTACGCCCGCATTGGCTAAAACCAGCTCTTCCACAATTTCTATAATGCGTTTTAAATCTACTTTTGGATCTAGGTCAGAAAGCGTCTTTTTTTCGGATAGAAGATCATCTATAGTTTGACTGGCTTTGGGAATATCCGAAAGAGTGTCTTCAAAATTGTTAGGATAATTACGGTATAAAATAATCTTATCCTGGCCGTTGGACCAAACGCCAATTTCACAACCCTCGGCATTTAAATAGCTTTTAAGCTGTTCAATACCTTTGCTTTCCGTAGGACTTTTGACTTCTATAATAATGTAAGGTGTAATTTTGTCCTCTTTGTAAACCACAACGTCCGCGGCCTTACTATGGACTTCCCGGCCAAAATGAATGCTTTTTTCGGTTTCCATCCGTTCAAATGGATAGCCGAAATTCGTATGCAATTTATGCAGCCAAAGCTGGCGGACAATTTCTTCCGGCCTGCCTTTTTGTTTGCTTTTGTCGTAAACCAGCCGGGGTGAGTTGCTTTTTAAATCATTAAGATAAAATTTATTAGGTTCATTTTCGGTGATTTCCAAAATCTCTTCCACGTTAAAACCGGTAAACTCTCTTAAGCTGTATAGTGTTTCGGAATCTTTAAAAATTTGACCAATAATTTCTTCTGACTTGTTTATTTTTTTTGTGGGCATAGTTAATTTATTTTACGGATATAATTTGTCCATTTTTTAATACGCCAATTATTTTTCCCTGCATTTGCATTTCTTCGGTAAAACGGATGTTCTTATAAGCGGGGTTCTCCGGCTTTAAATAAACATAAGGCGGTTTGTCTTCTGATATAAATCTTTTTATGGTAACCTGATTGTTTATTTCTGCTAAGACAATGTCGCCGGAGTAAAATTCTTTTCGAGTTTGGACTAATACGGCATCATTATTGTTTATACCGGCATTAATCATTGAGTCTCCGGAAACGCGAACCAAAAAAACTTCGTCCATCCTTTCAAAATTTTGGCCTTCAATTGCCGGCAAGCTTTGCCACTCCCCAATTAACTGTGTGGCTTCCATTGGGATGCCTGCTGTAGCCATGCCCACGGTTTGCACGAGTGCCGGCAAATTCAGGATTTGGTAGCCACTTGGTAGTATACCGATACTTCTTGCCATCCCCTCCTGTTTTGTAATTAACTTTAGAGAAGTAAGTTTTTGAAGCAAATCCAATATAGACTGATTTGATGCAACGCCAAGACTGTCCTTCATTTCTTCCAGAGTTGGAGGGTAGCCGGTATCTCTAATAAACCCATAAATTATGGCTAATAATTCTTTTTGTCTTTTTGTAATTTCTGTTTTCATATAAATATAATAACCCGACTATTTAGTCGGGTCAAGATATTAACTGTGGATAAGTGATAACAAACCTTAAATTTGATATGATTCACCTATTACGTCACGCTCTTTCATAAATGGAAGTTAAATCGCCTCTTATTTTTTTTTCAAGCAGAGGGTTTAGCGCGGCTTCGGAAATAACGTCAACTTTTTTATTCAGGGCTTGTTCCAAATCCTGTTTAAGGCCGACAAAACCCCAAATGCCAAACGGAAGGGTGCCGATTTTAACAAGCAAGTCCACATCACTGTCAGGACGGGCGTCTCCCCTTGCCACACTGCCAAAAACAGCCGCGCGCTTGATGCCGTAGCGGGATAAAATTGGGATGATTTTTAGTTTAACTTCTTCTATGCCCATAACAGTATTATACCATACGTTTTAAAATATAAAACTTTATAACTGGTGTGATTCGCCGGGGTTGAGGACGGTTTTTTGAATAGGGGTGCGTTCAGATTCGGGGCGAGTCGTCGGCGCGGCTGATTGCGGGGGCTGATTTAAAATTTGGCTGACAACTTCGTTTGTGTGCTTTTGGACTTGGTTAATTTTTTCCTGGTGGATGCTGGCCACGGTATTCCAAATCGGGTTTTCTTTTTTGGGCTGGTTATGGCCGTGCTGTTGGTTATGGGCATGGCCTTTGTCTGACAATCTTGGTTGATTATGTTGCGGCGGTCTGTTAGAATGATCGCGATAATCCCTTTGCTCTCTTTGTCGAGGTTGCCTATCATGGGCGCGATGTTCCTGAGTTTTTTGATCTTGACCTCTCTTTTCAATTGCCTCCCCTTTTTGTAGGGAAGAGCCTACTTGTCCGCCGTAGCCTTGGCGAAGGAGGAGACCCTTCCCTACAGGGACTTCGGATACATTTTCCTGTTGAGAAAATCTTTTTGGTTCAGGGACGAAAGTTCTCTCTTCCTTAACTTTTTCCTCGATTCTAAGCTGCTCGGTTTGCGCCGGTGCTTGATTTTGTTCTGCCGGAGTAGATTCTTTTTCTTCCTCATTTTGCGCGCCAATTACCACCGCGGCTTCCTGGTGGTATTCCGCGCCCATCCAGCGGGAAATTTTTTCTTCCACTTCCGCGGCCGGGTTGGCGTAGCGCTCGCGGGAAACTTTTAAAACTTTTTCCGAGTTGCCCGTCAGGTGCGCCGGGTTCGGCGCCAGGGTAATGGCGGAAAACGGGTCCGATGCCACGCCGTTAATCATCAGTTTTAAAATAATTGAATACTTGGGCAAATTTACTAAATCTGCGGGCGTAAAAATCGGTTCAAATTCTGTTTCCAAAAATTCCGCGTCCACGGCGCCAATCCTAAATACCACAATTGTCCCCACGTTGCCAAAAATCGCGTCGCGGACCTTGGTGCTCTTGTCTTCTTCCAGCTGGGCGATATATTGGTGGCCGACGATCAAATTTAAACGATATTTGCGCGCTTCGCTTAAAATCGTGGCGAAACTTTCCGTGGCAAAATTTTGGAACTCGTCCACATACAAATAAAAATCTTTTCTATCCTTTTCTTCAATGTCCGTGCGGGACATCGCGGCCAGTTGGATTTTGGTAACCAGCATGGCGCCAAGCAAAGCGGAGTTGTCTTCGCCGACTTTGCCTTTGGACAAATCCATAATTAAAATTTTGCGGTTGTCCATTATTTCACGCAAATCTATGGTGCTTTTTGGCTGACCCACAATGTTGCGGATAATGCCGGAGCTTAAAAACTGCCCGACTTTGTTTTGGATAGGGGCAATTGCCTCGGTGCGGTATTTTTCGTTGTAGTTGGCAAACTCATCCACCCAAAAAGCGCGGACCATGGGGTCTTTAACGTTGTCCACAATTTTTTTGCGGTATTTTTTGTCCACGTACATCCTGGTAATGCCCAAAAGCGTGTTGCCGGGACTGTCCAGCAACGCAAGAATTGTATTATTTAAAATGTATTCCATCCTGGCCGACCACAAATTGGCCCAAATTTTGGTAAACACGCCCATTAGCCCCGAAGCTACCAAATGTTTATACTTGGGATCAACCGATTCCAAAATGTTAAAGGCCACCGGATACTCCATATCCGCCGGATTAAAATAAACCACGTCGTTTATCCTGCCGGCCGGCACGCAATCCAGAATTCTCTGCACCGAATCCCCATGGGGGTCCAAAAACGCAACGCCGTGGCCGTTTTGAATGTCCTGGATGACCATATTTTCCATTAACGTTGTTTTCCCCATGCCGGTTTTCCCGATTAAATACATGTGGCGTCGGCGGTCGTCCGTTTTAATTCCAAAAGGCACTTCCTTGTTGCGGAAGTTGGTTTTGGCAAAAACAGTTATAAGATTCTCATTGTTGTCCATAAGTTGATTGACATGATTTAAAAGATTTAAATGTTAAATGATTGACAAGAATAACTGCCCCGACGCTATGGTCGGGGCTCCGACTGAAACGTCGGAGCAGCGCATTCTTGTCAATCCTGTCAATCTTTTAAATCATGTCATTCCTTTCAGCTGTTGGCAGGTTTGCCGGGGCGCGGCCTTTTTTGCTCTCTACGGTGTTAACGCCGGCCGGAACCAAAGTGGTTTCGGTGGTTATTGGGAAATGAAACAAAGTCGCGATTTCTTCCACGCTTAAAAGAAACTTGGGGCTGCCGACATACATACTGCGGTTCTTGTAGCCTTTTAAAAACCAATATTTTTTGCGCATAACGCCTTTTTTTATGCGGGAGGCTTCCAGTGTCCTGGAAATTATCGGGTCCATTTTAGTCCAAATTTTACCGTCAACCTTCAAAGTATTATGGGTGCCAACGCCCCCTCCGGGGCTAAAGTGCCGCAAGGCCCCAATAAGCTCGTTGCGCTTTACTTTATCAAACTGCTCTTTGGGGGCAATATAAATCAGCCTGATTTTGCTGTTGTAGTTGGCTTTGTTGACTTTTTTCTCAATAAGCGCAACCTTTTCTTTTTCCCCCTCGGTCATGCTCATCCAGTTGTTCCTGGGCTTATTTTCCGGCTCGGCGTGCCCATGCGAGCCGAAAAAAGTTTTGCTATAGCTGAAATTGGCAAACCATTCAAAAGGTTTTAAAAGAAAGTTAATTAACGAGGCCTTGTGCGGAATTTCTTCGCCTGTTAATTCCTTTATTTTGCGGTCGGCCCTGTCGGCCCATTCGTCGTTTTGGATGGGCTGAATAAGAATTTGCAGCCCCATAAACTCATTGGGACCTATCCTTTCCAGCGCTTCTATGGTGTTGGTAAGCGGATCTATTACTTTTTCTTCGGCCGAAGGATGTTCAAAATCTTTGTACGTCTTCATTGGGATGACACTGTTTTGGGCCATTTTCCATTCTGTGCCAAAAACATCGTAAGGTCCGTCGTCGTTATGATAAATGTTTATGTTAAATTTTTCCATGTAGTCCGAAACTTCGCTGATTTCGGCGTTCGGGTATTGCGAATAAAACGCGGATTCAACCAAATGGCGGAATTTTTTCGGCACGCGCAAAATAAACGACACGTGCCCGCCAAGGCTGATAAGTTCCAGGGAATACCACTGCTGGAATTTGCCCACAACATACTGTTCTTCAAAACTAATGCTGGCGTGCAAAGCGTGCATTTGGGTAAAAATGTTTTCCACGGCCATGGTGCTGGCCGCGTTGTTTTTGGGTACGCGGATTTCCAAAAACATCCACTCAACGCCGCCGACAAACTGTGCCTGGATTTCGTGCAGATATTGATAATAAAGCACGTAAACCATGGCAAAAACAAAAAGCACCCATCCGTAATATCTTACTATTACCAAAAAGGCCAGATTAAATATAGTCGCGAAATTTGGGAGAATGCCGGAGAGAACTTCCATTTGTGTTTCAAATA
>Ga0182027_10011467_pt1 | contig 12528 bp, 7 predicted proteins | sample 712E1DmetaG_FD_121300 | JGI IMG/M metagenome (GOLD analysis project Ga0182027, IMG submission 121300) | Permafrost microbial communities from Stordalen Mire, Sweden - 712E1D metaG (Illumina Assembly) | ecosystem: Environmental > Terrestrial > Soil > Wetlands > Permafrost | place: Sweden...
CGGCCGTGCCGGCGGCGGTCGACGCGTCTGTGGCGGCGGCCGGAGCCGCGGTCGGGGTAGCGCTTGCGGCGCTGCAGGCGCTGACGGTGACGACAGCCAGTGCGGCCATCGCCAGCGTAAAGAACCTGCGGTTGAGCTTGCCTGTCATGTCCTCACTCACCTTGATGCTTGCTCGATCTGGGCTTCTCTCGTTGAGCCCGAGTCCCCCTGATAGCGTGTCTGGGCCGTCACACCATCAACATTCTCCTCCCTCTGTCGGGGCCCGGGGGATTCGGTCCTCGGTTTGGGGCCGGTCGAGGCGCAGCCACGCGGTCGCGTCCGACGGCAGCAGTCCGCCCGTCAGCTCGGTACTGGCAAGCAGCACCCATGCACCGGCAGGCAATTCGATCGGAGTGCGGGAGAGATTGGCGACGCAGACGAATCCCTCGCCCCTCTGGAAGGCGAGGACGTCATCGGGCGAGGGCAGCCAGCGCAGGCGATCGCCGCCCAGGTCCGGGTCGCTCCGCCGGATCCGCAGCATTTGTCGGTAGAGGCTGAGCATCGAGCCCGGATCTCTCTGCTCAGCCTCGACGGTGAATTCGACCCAGTGGCTCGGCTGCGGCAACCATGGCTTTCGGATCGTGCCCGCGGGGCTGAACCCGAAGGGAGGATGATCCCCGGCCCACGGCAGCGGGACACGGCAGCCGTCGCGGCCCGGGTCCGCGCCGCCGGAGCGCAGGTACATCGGATCCTGCCGCTTGTCCGCCGGCAAATCCTGGACCTCGTCCAGGCCCAGCTCTTCGCCCTGGTATATGTAGAGCGAGCCCGGCAGGGCTGCGCAGAGCAGCGCGGCGGCCCTGGCCCGCTTGCGCCCGAGGGCAATGTCGGTCGGGGTGCCGGCCCGTTTCGTGGCGAAGGCAAAGGCGGTGTCCTCCTGCCCGTACCTCGTCACCGGCCGCGTGACGTCGTGATTTGACAGAACCCAGGTGGCGGGAGCGCCGACCGGCGCGTGCGCGGCCAGGGTGACGTCGATCGACTCCTTCAGGCTCGACGCGTCCCAGGGCCGCGCAAGGAAGTCGAAGTTGAAGGCGGTGTGAAGCTCATCCGGCCGGAGGTACTTGGTAAAGCGGTCGATGTCCGGCAGCCAGATCTCCCCAACCAGGATCCGCGTGCCGGGATAGGAATCCGCTACGGCCCGCCAGCCCCGATATATGCAGTGCAGCTCGTCACGATCGGTGTTGGGGTGCTCGCCGGGCCTCGGCTCGGCCGGGACTTCGGGCAGGTTCGGATCCTTGACGAGCAGGGCGGCCGAGTCGATGCGGACGCCGGCGACGCCGCGGTCGAACCAGAACCTGAGGACTTCCTCGTGCTCGGCTCGGACGTCGGGGTGGCTCCAGTTCAGGTCCGGCTGCTCCGGCGAGAAGAGGTGGAGGTACCACTCGCCGGGAGTGCCGTCGGGGTTGGTGGTTCGGGTCCAGGTGGGGCCCCAGAAGTTGGACTTCCAGGCGTTGGGCATCTCGTCGCCGTTCTTGCCCACGCCGGGCCGGAACCAGAACCTGGCCCGTTCCGGCGAGCCTGACCCGGCAGCCAGAGCCGCCTGGAACCAGGGATGCTGGTCGGAGACGTGGTTCGGAACGATGTCGACGATGGTCCGAATGCCCAGGTCGCGGGCCTCGGAGATCAACCGCTCGGCCTCGCCGAGCGACCCGAAGGCCGGGTCGATGGCCCGGTAGTCGGCGACGTCGTAACCGCCATCGGCCAGCGGCGACACATACCAGGGGGTGAACCAGATGGCGTCGACTCCCAGGTCCGCCAGATACGGCAATCTCTCCCGCACGCCGGCCAGGTCGCCGATGCCGTCGCCGTTGCCGTCTGCGAAGCTCCGGACGTAGACCTGGTAGATGACGGCGCGACGCCACCACTGGTCGTCGCAGGTGGACGTGCCGCGGGACCTTCCGGTCGCGCCGGCCGCTTGGGTCGGCCTTGCCGTGCTTGAAGGCGCCGCGTCTGTCACTTCGCCACCGCTCCGGTCGGGCGGCCCGGTGCCTCACTTCGAGGGCACCTGAGCGCCGCATGCGCAAAGTACACTATCGAACAATGCAATGCAAGATGTGAACAAGATTACTTAGAAGACAGCGTATCTGCCGGCAACTAGCGAATGGAGACTCGGCCGCAGCAGGCTCTGAGCGCAAGGAGGCGACATCGGCCGAGCGCGCACCGGGATCCGGATCGGGCGGGCCCGACGGCCCAGGGCGCTACCGGGGCGCGGACCCGACGGCCCAGGCCTGACGGCCGGTGGCCCTACCGGATTGCGGCGGTCGGCTCAGGCCCAGCGGCCCACGGCCCTACCGGGTCGCGGCCGGCGGAGCGGTCGAGCCTCGAACCACTAGCTCGGGCTCGAACAGCAGCTCGTCATGGGACAGGCCTGTTCCCTCGATCTGGCCGACGAGAAGCTCGATGATCATTCGGCACATCGGCTCGATGGGCTGGCGCACCGTGGTCAGCGGCGGGTCGATGCTGTTCATCAGCGCCGAATCGTCGAAGCCCACGACGGAGACGTCCCGGGGCACGTTGAGGCCACTCCTCTTGGCGGCGCGAATTGCGCCCAGGGCCATGGGGTCGCTGGCGCACACGACCCCGGAGACGCCGGTCTCGAGCAGCCGCATCGCCGCGGCCTGGGCGCCCTCGAGCGAGTAGTGGGAGTGGACGATCCGATCCGGCTCGAGCGAGATGCCCGATCTGGCGGCGACTACCCGAGCCGCGGCGATCTTGCGTTGCGACGGCACGTGATCCGGCGGACCCACCAACAGGCCGATGCGAGTGTGGCCCAGAGAAAGCAGGTGGCCCATCGCCTCCTCGATGGCGACGGAGTCGTCGCAGGACACGCACGGGAAATCCAGGCCCTTGACGGCGGCATTGACCAGCACCGTCGGCAGGTGCCGCCTGGCCAGGAGGGCGTAGTGCTCGTGCGGCGCGTCCTCCTGGGCATAGAAACCACCCACGAAGACGATCCCGGATACCTGCTGCTGCAGCAGAAGGTCGACGTAGTCGGCCTCGGAGACGCCCCCGGCGGTCTGGGTGCACAACACCGGCGTGAAGCCTCGCTGGGCCAGCGCCCCGCCGACGACCTCGGCGAAGGCGGGGAATATCGGGTTCTGCAGCTCGGGCAGAACCAGGCCGACCAGCCTCGCCCGTTCGCCGCGCAGCTTCGTCGGGCGCTCATACCCCAACACGTCCAGCGCCGTGAGGACCGCCTGGCGCGTCGGCTCGGAGACGCCGGGCCGCTCGTTCAGGACGCGGCTGACCGTGGCCTCGCTGACGCCGACCTTACGCGCTACCTCTGCAAGTCGTCTTGTCATGCGGCAATTCTACGCAAAAACCAGCCAGTCTTTGCAAGTGCCGGGCCCGCCATGACTTCATCCGGTAGTCAAGGGCGATCAAGCCACCCGCACCGTCATTCTGCCCGGCGTCTCCGCCGCGCACAGGCAGGACGGCCGCCGCATGGCCGAGGCTAGACTGAGCGGAGCCAGTCGCAGGCATCTACCTGGAGGAGACACGGTGAGCATGGGCGCGATCGGTACCGACTATGAAGCCATCGTCGAGGCGGCCGTCGAGAACGCCATCGTCCGGCTCGATCTCACCACGAAGGTGCGCCTGCTTACCGGCGTCGACTTCTGGACGACGTACGCCGCGCCCCAAGCCGGCCTGCGCCCGATCATCGTCTCCGACGGGCCCGCCGGCGTGAAGGGCGGCTCCGTCGGGCACGACGAGAGGACGACCAGCCTTCCCAGCCCGACCGCCCTGGCCGCGAGCTGGGATGAAGAGCTGGTCGGCGAAGTCGGCGCGCTGCTGGCCGGCGAGGCCCGGGCGAAGGGCGTCGACGTCCTGCTTGGCCCGACGATCAACCTGCATCGCTCGCCGCTCGGCGGGCGCCACTTCGAGCAGTTCTCCGAGGATCCTCTGCTGACCGGCCGGATCGCCACGGCCTTCGTGCGCGGCCTCCAGGCGCACGGCGTCGGCGGCTGCCCTAAGCACTACGTCTGCAACGACTCCGAGACGGAACGCCACACCCTCAGCGTGGAGCTCGACGAGCGGCCCCTCCGTGAGTTGTACATGGCCCCGTTCGAACGAACGGTCCGAGAGGCGGGCGCCTGGACGGTGATGGCCGCATACAACGCCGTGCGCGGTACGACCATGACGGAGAGCAACCTGTTGCGGGATCCGCTGAAGGAGGCCTGGGGCTTCGACGGCCTGGTCGTCAGCGACTGGTTCGCCACGACGTCCACGGTGCCGGCCGGGCGCGCGGCCCTGGACCTGGTGATGCCCGGGCCGGACGGGCCGTGGGGCGACGCGCTGCTGGCGGCCGTCCGCGCCGGCGAGGTCGGCGAAGCCGCGATCGACGACAAGATCCGGCGGCTGCTGCGCCTGGCGGCCCGAGTTGGCGCGCTCGAGGGAGTGCCCGCGGCGACGCCCCCGGCAGTCCGGCCGCCCCAGGTCGAGGTGTCGGCCCTCGTCCGCAGGATTTCGTCGGCCGGCTCCGTCCTGCTCAGCAACGACGGCATCCTGCCGTTCGCGGCCGCCGAGCTCGGCAGGCTGGCGGTGCTCGGCCCGAACGCGGCCGTGCCGCCCGGACAGGGTGGCGGCAGCGCCAATCTCCGTCCCGACTACTCCGTCACGCCCCTCGATGGGCTGAGAGCCGCCCTGCCGGGCGTCGAGATACTCACGAATCCGGCGGATCGGGTGAGGCCGGGCTGGCAGATCGTGGCGCCGGACGAAGTGCGGCTCCCCGCCGAGGCTGGCGCGGAGGCCGGCCGACCCGGCATCCTGGTGCGAATCCTCGACGAGTCCGGCGCCGGCCAAGACAGGGCCGGCCGCGCCGTCGCTCCGGCCGCCGGCCTGGCCGGCGAGCTCGGACCCGAGACGGGACGCCAGACCCGGCCCGACGGCCGCCTGAACTGGGGCGGCGACCCGGCCATCGCCGGCCTTCCGGTGCTGGAGATCTCGACCCGAATCGTCTCCGAGGTGAGCGGCCGGCACAGGATCGGACTGGCCGTCCGCGGCCACACCGCGATCTGGGTCGACGGCCGGCTGGCCGTCGAGGAGGGCGAGCCTCCGGAGACCTTCAGCCACGATGCCGTCTGGACCGACCCTCCCTACCACGTGGCCGAGATCGAGATGGAAGCCGGGCGGCCGGTGGAGTTCAGGGCGCGCTGGCGCAAGTTCTTCGACTACGCCCACATCTCCATGTCGCTGGCCATCGAGAAGCCGGCGGTCTCGCCGGCCGAGGCCATGGCCGAGTCGGAGCGGCTTGCTCGCGCCGCGGATGCCGTAGTCCTTCTCGTCGGCACCACCGACCGCGACGAGAGCGAGGGCCACGACCGGACGTCGCTCGCCCTTCAGCCCGCCCAGGACGATCTCGTGCGGCGGGTCGTCGCGGCCAATCCGCGGACCGTCGTCGTGGTTTCGGCCGGATCGCCGGTCGAGATGCCGTGGCGCGACGACGCGGCCGCCATCCTGCTGACCTGGTTCCCCGGCCAGGAAGCCGGCCACGCCCTGGCCGACATGCTCCTCGGCCGGGTCGAGCCGGGCGGCCGGCTGCCGACCACGTGGCCGGCGACCATCGAGGACGTTCCGGTGCTGGACACACAGCCGGTCGATGGGCGGCTCGAGTACGGTGAGGGACTGGAGATCGGCTACCGGGCGTGGCTGCGCGCCGAGACGGCCCCGGCGTTTCCGTTCGGCCACGGCCACGGTTACACGACCTGGACGTATCTCGACGTCGCGCCGGCGGTCGCCGACGGCTCGCTCGGCGTCCGGGTCCGCCTTCACAACTCCGGCGCCAGGCCGGGCCGCGAAGTGGTCCAGCTCTACCTGGCCCGGCCGGACAGCTCGATCGACCGACCGCTGCTCTGGCTCGGTGGCTACGCCGCCGTCGAGGCCGGCCCGGGCCAGACCGTCGACGTCGTGGTCCCGATCGACCGCTGGGCCCTTCGCCACTGGGACGAATCGGCCGGCGGCTGGGCCATCGAGCCGGGCCGATTCGAGGTTCGAGTGGGCCGGAGCGTCGGCGACCTCCGGCTCGCCACGTTCGTCGAAGTCGAAGACTAGGGCGCCTTGGCCGCTGGAACGACCGCCGCATCCGCGGAGGCCCCACCGGGGACGAACGCGACCTGGATCGCCTTCTCGTACCTGTCGGTCTGGGGTTACATCCTCTACGGCCTGGGCAACGCCACGCCCTACCTGCGCGCCGACCTGCGGCTGACCGACTTCGAGGCTGGACTGCACGCCTCGGCGCTGGCGGTCGGCGTGCTGATCGCGGGTGTAAGCACGGACTTCGTGGCCCGCCGGATCGGTTCGCGCTGGCTCCTCGACCTGTCCGTCGCCGACCTGGTCCTGGCGCTCGGACTGGTCGTCCTCGCGCCGAACCTGCCGATCTCGTTGTCCGGGGCGCTGCTGCTCGGTCTCGGCGGCGGCATTCTCGGCACCGACGTCACGATCCGGCTGAACCGGGGGGCCGGAGCCGCGACGCGCAAGCTCATGAGCCAGGCCAACGCCGTCTCGATGGTCGCGGCCGCGGCGGCGCCGGTTGCGCTGGGCCTGGCCGCCGCGGATCTGCACGCCTGGCGCGTGGGCCTGCTGCTGCCTCTGGCGGCGATTCTGGTGTTGACGGCGATCCGGCCGCGCGCAACCGAGGCGCGAAGTTCGGTCAGGCCGCCGAGTGCACGTCTTCCCGGAGGCTACTGGTTCGCCTGGCTGCTGCTCGTCCTCGGCGTCTCCATCGAGTTCTCGTTCGTCTACTGGGGCTCGACGATCGTGGCCAGACGGACCGGCGTCTCCGCGGCCGACGCCACGTTGCTGGCGAGCCTCTTCGTGGCCGGGATGCTGGCCGGGCGCCTGGCCATCGGGCGCGGCTTCGGAGGTGGGCGTGCCCCGCGAGGGATACTCGCCAGCGGCCTTGTCGTGGTCCTCGTGGGCGCGACCCTGGTCTGGATGGCCACCACGCCTCTCCTCTCCGGGGTCGGGCTCCTCCTGGGCGGCCTCGGCACGGCCGGACTCTGGCCCGTCGGGCTGGCGGTGGCCCTCGAGAGCGCCCCGAAGGCCCCCCTCGCGGCGGCCGCCCGCGCAACACTGGCCTCGGGCACTGCCGTTCTCCTGGCGCCCTCGGCCCTGGGCCTGATATCCGATTCGGTCGGCGTGACCGGAGCCTGGCCGATCATCCTGGCCTTCGCCGCCGCCGCCCTGATCGTCCTGGCCGTCACGCCCCGCGCGGCGCCGACGACCTGACGCGGCGTCAAGGGGTGCCGCACGGCGGGGATCGCAGCCGGTGACGAACCGATGGTCAACACGGAGGTCGACGTCATGCCCCCTTCGTGCAATGGGCGTGAATCCGCGAGAGTGCGAAGATAGGCCTGCCTTTCGACCGCTGACCGAGCAGCACCGGAGATTCGACTCGGGACCAGGTAGCGGCTACCGCATCAGCGCGCTGGGTGAGCGCTGGTGCTCATCGAGTCGAAGAGAAGAGCTGAACGTGACGGATGCCGACCGGCCCAGACCGATACGATCGAAACGATCACCCCTCACTCCCGCCGACGATCGCGGGATCGACGAGGCCGTAAACCCGGTCCGGCGCACCGCCGCCGGGCACCAGGCCGAGGAGTCACTGCGGCGATCCGCGGAGCAGTTCCGCGCCACCTTCGAGGGCGTCGGCGACGGCGTGGCGATCTGGGATCCACACGGCAACTTCCTCGAGGTCAACCGGGTCCTGTGCGAACGGCTCGGCTACACCCGCGAGCAGCTCCTGGCCATGCCGGTCGGAGCAGTCAACTCGCCCGAGTCCGGGGCCACGATACCGGGACGCGTCGAGGAGATCATGCGCGGCGGCAACGTTCCCGCCATCGAGGCCACTCACGTTCGACGCGACGGTACCGAGATACCGATCGAGGCCGTGTCGCGTCGCATCGAGTTCCTCGGCCGGCCGGCGATCCTCACGGTCTACCGCGACATCACCGAGCGCAAACGGGCAGAGGAGACCGCGCGGGCTTCGGCGGCGCGCCTCCAGATCGCGATGGAAGCGATGCTCGACGGTGTCTCGATTCTGTCGTCGGTGCGCGACGAGGACGGTCGAATCACCGATTTCCGGATCGACTACGCCAACGCGGCGATAGGCTTGATTTCCGGCGTCGCCGCGGAGGAGCAGGTCGGTCACACTCTTCTCGGACTGTTCCCGGCCCACCGTGCCAACGGGCTCTTCGATGCCTACGTTCGCGTCGTCGAGACTGGAGTTCCATTCGCCTCGGCCGACTTCAGCTACCTGGACGCGGACGCCGAGGGTGGACCACTCGACCAGGTTCTCGACCAGCGCGCGGTCAGGCTCGGCGACGGGTGCATCCTCTCGGTTCGCGACGTCACCGAGCGGAAGCGGATCCAGACCGCACTCGAACTATCCGAGCTGAAGTACTCGACCGCGTTCCACACGTCCCCCGATGCCGTCAATCTCAACCGAATCTCCGACGGGCTCTATCTCGACATAAGCGACGGCTTCACCGCTACGACCGGGTTCACCTGGGCCGATGTCGCCGGCAAGACCTCGTTCGACATCGCGATCTGGGCCGACCCGGGGGATCGGGACCGGCTGGTGGGCGCGCTGCTGGCGGACGGGGTCGTTCACAACCTGGAGATGCGGTTCCGCCGCAAGGACGGCAGCGTTGGATCCGGCCTGATGTCCGCTCGGGTGATCGACGTCGACGGAGAGCTTTGCCTCCTGTCGATGACGCGAGACATCACCGATCGCAACGAGGCCGAGAAACGCTTCCGGACCCTCTTCGACGTCGCCAACGACGCCATCATGATCAGCGAGCCGGGCGGCAAGTTCATCGATGTCAATCGCACCGCGTGCGAGCGGCTCGGCTACAGCCGCGAAGAACTGCTGACCATGTCTCCGGCAGACATCAACGCTCCCGCGCACGCGCCGCTCGTTCCCGCCAGGACCGAAGCGGTCATGCAAGAGAGCGCGGCCTTCTTCGATACGGTCCACGTAGCCCGGGACGGGACGGAGATTCCAGTTGAGATCAACTCCACGATCATCGACCTGGGCGGCCGCAAGGCAATCCTGAGCATCGCCAGGGACATCAGCGAGCGGAAGCGCGCCGAGACCGAGCTTCGGGCGAGTGAGGAGCGGTATCGCCGCATCACCGAGACGGTCACGGATTTCGTCTTCGCCGTGACCGTGCGGGACGGCCGGGCCAGCTCGACTCAGTACGGCCCGGGCTGCATCGCGGTCACGGGCTACTCGTCGGAGGAGATGTCGCTCGACCCGTATCTATGGCTGCGCATGGTCGTCCCGGAGGACCGCGACGCCGTACTCGACCAGACTCGCCGGATCCTCGCGGGCGAACGGGTGGACCCCATGGAGCACCGGATCGTCCACAAGGACGGCCGCGTCCGGTGGGTCCGAAACACGTCGGTGGCCCAATTCGGACCCGACGGCAGCATCCAGTCATACGACGGGATCATCCAGGACGTGACGGAACGACGCGTCCTCCAGGAACAGCTCACCCAGGCCCAGAAGATGGAGGCGATCGGCCGGCTCGCCGGTGGGGTGGCGCATGACTTCAACAACCTCCTGACGGCCATCCGGGGGTTCGCCGAGCTCCACCTCGCGGACCACGCGCCGGACGATCCGGGTCGGGCGGACGTACTCGAGATCGAGCGTGCCGCCGAGCGTGCGACTCAACTCACGATGGGTCTGCTCGCGTTCAGCCGCCGGGCGGAAGTGCACCCCACACCTCTGGATCTGGCCGGACTGGCGCGCGACACGATGGCGCTTCTGCGTCGACTGGTCGGTGAGGACATCCTCGTCCACCTGGACGCCGCCGCCGAAGTGCCTCTCGTCTTCGCGGACCCGGTCCAGATCGAGCAGGTCCTGCTGAACCTGGCCGCCAACGCCCGCGACGCGATGCCCGCGGGCGGTGATCTCCGCATAGAAGTCAAGAGCGCGCTGCTCAGCGACGCATACGCCGCGACGCATCCGGGGTCTCGCGCCGGTCCACAAGTCCTGCTGCTCGTGTCCGACACGGGCATCGGCATGGACGAGACGACACAGGCGCACATCTTCGAGCCGTTCTTCACGACGAAGCTGCCGGGCGAGGGTACCGGTCTCGGACTGGCGAGCGTCTACGGCATCGTCAAGATGGCGGGAGGCTATATCGACGTCGAGAGCAGACCCGGCGGCGGCAGCGTCTTTCGCGTCTACCTCCCGGCTACCGAAGGAGCCGCGCCGCGGACGGAAGCCGACGTTTCGGCCGACCACGCCCGCCACGACGGCCACGAGACGGTTCTACTGGTGGAGGACGAGCCCGCCGTGCGGCACTTCGCCCAGCGAGTTCTTCAGGGGCGCGGGTATCGTGTCCTCGCCTTCGCCGATCCCGGCCTCGCGCTGGAGGCGGCGACCCGCGACCCAGCCTCCTACGACGCGCTCGTCACCGACGTCATCATGCCGGCCATCAGCGGCCCGGCGCTGGCCGAGCGCATCGCCTCCGTCCACCCGGGGCTGCCGGTCCTCTTCATGTCCGGCTACGGGGCCGGCACGCTCCCGGCAGGGGCCCCACGGCCGCTCGCGAAACCCTTCAGCTCGGGCGATCTCGCCGATGCGGTCGCCGCGCTGTTCGGTCGGGCGGGTTGAGCGCCGCCGCCAACCCGGGCTTTCGGTCTTCGCCCGTCAGCAGGTGACGTGCAGGACCGCGGCCGTCTCGTCTACGTCCGCGGTGGCGTCCGCGGCCGAGAGCCGGACGCACGCTTCCTCGGTTCGGAGCACCAGCAGTTCGATTCCCCGGCGGCGGGCCTCCTCGACGACCTCGGGCGTAACCGGAAGACGACCCTCGACGCCCGTCCCGATGATCATCCGCCGGCAGTGCCACGGCAGAGGCTCCGCGGTGGTCAGCGGCGTGTGACCGTACCGGTCCCGCTGCGGCTTCGAATCCTTCTTGCGGCGCCGGGAGACCCGGCCGCGCTCGACCAGGACGTCGTGGTCGTAGGTGCGGCCGTCGAGTTGGACGAGTCCGAAGGAAACGAGGCGGGCTTTCGTCATGCCGACAGTATCCCGCTCCGCGAGGCCGCCGGCCACATCGGCTCGGCGAAGGGTCCGTTCCGCAGTCGGATCCCGAGCCCTGCCCGGGGGGAATCGGGCGCCCCTTCCGCGGGGCCGGCGCGGATGGGCCGCCAAATGAACGGTAGACTTCGTCCATGAACGACGTGAAGCTCGGCGCCCTCTGCTGGAACCAGTACACGGATTGGCCGTCCCTGCTCGAGGCGGGGCCGCGCGCGGACAGGCTCGGCTACGACACGCTGTGGACGTGGGACCACGTCTACCCTATCGTCGGCTCGGCCGACGGCCCGATGTTCGAGGCGTGGCTCACGATCACCGCCTGGGCCATGGCGACGGAGCGCGCTCGCATCGGCCTCATGGTCGGGGCCAATACCTTCCGGGAGCCGTCGCTCGTGGCGAAGATGGCCACCACGCTCGACCACGTCAGCAACGGGCGGGCAATCCTGGGCATCGGCGCGGCCTGGTTCGAGACCGAGCACGTCGCGTTCGGCTTCCCGTTCGGGAGCGGCTTCCCAGAGCGCCTCCGGTGGCTCGGCGAGGCACTGCCGGTGATCCGCGGCATGCTTCGCGGCGAGGAGCCGACGGCGCGCGGCGACCGGTACCACGCCAGCGAAGTTCGGAACGACCCGGAGCCGATCCAGCGCGCCCTGCCGATCCTGGTCGGAGGCGACGGGGAGAAGGTGACGCTCAAACTCGTCGCGAAGTACGCGGACGCCTGCAACATCGGCGGGGGCGTAGCGAACGTCCGGCTGAAGGACGCGGTCCTCCGGCAGCATTGCGCGGACGTCGGGCGCGACGAGCGCGAGATCGAGCGCACGACCGGGATCGGCGTGCCGGTCATCCGCGACTCGCGAGAGGAGGCGCGGCGCGTCTTCAGCTCCATCTTCGAGCGGAACGGCCGGGCACGGGAGTGGCAGGACCAGCCCGTCGGCACCCCAGAGGACGTGGCCGAACTCCTCGCGCCTTACCTCGAGATCGGCTACCGCCACCTGGTCGCCGGCTTCCCCTCCCCGTACGACGAGGAGACCATGACGAGGCTCGCGACCGAGGTCAAGCCGCTCCTCGAGCGAGCCTAGTCAGAGGCCCGCTTGCGGCGGCCGACCGCGTCCGTCGCCGCGGGAGAGATGTCCGGCCGAGCCTATGTACCGGTCGCACCACTCTCTGGTGCGCGTTCCCTCCCCCTACTTCCAGTAGCCGGTGACGTCGAGGGCGAGATTGGCAGTAGAGCCGGTGGTGCCGGCCCACTCCAGGGCGACCTTGCCCGATGTTCCGAGAGCGACGTCGAAGCCGTTGGCCTCACTGTGGCCCTTGGAGGCGTTGAGGGTGGAGGTGGTGGGGTTGGCCACGATGGCGGGGGATACCAGGGCCCAGCCGTTGGCGGTGGGTAGGAGCAGGGTCAGGTTGCCGGCTATGGCCGCCGCAGTCGAGGGGATGGTAGAGGTGCC
>Ga0182027_10011468_pt1 | contig 12526 bp, 5 predicted proteins | sample 712E1DmetaG_FD_121300 | JGI IMG/M metagenome (GOLD analysis project Ga0182027, IMG submission 121300) | Permafrost microbial communities from Stordalen Mire, Sweden - 712E1D metaG (Illumina Assembly) | ecosystem: Environmental > Terrestrial > Soil > Wetlands > Permafrost | place: Sweden...
CGTGAGCGTGGACATGCTGCGCTTCTCCCGCGGGTACCGGTCTATGGCCTGCCGCGCGAGCTCGGTTGTGGAGATAAGAAAGTTGTTTATCGCCAGCGATTTCGCTTCGTATCCCGTGGTAATGATATCGTCGACAAGCTGGTAATACCCGCGCTCGCTTTTCTTGATGAACCCCATGTCTTCGAGCAGGCTCACCGCTTTCTTCGCCTCCGCCGGCGTTATTGCGGGCGAAACACTTTTCGCAAGCTCGGCAAAGTTGCCTTCGAACTTGTAAAAGTTAAGCACCTCGCGCACAGCGGTGTAATACCATTTGCTGTAAAACTCGTACTGCTGCGCATCAGTGACTTTTATTTTCGACTTCTTTGACGCGAGAATCTTCTCAAAATAATACTTCTTCTGATCGTGATTCTTTGCCTGATCGAAGAAAACGAGCAGTTCGAAGTACTCGGTCTCGGCGCGTTTCAGTTTGAAAACCTGGGCAAACTTAAATATAAATTCCGACGAGATGTTTCGCTTTCTTTGCACAACATTTATAAAAAACCCGGCGGAGCTGAACCCGACTTTCTGGGCAATATAGCGGTACGAGAAGAAAGAGAATTCCTTCTTCCTGTCTTCATACAAGTCCTTAAGCAGTTTCCGGTAATCGATGTACTCGTAAACGTCGATCATACCCTTGTGTGTTCCTTCCAAAGACTATGCCGTCCCCTGCTCGAAAATATACCGGAAAGGGGGGTCTGTTTCAAGGGAATTCGGCACAAAGTGTTTTCCTGGGGAAAACATCGAGACGTGGCGAGGATTGCAAGTCTTTGTATTATATGGCTAAGCAAGGTTGATTCCGAGTCGTTCCATGCCGTATTCGTTCCCGACACAATTTCGCCCCGATGTCCGGAGCCGACAAGCAGGAAAAGCGCAGGCAGACCGTAAAAAGGCCCCGCGCGGGTGCGCGGGGCCTTGACAAATTCTCCTTGGCTTTCGATAGGGTGCCCGGGAGAACCCCCGGACTCCGTTGCTTTTACTTGCTGAGCCTCTTGGCTGTTGGAGTGACAGTCGCGGCAGGCAAGGTCCAGTACAAATCGTCGATAACTATGTATTGACCGGCTACATAGGGATCAAAAGTCGCTCCCATGAAATATGAAACGCCGGACAAATCGCAGGTTGCCGCCCAGGCTGAGAGGGGTATCACGATCTCGTGCCATTGTTCATCATTCACATACCCGTAGTTGGCGGCAGGAATAAATGTCTGGCCCGTGTGGACGGCATTTTCGACAAGGATTTTGATGCCGCTCGCATTGCCTTTCAGCCTTACATGAAGACTGGACGAATCATATGCGGTCATGTTTATTCCCGTTAGGGCGCCGGTGTTATCCACCTGGGTCCAGCCAAATCCTGCCCAGCCTACAGTACCTGCGGTTATCCTGACCGTGTTTCCGTTACCCGCAAAATTCGGGGCGGAATCCACGGTGCATGTACCCGACCAGGTAAAAAACCCTGGATTGAAAGCGGGAACCTGGGTCGCTCCGGGTGTAGCGTTCGTGCCCAGGATACCGAGCGCCGCTATCTGCGTCGAGTACCAGTTCGCCGAAACGCTCGGCGTGTCGTTCTTGACATTGTCTACATAGGAAACCGTCACCAGATCGCTGTCCTTCACGCCGACGGCCGTTGCGGTCTTCGCGCCCATGCTGAAGCCGACTTTGCCGCTGAAATTTGAAGTGGAGTCGAGGCGAAGCGTGATTTGGACGGTGTCGGCCGCCAATTTGCTGATCACATTGACAACAATGGAATCGGCGGTCGTATGGTCGTCTGCGGCGGTAATCATCATCGTCTCCGCCGTTCCGTGATACGCGCTGGAGTCAAGCGAAATGCTGACCGGAGCTGCCTGCCACTGAAGGGCCGTTCCAAGAATCGGCGCGGCGATCGCCGGATCAACGTAGGTGATTGTCATCGTGTCGTTCGGCGGCAATACGGCGATCACGGAACCCTGGACGGACTGAGTAAGAGAAACGCCGACCATTGCAGTGTAGGAACCCGTGCTTCCCTTGACAGCCTTGAGAACGACGTCGATACCGGCAGTGTCTTTCGCGGATTTGAGGTGCACGGTTACGGACGGAACCGACACGTTCGAATCCAGAACATTGATGACTATCTTATCCTTCACTCCCGTATAAACAGGTGCACCGGGAGCAACCATGGGCATGATGGCTGTCCACTTCGCTGCGGCCGGAGCAAGGGTGACGGGAACCAACGCATCGGAATACGAAACGAAAACCGAATCTCCGCTCTTGACATGAACCGTATCCTTGCCCGTGAGCGAAGTGCTTGCCGTAAAGTAGACCGTATCCACGTACACTCCATAGCTGCCGGCAAGCAGCTTGCAGGTCAGCAGCATCGGATTCGGATAGGATGTGGTGGCGACGGTGACGGTGACCGAGGGCTTGTCGATGTTCGTATCGGTAACCGTGATCACCATCGGCTTGTAGATGGCCTTATATGACGTATTGTCAAGCTTGACGCTCATCGTACCGGCTTTCCAGAAGAGAGTCTGCGTTTTGGTTCCGGCCGGGAATGCGTCCTTGTAGGTGACCGTCACCAGGCAGTTGTTGCTCACTTGGATTGCATTGCCGGAGGATGCATCGGTGGTAAACGCGAGGGAGCCCGTGTAGACGCCGTTCTTGCCGGTAAGCTTGAGCGTGATTCCAAGCTGATCTGCGGTGCTGATAACTTTCACGGTTGCCACCGTGTCGGTAAGATCCGCATCCTTGAGCGTAACCGTTACCGCGCCTTTTGTGCCCACGTGAAGGGAATCGCTCAACGAAATCTTCCCCTCAGTCCCTCTCGGCTCTGTTCCGCATCCGCTGACGCAAAGAGCGGCCAGGACTGCGCCCACGCTGAGAACTGACAACAGAATCTTCTTCATTTTCTCTTCCCCCTGCAAATGTAGGATTGGTTTGATTGTATAGGAAATTTCTTTGTTCTCTCTGGAACCCAGTGCGATCTTGTCGGAATCTTGCCCCGCTCCACCACCCCCTTCTCGAACAGCTTTTCCCGGTAGAGCCGTTTTGTCTAATTTCCTTTATAATAGTCTTGTATAATCTTGGATATGTCCACTACGTCACGAAATCGAGGTTTCCGGGGACTCCGGGTTCCTAAACAATCGGAATCGGTTGGCATCAGGAAATCCGAGAGGTCCAGTCCTCGGTTAGAATTTTAATATAGGTAGGTTAAATCAGCTTAAGCAAGAGAAAAAAACGTGGGTTGCATAATTACCCGGACGCTTCCGGTGCCCGATATCCTTCTTTTCTTCGCAGCCACGAATTTTCTCTCGTGCGCGCTTTTATTTTGTATATTATGAATAGTTGGGGGGGTATGATCATTCAAACGATCATCACTAAAGGAGGAGGCCCATGAAGTAACGCGGTGCGGATACAATCATTTCACCATATACAGTTACTAGAAACATCCAAGGAGGATTCTTGTTATGCGAAGTGCAAAAAAGATTTCCATGCTCATTGCCGCTCTTGTGGCATACGCCACAGTTTTCGGACAAAGCGGCGATTTCCAGACAGCGGGAATCGTTAAGTTCAACGGCCAGCCGTTGCAAATGGCGACCGTCACCTACACCAGTGTCGCGCAGCGTCTGTCGTGGGATTTTTCCAGGTCGGACGGATCGTTTGGCGGCCCCACTTCCACCCTTCCCCAAATGCGGGACCAACGGATCACGCTGCCTGCGGACGGCCCGGTCACGATTGATATTTTTGATGTCGGCGGGAAGAAAATTACCACGGTGAACGGCAAGCTTGACAAAGGATCATATCTCCTCCAGCCGTTTTCGGCGAAACTTGCACAGACTATGTATGTCCTCAAGATCAAGGCGGGCGATGTGGTGACCTACCAGAAAATGATGGCCACCGGCAATGCCAGGAACGGAATCGCTATTGCGGTTTCCTCATCGAATGCACCCACTGTTCTGGCCAAGAAGATGGCGTACATCGACACGGTGCGTGTCGGCAAGACAGGCTTCACGCCGGTGTTCATTCCGATCACCACCTATGCCGACAATGTCGGCACCGTGAACCTGGATTCCATCGACATAGAAGGTTTGGTCAATACGGTCTTTGGCCAGATGACTCCGGCCCAAAAATACGGGATATGTGCCATGCCGGCCTTTCAGAACGACAACGCGGCGCAATGTGCAGCAGATTTCTGCGGCCTCACTTTTGGCGGCGGCGGCTGTTTTCAAAACTCTGCTAACGCATCTGATGTCGCAAACACGGTCGACAGTTACCAGAGTGCCGCTATGGGCACCACTCTGAAGATCCCGATGTTGTTCGGATATGATGCGGTACATGGCGCCAGCGCTGTTCCGGGCGTCACCCTTTTCCCCCACAATCTTGGAATGGGCGCGATTCAGGATACGCTGCTAATTCAAAAGGCCTTCCGCGTTGGGGCCTTGGAAGTTCGCGGATCCGGAGCAAACTTCGGCTTTGGACCCTGCATTGCCGTGATTCGCGACGACCGCTGGGGACGGGCGTATGAAGGCTTTTGCGAAACGCCGGAGCGCACCAAGATAATGGCCAACAACGCCGTTTTAGGCCTTCAGACCTCCGATTTGTCCCTGCCCCGTGCCTATGCCGCATGTGCTAAACATTTTGCCGGCGACGGCAACACGGTAAACGGCAGCAATGGAGGAACAACACAGGGGCCCGATTCCGCGGCTCGTGCTATCAATCTGCCCGGTTACGTTGCAGCTGTTAACGCCGGCGTGGCAACGATCATGCCTTCATTTTCCTCCTGGTGTGCTGGAGTTATACCTTCAACAATAATGTCCAAGGAAACGCCCCTCCTCACGAACTGGCTGAAACTCGGGCAGGCGCCCCCTTATCCTCCGAATCCTCCGAATCCGCCTTTCAAGGGTTTTCTTGTGAGCGACTGGGATGCGGTGGGTACCCTTGACTTTTTGAACGCGGGCGGCGATGTTCTGATGTCTCCTGAATACGGCTTGGGCGTTATCAACGATTTCACTACCTATTATGGCACCATTCAGGCGAGGGTTACCGATGCCATGAAACGCGTGCTCCGCGTAAAAGCCTGGATGGGCATGCTCAGCTATTATCAAAACCAGAAAACACCCGCCTATTTGACAGATCGGAGTTTGACCACCGTGGTCTACTCCCAGGCGCACCGGGACGTGGCCCGCGCATGCGTGAGGGCCTCGCTTGTTCTTCTCAAGAACAACTCTGTTGGCGGCACGCCGGTGCTGCCGATTCCCGCAACCGCGAATGTCGCGATATGGGGCGTTGCGGGTGATAATGTTGGTATCCAGTGCGGCGGCTGGGCAGTGAGCTGGCAAGGTCAGGTCGGGGGCATTCCGGGCGGCGCCGGCACCTCCATCAGAACCGGCATTCAATCGATTTGCAGCAACGTCAGCTACACCGCAAGCCCGGCTTCAGCGGGGACTTCCGACTATGTCATCGCATTTCTCAGCGAAAATCCCTATGCTGAAACGGACTTCCCTGACATCAGCCTGACCGATAAGGATGCAAGCTCCTCGAACAGCGCCGTCATAGCGCAAATCGCGGCAGCGCATACAGCCGGAAAAAAGGTGATCGGGGTTCTCCTTGCCGGAAGAGTACTTGACATTTCAACAGTTCTTCCCAATTGCGACGCGTTTGTGTGGGCCAGTTTGCCTGGCACCGAAGGACTGGGCGTCGGGGAAATGCTGTTCGGCGTGAATGGCTACAAGTTTACCGGCAAGCTCCCTGTTACCTGGCCGCAGAACCTGGCTCAGGAACCCATCAATGTCGGCGATGGAAAAACAGGATTGTTCGCCTACGGCTACGGATTGACAGACTAAAGCCCGTCAGTTAGTTCCCACCGTCCGATGCAGCCGCGGAATCCTCTCCGCGGCTGCTTTTATTTTGCGGCAGGGAAAAGACTTTTTCAACCGCCTGCAAGGATGATCGAACGCTATTCCTCATTTCAAAAAGCATTCTATTTCCCTGGAGAATATTGTTCCGGGCCCCGCTTTGGTCTCCCCCACCTGCACAATCTATTCTTCTCAATGCCGGAATGGTAAAAATGAGTACCCAATCGGTATCTACAATTGTATCATTTCCTATGTAATGTTTTTTGATAGGTGACGAGCTCGCCGAAGTGAATACCATTGCGGGTATTATGTATCCGTACTAATTGACTGCCCGACAAAACCATAGGAACTTGATTCCATGGCACATAACCAAATCGTTTCGTCGACCAAACGCATCCGTATTTCAAACAAATCGCGACCGGTGCCATCGGCCATAATTGGCCTCTCCGCAAGTGAAACAATGCGCAATTGTGATCGAAACCCGCCGAAGCAGCATGCTGACAAACGATTTTTTCAATACCCGTTACTCCTGGACATTATTTTTCTGAGGCTAAAATCTGGATCGGGACGGGTCAACCATAAAGGGATAAGCCTGCTCTTGCTTTTTAAAAAGGGTAAGACCGGATAACACTGAGAGGTTCAAACTATGAGAAGCGTCAGACGTGTGTCAGTTGTATTTACGGCGCTCCTGGCATACGCCACTGTCTCCGCGCAAAGCGGCGATTTTTCGGTTTCCGGGAAAGTTGTTGATTCCACAGGACAACCCATCGTCAATGCAACCATCACCTACACCAGCATCGCGCAGCGGCTGTCCTGGGACTTCTCAAGGTCGGACGGAGTCTTCGGCGGCCCGACTACCAGGGTTCAACCTGTTCAGCAAAATGCAGCCATCACGCTGCAGCGAGAAGGTCCGGTTTCCATAGATATCTTTGATATCAACGGAAGAAAACTGGGAGAGGTGAATAATGCCAAGATCGACAAAGGCACCTATACGCTGGAGCCCGTCGCCTCCAGACTTTCCAACTCCATCTATGTGCTAAAAATCAAGGCGGGGAACCAGGTGATCTATCGGAAACTGCTCAACACGGGCATCAGGAGCAGTTCCACTTTTATCAATCAGCTCTCGTCTTTGAATGCGCCACTGGCTCTGTCAAAAAGGTCCGCGGTCATCGATTCGATCCGGGTTGGGAAGACCGGCTATGCCGCAAAGTATGTTCGCATCCAATCATATATCGACAACGTGGGAAATGTGACGCTTGTTCCGGTTAACATCGAAGGCGAGGTCGATTCGGTTTTCGCCATAATGACCCAGCTCCAGAAATGCGGCCAGCTTTGCATGCCGACAATTCCTATAACCTCGGCAACCGTTGCCGGCAATTTCTGCGGGAGCATCTTTGGCGGAGCCGGCTCTTTGACCGGGTATACCCCTTCAACGGTCGCCAACATGGTCGACAGCTTTCAGACCGCAATGATGGGCACTTCGTTGAAGATCCCGATCTTGGCAACCTTCGACTTTGTACATGGTGCAAGTGATGTCCCGGGAGCCACCATATTTCCGCATAATCTGGCCATGGGCGCGATACAGGACACGCTGCTGGTTCAAAAGGCGTTTCGCGCGCAGGCATTGGAGGTGCGGGGTTCCGGATGCAACTGGGGATTAGGACCATGCATTGCCGTTATCCGCGACGACCGGTGGGGACGCGCCTACGAAGGATTTTGCGAAACTCCAGAGCGCACACAGATAATGGCCAGGCATGCGATTCTTGGCATCCAGACCACCGATCTGTCTATGCCTACATCCTATGCTGCCACCTGCAAACATTTTGCCGGTGACGGAAATACCACGAACGGTGTTAACGCGGGGACCACCGCGGGACCCGATTCCGTCGCGAGGGCGATCAATCTGCCCGGCTATGCCTCAGCGGTTGCCGCAGGCGTGGCAACCATCATGCCCTCATTTTCGAGTTGGTGCGACGGTACTCCTATGCATAATAACGCAACACTCATGACCGGCTGGTTGAAATCACCTGCAGCGGGCAATCCCAATTTCCAGGGTTTCATCGTAGGCGATTGGGATGGAGCCACTCTTCCGGGCAGCATCCTTGCAGGCTTGGATGTGCCCATGGCACCTGAGGCCGGACTCGGGACCATAGCAACCATTAACGGTTTTTATGCAGCGAACCAGGCGCGCCTCGATGATGCTGTCAAGCGCGTGCTTCGCGTAAAGGCCTGGATGGGCTTGCTCAATCCATCGCCCCAATACTTGACGGACCGCAGGCTCACCGCGCTTGTCGGATGCGCAGCCCACCGTGACGTGGCCCGCGCATGTGTGAGGGCCTCGCTTGTCCTGCTCAAGAACGATACCGTTGGAGGCACGCCGGTACTTCCGATTCCCACATCGGCAAATGTCGCGATATGGGGTACCGCCGGGGACAATATCGGAATTCAGTGCGGCGGTTTCACGGTGAGCTGGCAGGGTCAGAGTGGAGCTATTCCCGGCGGCGGCGGCACCTCCGTCCGGACAGCCGTTCAATCGATTTGCAGCAATGCGAGCTACATCGCATCACCCACCGGATCTGGGACTTCCGATTATATCATCGCATTTCTCAGCGAAAATCCCTATGCCGAGGTATCCTTCCCGGACATCAACATGGTAAACGACGCCACTAACAATGGCACCAGCGGCAATATGGCTACAGCCACGAACTCGACGGTGGTAACCCAGATTCAGACTGCGCATGTCGCCGGGAAGAAGGTGATTGTGGTGTTGATCGCGGGAAGGCCGCTTGACATTTCGACAGTCATTCCCAATTGCGACGCATTTGTCTGGGCAGGTTTGCCGGGAACTGAAGGCGAAGGCGTTTCCGACGTCTTGTTTGCAACAGGGTATAAATTCTCCGGCAAACTCCCGTTTACATGGCCCACAGGTTTGTCCCAGGAACCGATTAATTACGGTGATGGGCAAACCGGGCTCTTTGCCTACGGCTATGGCCTAACCGACTAAAACCAAAAACCATTTTTCCGGAGCCGGTATGCGCATTCGATCAAGAAGATTCTCCAACGTTCTGCTTGTTCTCAACCTGTTTGCCACGCTTGCAGTATCGCAAACGAAGACCAATATTGCGGTTGCCGACCTGGCGGGACAAGGGATCGACGCTTCTACGGCGGCGATTATTTCCGACAGGCTGCGCAGCGAACTGTTTACAACCGGCACCGTTACGGTCTTAGAACGATCACAGATGCAGGAGATTCTCAAAGAGCAAGGCTTCCAGCAGGCAGGCTGCACATCAGACCAGTGTGCGATTGAAACGGGTCAAATGCTGGGAGTGAAATATATGGTGGTTGGATCCATAGGGCTTGTGGGACACACGTACACTATTTCGTGCAGGCTTATAGACGTGTCTACGGGCAAAATGGTTGCTACCGCGCATGTCGATTGCAAATGCGAGATCGACGACATCTTGTCGCGGTCAACGGTTGATCTTTCGCGGAAGCTGGTGCAGTCTTTTTCCAGTGTCCAAACCAATGCTTCTCCGCCATCTTCGCCCCTTACCGCCGAGACGGGATCACTCAAAATCTCTTCAAGCCCCTCGGGTGCAGCTCTTCTCGTAAACGATACCGCCAAAGGCAACACTCCGGCGAACATAGACAGCCTTAAGCCCGGCAAATACCAGATAGCCTTGGCGCTGCCGGGATATAGGAACATTACCGATAATCTTCAGGTTTCCGCGGGAGGGATCCTGGAAAAGACTTATTCTCTTAATTCTTTAACCGGTTCTCGCAACAACAACGGAAAAAAGCTTTTCCCAATGTGGTCCAAAATTGCGCTCGGCGCCGCAACTGTTGTTGTGGCCGGGACCGGCATCGGAATGGATCGACTTGTAGACCGTGAAGCAACCAGTTGCGCATCAATTTCCTCGCAATATGCCAATTCCGGTTCCAACGCCTCCTACTCATCGTTCAGCCAGGACTATGCAAACCATTACAACAACGAAACAAAGTATTCGCTTTACAGAAATGTTTTGTATGGCGTGGCAGGCGTGCTCGCGGCGGGATTCGTTGTTTCATTTTTGTACTGATACCACCAAGGGGGAGCATTCAATTATGTTGAGAAATGCCGCAGGGCTCACGTGTCTTGTGTTAATGGTGGCCGTGTTGTGTCTGTGCACGCAACTCTCCCCCAATACGCTGAAGATGATCTCCTTTAGCGACAACTCCAATCCGCCATCGGCTCCGGTAATCAAATCCGCTATTGCAGGAGTGGGCAGCATTACTGTAAGCTGGGATACGGTGAGCGGCGCTCAATCGTACAACTTGTTTTACCATACAGGACCCACGGTAGACACCACAACCGGAACAAAGATGGCAGGCGTGACATCCCCCGTGCAGATCCCTGGATTGACAAACGATACGCAGTACGCCATTGCCGTGTGCGCAGCGAACGCGAGCGGAGAATCGGGCCCGAGCAACACAGTAACCGCCATTCCGCAGATGGCTCCGAGCATTTCCACGCAACCGCAATCGCAGACCGCAACAGTGGGACAAAACGTTACCTTTTCCATTGCCGCCGACGGCACCGCTCCGCTGAGCTACCAATGGAAAAAGAACGACAGTGTCATTGTTGGAGCGACCAAAGATAGTTTGAGCCTGGCAACCGTGCAGAATTCCAATTCCGGCGCCTACACCGTGGTCGTAAGCAATGCTGCCGGGAGCATCGTGAGCAACGCGGCTACGCTTACGGTCACCGCCGCAGCCGTTTCGCCGAGTATTGCAACCCAGCCAGCGTCGCAGACGGCCATGGCGGGTTCCCGCGTAACCTTTACCGTTGTGGCAACGGGGACCGGCCCGCTAATTTACAAATGGAAGAAAAATGGCGCGACCCTGGCGGATTCGACTTCAAACAGCTATACAATCGCATCGGTGGCAAATTCCGATGCGGGCACCTATTCGGTGGTTGTGTCCAACAGCGTAGGGAATGTGGTCAGCCTCGACGCAGTGCTAACCATTACGTCAACGCCGGTTGCTCCAACGATAACGACACAGCCCCAATCTCAAACCATAACGGTTGGACAAACAGTAACGTTCAGCGTTGCCGCAACCGGTACCGGGCTGCTTGCCTATCAATGGAAGAAGGACACAACCACCATTTCCGGCGCCACGTCGAGCACCTATTCAATCACCAATGTTCAAAGCGGCAATGCCGGCAAATATTCCGTATTGGTAAGTGACAGCGTCGGAAAAGTATTAAGCGACAGCGCGGTTCTCACGGTGACTGCAGCTCCGGTTGCGCCAAGCATTTCGACGCAGCCGCTCGCCCAGACAGTAATTGCCGGCCAAAATGTTACACTGTCGGTAATCGCGGGCGGCACGGCTCCGTTCACCTACCAATGGAAGAAAGACACGGTCTCTATTTCCGGCGCAACATCCAGCAGCCTGTTTCTCTCCGGAGTTCAAGCGGCCAGTGCCGGTACCTATACTGTGGTTGTGTCGAATGCCGTCGGAAGCGTAGTCAGTAACGGGGCGCTTTTGACGGTCAATGACGCACCCACGACGCCCAGTATAACGACACAGCCGAAATCGCAGAGCGTAACAGCCGGGCAAAGCGTTACATTCTCCGTTGCAGCAATCGGAACTCCGCCGCTATCCTATCAATGGAAAAGGAACGGGGCGCTCTTAGCCGGCGACACGGCATCTTCGTTCACGATCAGCGCGGTAGCGGTATCGGATACAGGAAGCTACACCTTAACGGTTACCAACAACGCGGGAAATGCGGTGAGCATTCCGGCTGTGTTAACGGTGACTCAGGCGCCAGTTGCCCCGAACATCACCACACAACCTGCGTCGGACTCCGCAGTTGCCGGGCAGACCGTTACCTTCAGCGTAGTTGCAACCGGAACCGCACCGCTTGTCTATCAGTGGTATGTTGGCAGCACCGCAATTTCCGGCGCAACCTCATCAAGTTATGTATTGCCGAATGTGCAAATAGCAAACGCGGGAACCTACACGGTTGTCGTGTCCAATGGTACTTTACCAAACGCTACAAGCAGCGGCGCTGTGCTCGCGGTAAGTTCGGCGGCGGTGGCGCCAAGCATAACTGCGCCGCCAAAATCAGATTCAATAACAGCGGGGCAAAGCGTTACCTTTACCGCAACGGCAACCGGAACGGCGCCGCTTTCGTATCAGTGGTATTTGGGCGGAACAGCTATTTCCGGGGCCACATCGTCAAGCTATTCAATTCAGAATGCCCAGGCAGCCAATGCGGGAACCTACACCGTTACCGTATCCAACGGCACCTTGCCAAATGCAACAAGCAGCGGCGCAGTACTTGTTGTAAATCCCCCTCCTGTTGCTCCGAGTATTGCAACCCAACCGCCCACACAAACCGTAACAGCCGGACAAAACGTAACTTTCACCGTGGCTGCAACCGGAACCGCACCGCTTGCCTATCAGTGGTATCTCGGCGCTGCCGTAATTTCGGGCGCAACTTCGGCAAGCTACACAATCTCGAATGTCCAGGCTTCAAATGCGGGAACCTACACTGTTACCGTATCCAACGGCACTTTGCCTAATGCAACAAGCACTGGCGCAGTACTTACCGTAAATCCTGCTCCGGTTGCTCCAAGTATCACAACGCAGCCGCTCACGCAAACCGTTACTGCGGGA
>Ga0182027_10011471_pt1 | contig 12525 bp, 8 predicted proteins | sample 712E1DmetaG_FD_121300 | JGI IMG/M metagenome (GOLD analysis project Ga0182027, IMG submission 121300) | Permafrost microbial communities from Stordalen Mire, Sweden - 712E1D metaG (Illumina Assembly) | ecosystem: Environmental > Terrestrial > Soil > Wetlands > Permafrost | place: Sweden...
ATACGGGATTGTCAAGAGCCACGGCGGCGAGATGGGACTGGAAAGCGAAAAAGGGAAGGGCAGCACGATGCGGATCTACTTGCCGCTCATCAGTGCGGAATTCAGGAAGAACGGCTCGCTAAATTCATCGGATTTGTAGCGTCTGGCGTTGACCGTTGCCTCTTGTCCCGTCAACTCCTCAACTTCTAAACTTTTCAACTTTTCAACTCTTCAACTCTTTTTCACTGTCCGCACGGCAGCTTCACTACAATCGCCGGGTTCGAGCCTTCGGCAAAGGTCATCTCCCGCGTGCAGGTTGTGTCGCCCTTGACAAACTGCATGGTGTGCTTTCCGGAGGTGACCTTCGCGTATCCGGTGTTGGTTTTCCCCACGAGCTTGCCGTCCATGTAGATGGATGCGACCGGCGGAACCGACGAAATGAACACGGTTGCCTCTTTCCGGTCGGCATCGGGTTCGGGCGAAGACGACGCAGCCGCGACCGGGGAGGCAGCAAAAGTCGCGGAATCGGCGGCAGCCGCAGCCGGTTGGACGGCGGCCTGCGGCAAGCCGGGTTCGGGGGTTTCCACGGTTGCCTGCATTGCCTGGAAAGCCTCCGGGTCGAGGTTTTTTTCGAGAAGCTTACGGTTGGTTGAAAACGCGCGCCGCGCCGCGTCGGTTTTCCCTTTGTCGATAAGGTCGTACAGGAGCATGAGCTGGCGCTGGGCCGCTTCCCGCGCCGCCTGGTCCGTGACTTCGACGGGTTGGGCGCGCTGCTTGACAGGAGCGTGAGGCGGTTGATCGGCCAACGGGGGCGCCTGGGGCGGCGGTGCGGCGGCCGGTTGGGGGGCGGCCGTAGCCATGTCCCGTTCCGTCTCCAGGTCTGGCAGCGCCAGCTCGCCTTTGTGGGCCTCGGCTCTCCGGCCGGCGATCGACGAGGCAAACGCCGACTCCTGTTCCAGTCGGTCGCGAGCAGCCGCGGCGCTGTCGCTTTTCGCCCTGGTAATGTCGCCGGCAAGCGCGTCGACCGCGGATTGTTCGCGGCGCAGTTCCTCCTGTTTTGCGTCGATAGCGCCGGCAGCCTGCGTAACGAACACGCTTTTTTCCGAGAAGACACGAGCGCTGTCGTCGCGGGCGGCCTGCTGTTTGGCGCGGACCGCGTCCAATGCGGTTTGGGCGTGCCGCACGAGTCCGGCAGCCTGCGCAACGGCGAGTGACGCATTGGAAATCGACTTCAGGTGAACGGTCTCCCTGCCGGCCGCGGTAGCGGTGAGCGCGGTCGCCACGCGCCGTACGCTGTCGGCGGCAAAGGCCGCCGCCGCCGAATCGCGCATGAGCGAGACATGCGCTTCCTGGAACGACGATTGCGAAACATGCAGCGCAATGAGGGCGGCCGCCGTGTCCCGTTCCATCTTGGCAAGCCGGGGCTTCGCATTTATCACGTCCTTCCATGTCGTTGCGATCCGGTCGCTCAGCCGTTTGTTGCGCACGGCGAAATTGGCGATAACCTGCGAAAATTGTTTGCCGGAGAGGACGCCCTCACGCACAATCCGCTCTCGCTGGGCGGTGGCCGAATCCAGTGTTGTCTGTGCCCTGCCGATCAGGGCGCCCACGCGCGCGTTCCGGTCCCGCCACGATGAACCCGGGATCTTGGCGACCAAAGCGGCAAACGCTTCGTCCCGCATTGCGGTTTCGAGTTTGCCTTTGTCAAAATCGAGCGTCTGCGCCTTTTCGGCATCCGGGCCCGTTGCCTCGCTGCGGACTTCGTAGGGCTTGTTGAGAAAATCGCCCAGTTGGGCCGAGATCGCCTCGATCGCGCTGTCCAGCAGAAACGTTTCACGAATGCGAAACAGCCTGTTTTTCTCGTCCTGCAGGGCCGGAACAAGGGAATCGAGCGTTGCAAGATCGCGCTCGCGCTTCCGGCTTTCCTTCAGGTTTTCGGCCTGGGCGGCAAGACTGTCGCGCTTCGAATTGTTGAGCTCCTCGGTTGCGCCCTGTACTGCCGAATCCTTGACCGCCAGGAGCCGGCGCATGTCCGCAAGGCGTTTTTGTGCCGCCGCTGCCGAATCGGACTTCACCGCCGCGGCGGCCGAACTGTCGTAAGCGAGCTTGGTAAGGCGGGCTGCACAACTGTCCGCGCGGCGCGCGGCGGCCGCGGAAAACCTTTCCAGGGCAAACAGGCTGTCCCGTGCGGCCGCGGTCTCCAGGGAAATCCGTTTTGCGCAATCCGCGCTGTCGGCGCGTGCAAGATCGAGGCCGGCTTTCGCCGCGTCCGCGGAATCTTTCCACGCGTTGGCGGCTGGCTCGAATGCGGCAACCGCCCTGTGCATGCTGTCGGCCGCGGCGGCGCGCTCCGCTTCACGCGACGCCTTTGTGGTTGTAAACGAGGATACCTTGTCACGCAAGAGCGTCTGGGCCGCGGTCTCCCGGGCACTCCGGGCGGCGAGTTCGGCAATGGCGCCGGACAGCGAATCAATATGCCTGCCTGCGGCGGCGTGCGCCGCGGCGCTGTCGGCGCGAAGCTTATCCACGGCAAGCGACAGCGCCGTGTTCCTGGATTTCTGATCTTCGATGCGCCTGTTGATATCCGCGACTTTGAGCGCGGTTTCGGACAATCGCGCGCCCTGCGCGTGGACCGTGCCGGGCAGCGCGCACAGCGCCCCGAGCACAAGCAATGCGGTGAGGCAGGATTTCATAGTGGTCGCCTGTTCGGGTTTTTTGTGGAAAGCGCTAAGAATCTACAATGGGCTCGGCCGCGACGCAAATACCCGAAGCTCCCGCCGGGAGGTGAAGAACCCCGCAGCACCCACACAAAAACCCGATGACCCATGTATGTACGCCCCGGTGAGCAGCCTGTAATGCGCTCGCCGTGGCATTCAAGAACGCTCGGAAACAGCCTTTTGCGCCGGGGCAAAAGAAGAACGACTAGGCCCCGGCAGCTTTCCCGAAACAAGAAGTTTCCTTCCAACACCAAGAAGAGAGCGGGGGGTGAGGTGGTTGAGGAGGCAGATATTCTTGATCGAGGTATGGTATCGCAGTGCAATATGGCCGAGGGTTTCGCCTTTGTGAACCGTGTGCCACTGCTCCTTGCGCAGTTCCGCGAGATAATTGAAGTTGCCCCTGGTGAGCACCAGCGTGTCGGATCGCAGGCCGTACGCTTCGAAGTCTATGATGCAGTTGGGATCGAACGGCTCGCCATAATAGCGCATCTCAAAATGGAGGTGGCAGCCCGTTGATCTACCGGTGCTGCCGCCGAGGCCGATCACGTCGCCTGCCTTCACTTTTGCATTGCAGGCGGCGCACACCCGCGACAGGTGGCCGTAAATGGTTTCCAATCCGCAGGGGTGGCGAATCACCACCACGTTGCCGTAGCCGCGGCGGTCCTTCTTGGTCACCCGCACGATGCCGTCGAACGCGGCGCGAACCGTGTCTCCTTTGGCAAGCCGGATGTCCACGCCCTTGTGCCAGAGCCAGTGACGCAGCCCGAAATCCGAGGTGACAACGTTCCTGAACGGATGGACATAGAATTGTCCCGCCGACGAATCGACAAGCGCGATTCTCGCGGTGTCGGCCCACTTGTCGGATTCAAAATGGCCGCTGTTGATCTTCCAGTTGTCCCACGCAAAGGTGTCGACGGCAAATTCCCGGGCGTCAAACATCGTGTCCATGTCGTCCTGGAATTCGCCTTCCTGGGAATCTGCCGACGCCTGCGACTCGTTGGATCGGGAGAAGTCCGAGGAGTCCTGGCCGGACGCGGCGGCGAAAGAGGGCTGCACTGGCGCGAAGCACCACAGTCCGATACACAGGAAGACGAGAGACCACAAACCGCGCGGAGCAAACCGCGCAGCCATTGTGCGGGGGTTTTGTGCGTTGGAAGCGGCCATAGAAATTATGTCGGGCGGGGAAAAGCGTCCGGCGTATTACATGCCGGACGCCTTCACCACCCGTAGTACCTTTCCGGGAATGAGTACGGTATCCGGCGCAAGTTTGTTCACTTTGTAAAGGCTGTCCACCGAGACGCCGAATTCGGCGGCTATCCCCATGAGGGTGTCGCCGTCCTTCACCTTGTAGTAAATCACGCCGGCCTGCGAAGGTGCGGGCGGCGCACTAGCGGCCGAGTCCTTGCCCGGCGGAATCACCAGGGTGTCGCCCGCGCGAACGAGCAGCGGATCGGCGATTCTGTTGACCGACAAGAGCGAATCGATGCTCACGCCGTACCGAATCGAGATCCTGAAGACGTCTTCTCCTTTTGCAACAACATGAAGGCGGCTTGCGGTTCTTTGCGCAACCGGCGCACGGGCCGCAGGCGCGCCGGTATCCGGCTTCCCGGCTGCCGCGGGGGTTTTCTGCGCTAACGGGGCCGTTATCCGTGCCGCGGTGTCAAGCCGCGCGGAATCGGGCCTGGCGGGGGGGGAAACCTGCGGAGCGCTCTGCGGCTTGAGCACAAGCGTCTGGCCGATTCTTACGGTGGGGTGCGCCATGTCGAGACCGTTAAGTGCCGCAAGGTCTTTTATCGAGATGTTGTTTTTCCGCGAAATGGAGAACGGGGTTTCGCCGATCTGGACCACATGCGTCTGGCCGGCCGGCGGCCGCGCCGGCGCGATTGCGACCCCGGGTGCCGGGCCGGCGGCGGCTGCCTTGGCGGGCGCGGGCGTCGGGGCCGGCGCAGCCTCGGGCAATGGCGTCCGGGCCGGCGCGGCCTTGGCGAGCGCGGGCGGAGGCTGGGATTCCACCGGCGGCTGCGGCCTGCTCACCACCAGGATTCGGCCGGGCCGCAAAATGGTTTTTCCGGTCACGCGGTTCCAGCGGCACAGTTGCGCAATGGACACATGGTAATGGCGTGCGATCCTTCCCAGGTTGTCGCCGGGGCGCACGCGGTGGCGAAGCGCAACGCCCGAGTATTCGTAGTCCGGAAGGTCAAGCGCCTTGATTTCCGATTCCGGGGGGAGCGCATAGGCGACGGTGGGCGGCAGCGGCGCCAGTGACACGGGTATAAAAACGTGATGACCGGGAACCAGCTGCGCGGAACCGATCCGGTTTATCGCGGCAAGCGCGTCGGCAGGCACATTGTATTTCGAACCAAGACCGGCTATGTCGTCCCCGTGCTTGATTTCGTAGCGATACCAGCGGACTCGTTTTTCAGGCGGAAGCTGGGCAATAAAGGAGTTCCACGCCTTCTTTTTGCCCGCGGGCAGGTACAGCAGGCCGCCCGCGCTGTCGGGCGGAGTGCACCAGCGCAGGATATGCGGGTTCATTTTTTGCAGCGAGTCCTGCCTGATGTTGAGTCCGGCCGCAATGTCGCTCAGACTGATGCATTCCTTCACATGGACCGTGTCGAGCGGAAGCGTGTCGGTGGCGCGCATGATCACGCCGAAGCATTTCGGGTTCTTTGCAATAGTCAATGCCGCAAGATAACAGGGCACGTAGTTTCTTGTTTGTTTGGGCAGCCTCTTGAGGCGCCAGTAGTCGTTTACTTTGTAACGCGTGATGCAATGCGAAACCCCGTTCTCGCCGCAGTTGTACGCGGCAAGCGCCAGGTGCCAGTCGCCGAATTGGCCGTAGAGTTTCCTCATGTAGCCGATGGCGGCTTCGGTAGAGCGTATCGGGTCCCGCCGTTCGTCGATCCAGAAGCTTCTCTTGAGGCCGTAGAGCTTTCCCGTGGAAGCGATAAATTGCCATATTCCCGATGCATTTGCATAGGAATAGGCGAGCGGATTGAACCCGCTTTCGATTAGCGGGAGATAGGCCAGGTCTTTGGGCAAACCGCTGTCGGCGAACATCTTCTTCATGAGGGGCAGGTAATAGGAGGCCCGGGAGAACCAGCGGTCTATGGTGATGTCCCTGTTGTGAATGTAAAACGACAAGGCGCGCTGCACCCGCTTGTTCACTACCATGGGTACGTCGTATTCCAAGCCCTTCTGGCAGGAAAGCGCGGCAAGAGAAGCGCTGTCGGGCGCCTCGTTGAGCGAATCGATGGAGCGCATGATTTGCCCCTGAAACACCGCCATGGCGATTTCTTCAGGTATGGTGTAGGACGACGGCATTTCTTCTTTGTAAATTGCGGCGATTTCGTCGAAGTAGCGGGACGTCGGCTGCCGTTCTGCGCCGCTGCCTTCCGCGACCTGATCCATGGCTTCAATGAGGCGAACCGCCTGCCTCAGGGTCGAATCGGCGGCCGCGAAATCCTTGTCGTCGCAATTCGATTTCGCTTCTTCGATGAGGTCTTCCGGGGTCTCATACACCGTGTCGCCTTCGCCGGCGCCGGAGGAGTCGGCCAGCGCCAGGGAATCGGCAGCGGCCGCTACAACCTTGCGGGGCGGGGCGGTAGTGGTGTCGTGCGGATGACGAGCCGGGCCGGCGGGCGAGACAAGGGTCGGGGCGTGACTGCGGGTGGAACTGCACGCGGGAATCAGCGCGAGAACGGCCATCGCGAACAGAAAACCGCGCACCAACGGAATAAGCGCTTTACGAAAAAGAAAAAACCCCACCCTCCGTCCTTTCGCGCGGCTCAGCGGCACGAACCGGTTTCTCGACAAACACAGCTACTGCCGGCACCTGAAAAATACGAGAGAAGAAACGGCAAACGCTCACACTGTGCGGCGCACTTCAGAAACGCGTCGGCCGATCTTCAAAATATAATACATTCAAGGAAAACCACGCACGGTTTCCACCGTGCGTGGTGCGGAAAATATTGTTTCCGGTCTTAAACGAAGATGCCGCGCGGACTGCGGGGCGCTGTGCGCTAGTGCGCCTTTCGCTTGGCGAGGGACTGAATGATGGAACCTGCCGTTGTCTGGTCGAAGACGACGGTATTGGCCACTTCCGGGGTTATGGCCGCGGACATCTGGACGGTGACTTTGAATCCGACCGATATGGACTGTCCCAGGACTTTTGTCCAGACGTATGCGGAGTCGATATAGATGGTTTCGGTACCGGACTTGTTGGTGACCTTTGTCGCGGAGGTTTGTCCGCCTTGAACGTAATCGTAGTAAAGATCACCTATGGTTATCCCTTGCAAATCGATTGCATCAACATTTGTCGTCGTACCACCCACGTCGATGGAAAGATTAGTGAGGTCATTTTCGACCTTTACCGTCGTTTGCGGGGGAGGAGTGACGGTGAGCGTGCACCCTCCCACCAGGATCACAATGCACAACGCGGCGAGCCCCAAAAGTTTCTTTCTCATGTCCGATCCTCCTAAAGCTGATGGTGTATAACAAGCAGGATTCCGTTGATTCGCATCAGTCAATATGCCGCTCCTACTGCGACTCGCCCCTTTCCCGGGGGTTGTTGTTGGCGCGGTCTTTGCCGCGGTCGTCGTTCTGGTCCGCGTCCCGATCCGTTCTTGATTCCACGCGAACCCTGGGAGACGGCGGGTTGCCTCCCGGCTGCTGCGCATTCGCGTCTACTGCCGCGGGTTCCACCCGGTTTCTCGGATTCTGATCGGTGGTAACTCTCACCTTCGTTGACGGCTGCGGCTGGGTGCGCACGGTAATTCTGCGAACCCGCGGTCCCGCGGGTACAACCGCCTGCGGCCGCGCCTGGCTCTGCACCTCAACTTTCACGAGCGGATGCTCGCCGCCGCCCACGCGGACCCTGTTGGGCGTAACCGTAACAACCGGAGCGCGAACCACGCTCCGCACAAAGTCGAGCCGGGGAGGTGCGCTGCTATAAACATGCACGCGCGCTCCACCCGCTACGGCCGCGTGTGCCCGAACCTCAACGTGCGCCCGCAATTCCGGTGCGGTAAAGAACGGAGCCGGGCAGAATAGCCATTCCGCGTGCCTGAAGGCATGTTGGTGCCGGCCGGCCAGCATCGGCGGCGGCAGGGGAGCCCAGGCGATTTCGTCGCTGGACACGTTCCATTCCACTCGGGCAGGCGACCATTCGTATCCCGGGACCCACAGCCAGCCGAGGTTTTCGTCGTTATACCAGTTGCCGTAGTGGCACACGATCCACCCGAACGGCTCATCCGAATCCCAGAGCCAGCCGTCTGCCGAGTTTACCCAGCGGCCGTACATAAAAGGACGCCAGCCCGGTTCCGCATCGGGACGCCAGACCGTTCCATACCCGTGCACGTGGATCCATTCGCCGTATTCGTTGAGATCCGAGAAACTTGCGCTCACCGATACTTCAACCTGCGCGCGACACGGCGTCGCCGCGGCAAGAGCCGCAGCCAACGCGCCTGCGATTGCGAGTGTTCGTATCCCCATAAAGTCCTCCTCATAATGGTATGAATCCCAAAGTTTGCGCATTCCCCGAAGCTTGCTTCGGGTTTAGCAAACGACTATAAACATCTTCTTCCTTAGGGATGGAAGATGCCCCGCAGCTTGCTGCGGGGCATCTTCACTAACGAAAGTAATATACTAAGCAGATGGCGCGTGATGCCACATTTATGCCGGCCGGCGCGGAACTCGCATTGCCAAAGCAGAGGCGCGATCGCGGGGAGGCGCAATTCCCCGGAGCGCAACTTCTTCGCGTGTGACAACCCGCTTCGTCAACGCCGCTCGCCGCTGGCCACAATTTCTTGGCCGCGTCCGGGCCGCCTTTTGTATATTTTCAAATCATAGAAGGATGTACCATGACCCGCTTTGGCCTTGACATCGTGGCAGCGGCGTTCCCCAAAGAACTTGCCGGCAGGCGAATCGGCCTGCTCTGTCACGCCGCATCAATCACCTCAACGTACAAGCACGCCGTTGACGTTTTTCGGAGTTCGCCATGCGCGCTGTCGGCGCTGTTCGGTCCGCAGCACGGCATGTTCGGCCAGACCCAGGACAACATGGTTGAATGGGAAGGCTGCACGCATCCGGCGCTGGGCATTCCGGTGTACAGTCTGTACGGCGAGAGGCGAAAGCCCTCAGCCTCCAGCCTGGCCGGGCTCGACGCGCTGGTGGTGGATTTGCAGGACGTGGGCGCGCGGCCCTACACCTATGTCTGGACCGTTAAGCTGTGTATGGAGGCCTGCTGCGAGGCGGGAATCCCGGTGTGGCTGCTGGACCGGCCCAACCCCATCGGGGCGATTGCGCTCGACGGGCCCGTGCTCCAGGACGATTTTCACTCGTTTGTGGGCGGCGCGCCCATTCCTCTTTGTCACAGGATGACAATGGGGGAAATGGCGCTCCTGCTCAAATCGCTGTATTTTCCCAAAGCCGACGTGCATGTGGTGTGGATGGACGGCTGGTGGCGCAACTCGCTCTGGCCCCACACCGGCCTGCCCTGGGTTCTGCCGTCGCCCAACATGCCGACGTTCGACACGGCGGTCGTGTATCCCGGCATGGTGCTCCTCGAAGCCACCACCATGTCGGAGGGAAGGGGGACAACGCGGCCGTTTGAGATCGCGGGCGCGCCGTACGTGAATACCGACGCCGTCATAGGCGAAGTGCGCCGCTGCGGCGTCGGAGGATGCGTCGTGCGGCCGCACGATTTTATCCCCACGTTCCAGAAATGGCGGGGGGAATACTGCCGCGGTTTCCAGGTGCACGTACTTGACGCGAGCGTGTACGAGCCGGTGTTCGCCACGGCGGTGATCCTCGCGGCCGTACTCAAAGCGTCGGACGGAAAATTCGCCTTCAAGGACCCGCCGTACGAATACGACGCGGTCCACATGCCTTTCGACATCCTGGCGGGCGGCGAGCGGCTGCGCCGCATTCTGGAAAGCGGCGGCGACCTTGTTGCCGAAAAGCAAGCGTGGCATGATTCATACGGAGCCTTCAAAGCCGCCTTTGCCGACATTGCCCGCTATCCCGAGGAGCGCGAGTGATCGGATTCATTCTCGCCGCGGGTTTCGGCACGCGGCTCAAGCCGCTCACCGACCACATTCCCAAGGCCCTGGTGCCGGTGTGCGGAAAACCCCTGCTTGCCCGGTCCATCGATTTCTTCCATCGCAGCGGCGTGGACCGCATTGCGGTAAATGCGCATCACCATCCGGAGAAGATCAAGGCGTTTCTCGATTCGCAGGATCGGTCCTGCGAGTTTTTCCACGAAACCGGCCGCATCAGGGGAACGGGCGGGGCGCTTCATTTTGCGCGGGAATTCCTTGCCACGAGCGACATCTTCTGCGTGGCCAACGTGGATATTGTGGCGGCAATAGATCTTGCGGCGCTCCTTGGGAAATTCGTGCGCCTCGACTGCTGCGCCGGGCTCATAGCCATGCCGTCGCAGAACGGCACCATTTGGTACCACCGGCGGTCGATGGACTACCTGGGCGCGCGCTCCGAACCCCTGCCGCCTCCCCGGTGCGCCCCCGAAGACCTTGCGGGCGGCGAATTCCCGGGCATCGCGTTTTACAGGAGAGAGGCGCTCGCCGTGCTGGACAAAAACGACTTCTCGATCCTGCCGGTGTGGAAGCGGATGCAGGAGGCGGGCATGCGCGTTTGCATTGTGGAAAGCGGCAGCGCGTACTGGAACGACACGGGCACTCCCCGCAGCCTCGCCGCGATCCACTTCGACGTTATCGGCGGCGCCTGCCGGCTCGATATCCCGGACAACGTCATTATCGACGGCGCCGGGAAGAAGGCGTATCCGCGCTCATTCGATTCCGTGACGGCGGCCCGGCTCGGCCCGTATTCGTGGGTGGAGGCCGATGCTGTCCCATCGTCAAGCAGCCTGTCGCGCACCGTGGTTTTCAGGGGGGCAACCGTTCCCGAAAACGCCGATCTGCGCAACACCATCCTCACGCCCTATGGAGCGATTCCCTTTGAAACCTGAAACCGTGGAATTGACACCGGCGCAAGCCGCTTTTCTCCGGGAAACGGTGGCGTGGTTCGACCTTCGTTCGTGCAGGGTATCGTGCGCCGGCCGCGCGGGATCGGACCGCAGATTCGTTCGGGTGGTTTCGCCCGACCGGAAATCCTCGCGCGTGCTCGTGGTGTGGAACAGCGCCGACAACGACTGGCAGCGGTTTATCGCCATCCAGCGCGATCTCGCGGAGGCCGTGCGGTTTTTACCGCGCATCTTCGCCTACGACGACAAGCACGGTCTTATCCTGGAAGAAGATCTTGGCGACCTCACCCTCAAGAAATACTGCGCGGGCAGGACGCCGGCCTCCGTTGCCGCAGCGTACCGTACCGTGCTCGATGCGCTTGCGTCGTGGCAACGCGTTGACCCGAAAACAAGCGCCACCATTTCGTCGCGCGATATGGACGCGGAAATGTTCTTGTGGGAAAGCGAGTACTTCGCGGTCCATTGCGTCAAGGAATATTTCGGCCTCGACCGCCTGCTCACCCCGGCGTGGGAACGGGAGCGCGCGTCCCTGGCGGCCCAGGCCGCGGCATTTCCCAGGGTGTGCATACACCGCGATTTCCAGTCGGAGAACATTCTCCTGCGCGGCGCCTCAGTCCGGTTCGTGGATTATCAGGGCGCGCGCCTCGGTCCGGCCGCCTACGACGTCGCGTCACTGCTGTACGATCCTTACATCGCGCGGCTCACATTCACTTTTAGCAAGCGGCTGTTCGGCTATTACCAGTCCGTTGCGCCTCTCGCAGTCTCCGCGCATTCCTTCCGGATATGCTCGCTGCAGCGGCTCATGCAGGCGCTGGGCGCCTACGGCAACCTCTCGATCCACAAGGGAAAAGACTGGTATCGCGAGTATGTGCCGGTGGCGCTGTCGCGGCTTAAGGCGGTGGTGGCCGGCAAGCCTTCGTTTCCGGCGCTCTCGGCAATTGTGGATGCCTGTATTGACGCGTGCGAAAAACCAGGAAAAGGTCGTAAGAGAGCACGCTAGGTTATGCAAAACGTTGCTTGCAAATGCCATCGCAGTCGCGGCATTTTATTTTTGGCCTCCTCTGTGTGCCGGAGAGGGGGCGCCGGGGGTGAGGTCACGGACAATCGCAACATTCCTGCTTTTCTTTCGCCGTAGGAGCCGGTCCCTCGGGCGCCGGATTCTAAGTGGAGGGCGCCGTCTCCGGCGGGTATTCCAGCAGCGTCCCCCTATTGAGCAGCCACAGCGGATCGAGCGCCGATTTCACGGCAGCCATTTCCGCGATCGCGGCGTCGCCGTACATCATCCGCAAGTAGCCGGTCTTGAGTTTGCCGATGCCGTGCTCGGCCGACACTGTGCCGCCGGCGTCGATGGTGTCGCGCATCATGTCTTCGTACAGGCGCTTTGCAACGGCAAGCTCGGCCGTGGTGCGCGGCACAAGGTTGATATGCAGGTGAAAGTCGCCCAGGTGCCCGAACACCGCGTGTTCAAGTTTACTTTCGGTTATCCTGGCGATGTACTCGCCGAAGATCTGTTCGAACACCGGCGCGGGCAGGGCCGTGTCGGTGGAGACCTTCCGGATGTCCGGGCAGTCGCGCTTGTAGCGGGCGATTGCGTTGTTGACGGTTTCGGGTATCGCGTGGCGAAGCGCCTTGAGCCTTTCCATTTCCCCGGGCTCAAACCCGCTCCAGGTCGATTCGAAGGAAGAACCGTGCTGCGTGAGCATGGATTCCCATTCGTCCATCCGATCTTCAAACGGCGAGCCCTCGTCTTCCATGTATTCCCAATACACCGCGTTTCTCCTGTCGGGCGGCAGCTGGGGCAGGTCGAACGGCAGTTCGCTTCTCGAC
>Ga0182027_10011472_pt1 | contig 12524 bp, 11 predicted proteins | sample 712E1DmetaG_FD_121300 | JGI IMG/M metagenome (GOLD analysis project Ga0182027, IMG submission 121300) | Permafrost microbial communities from Stordalen Mire, Sweden - 712E1D metaG (Illumina Assembly) | ecosystem: Environmental > Terrestrial > Soil > Wetlands > Permafrost | place: Sweden...
ACAGATTCAGTTAATGTAGAGTTGAAATCCCTTGAAATTGTTTTATTTGCAATCCTATTAGTAGGATATTTTGTCAGGTACTTTTTTGTAAATCAACAACATATTTAATAAAAAAAAAGTGAAATTACTTCAGAAAAAGGCGTTTATACAAGGAAATAGCGGAAAATATTTAAAAGGGGTCAGGAAGTTGGCAGAAAGTCGGCAGAGAGTCAGCAGAGATACAGTTCACTATCCAAACATTTATAGCCGGAAAAATATTCATTAAAAGTCTGCCAAAATTGTCAAAGTAGATGATATATCTATCAATCTTGAGTTATTGATAATAAATATACAAGATACACCGACTTATTATATTGATTGCTGGTTACGCCCGCCTTGCCAGCCAGCTTCTCCTAATAGCATTAGCTAGGTGAGCGAGGCAGGGATCATTTCGTGACCAAAACAAGCCAATGCCGTATTAGTATAACAGATTGAAGGCTTCCTATCTCTAGTTCGCTTTTAATCAAGAATTAATTCTTGACAAAACGGATAAATTTTATTCATCATTGTTCGAATTTGTGATTTCAAGTTAGGTTGTGCCGGCGCTCAACCCATATGCTATTATAGAACAAGGAATAGCAATGCTTTCAAGTATTCACAATCGTAAACAAGCAATTCAAGTTAATATACAAAATCATGAGAACTTTCGTACAGATTAGAGAATATTTATTTACTCATAAGGGCCTTGACATAAAAATCAATGAGCTTAAATCAAAAGTCGATGAACATGGAGAACAAATTAGTGTTATTATTGATGCTATCAATAAGTTGATTCAGCCGCCAAAAGACCAAAACGACAAATCGGTTTTCATGTAAAGGAACAGAAACTAAAATATCCGGTGAAATACAAGAATTAACGTAAATCAACTGTAGATTAAATAAAACTCTGAATTTTACTTTAACTATGACTTAACAGGAGCTGACTAAGAAGATGGAAAAGTTTATTTATTATTTAAAAGCCAATTCTTTCCTTTAATTATAATACCCATATAAATCGAAAGTGGATACGGGACACCTTTTTCATTAATTGGTGGTTTGAATCTTATATTACTTGCAATATTTTTCAATAATTCTAGGTTTGGTTTATCTCCTTTATAAGAAATTAAAGAGGCTTCTGAAACCCCGCCATCCCACTCAATTCTAAATCTTATCGTCGCCCATAAATCAGGGGGCAAAACTGTGTTTTGTAATATGTCTATATATTCGTATTTAGAATATGTTTTATTCATATATTCCGCATACTCCTCAGGGTAAGCAGGTATAGCTTGAAAACCAATGCGTTCTTCATCTCTATTAAATTCACCATACGGATATTTTTTTATTTTAAGACTATCTTCGAACAATAAAATATTAACTAGGATTTTATCCTGGCATAGAAGTTTTGAACACATTATAAAAATAAAAATGCTTATTATAAATATTCGTTTCATTCTATACACTTAAAAATTTTGTTGTTATTGTGCCGACAAAACTATAATTATAATTTTTATAACATAATGAATCATCATAATAATTCAAAATGAAATGTGGTGAGCCTTCCAGTCAGTGGAATAATGTTCCTGTTCTGGTTAAAAGAAATCTTAAACTTTCCTCCATGGCGCCAGCAAATTGGATGTGAAATCTTTCGTATAATCTGTTCCTTTTAACATTTAAAGAGTTCGAGGAATTTGAGATGAATGATGCTGAATGATTGGACTTGCTGAAAGTAAATCAAAAATGAATGTGAATCTGGCTTCAAAACTAAGCTGCTCGCCATCTAAACAAAACTGCCAGCAGTATATTCCGCTTGCAGTATATAAATTATATTTCAATTTCTGTATAATTAATGTTTTCTTGTGCAGATCAACACTTAGATTTTCCCGACTCCCGAGTTTTATAAAATACTCTCTAATATCTTCCGGATTTTTTAATAATCTATTTGAAAATGTTGGAATCAATATCGCCTTTTTATCGTAAAGGGAAATAAGATTTTCTAATTCTCCATTATTAACAGCTTGTAACCATTTATTTATTATATATTTTACTTTTTCCATGGCTTAATTTATTTTCCTCCTGTATTAAGAATAACATATGCATAAATAAAATGATTCAAAATCAGTTAAATAAGTTGGCGATAAATTATTTAACTAAATTTTGTTGAGAAATTAACTGCTCAACCACTTAAATTTAGCTAAAGAACTTTATACCTTTGCCGGTTGTGATATGAATAGACAAAAATATCTTATTTCAAAGAAAATCTTCGTTTCCCAATCCGGATGGATGAGATACTTATTGTCCGTAATTATTGTTATTACAATAAATTTTACCTGCTATTCCTTTTATAAGGGCATAGGATATCAGGCTATCTCATTACTATTTCTCTTTACAGTATCGCTTCTACCTCTTTTTGGTTTTGGTCCTGGCCCTACTTTACTAGCTGCACTAATTAGTGCACTAAGCTGGGATTATTTCTTTATCCCGCCGCTGTACACTTTTCATATAGCGAAAATTGAAGATATAATGATGTTTGTAATGTACTTCATTGTCGCGTTTGTCACAGGAGTTCTATCAGCCCGGATTCGTCAAAAAGGATTAATTGCAAAACAAAGAGAGGAAAGAACCAATGCACTTTACAATCTATTAAAAGAATTATCTGCCGCACCGGGAATTAATGAAGTAGCTGAAATTACTATAAGAAATATTGAACAGACTTTCGATGTAGAAGCAATTTTATTTTTAGCAGACAAGGAAGGCCAAATATCCACCAAACAGCATAAGGCAAGTACTTATTCAATTGATGAACCTGAGTGGCGTGTTGCTCAATGGGTTTATATAAATGGTTCTAAAGCTGGTAAATTTACAAATACATTACCTCATTCTTCTTCGACCTATTATCCAATAGCCAGCTCAAGAAATAAATACGGCGCAGTCGGAATAAGAACATTTAATGAAGAACAATTGAATATTGATCAACTGACATTGCTTAATGCATTTATTACCCAAATTACTACTATCGTAGAAAGAGAATATCTTAATGATCTTGCTAAACAAACTTTGTTAATAGCAGAATCCGAAAAACTTTATAAAACTTTGTTCAATTCTATCTCACATGAATTAAAAACACCAATAACCACTATCATAGGAGCAGCAAGCAGTCTGAGTGATGATTCATTTAGAAATGATTCAAAACTGAGGAAAAATTTATCTAAAGAAATTAATGTTGCAGCCGAACGCCTTAACCGACTGGTAGAAAATCTACTTGATATGGCGCGTCTTGAATCGGGAACTCTAAAATTGAAATTGGATTGGAACGATATCTCGGATCTTGCATATGATTCGGTTCATAGACTAAAAACAGAACTTTTTAATCACAAAGTAATCATTGATGTTGGGAAAGATATTAATTTATTCAAATTCGATTTCGGCTTACTGGAACAGGCTATAATGAATATCATTCATAACTCTGTTATCTACACTCCCGACGGAAGTCAGATTAACATTAATGTGAAAAAAGATGATGATGAATGTATTATAACAATATCAGATAATGGACCCGGATTCCCTGAAGAATCTCTTATAAAATTATTTCAGAAATTCTATAGAATACCCGGATCGAAAACTGGCGGTACCGGACTCGGGCTTTCAATCGCAAAAGGTTTTATTGATGCCCATAAAGGATCAATTACAGCTGAAAACCGGAACGAAGGCGGCGCCTGTTTTACCATTAAACTCCCAATGTTGAAATAAATAAGGAATTAAAATGATGTATAAACCGGTAATAGTTATAATTGATGATGAATCTCAAATCAGAAAAATTCTACGTATCACTCTGGAGTCAAATGAGTATAAAGTAATTGAAGCAGATAATGCAAAAAACGGTTTAGTTCAGGCGGCAACCTCTCATGCAAATTTGATCCTGCTTGATTTGGGATTGCCTGATATGGATGGCCTCGAAGTTTTGAAAGAGATTCGTTCATTTAGCGATGTTCCGGTTATAATTTTATCAGTTAGAAATTCCGAAGAGGATATTGTTGCCGCTTTGGATTTAGGAGCAGACGATTATTTAACCAAACCGTTTAATACTTCCGAACTGCTTGCGCGAATTCGTGCAAGTTTAAGGAGAACCCAGCAACCTCAGGAAAGTGTATTTAAGAATGGCGGACTTTCAATCGATTTCGCATCGCATGTGGTAACGAAAGATTTAGAAGAATTGAAACTTACTAATACGGAGTACGAACTTTTATTGCTTTTCATAAAAAATATAGGCAAGGTTCTTACACATAGATTTATCTTGAAGGAAATTTGGGGACCAAGTTATATTGAACATTCACAATATCTGCGCGTATTTATAGGTCAGTTAAGAAAAAAAATCGAATCAAATCCTTCCGAACCAAATATAATTCTTACTGAATCCGGCGTAGGATACAGAATGGTAATGCTGAAATAAATTTTAATTTATTTTGAATTTCCCATAGTTTCGACTGAGGGAAGAATTTAATTCAAAATATGATTAACTAAATCTACAATCCAACGCATACGACTTTTTCAATATCTGCGAATAATCATCAAATGGAATCTCAATAGCTCCAAACATTTTTAAATGCTCGGTTTGATATTGAACATCGAGAAGAATAAATCCGCATTCTTTCAAATGTTCAACAAGTTTTACTAATGCTGCTTTTGATGCTTGCGGAACTTTAGAAAACATTGACTCACCGAAAAATGCTCCTTTATAGGTTACTCCGTATAATCCTCCGATAAGTTCATTCCGTAGATATACTTCTACCGAATGTAAATGACCGAGAGAATTAAGTCCTTTATATGCTTCGATTAATTCATCTGAAATCCAGGTAGTCGTTCTATCGGAACATTCTTTTACAACTCTTAGAATTGAAGTATCATATTGATATTCGAAATCGGAAGAAGAAATAAATTTATTTAGTGAACGGGGAATATTAAAATTATCGAGGGGAATAATAGTGCGGAGATCAGGCATATACCAATCTATTATTCCGGATTCATCAGCCATAGGAAAAGCGCCTCTTGAGTAGAGGAGAATCATATTCTCCGGCTTCAACCAGTCTGTTTCAGCCGGAAATTTACTTTCATTCATGAGCTTTTACTTCATACAAAACTATGTCGTAACCTTTTTTTGTTTCCATACCGGCATAAACTACTCCGATCAATACGAAAGCCATTCCACATAAAAAAGATGTGAGAATAAAATAGTTCAACTTTCCTATTGACATAAAAGAAGATACACCAAGCAGAAGAGAAGTCCCTACAAAAAGCGCAACAGCAGATGTATAGCTCAATACCGAATTACGTACAAGTTTCGCACGATATACAAGTTCTGTAATTTGAATAGAGGTACTTTCAATACGGACATTAACCTCGGTAGTTGTAGGTTCTGCTCCGAACTTTAAAAGTAATTCTCTCTTCTCTTCATTTAATAATCGTATTCTGTTTACAACCATTGAATATTTGTTATTTATTCCTAAAAGTAAAAGTCCGCATGCGCTGATCATAATAGCAGGAGCAAGCATAAGCTGAATAATTTGAAGTGAATTAAGCGTAAGATTTTTGAATACATCCATAATTTACCTTAATGATTTATAATAACCTGCTGGAATAGTAGGTGAAAATCAATGTTAAAAATAATTGTTTATTTGTTGAATCGTTAAATCGTTTAGTTGAGATTTGTACCAATTTTCAATCATTCAACCCATTAACTTTTTTTTGACCTTAGCCTTTACCTTATATCATTTTCATTTCTCAGCCATAAACGGATAACGATAATCCTTCGGCGGAATGAAATTCTCTTTTATTGTACGAGCCGAAACCCATCGTAAAAGATTCAAATAACTTCCGGCTTTATCATTTGTGCCGCTGGCACGCCCCCCGCCGAACGGTTGTTGTCCGACAACAGCGCCTGTAGGTTTATCATTAATATAAAAATTGCCCGCGGAATTCAATAAAATACGGTCTGCTGTTTCAATTGCAATTCTATCCTGTGCGAATATTGCGCCGGTTAACCCATAACCTGATGATTGATCACAAAGCTTTAGTGTTTCTTCGTATTGGGAATCATCATAAATATATAGTGTAAGTACGGGGCCGAATATTTCTTCCTCCATAGTTTTGAATTTCGGATTGTCGGTTTGAATTAATGTTGGTTGAATGAAATATCCCTTTGAACTGTCGAATCCACCTCCGGAAATAATTTGAGCTTCGTTGGATAGATCGGCATATTTTATATATGAAGTAATTGTTTCAAAAGCATTTTTATCAATTACTGCATTCATCAAATTTGAGAAGTCTTTTACATCGCCAATTTTAACTGTCTTTAATTCGCTTACGACAAAATCCTTTAATTCATTCCAGATCGATTTTGGAATGTATGCCCTTGAAGCAGCCGAGCATTTTTGTCCCTGATATTCAAACGCACCCCGGATCATCGCGGTACCCAAAGCTTTCATATCCGCACTGCTGTGCGCGAAAATAAAATCTTTACCACCGGTTTCTCCAACCAGCCGTGGATATGATTTATATTTCCGGATATTTTCACCGATTGTTTTCCACATATGATGGAAGGTTGGCGTGCTTCCCGTAAAATGTATACCGCCTAAAAATTCTGATTCTAAAACCTGACTTCCGATTTTAGCGCCTGAGCCGGGAATAAAATTAATAACTCCTTCGGGTAAACCTGCGGCTTCAAGCAGCTTCATAACCCAGTACGCGGTATAAACAGCACTCGAAGCCGGTTTAAGCAGAGCGACATTGCCCATTAATGCAGGAGCGGTAGGTAAGTTTCCCATTATAGATGTAAAGTTGAAAGGAGTAACGGCAAAAATAAATCCTTCAAGAGCGCGATATTCTACTCTGTTCCAAATGCCTTCAGGAGAATGTAATGGTTGTTCTTCATAAATTTTCATTGCATAGTATGCATTAAACCGGAAAAAATCAGCTAACTCTGCAGCAGAATCAATTTCCGCTTGATAAACGTTTTTGCTTTGAGCGAGCATTGTAGCTGAATTTATAATGTATCGCCACTCTGTCAATGCAAGTAAATCAGCCGCTTTCAGAAAAACCGAAGCGCGGTCATACCAATTCATCCTTGACCAGAATTGATGTGCTTTTAGAGCTGATTCAATTGCATCGTTGATTTCCTTAACGCCGGATTTATGATACTTCGCTATTATAGTTTTATGATCGTGAGGCAGAATGCAGTTTTCTGTTTCTCCGGTTCTGATTTCTTTACCGCCGATTATGATCGGAATATCAATCTGTTGATTTTGCATCTCTTCCAATTTTGCTTTTAATGCAGTGCGTTCCGGACTGCCGGGTAAATAATTTTTCACCGGTTCATTCGGCGGAAGCGGAATGTTAAACTTTGCGTTCGACATAATAATATCTCTTTCTATTAATTAGAATTTTTTATTACTGGAAATTATGAAAATTATTTGGTGAGTTCACATTCTATTTATAATGCTTGATCTCTAAAGCAGGAAAATCTTTATTAATTAATTGTTTACACTTAAAAAGATTTATGATAATTTCATGTAAGGAAAACTATATATTCTAATTTTATTTTATTTCATTAAATATCTTTGTTTTGGTTCTTTCACATAAAAGCCGATTCGCTGTTTTGGCTCTTCAGGTGGCAATAGAAGCGGAAGTATAGTCATTACAAAATAAGCAGATCGGTTGCTACGGGATTGATGAAAAACGAATTAATAGAGATGCTCTTAGCACCAGATAATGAAGCGGAGTACCGACATAATAAAATAATAAAAACAATAAAACGTTGCACAATACCAGAAATACCAAATCGACATTTTGAAAGAATACTAAAGTTATCCAACAAGTTTTTCCTTAAAAAACGAAAGGCCATTTAATGCTTAAACTGACAGTATTGATCTTAAGGATAGGTTAAGAATGTATTAACCCATAGCTTAGTACAACCTTAAGGAGCATTTAACCATGTTTTAACATGAAAATAGGGAATAGGCTATGAGAAGATCTGAAAGAAATATGAAAAAAAGTGTGGAAGATAAATTTATAATTTTACAGTACTTCTATATAATTTATTAACGTTATTTACTTTGGCTATGACGTATAAATAACCATCTTTACCTATTTGAAAAGTACCATAATAATATCCATCAAGTTGAGTTAAAAAGCAATACCAGGTAAAACCCCCATCCTTCGAAATATAGACACTTTTTAATCCTTGATCTATAGAATTCTTATTCCATCTATTCATTGAATAAATCAATCCGTCAGGTGCGTTAAACAGTGTAATAAAATAAATCGGATCAGTATTTTTATAAATATTTTGCCATTTAATTCCATTATTTTTTGTTAAATATATCCCGCCATCAGTTCCAATCAGTAAATTGTTATTTAATCCGAACGCAATACTAATATCCCATGGATATTGGATATTTAATTTATTACTAGTAATTGTGACGCCATAATTTATTGAATAATACAAGGTGCTATTTCCTACAAAAAACAATTTATTTAATTCGTTTTCAAGACAGAAATCGAAATAACCACTTGTTCCATTGTTAATTATTGTTCTCCAGTCATTCCCATTATTCTCCGATAATTGTACCATAGCTTCAGATTCATCACCGGCACCGCTAGTAATATAGATTCTACTTCCATTAGAATAAAAACTTACTATCTGGGTATCATGAAATCCACCTGGTGATAACCAGGTTTTACCTTTATCAGTTGAAACAAAAAGGTGATGGTTGAAACCGCTATACTCTGCTAAAAAAAGAATATCACTTTCATTAATAAATATTTTAGAAGGATAAAGGGACAATGTTCCATCTGTTAGAGGAACTGTAATCGTATCCTTTATGATAAAATTTTTATCTGCATAATACAATTTGCTGCCGTTTATAAAATAAATATTGCCTTGAGAATTAAAGGCAAAATAAGAGAGACTTGAAATTGCATCAACTTTTTCCCAGCCGTAAATCGGAGCATTAAGAGGGAATGTTGATATAGCTGTGGTATCAATATCTATTTTCTTAATAGAAGTGAGGGGAGTGTCGGTACAGCCGGAAATAAGAATAAATAAAAACAATATTATTGAAATATATCGCATGCGTTTTCAATTATGTTTATTTAAATATAACGTTTTAAATTAATGATATCAAGTTAAGTTATGGGTAATTCGGAGGGGATGGTTAAATCCTTTATTCAAATGCTGGTTGGCTAAGGAATATTATAGGATTGAATTGCGAGTCATGGCTCATGAGTTTGTCCGAGAACCAATTTGGAGGTTAGCTGTAGCACAGACTATTAGTCCGTGTTTAATTATATATCATTCACAGGCTAATAGCCTGTGCTACAACTATTAATATTGTGTTAGGTATAGAAATATTATTTAGTGTTATTTAATCTTCTCTACTGCGGATAATATTTCAGGTAAGATTTCACCGGATTTGCCAAAAAGTGAATAATCGGCATAACGTGTTAATTCAGTAGGTTCAATATTTACTTCTACTATATACGACCCTGCTTCTCTGGCGGTAATTGGTATATATGCTGCCGGATAAACAACAGCGGATGTTCCGACTACAAAACAAATGTCGCTTTGTTCAGCAGCATATTCTCCTCCTTTTAATTGATCCGGCGGAAGCATCTCACCGAACCAAACAATATCCGGACGTACTAAACCGCCGCATTTTTTACATCTTAGTGCTGTGCGTGAAATTTCAAGATCGGGTGAGTTATAAAATGTGCGGCAGTCAATACAATAATTTCTTTCAATATTGCCGTGCAGTTCAAATACTTTTTTTGATCCTGCACGGCGATGAAGATTATCGATATTCTGTGTTACAACAGTTACATCATAATATTTTTCAAATCCAACTATTGCTATATGTCCCGGATTCGGTATGCATTTATTAATAATATCCCTTCTGTGCTGATACCATTCCCAAACCAAATCCGGATTTCGCATAAAAGCATCAAAACTTGCCAGTTCTTCCGGCTTCATTTTATTCCAGATTCCATCAACACCGCGGAAAGTGGCAATGCCGCTTTCCGCTGAAATCCCTGCTCCCGTAAAGAATACAATCTTCTTTGCCGATTGTAACTTAGTAATCAGTTCTGATTTAATTTCCAAGGAAACAATCCGCGTTTTTTATAAGATGTATGTAAAAGATGATGTGAAACGTCTCCTAATGGTTCTTTTAGGAAATCTTTGTATAGAGTATCAATCTCCGGATTCTCATGAGATTTGTGCATAGGTTTATCCACATCCTCTTTATAAATTGATTCTGATCTTTTCATCCTGGTTTCCCAGGTTGTCGGAATAGGTTGTCCTCCTCCACCAAGGCAACCACCGGGACAAGTCATAACTTCAATAAATGTATAAGGTGATTCTCCTTTTTCTATCTGTTCGAAAAGCACTCTTGCATTTTTCAAAGTATGAGCAACTGCTACTTTTATTTTTGTCCCATTCAAATCAACTTCAGCCTCTTTTATTCCTTCCATCCCTCGCACTATGGTTAAGTTGATATTTGGAAGTGGGTTTCCGGTTACAACTTCGTAGACAGTTCTAAGAGCTGCTTCCATTACGCCTCCGGTTGCACCGAAAATTACTGCGGCTCCGGTAGATTCACCTAACGGATGATCGAATTCCTCTGATGGAAGATTTGCGAATTTAACTCCTGCTTCTTTAAACATACGTGAAAGTTCTCTTGTTGTAAGAACATAATCAACATCATAAAAAGCATCTTCTTCAGACCAACCTTTTTTATCTTTCCAATGTTCAAATGCGCTCATCATTTCAGGTCGTTGGGCTTCATATTTTTTAGCGGTGCAGGGCATTATTGAAACAACAACCATTTTTCGTGGATCAACACCAAGCTTAGCAGCATAATATGTTTTTGCGATTGATCCGAACATCTGTTGCGGGGATTTGCATGAAGAAAGGTGGGCAAGAGAATTAGGGAAGAAGTGTTCGGCAAATTTAATCCATCCCGGCGAACATGAAGTAATCATCGGAAGAACACCTTTATTTGTAATACGATTTATTAATTCATGACCTTCTTCAATAATTGTAAGATCGGCAGTAAATTGTGTATCGAGTACTTTGTTGAATCCAAGCCGGCGTAAACCTGCAACCATTTGTCCGGTGACAAGACTGCCGGGTTCCATGCCTAATGCTTCACCAATTCCAACTCTAATTGCAGGAGCGGTTTGTACAATGACAAATTTATCAGGATTCATAATTTCTTCGAAAACAATATCGGTATCATCCCTTTCAACAATCGCGGCAGTAGGACAAACAAGTGCGCATTGTCCGCAATTTGTACAAGCTACATTTCCGAGTCCCTTTTCAAGGTAAGTTGATATTTTAGTTTTAATGCCGCGGCCTGAAAGTCCGATTGCATTAACAGTCTGAACATTTGTACAAACTGAAATACATCTTCCGCATAGAATACATTTGTTAGGATCACGCATTATTGAAGGGGATGTTAAATCGTAAGGCAATTCTTTTTTAGTCCTTACAAACCTGCTTTCTTTTATGCCAAGATCGGCGGCAATTGATTGTAATTCACAATTTTGATTTCTCAGACATGAAAGGCAGTCTTTCGGATGATTTGCAAGGATCAATTCAACATTGGTTTTTCTAGCGTCGCGTATTCGAAGAGAGTTTGTCGCAATTTCAATTCCTTCATAAACGCACATTGTGCATGATCGGACAAGTGCGCGGGCTCCTTTAACTTCAACGAGGCACACTCCGCACGAAGAATTTTTAGCAACATCTTCAAGATAACATAAAGTAGGAATTTCAATTCCGGCGCGTTTACACGCATCAAGAATTGTAATACCCTGCGGAACCTGAAATTGGTTCCCATTGATTTTTATATTTACATTAATGTTATTCATGAGAACCTCCTTCAGCCTGACATTTTACATCGCAGCGTAAGCAGCGAGTTGCTTCATGTAATGCCTGTTCACCCGTATAACCGGCAAGTACTTCCTGAAAACTCGAAATCCTTTCTTTTACGGGAAGTTTTTTAGGATCTACTTTTTTACCTCCTTCAGGCTCAACAACAATTTCATCTTTGTATTTGAAATGCCTGAACAACATATGGAATCGTTTCTCTTTCATTAAATCGAAATCGATTGCTTCGGCAGCCTGACGCGCAATACCCATTGCTTCGGAAACCGTTGCCGGTCCGGTAACTGCATCTCCGCCTGCATATACTTTAGGTAAATTTGTTCTATAACTTGGCTGAGTTACTTTAATAGCTCCGTTTTTTCTTAGTTCCAAACCAATATCCTTTGAAGGTTCGAATTCGACTTTTTCTCCAAGAGAGAGAATAACATTAGAACATTCAACAATCGCCGATTCGCCAGTTTCCACCGGTTTCTTTCTACCTGAATTGTCGAATCCGTCGAATCTCATTTTTCTGATTTCAAGTCCAATAACTTTCCCTTTTGCATCGCCTAGAATCCTATAAGGAGCT
>Ga0182027_10011473_pt1 | contig 12524 bp, 5 predicted proteins | sample 712E1DmetaG_FD_121300 | JGI IMG/M metagenome (GOLD analysis project Ga0182027, IMG submission 121300) | Permafrost microbial communities from Stordalen Mire, Sweden - 712E1D metaG (Illumina Assembly) | ecosystem: Environmental > Terrestrial > Soil > Wetlands > Permafrost | place: Sweden...
CAAATAGGGCTGTTCCGATTCGAAGCATAGTAGCCCCTTCTTCAATAGCCAATTCATAATCATTTGTCATTCCCATCGAAAGTTCACGCAAATCAAAACCTGATTTATTCAATTTTTCTTTAAGATCTCTTAATTTAATAAAACAATTACGAATAATACTCTTTTCATTTGTATAAGGCGCCATAGTCATCAGACCAATAAGATCCAAATTACCGGCATTCTTGCAAAACTCAACTGTATTATAAATTTCAGTCTCTCTTTCTAATCCCAGCTTTGCCGTTTCATCGGAAGTTTTTATTTCAAGCAGAATCTTTTGTCTCTTATTTAATGCTTCAGCTTTTATATTTATTTCTTCGGCAAGTCTTATTGAATCTACAGAATGAATATACTCAGAAGCATTAATAATATATTTAACTTTATTTGTCTGTAAATGTCCTATAAAATGCCATTTAACATTACCGGATATAGATTCGTATTTATTTTGAAGTTCCTTAGCCTTATTCTCTCCAAAATTTTGAATCCCGGCATCAACAGCTTGTAAAAGAACATCAATCGGTTGAGTTTTACTTACGGCAATTAAAATTATATCGCTTCGGATTCTGCCGCACTCAGAACACTTTTTCTCAATAATCTCTTCAACTTCATTTAATCTATCTGAAATCATAGTAAAAAATAAGGGTGAAAATGTATTCCTTTGGGTTATAAAAGTCAACGAATAACATTTTAAATATAAGGAAGAAATTAATATGATTTGAGAAGATTCTTTCGGTAATAGGACAGATAAAAAAAGAGACTCATAAAATGAGCCTCATATTGAACAAATTAAACTATAATAATATTACTGTCAGCTGCATCCGGTTGTGGATCCGCATGTATTACATTTTAAACATGTGCCGTTGCGAACCATTGTCATACTCTGGCACTCGGGACAAATATCGCCTGTATAACCGCGTTCACGAGCTTTCATTACACTCTGGTGAAGTGAAATAGCCATTCCTTTTTGTTCGGAAGGTTCCTGGGATAATCTGTCCATCAAAACTTTAGCATTATCCAATTCAATTGTTCTTTCACTTATTATTTCTTCGCTTTCAAAATCCGGTTCGGCAACCGAACGATGATCGCTCTTTTTAACTATTTCCGACTCATCAACATGGGCAAGATCATTTCTGTTAAGATAACTAACCGCAAGTTCGCGGAAGATATAATCAATTACTGAAGTTGCCATTTTGATTCTGCTATGTCCGGTCAATACACCGCTTGGTTCAAATCTTGTGAATACGAATGCATCAACAAATTCTTCAAGCGGTACTCCATGCTGCAGACCAAGTGAAATTGAAATTGCGAAACAGTTAAGCAAACTTCTGAATGCTGCGCCTTCTTTGTGCATATCTATGAATACTTCGCCAAGCTGTCCATTTTCATATTCACCTGTCCGGACATAAACTGTTTGTCCGTTGATTTTAACTTTCTGAGTATACCCTGTTCTTCTATCCGGAAGTCTTCTTCTTTTTGCTATATAACGATGAATAATTCTTTCAGCAATTTTAATTATATCATTTTCTTCTTTCTTCTCTATAAGATCTTCAACTTCTTCTTCAGTCATAGTATTTAGCGGCTGGGAGAGTTTCGAACCATCCCGGTAAAGTGCATTTGCCTTACAACCTAGTTTCCATGATTGCAGATAAGCATATTTAATATCATCAATACTTGCATTGTTAGGTAAGTTGATTGTTTTTGAAATAGCGCCCGAAATAAAAGGCTGGGCTGCAGCCATCATAAAAATATGTGCATCGGCTTTAATAAAACGCGTACCTTTTTTGCCGCATTTATTTGCCGCGTCAAATACAGGATAATGTTCATGTTTCAGGAATGGAGCTCCTTCAACAGTCATTGTTCCGCATACATAATCATTAGCCGAAGCTATTTCTTCTTTTGTAAATCCAAGTGAACTTAATAAATCAAACTGAAAATCGTTGAATTGTTCTTCTGTAAATCCAAGATTAGTTTTTAAGAATTTATCGCCTAATGTGAATTTATTAAATGCAAAACTTAATTCGAATACTGACGGCAAAATAGTTTCAATTCTGTTTAATAATTCATCTGTAAATCCTTTAGCCCGTAATGATTCATAATTTATGTAAGGACATCCTTCAAGCGTTCCTGCTCCTTTTGCGTATTTAACAATTTCTTTGCTTTGATCCTGATTATAACCCAATCGTTTGAGCGCAGGAGGAACAGACTGATTGATAATTTTGAAATATCCGCCTCCTGCTAATTTCTTGAATTTCACTAACGCGAAATCAGGTTCAATTCCTGTTGTATCGCAATCCATAACAAGACCGATTGTTCCGGTAGGAGCAATTACAGTAACCTGAGCATTCCTGAATCCGTATAACACGCCAAGTTCAAGAGCAATATCGGAATCCTCTCTTGCTGCTTTTAATAAATCGGAAGGGCAATATTCCGGATTAATCCCCATCGGCATGATAGAAAGATTTTCAAATTCTTCTTTCGGAACATTATAAGCTGCGCGTCGATGATTACGGATTACACGAAGCATCGGTTCTTTATTATCATTAAAACGTGAAAACGTTCCTAATTCTTTTGCCATTTCCGCAGAAGTTGCATAGGCTCTCATATGCATAATTGCAGTAAGCGCTCCGCAGATTGCAAAGGCTTCTTTGCTGTCATACGGAATTCCCTGGCGCATTAATAATGACCCTAAATTTGCATAACCAAGTCCGAGTGTTCTGTATTCATAACTTAACTGAGCAATTTCTTTACTTGGATATTGTGCCATCAATACGCTTATTTCCAGAACTATTGTCCATAATTTCGTTGCATAACGGTAAGCTTCAATATTAAATTCACATGTATCATCATTATAAAAATTCGCAAGATTAAGTGATGCAAGATTGCATGCGGTATCATCAAGGAACATATATTCGCTGCACGGATTTGAAGCGCGAATCGGTCCGCTTGCCGAACATGTATGCCATTCATTAATAGTTGTATCAAACTGCAGTCCGGGATCGGCAGAAGCCCAGGCAGCATAACCAATATCGTCCCAAAGTTCTACGGCAGGAATTGTCTTACACGGTTTAGGCGCTCTTTCTTCTTTCTGAGCTTTTTTCTTTTCAACTCTCCAATATAAATTCCAGGGGCTGTCATTCAATACAGCCTGCATAAATTCGTTTGTAACACGAACCGAGTTATTTGAGTTTTGCCCGGATACGGTCGCATATGAATCTGAATTCCAGTCGGTATCATAAACCGGGATTTCAATTGAAGTAAATCCAAGTTTGGCAAGTTTGATAACACGTTCAATATAATTTTCAGGGACATAAACTTTACGCGCCTCAATAATTGCTTTTCGCAGTCTTAGGTTTGTGCGTTTATTAAACCGGTCGTTTTCAGGATGTTCTTCATAGCAGGCATTAATAATATTATTCATGTGAAGATTCAAAATTTTTGATCCAGTAACAAGCGAAGCAACTTTTTCTTCTTCAACGACTTTCCAATTTATAAATTCTCTGATATCCGGATGATCGATATCGAGAGTTACCATTTTAGCTGCTCTGCGTGTTGTACCGCCTGATTTAATTGCGCCTGCGGAACGATCGCCTATTTTTAAGAAAGACATTAAGCCCGAAGATTTTCCGCCTCCGCTTAAAGGTTCATTTACTCCGCGTACATTTGAAAAATTAGTGCCGGTACCCGAACCGTATTTAAAAAGCCTGGCTTCACGAACCCATAAATTCATTACCCCGCCTTCATTGACAAGATCATCTTTAACCGACTGAATAAAACATGCATGGGGCTGCGGGTGTGTATAAGCGTCAACCGATTCTGTTAATACGCCGGTTTTGTAATCTACATAATAATGACCTTGCGCCGGTCCGTTAATACCGTAAGCCCAATTCAGTCCCGTATTAAACCATTGAGGAGAATTCGGTGCGGCATATTGTTTTGTTAACATATATAGATGTTCGTCATAAAATGCTTTTGCATCTTCTTCTGTGTCAAAGTATCCGGCTTTCCACCCCCAATAAGTCCATGTACCCGATAATCTATGAAACAATTGACGCGCATCAGTCTCAGAACATAAACGGTCTTTTTCGGAAAGCTCCTCAAGTTTAGGATCTGCTTCCGATGCCTGGAGCCATTTAGGAACTCCTTCTTCTTCGACTTTTGTTAACAGTTTAGGAACTCCGGCTTTACGGAAATATTTTTGTGCAAGCACATCAGTTGCGACCTGTGACCATTCTTTCGGGACAACAACATCTTCCATCCTGAAAACAATTGAACCATCCGGGTTTTTAATTTCAGATGTTCTTTTTACAAATTCAATTGTTTCCAGCGGGTCGATGCCGGATGTTGTGAAGAAGCGGTTAATCTTCATGTAAAACTCCAATCTTGAAAAACATTAACAATAGTTTATTAACTTTAAAATCTTTATATACGATATAAGTGATGAATTGACTTTGTTCCCCTATGGGTATAAAACAACATAAGTAAAATATTTTTTTTAAGCAATGAGTTGAATGCTTTATCGGTAAATTGTTCAATTGATTAATTACTATTCTCGTTGGAAATATACTTAATAATTGTTTTAAGAAAATATTGTTTTTTTGGTTAATTTTTTTACGGGAATAATTAAGAAATTGTAAAAGTGAGGTTTTTATGAAAATTGAGCGTTCTGCAGGAATTCTACTTCACCCTTCTTCCCTTCCCGGTAATTACGGAATTGGTGATTTAGGACCAAGCGCTTACTACTTTATAGATTTTCTATTTAATGCCGGTCAAACTCTTTGGCAGGTTTTGCCTATGGGCCCTACCGGTTATGGCGATTCACCTTATCAATGCTTCTCGGCTTTTGCCGGGAATCCATTACTTATTAGTCCCGACCTTTTATTAAAAGACAAACTATTAAAAGAAAAGGATATTGCTGATCCGCCAATATATAATGTGAACCGGATTGATTTCGGCTCCGTGATTAATTACAAATATGATTTACAAAGAAAGGCTTTTAAAGAATTCATAATATTAAAAAGGAATCTTGAAGAAGAATGTTTAGCATTCAACAAAACAAATAATTATTGGCTTGATGACTATTCTCTATTCATGGCTGCGAAACAATTTCACAATGGTAAATTATGGACACAGTGGGATCAATCGATAGCATTTAGAAAAGATATTCCGGCATGGAAAGACAAATTAAAAGATGAAATTGAATTTCAGAAATTCGTGCAGTTTATTTTCTATAAGCAATGGAATGCCGTCCGTAATTACGCTCATGAAAAGAATATTAAAATAGTCGGCGACTTGCCGATATTTATTGCATATGACAGCGCCGACCTCTGGGCAAACAAAGAACAATTTACTATAGCCGAAGACGGTAAATTGGATTTTGTAGCAGGAGTGCCTCCCGATTATTTTAGTAAGACAGGTCAGCTTTGGGGAAACCCGCTTTACAAATGGAAAATAATGGAGAAGGATGATTTCAGGTGGTGGAAAAATAGAATTATTAAATTGCTCGATATAGTTGATATAATTAGAATAGATCACTTCCGCGGATTTGACGCTTACTGGGAAATTCCCGGTAATGCTAAAACTGCCATTAAAGGAAGATGGGTCAAGGCGCCCGGCGAAAAACTTTTTAACTCAATTAAAAAAGAGCTGGGTGACCTTCCTATTATCGCCGAAGATCTCGGAATAATTACCGATTCAGTTGAAGAACTCCGGGATAAGTTCGGATTTCCGGGAATTAAGATTCTTCAATTCGGATTGGGTAAAGAGGGGGATAAAAAATTCCTCCCTCATAATCACATCAAGAATTGTGTAGTTCATACCGGCTCCCATGATAATGATACAACCCGGGGATTTTTGGAATCCGAGCGGATTAAAAAGTCGGGTATATATGAATGGACTAAAAAATATTTTAACTACTATGGCGATGACTTAACATTTGAATTAATTCGTGCCGCATATGGGTCCGTAGCGAATATTGTTGTAATACCAATGCAGGATATTTTAGGTCTTGGCAATGAAGCGCGGATGAATTTCCCCGGCAAACCGGGCGGCAACTGGAACTGGCGATTTTCCTGGGATCAGGTCGAGGAATCATTAGCACGGCAGTATAAAGATATGACAATTATGTTTGAGCGCCCCCCTCTGAAGAAAGAAAAAAATGAGGTGATTGTAGTTGAAGAAGAAGACGCGGAGAAAAAAGTACCATCTAAAAAGGATTGATTGTAGGGAAGGGTCTGTGACCCTTCCGTATAAACTTTCCTTGACAGCCCGGAAAAAATTAGCTGGGCTTGATTTCCGCGCCTATAAAATAATTGCGTTAAAAAATTTAATTACGTTGAGCGTTAAACGACAAAATATGTTTGAGCCCGCCTTGACTCGCGTCAACGCAGGCAGGTTTATTTTGTCGTAGCGAAACATATTTAATTTTAGCAATTATTTTATCAGCGCTGTTTCTTTTGATTCTTTTCTTACGTTAAGTGGTACATCCCGCTTGCGGGGAAAAGAACATATAATTTTATTTCTGATCCATGGCTGGCAAGGATCACTCCTTGACGGTAGAAACTTTTTCTTAACTATATATAGAAGACTACCATGAAACAAATTTACGTTTTACTTACATCTTTATTATTGTGCTTAATATTAAACTCCAACATTAATGCACAAAACGAACCATTCAAAAACCCTTCTTTATCACTTGATCAGAGAGTAGAAGACCTGGTTTCTAGAATGACCTTAGATGAAAAAATCTCTCAAATGATGAATATAGCCGTTGCAATTCCACGACTGGCTATACCTTATTATAACTGGTGGAATGAAGGCTTGCACGGTGTAGCACGTACGGGATTTGCAACTGTATTCCCGCAGGCAATCGGAATGGCTGCGACGTTTAACGACAGTCTTCTTCACAATGTTGCAGCAGTTATTTCCGATGAGTTCAGAGCAAAATATAATGTGTATATGAAAAACACAAAAAATGAAAGGTTCGTAGGATTAACTATCTGGTCTCCGAATATTAATATATTCCGGGATCCACGCTGGGGAAGAGGTCAGGAAACTTACGGTGAAGATCCATACCTTACTTCTAAAATGGGAGTAGCTTTTGTTAAAGGATTGCAAGGCAATGATCCGGTTTATTTAAAAACAGTTTCAACTCCAAAACATTATGCGGTGCATAGCGGACCAGAACCATTACGCCATAAGTTTGATATTGATGTAAGTGAACGCGATTTTTTAGATACCTATACCCCTGCTTTTGAAGCATGCATTAAAGAAGCAAAAGCTTATTCAATAATGTCGGCATATAACAGTTTCAGAGGTATCCCGGTAAGCGCGAGTAATTATCTCCTTACAAAATTATTAAGAGAAACGTGGGGATTTAAGGGTTATGTAGTTTCTGATTGTGATGCCGTAGCTGATATTTATAATGGTCATAAATACACTTCTTCATTAACCGAAGCTGCGGCATTGGCGGTTAAAGCCGGCTGTGATCTAAACTGCGGTGATGCATACGGACATTTAAAAGAAGCAGTTGAAAAAGGTTACCTGAGCGAAAAAGATATTGACAAATCCATAAAAAGATTAATGGAAGCGCGGTTCCGGCTTGGAATGTTCGATCCTGAAAATATTGTTCCTTATAATAAAATCGGAAGGGACGTAAATGACTCTCCCGAACACAGAAAACTTTCTGTTTCAGCCGCAGAGCAGACAATGGTTTTGTTAAAGAATGAAAACAATCTTTTACCATTAAAGAAACACATAAAGTCTATCGCTGTCATAGGTCCCAATGCCGATAATCCTGATGTAATGTATGGAAATTATAACGGCACTCCCTCCAAATACGTTACTCCTTTGCAGGGAATAAAGAATGCGGTTTCAAAATCCGCAAAGGTTTATTATGCTTTAGGCGATACACATGTTGAGGGTCAGACAGTTACGGATATTATCCCTTACGAATATCTAATGACAGGGAACAATCACGGATTAAAAGGTGAATATTATCTAAACAAGGAATTATCCGGAAGTCCGAAAGAAGTAAGAATTGATTCTACGGTTAATTTTAACTGGGATAGTAAAATACCTGCGGCAGGATTTACAAACGAAAATTATTCCGTCAGATGGACTGGACAATTAATAGTCCCTAAAACCGGTAAGTATCAGTTAGCCATTACAGGTGACGACGGTTATAGATTTTATTGGGATGACAGTCTGGTAATGAATGAATGGAAAGATCAGTCGCCTTCAACCAGTCTATATAATGCCCAATTGATTGAAGGAAGCAGGCACAATGTAAAAATAGAATATTATCAGAATGGAGGCGGCGCAACTATCCAATTTGGCTGGTATTTATACGGAAAAGATCCTAAAATAGAAGCTCTTGAAATTGCACGAAAATCGGATGTTATAATTTATTGCGGTGGAATTTCCCCAACTCTTGAAGGAGAAGAAATGAGTGTTCCGTATGAAGGATTTAGCGGTGGCGATAGGACTTCCATAAACCTTCCGGGCATTCAGGAAAATTTACTTAAAGAATTAAAAGCAACCGGCAAACCTATAGTATTTGTCATGATGAACGGAAGCGCATTAGCAATAAATTGGGAAGATAAAAATATATCTGCAATTCTTGAAGCCTGGTATCCGGGTCAGGAAGGCGGCACTGCAATCGCGAATGTATTGTTTGGTGATTACAATCCGGCGGGACGGTTACCGGTTACATTTTATAAATCTTTAGATCAGCTTCCCCCGTTTGATAATTATAATATGAAAGGCAGGACGTACAGATTTTTTGATAAGGAACCGTTATATCCGTTTGGTTACGGATTAAGTTATACTTCATTTAAATACCGCAGCATTGATGTGCAAAAAGATGCGAAACCAGGAGATACAATAAGAGTTAAAGTAAAAGTTGAAAATAGCGGTAAAATGGATGGAGATGAAGTTGTACAGCTTTATGTTAAACATACCGATTCCCCTGTTCCCGTACCGAATATTGCGATTGAAGGATTCAAGAGAATTCATTTGAAACAAGGGGAAGAAAAAGAAATTGAATTCAAGCTGACGCCGGCGAATCTGTCGGTAATCAGTAACGATAACAAAAGAGTTGTAATACCGGGCGAAATAAAAATCTTTATCGGAGGCTCTCAACCGGGAATGGATCATATTGGAAAAATGAAAATGGTTGAAGCAAAGATTATACTCAGGGGCAAAGAATTTGTGGTAGAGTGATGAAATAGTCAGACGTCAGAAGTCAGACGTCAAATGTGAGATATTTGACGTTTCACTTTTGACGTTTCACTTCTGACTTTTGACCTTGCACCCCACTTTCCTAATCATTTCAATATAAACAGATATTTTCTTGAGTTCATAAATATGTTAACTTTGTCTGTGTGAGAGAGATAATATTTTACAAAACGGTTAATAATAAAATTCCTATTGAGGAGTTTCTCGAATCTCTTTCGGATAAGCAAGCTGAAAAGATTTTGTGGGTTTTACGTTTGATTAAACAATTTGACAGAGTTCCAATTGAATATTTCAAAAAATTAGAAAACACTGATGGTATTTGGGAAGTAAGAGCAAATTCGGGAAATAATGAATTTAGGTTATTGGGATTTTGGCATAAAGTAAACTTCATTGTTTTAACAAATGGATTTAAAAAGAAATCACAATAGACGCCCAAATCAGAAATTGAATTAGCAGAAAGTCGAAAAAAAGATTTTTTAGAAAGGAATTAAAAATGGATGATTTAGAGAATTATATAGAAAAAAGAAAAAGTAAGAGTAAAAAATTCGCTAAGAGTTTTGAAAAAGGATATGAAAATTTCAAGATAGGCATTTTGCTTCGTCAAGTAAGAGAAGAAGTTGGATTAACTCAAAATGAACTTGCGGAAAAACTTAGTACTAAAAAGTCAGCAATCTCCCGAATAGAAAACCATGCTGAAGATATTCGCCTTTCCACTTTAAAAAGTTACTTAGAAGCTTTGGGTAAAAAACTGCAAATAAACATACTATAAATTAAAATCTATATCCGACAAACGGTTTAATACAAAAAAAACCGGCAATATTGAAGATTTTACGCCTATATTTAACCATATTATTGCCTCGTTATTGACTCCTTATTGTTTAATCCAGTATAAATGGCATATGAAAGGCATATAAACGGCTTCCCCAAGCCATTTATAAGCCTTTCATATGGGAGATACACAGGATTAAGCTATAAGGAAGCAATAACAAAGAAGTATCGTGATGATACCGTAATAATAAACGATACAAATTGCGAAGATTTCCGGTTATAAACTAATTCATCAGACAGAGTAGAGACACCAGTAAATAGTCACTTACTTTTTTCTCTCGTCACTTGTTACGCGTCACGATTGCTATTTCATTTTGAATTAATATAATGATTTATTAAATTACTTTTAATATTTAAATTGTGTAAATGAGATATAATGAATTAAGAACAATATCGCCTGTTATTATTTCCATAATTCTTCTTTTCAGCTTCGGGGGAAATCAACAGTTGGGGGCGCAAACAAAAGTACTTCAGCCCATAAGCAGAGCTCTGTATGGAAGTTCAAAGACAAATTGTACTGATGGAGAATATCTCTATATAGGTGCCGGCGGAACTGTCATAATCAGTAGGATTGTCTCTGCCGACAGTATCACCCTGATTAACAAATGCTATTTTCCCAGCAGTGTTGAAGATGTTTTTGTAAGGAACAAAACACTTTTTGTATCTGACCTCATTACAGGGTTACATATCCTCGACGTAAAAGATGTTATTCATCCACATGAGATAGCAAAATTATCTTTTCCCTATCGGTCCTATGGAATGATATTGGACTCCACTTTTCTTTTTATTTCGCATGGAAATGATGGTGTTTCCAAAGTGGATATTTCAAACCAGAGTAATCCAAAAATACTTCTTGAAGCTAAATTTCCCTGCTCTCATTTTAGTATTAATGCAAACTATTTGTATTGTATTGATCTTTATTTAATAACGATAACTACAATTTCTACTCTTGATAAAGTTGGCTCTATTCAAAGAGAATTTTTTGATCAACCCGGAGGATTTGTCGGATTGGAATTTTCCGGCCTTAAAGGAATATTGGTAGAAAACTATCAGTTTATTGACAATAGTCCCAAATCAATTCTGACACTTCTCGACTTATCAACACCCTCCATTCCTAAGGTGCGCGGCTCTTTGGAACTAGATGGACAAAATTCATTTAAGAACCGGGGTGATACTGTTTTCTGTTTTACTTCGGATAATTTATTTACAATCAATATTAATTCATTTTCTTCTCCTGTTATCATTTCTAAATCTCCGGGCATAACAGGCGACTTTGTTTCACTCAGAGATACATTGTTATTTCTTAGCAGGGATTTTGCTTCAGATTTCCAATTAGTAAATATTAAAGATATTGCCAAACCGAAAAAAGGATTCCATCTTTCCACACTCGCTAATATAGGATCTGTTGTTGCGACGGACTCTTACATGATTGCGGGAAGAAACGACAATGCCGGTTTGTTGTTGGTAGATATTAGCGATATATCCAACCCACAAAAGAAATTTGAATATACGGATAATATCGGAAGTGTAAGAGGACTTAAAATAGCGAACAGACATATCTATGCAGCTTCGGAAAAAGGTCTTAAAATATTTGATGTGGAAGGTAATGAAAAGCTTAAGCTCATAGGTGAATTGGATTACGGCAAATGGGCAATGAAAATAGATGTTTCCGATACATTAGCTGCATGTGGGGGTTATTACTATAATGTTAATTTGATAAGTGTTGCTCATCCATCAAGCCCAAAATATATTACTAAAATTCAAATGCCTTCCGATATGGTTGTAGAAGATATTTTTCTTCGGGACACTCTTCTCTTTGTAAATGGAGATTATGGAGGGATTAAAATTTACAGTATTGCCTCTCCGGCTAAACCGATTCTTCTTTGGGAACAATATTATAATACATGTGAAGCAAGCTATCCTTCAGGTAAGGAATTGTTTGTTGCGGATGATTCAACTATTCGGGTATTTGATATTTCAGTACCTAAATCACCCATCGAACTCGGATCATTTAATTTTAGCCGGCTAATTACAGATATCTATGTTAGAAATTCATTGGCATTTGTTTCAATGGGTAACGGAATGGTCATTCTCGATGCACATAATTTAATTTCGCTGAAAGAAGCAGCCCGCGCGAATACTCCGGGTATTTCAAGTAGCATCTTTTCTACTTCCAATTATATTTTTCTTGCCGATGATATGGATGGAGTGTACATATATGACCGGAAAGAAATAATCATTGGGATATCCAAACCAACTCTTGGTGATATTCGAACTGACTTTAAACTTTTCCAGAATTATCCTAACCCGTTTAATCCGAATACGACAATTAAATTTTCACTTTTTAAAGAAAGATATGTGACACTAAAAATTTATAATATACTGGGGCAGGAATTAGCGCAGCTTGTTTCTCAAAAACTGAACGC
>Ga0182027_10011474_pt1 | contig 12523 bp, 10 predicted proteins | sample 712E1DmetaG_FD_121300 | JGI IMG/M metagenome (GOLD analysis project Ga0182027, IMG submission 121300) | Permafrost microbial communities from Stordalen Mire, Sweden - 712E1D metaG (Illumina Assembly) | ecosystem: Environmental > Terrestrial > Soil > Wetlands > Permafrost | place: Sweden...
CCGACCAGCCCGCGGCCGCCGCCGACCAGCCCGCGGCCGCCGCCGACCAGCCCGCGGCCGCCGCCGACCAGCCCGCGGCCGCCGCCGACCAGCCCGCGGCCGCCGCCGACCAGCCCGCGGCCGATCAGCCTAAAAGCGAAGCCGAAATTCTAGCCGAGATTGCTCGGCTCTCGGCCAAGCTCGAGGAGGCCAACGGGGTCATCGACGAGCTGCGTACGGAATCCTACGACTTAAAGAATAAAGCGCAGGACGCGGATGATCGGGCCACCGCCGCCAAGGCGATAGCCGATGCGGGCGACGCTCAGCTCAAGGCTGCCGAAGCCGCCGCCGCCCGAGCCGACGCCCTCGCGGCGGATGCGGAGAAACTCAAGGCTCAAGTGACGGAGCTCGAGGCGAAGATCGCCGCGCTCGAGTCGGGGCGCGATACGCTCTACGGCAAGCTTGCCTCCTTCGGAAGCCTGCGTCTCGATCCGGCAGCCTTTCCCGCCCTCCTTCGCTCGGGCTTCGATGGCTATAAGACAAGGCTCGGGAACTGGAAACTCTCGGGCGGTATCTTGGCGCAGACGGACAAAAAACAGTACTTCTCGCGCATAACCTTTCCGCTCGTTCAGGCCTCGAAACCCATTCTCTATTCCTTCGAGACGAAGGCCGGAGCCAAAGGCTGGGTGGGCACGGGCATACATCTCTTCGCGGATGGCGTAAAGAAGGCCAAGGGTTTCGGCGAAGGGAAGAGTCTTCTCATTTGGCTTACCCGGGACGCGAAGGTGCGCGGCAACGATGGCACCTATCTGCAAGTCTATCGCTCGGACAACGACGTCAGCATGGAGCGCGTCCTCGACGCGAAGATCAAGGAGAGGCTGGAGCTCTGGAACCGCATCGATGTGCTCTACGAGCCCGCGAACGAATTCATCGTCATAGCCGTCGATGGCTCGGTCCGCGCCGCATACAGAACCTACTTCGGCATCGGCGCCGGCGTGTCCCTGTCGCTCAGGACCCTGGGAGAGGGCGTGCAGTTCAGGAACCTGGAAGTGCGGAGATAGTCTGGAGCCGAGAGAGACTGCCGTCAGCCGCCCTTGTCGAGTCGCATGATTTTCGCGACGCGCTCGGCGTGGCGCCCTCCCTGGAATTTAGTGTCCATATAGGCGGCGAGTATCTCGGTCGGCGGAGCCGAGTATTCGACCCGGCCGCCCATCGCGACGAAGTTGGCGTCGTTGTGCTCCCGCGCCATGGCCGCGGTGTAGGGATCGTGGATGAGAGCGCAGCGTATGCCATGGATTTTGTTGGCCGCGATGGAGACGCCTATGCCCGTCCCGCAGAGCACTATCCCGAAATCGTAGCCGCCCTTTTTGTACTCCGCGCAGGCCGCAGCGGCCATGTCTGGATAATCTACACTGTCTTCGACATCGACGCCGAGGTTGACGACTTCCTGTCCCCTGGACTTGAGCCAAGATACGAGTTCCTTTTTTAGGGAGACGGCGCTGTGGTCGTTCGCGATGACGATACGCATATAGCCATGATATACGAGCCCGCTTTCAATCGCCTAGACCTTACGCGCGCGTATGGGGGCTGGAGGTGCCTGCCATGTCCCACCATCGTGCCAAGGCCGCTTCGCTCGCGGCTGCCGTTTTCGCGACGCTTGTCCTTGCCGCGGCTGTTCTCGCGGCCGCGGGCTGCTCGCAGGAATCGGCGGCGGCCATCTACCCCACGGCCGATCTGCGGCCGCCCGGCCTGGTCGCGGCGGGCCCCTCGGATTCGCGGAGCGTCCTCCTGCGTTTCGACGAGGCCGTGACTCCCGTGCAGGGCAGCCTCTCCGTCGAGCCGCGCTCCGACCTTAGCGCCCGCGCCGAGGACAAGGATCTCGTCGTTTCCTTCGCCTCGGATCAATCGCCGGGGACCGACTACGCCCTCGCCGGCGAGGTCGATGACCTCAAAGGCAACAGGGCGCGCTTTCTTCTTAGGTTTACGGGGTGGAACGACTGTGCGCCCCGCTTAAGGCTTTCCGAAGTACAGACGGGCAAGAACAGCTCCAAGACCAAACCGCATCGAGATTATATCGAGCTCGAAGTCCTAGCCGACGGGAATCTCGGCGGGGAAGAACTCTCCTGGGCGAGCTCGGTGAAGTCCTCGATCTACAGATTTCCCGGCGTCGAGGTAAAGAAGGGCGACTTTATCGTTCTCCATCTCGCGCCCGAGGGCCTAAGCGAGGAACGAGACGAGCTGGGAGCCGACCTCTCGGCCTCGGGCGGCGTGGACGCCTCCGCGACAGGGCGCGACTTCTGGTATGCCGGAGCGCCCCTGCCCGACGAGAGCGGGGCTATCGCCTTGGCGCTTCGCCCGGGAGACCAGCCGATCGACGGCCTTTTCTATGCCGACGAAAGTAAAACCGGGTCCCTATCCGACGATAAACTCGCGGAGATGCTGACCAGTCTCGCCGCCGCGAAGGCCTGGCCTTTGGCGGGTGCCAAACCCGCCTGGGAAGACGGCTTCAGGTGGAACAGCTCTCCCGCGAAATCGATCTGCCGCTTGGACGCAGCCTCCGGCGCCGGCGCTTGGTACGCGACGGCTACGGGCGCTCAGAGCCCGGGAGCTCTCAACGCCGGGCCCGAAACGCCAGCGGCGGTCCAGGCAAAGACCTCAGCGAAGGGCGCGGCGAAAAAGGTTTCGAAGAGAATCTCGGCTAAAAAACCCTAGAGAGGAGGTTTAGAGGACGCTCTTTATGAGGGCCTCGATATCGTGTTTAGGAAATGCCCCGACCTTCTGGGCGGCGACTTGTCCGCCTTTGAAGACCATGAGGGTAGGTATCGAAATAATGCCAAACTGGGCGGCAAGCTCCGACTCGGCATCGACGTTGATCTTGCCGACCACGATCTTGCCTTTGTAGGTCTCGGCGAGCTGTTCGATGGAAGGCGCTATCATCTTGCAGGGATTGCACCACTCGGCCCAAAAATCGAGGAGCACGGGAAGGGGCGACTCGAGGACCTCTTTCTTGAAATTAGCCCCGGTGACGTTGATCTCCACGCTCATGCTTGCTCCTCCGGGGATTAATATACAGAATTAAGGACCTTGGAGATAGGACTGCTAGCCCTTCTTCTCGGAGGCTCGTCTTTTAATGAAGGCTTCGAAGGAGGCGGAGCTGGCGTTTATCAGGAGCTCGCGCGGAACGCGCGCCTCTTTCAACAGGGCGAGGGCTAGATCGACCCTGCCGACGTCGCTCCAGTAGTGGGCGTCGCTGCCGCAGACGACGAGCGTGCCTGTCTGGGCGCAGGCCTTGGCGAATTCGCCGCAGGGGTCCAGGCTGCCCTGCCTTACCCTGAATGAGCCGTTATTTATCTCGATCGCCTTGCCAAATTCCTTGGCCGCGAGGACGACAGTCCGGATATCCACCGGGTAGACGGGGTTGCCGGGGTGGGATACGGCGTCTACAAGGGGATTACTTAGTGCGGCGACGAGGGCACGCGTGTTATCGGCCTCGCTCCTGGACGGAAAGCATATCTCGTGGAGCCCCGCGTATACGAAGTGAAGCTGGGCGAGGTAGTCGTCGGCCAGGTCGAGCGAGCCCTCGAGGTCGAGTATGTTGGCTTCGATGCCTCGATAGAAGCGGACGCCGCATATGCGCTCCGGCAGGATGCGCATATTGCTGAAGTGGTAAGGGTGAGTGCCCCCCGGCAGAGCGGGACCGTGATCGGTGAGGACAAAGCCCTTGAGACGCCGCTTGCGCGCACCCTTCGCGAGCTCGTAGACCGTCGAATAGGCGTGGCCCGAGGCCACGGTGTGCGTGTGGGTATCGATGGCGATTCGCATGTAAGTCTATGTTCGCCCGGATCCCTTGAGTCTGCCAAGGGGGCGGGCGTCGGACCTTGGGCAAGCCAGACGGCTACATTCGGCGCGCCAGATCGATGAATGGGGCCGCTGCTCAGAGGATGTATGAAACAATATTCCGCTTTCTCTCCGGAGCGGGCGGGCTCAGGCCTGTCCCATACCCTAATGTGATCCCGAACTGCGGGCAGTATCCCTTCGGAATATGAAGTTCATCCGCATAAGAATCAAGGAGCCGGCTACCGGAGAGTAGCGAAACCAGCCCAATCCAGCAGGAGGCGATACCCATCGATTCAGCCGCGATCAGCATATTTTCTGCTGCGGCTGCGGCATTAACGCTGGCGAGTTGGCTCTTTGTCTCGGTCGAGATGATGATAAGCGTCGGCGCATCCCTGAAAATGCTGCCCCCATCCCGACGCAGCATTTCTTGGAGCTTCGCGTTTCCGCTCGCGTCGATTTCTGCGACAATCCATCCGTTTATCCTTGTTATCATCGCGCGTGACTGAACAAGGGTGAAGAACCAATCTTGCGAGTTATTTGCGCTTGGAGCGTAACGCCCTGCTTCGATTATCTCTTCGACATCATCCAGCCTAAGAGGGTCATTCTTGAAAAGTCGAACGCTCCTGCGTCTGATAATCGTCTTCAAGACCTCGTTCATGGTCGTCCTCGCATGTCATTTGAGTCTGCTTATTTCAAGACGCGGTCTTCGCGAAACAGGTAATCGCAGGAATCTTCTTGTACCCAAGCATCCAGGTATTTTATGATAGGCATCTGCATCAGCTTGTTTACGATAGGGCCGGAAAGGGGGGCGTTCTCCCAGGGAGTTTGATGAAATGCCAGTTTGCCTTGCGCCGACCACATTTGCCTAACGTCCCGCTTTACCGGAAGATATGTCGGACAGCTTATATCCGCGCCATCGCTCGTGACATTGGGTACATATTTCCAGCCGAGCCACTGCCTGTCGCCGCCGGCCGCCAAGCGAGCGGCGATTTCGGATTTGGTAAGCTCCTTCAAGTCCCAAAATTCGCCCTCTATTAGCAGAGAGCCTTCCTCCGACATGGAAAAGCACTTCCGGCCGTCGAACGAGCGCATGGCAGGCACTTCTGATAGGATCTTGGCCGCGCCCATGATCTCGCGCCCCATCACCATCGGCAGGTACTTGTCCATCCACAGGACAAGTCCGTAATAGCCCTCTAGATGATCTACCTCGCCATCGAAGCGTACCAGGGCGTCAACGCCGACGAGGTTGTAGCCCCGACCCGCCATGTAGTCTATGCCCATGCAGGTCGTGTAATTGACCTGGATAGTCGGTTTTTCAGTGGGGGAGAAGCCGGGAGGCAGCAGCCTCGCCAGGGCGTCATAATCAGTCAGATATGTTATGCAATGGCGGGTGTTGCTCTCGTAGCGCTCGACGGGCTTCCGCAGGAGCTTTTCGGGATCGGTTAAGGTAACTGGAATTAAGTACGCTCTGTCGTCAAGGAACTCAAACCCTTTCGATTGCCTCATTGTAAATCCTCTCCTTTGTTTCGCTGAACTTTATAAGGCGAGCCAAATTTAAAATAGACGTCAGCTTGCCGATTTGGCCTTCGCAAATACGCCAGATTTTTTGAGCGACTATCCGCAGCTGATCATCGTCAAAGCGGCCTTCTTGTCATTTTGGCTCACGATCCATCGCATTGAATGAAGCTCGAGAATCACTTGAATGCCCCTGCTGTTATACCTGAGATGAAGGTCTTTCGAAATATCAGGAATATGACGATCAATGGCAGGGAACTCATAAAGCAGGCTGCCATTATCTGACCCCAATAAACATCGCGTTGAGTCCCGAAGAGCCGCGCGATGTTTAGGGCGACGGTGTACATGTCCAGTCTGCTCACGGCGATGAGCGGCCAGGTGAAATCATTCCAGATGTCCATGAAGACGATCAGGCTGATGACGATGAGCCCGGATTTCACCATGGGAAGAGCGATTTTGGAATAGATCCGGAATTCCCTGCAACCATCGACCCTGGCGGAATCGAGGATCTCGTTCGGCACGTAACCCATGTACTGCTGCATCAGGAAGGTACTGAAGGCTAGGCCGAATCCCTGCAGGAGACGCGGCAGAATCAGCGCTTGATACGTGCTCACCCACCTCAGCTTAGTCATCAGGATGAAAAGCGGGATGTAAGTAACCTGCGGAGGCAGCATGATCGTGGCTAGGAGCGCGATGAAAAGGGCGTTCCTTCCCGGGAATCGGTACTTGGCGAAGGCGAAGCCCGCCAGGGAAGAAAAAAAGATGATCAGTGTGATGAATATAAGGGAAACAATGGCGCTGTTTAGCAATGAACGTCCGAAGTCCGATTTTACGAATAAGGCGACATAGTACTGAGGGTCGAAGCCCGCCTCCGGCAGATTCAGGACTTTCATGGAGAATATCTCGGCATTGCTCTTGAATGAGCCCATGAACATAAAATAAAAGGGAAAAACGAAGATCGCGGCGCCGACGATCAGGAGAACCGTTCCGAGGGTCTTTCTCAGCATGCGCGACTCCTCATCCCGCCGAATAGCTGCGATCGCGATCGGCCCAGATGCGCACCTGGGCGACCGAAGGGATCAACACCAGAATGAAAGTGAGGAAGGCGATCGCCGATCCGTAGCCCAGCTGGAAGAATTTGAAGGCGGAGCGGTAAAGGTAGAGCACGAGGGTAAGAGAGGAGTACCCGGGGCCCCCGTTCGTAAGAAAATACGGTTCGGTAAACAGGTTGAAGGTGCCAATGGTTGCCGTAATGAACATGAAGCCGATGACTGGACGCAGAAGGGGAAAGGTGATCCGCCAGAAAGTGCGGATCCTTCCCGCCCCATCGATCTTTGCCGCGTCGTAGATCTGGGGCTCGATGCTTTGCAGGCCGGACAGGGCGATAATCATGTTGTAGCCCGTCCATTTCCAGGTAATCAGGATGTCAATGGAGATCTTCGACATCGCCTGCGACGTCAACCAGTGGACGTGCGGAATGCCCATCGTTCCAAGGAGAAGATTTACAAGCCCCGATTGGTCATCGAAAAAAATGTAAAAGACGATCGCGATGGACAGCACCGAGGTCACGTACGGTAGCAGATACACGATGCGAAAGAGGTCCTTATGGCGCCGCGCGGTGTTGTTCAAAGCCAGCGCGATAAAAATGGACAGGAAGATCATTGCGGGGACGTTGATGACGAACAAGTACACCACATTGAAGAGCGAGGTCCAGAATACCGGGTCCTTGCAAAGGAGTGTGGCGTAGTTCTTCAGACCGACGTAATGCCAGACCTTCACGGAATGCCACTCATTGAGGCTGAGGACAAAGGAATAGATGATCGGGTACAGCCCAAAGATGATAAATAGGATGAAAAACGGGCTGACAAAAAGATAGGCCTGCCTGTGTCGACTCACTTCGTGAAAAAAACTATTCCGCGTCACAAATCACTCCCACTCGGGCAGGTTCGCTGGCCGCGGGCCCCGCCATGGGGACCCGCGGGAGGAAAGATTCTACTTTGAGAGGGCTTCGTCCTGGGCCTCCTGGAGGCCTTTTTCAACCGACACCTTGCCGGTGAGGATCGAGTTCATCTTCGCTTGGAGGATGGATTGGATTTGGGTGTACTGGGGCGGGATCCTCCAGGTCAGGGGGACTTTGGGAGCGACCTGGGCGAGCATCTTGTAGACTTTCTGGTCGCCCATGACATCGAAGGTTTTATTCTGAATGATGTCGGTTGAGTAGGCGGGAAGGTATGCGGGGAGCTCGTTCGAATCGGCGTGCACCTTTGCGCCTTCAAGGGTCGCGCAAGCGTACTTGATGAAGGTCATCGCGAGCTTTTTCTGACTATCGGAAATCTGAGCGGGAATGGCAAGCTCGGAACCGCCAAGGTTGGAAGCGCGTACGCCCCCCTTGGTGAAGGACGGCATAAGCGCCACGCGCCAGTTGCCCCATTGCGACGCACCCGGCTTAACGAAATCATTGAGGGCGTTGACGTACCATGCGCCCGATACTACGCCCAGGATCTTGCCGTCGGCATAACCCTGTTGGTACGAGGGAGAGCCCATGCTCTCGTTCGCGGAAACGCCGCTATCGACCATCTCCTTGATGAGTTTCATCGCGGTGACTACTTCTTTGGAATTCAGGATCGGCTTCAAATTAGCATCGAACCATGCCCCGCCCTGCTGTTGCGTGAGCAGGCCGAGAAGACCGACTTCTCCATGCAGGCTCTGGTCCATCGAAGAAGCCGCGATTGAGACCGTATTCATGTAAATGCCCTTGGATTTCAGCTGCTTGCCGAGGGCAATGAAATCGCTCCACGTTTCAGGCAGCGTGATCTTATATTTATCGACGATAGACTTCTGATAGAAAAATCCGACGGGAGCGACATCGAAGGGCACCGCGAAAACATGTCCGTTCGCGTCGGAATCGTTCACGACCTTGAACGCGGGGAACTTATCTTTTATCGGGGTCATGAACTCGGTCATATCTACAAGCCCGCCCTGATCGATGAACTTCTGGATGTAGCCGGAATCGATCGTGAGCAGGTCGGGCGCGCCGCTACCTGATGCCATGGCGACGAGCACCTTGTCGTGCGCGTCCGACCAGGACATCGGCGTTATTTCGAGGTTGATGTTGGGATAGAGCTTCTTGAACCCGGCGTACACACTTTTCAACGCGGGGGCCCAGGTCCAGCAAGTGATAGTTCCTTTAAGATCGGTATTCGCCTGCCCAAACGCGATCGGCGATAGGCATGCTAGCACCAAGACGAGCATTAGAAGTCTCTTCATGGGTTCTTCTCCTTCTTCGCGGTAGTGATATACCTCAAGTCCCGAAATATATAACCACGACTTCTTTTCATTGTCAAGATGGTTTCCCCCGCTATGACTTTGCAGGGCCTTACTTTCGTCTTTGAGAAATCGCGCGGTCGACGACCTGGCCGGTTGTAAAAAACTGCTCAATGACGAGGACGCCGGCTCCGTGCACAGCGCTGCGGAGAAGCTCTGAAACCTTCACGTCCTTGGGCGATGCGTGCCAGGCCTTCTTATTTACGGTTTCTATGCAGCTGGGAAGGAAGAACTCGCTCGCCTGGCACACGAAACCGCCTAATATTACTTTTTGTGGATTGAATATGTTGATGAGATTGCTGATTCCGATGCCTAGGACTGTCCCCATTCTCGCGAAAACGCGGATAGCCGCAGCATCCCCTTGTCGGGCCGCTTGAAAGAGCTTCTCCGCCGACATGCCTGACCTATCCTTGGTTGCCGCGAGCGAAGAATCGCCCGTCCTATTGGTATCCATTTCCTTTATCGCCGCTGCCGCAAGCGCGGGACCGGAGATGTACGCCTCGATGCAGCCGCGGTTGCCACAGGCGCAGGGCAGGCCGTTCTCTTCGATGCAGGTGTGACCGAACTCCCCCGCGAGACCGTTTGCTCCCCGGTAGACTTCTCCCCCAAGAACAATGCCTGCGGCCACTCCCGTCCCGATTAGTACGCAGATATAGTTTTGTATTCCCTTGCCGAGTCCAAAGAGCTGTTCGCTCAGGGCAGAGCAATTAAAAGAATGATCGACAAAGCAGGGAACTCCGAATGTCTTCTCGAACCTTTCCTTCACCGCTACGTTCTTCCAGTTCGGGTGTTGCGGAGCGTATAGGGAAACGCCCGTCGAGAAGTCCACGGCTCCCGGCACCGCTACTCCAATCCCCATTAGCGTACCAGGCCGTACACCCTGCTCGCGCAGCAGCCGTTGTCCGGTGTCGGTGAGGCAGCGGAGAATCTCGGCAGAAGTCCCTGCGGCGTTCACGGGTACGTCAAGCTCGGCAACCACGCTTCCCTTAATGTCCATCAGCGTTGACCGTACAAGCTCGTTGCCCAATTGCAAGCCCACGATGAAGTTGTCCTGCCGGTTCAGATCCAGTTCGACGGGATGCCGCCCCATTTCCGTCTTTACCGCACCGATCTCGATGAGGATTCCGGAATCGAGCAACTCCCTAGTCGAGGCTGAAATGGTACCCCAGCTGAGTCTAGTCTTTTTTTGAAGATCGACGCGGGATATCGGACCTTCATTGCGTACACAGCGGAGTATTACGAGCCGATTGAGAAGTTTCATCGACGCGTGACCCAAAAAACGTTTACCAGTTTCTTTCGCCATTTCAGTACAGTTTAATGGAAAAAGTTCTTGGAAGATATGGACGGGACCCGCGAAGACCGGTGTAGGTTTTGCCCGTAACCGCTGCCATGACGCTGCGCTAGGCCTTCGGCAAACGAGGATTAGGCGATGTGGAAGCGTATGAGCGTTCCCCGTCCTTCGCTTTCAATGCGCAGGCTCCTCCGCCTATAATGGGGGCATGGCATCCTTCTCTCCTGCCGGCCTCCAGCGCGGGCGCCGATCATTTTACGTTTTTAACAGCCTTAACTCAGTTTCCTTCGTCCTCCTCTCCGGGAGCTTCGTCACTCTCTACGCCCTAAGTCTCGGCGCCTCCAACGCGACGATCGGCCTCCTGAACGCCTTCGGCTACGGCACCTTCTTTTTCCTTCCCCTGGGCAAGCGCCTGGTCAGAGAGCGTTCGATCCTCAAGGTATTCGGTCTCGCCTGGTTCTGGCGCTTTATCGCGATATTGCCTGCCCTTATCGCGCCCATTTTTGTCGCGCAGGGCATGAGCGGCGTGGGCTTTGCCCTTATCCTCATTGGCGTCGCGCTCTTCAATATGCTTCGAGGCGTGGGCCTCATCGGCAACAATCCCGTACTAGCCAACCTCGCCGCCGGCGGCGCGAAGGGCAAGCGGACGGACCGCGGGGCATTTCTCGTCAATGTCCAGATCGTCGCATCGCTGGCCGGAATGGGCACCAACCTCCTCGTGGCCCTCATGATAGGCCCCAGCGCGCCGCCCTGGGCCTTCGCGGCCGCGATGGGCGTGGGGGTCGCCGTGGGGATAATCGGTTCCCTCGTTCTCCTCAAATATGTCCCGGAACCCGAGGGTTATAGGCCCGAGCGTTCGGGCAGCCTCATGAAGAGCGCTCGCGAGGCTTATAAGGAAAAGCCTTTCCGCGTATTTATGGAGACTCTGTTCCTGCTTTCCCTGGTGGCGGGAATGGCGCGGTCCTTTCTCCCCGTCTACGCTAAGGATGTCTTCTCTCAGGGCGACGATGTGGTCATGGCCTATTCTCTCGTCGCTAGCGTGGGCTCCCTCGCGATGGGACTGCTTACGCGCTTGTTGGTAGACCGCCTCGGCGCCAAGCCCTTGTATGTCGTATTCGCGGCAGTCACTTTTTTAAGCATCGCGCCCCTCGCGATAGTTCCGGGGGCCACGGGCGTCCTCGCCCTTCCCATTAGCGCGGCCATCCTTCTCGGCCTCGTCAATTTTTTCTCTTCCTTCGGTCTGGCAGGCGAGGAGAATGCGGGTCAGACATACTTCTTCTCCCTCGTCAGCGCCGAACGCACACTCGATCTCGGCGTTATCTATTTTCTCGTCTACGGCTTAGGGGGTACTATCGGCTCGGGAGCGGGGGGCCTTGCCCTCGACGCGTTGGGCGCTGTCGGCCTTAGCCATGCCCTGGCCTTCAGGATTTTTTTCGCGGTCCTCCTCCTAGTGCTTGTCTGGGTGCTGGCGCGTATGGGGGCTCTCGTCCGCCTGGGCTCGGTCTCGGTGCGGGAGTCGATCGGCGTCATGCTCTCGATACGCGATCTGCGAGCCTTCAACCTGCTCTCCCGCCTCGACAAGAGCTCCGACCCGGCGGAGGAAATTGCCCTTATCCGCGGAATTGGCGCCGGGGCCTCGGGCGCGGCCCAGGCGGGTCTCCTCGCCTATCTGGGCTCGCCTCGCTTCGATGTCCGCCTCGAGGCATTGCTCGCGATAGAGAACATGGGAGCCCTGGGCGGAAGGGCCGTCGAAGCCCTCGCCGAAGAAGTGGAGCGCCAGCCGTACACGACCGCCTACCTCGCGGCGCGCATTCTCGGCAAGACGGCGAGCGAGGAGCCGGCGCGTCGCGCTCGCGTCCTCGCCGCGCTCAGACTTGCGATGGCCGCGCAGGACTACATGCTCCAAGCCTCGGCGATGGTCGCCTTGGCGAGGCTGGGCGACCGGGAGAGCGTCGCGGCCATCGAGGATATTCTCGCCTCATCGCGCATTCCGAGGGTGCGAATATCGGCCGCCTACGCCCTCGAACTGCTTGGCTCGCGAGCCTCGCTGCCCGTTTTAGTTTCATGCTTGCGCCGCGAACGCGATCCTGCCTTTGTCTCGGACGAGCTCTTGCTGTCGACCGCCGCGATCGCGGGCGTCATGCCGCGATTTTACGGCCTCTATCAGGCCTTTATGGAGGACGAGGCGACTGGCCTGTTCGCCTTGAGCGATAGTGCGGACGCCGCTTTGGGTGCCAATACCGGGATCGCCTTCGGCGAAATCGCTTCGTCCCTCCGGTCGGCATTCTCCGCCGCCCTCGCTCTCTTGCTCGCCGAGCCCTGCGACGGCGCGCCTATGGGGCGCCTTATCCTTGCCCGAGGCCCCGACGAGGCGGGCGACTCGTGGCTGACCGACCTCGTGCTCTCGGAGGCGGCCCTGGATCCGGGCCCCGGCTACCGGGGATTTCGCTTTTTTTCGGGATTTCCCTCTCCGCCCAGACAACCAATCCAAAGTTACTTTTCCCTGCGGTCTACAAAGTGGTTTCCGATGATGCCTCGACCACGCCATCAAGCACGTTCAATCCATTTAAGTGCAAA
>Ga0182027_10011475_pt1 | contig 12523 bp, 11 predicted proteins | sample 712E1DmetaG_FD_121300 | JGI IMG/M metagenome (GOLD analysis project Ga0182027, IMG submission 121300) | Permafrost microbial communities from Stordalen Mire, Sweden - 712E1D metaG (Illumina Assembly) | ecosystem: Environmental > Terrestrial > Soil > Wetlands > Permafrost | place: Sweden...
GCGCAAAGACGCTGCCTCAAGAAAATATAGCGAAAATAAAGGGATTGCGCAATAAGCGACGAAAAGATTACTTCCCTGCCTTCACCCATCCCCTCGTGATCGGTCCGAAGTAACCTGATGCGGGTTTGATGCCCACGCTCTTCTGAAATTCTATCAACGCATTGAAGGTAAGGGTCGCAAAGTTCTCCGTGGTGCCATGAGCTTTGAGCTTTCGGGCGGCAGGACCGGCGTTCTTTGCGATGAGATAGAGCTGAAGCTGTTTTACGTCGGGTCCCGTCATGCCAAATTGAAGATCGCGAGAGAAAACATAGGATGGGGTCGTCGCAACGACGGTTCCCTTGCTCCCCGCTTGCGCCTCAAGTGTTTGCAATTGGGATTCAAGGGATGCGAGGAGGGTCTGCATCTGGGAAATGCTCATGCCCGCGGTCGTAGACGTGGTGGTGCCGATCGGAGGATTAGGGGTGGGGTTAGACGTGAAACCGCTGCCGACGCCATTGGTGGCAATCAAAGCCGTTGATGCGGACGCCGCAACCACATCTACCGTTCTCGTGACCGGCGCAGCGGCGTTGCCCGCAGAGTCAGAGACCGTGTATGTAACGGTATCGGTACCGATGATGGACGTGTTCACCGTGCTGGTGACGATAATCGAGGAGGTCAGATCGCCGTCAACGTTATCTAACGCAGTGGCGCCGGCGTCGGCGTAGAGGGAGCCAACCGTTACGGTGGCCGGTGACGTACCCCGTATCGTGATCGTGGGCGCAAGCGTGTCAACGATGAAGGTGGCGCTTGAGGTCGAAGAGGCCACGTTGCCATGAAGGTCCTGCGCGCCGCTCACGGTGGCAACCGAAGAGACATTGACGCTCGAAGTAGCGGTATAGCTCGCGCTGTACGTGCTACTCGATGTCCATGAAGCGGATCCTGCTGTGAGGTTGGAAGAGATGTTCGGATTGAAGGTGATAGACGGCGTGATCCCGGTGTTCATCCCCTTGCTGAACGTGGTGAGAACGGTGAGCGTGTTGTTTGCCACATTCACAACGGCGGTGGCGACAGGATTCCCGGTCGGCGCAAGCGTGTCAACGATGAAGGTGGCGCTTGAAGTTGGAGGAGCCACGTTGCCATGAAGGTCCTGCGCGCCGCTCACGGTGGCAACCGAAGAGACATTGACGCTCGAAGTAGCGGTATAGCTCGCGCTATACGTACTACTCGACGTCCACGACGCCGATTCCGTCGTGAGGTTGGAAACGATGTTTGGATTGAAAGTAATGGATGGCGTGATCCCGGTGTTCATCCCCTTGCTGAACGTGGTGAGAACGGTGAGCGTGTTGTTTGCCACATTCACGACGGCGGTGGCAACCGGGTTCCCGGTCGGCGCAAGGGTATCGATGATGAAGGTGGCGCTTGAGGTCGAAGAGGCCACGTTAGCGCTAGGATCCTGCGCCCCAGAGACGGTGGCCGTGATACCAGAGTCCGTTACGTTGGGAGCAACGGCGTAAGTCACGGTATACGTAGTGCTGCCGTTGGACCATGCGATTACGGGCGACGTGAAATATGAGGCATCCTTGTTGAACGTGGTGGACGGCGTAATTGAAGTGTTCATCGTCTGGGCGAACGTCGTCGCAACCGTGAGGGTATTATTCACGACCGTAACCGTAACTGGCGACGCAGAAATGGAGGGAGGGGAAATGGAATACGTTGTGGTATCCATAGGCTCGGCGTTCCCGAGAAGATTCAGGGAGAAATAATGGAGGGTGGTGTTATCGGAAACATTGATGGGCGAAGAGTAGACGGCTGATGCGGTAGTCGGTGTGCTTCCGTCCGTCGTGTAATACGTTTGATAGCAACCAGCATTCGACCCGTCGGAACAGCTGAGGGCGACAGTCCGAGAAAAGTTGGAAGATCCCCCGCTTGGAGAAGCGGTAGTGGTAGGTGTGGCATTGTTTATATCTAAATATGAATATGCCCAGTAGTCGTACTCAGTCCAAGATGTTCCTCCGGTGGAGTCATAGACGATATTGATATTGAGTGAACTCTGACCTTGAGTGAGACTTGCGGGAATTTCAAAATCGGAATCTCGCCAACTAAGCGTTGTGTTTTGTCCGGCATCATACCAACTTCCTACATCACTTCCATTCACCCAAACCTCGGCTTTCTGGTTAAGGACGCTGTAGTCCATTCTTCTTCGGAGTTTGACACCTTTGTTTGCGGGATCAATGGCCATTGTGAATTGAGTATGTCCCGTCATCGTGTCTCCAGTATCAGCGATAAGGGGGCCATAAGAACCATACGACTCGCCTTCATAGTAGTATGAATGTGTCGGAGTGCTTGTTTTGCCCGTCACCGCATAGCTATGGTTCGTCTGCGAGGTTGAGTTGCCGACCGTAAGAGTGTCGGTGAGAGTTAGGGTGTTTGAGCTTGGGAGAGCGTAGTAGAAGGCGACGCTCGAGACACCGAAATCCGTAGTGTCTGTTCCACCGTGTTGTATTCCCAATTTTATCGAATTATTAAATGATATCGGATTGTTCAGATCGAAACGGTAGGCTTCAAAAAAATTAGAAACGGGAAAGAATGTGACTCCGTGGTTTGCCTGGGTGAATGGCCCATCATCCCAATAGTAGGCCCCCTCGAACCAATCTTCCGTCCCCGTACCTTGGATCTGGGGAGTCAAGCTACCGTCAACATAAATTTCTGCATTACCCTCGCAAGAAATGCAGCGAGGAGCACTGTACGTCATCCCGACATATTGCCCCTTGGTATTTGTAAGGTTTAGAAGCTCATAATCTTGTCCATTCACAAACGGCGTGATCGTATTGTTATTGTAGTAGGCGCTAAAATATCCCGCACTGTTGCCGAGGCCAAGATATGGTGTGGTGTTATATTGGACCTGATAGCTCAAATTGACGACGGAACCATTTTGATTTACGAGGACAATCTTTGCCGACTGGTCGTATGGCATCGGGAAATAGCAGTAATACGTGCCACTCGCATCTTTGCCGACAGGCAACGCATGCGTGGTGCCGTATTGGCTATCAGCAAAAAACATACTAAAAGGAACATTGACGCTCGGTGATGATTGACCATCGAAATACATCTCAATCCATGTGTTATTTAAAGTCGCGTCATTGTCACTACTTGAGGCGACTTGGAATTTAACGCTGTTGATGGAACCGACTCCTGTTATGTTGGCTATCGTAGAGGATGCGCCGGCATTTATGTTCGCGGAGCCAGATAAACCGATGTTTCCAGTGGTACTCTTGGGATCGACCGTCGTGTTGTTCCACTGCGTCGCTGCAACGGTGGGATCTTGGTAGTTCGCATGGTGGGGGTTGGGATCGAACGTGGTCACCCCCGCGCTCGTCGCAAACGTGCGGTAATCGATGTTATAATATCCGCCAAAATTATCTTCAACCTTCACCGATTTGGCGAATTCCATCGGGAGATCGATGAAATATCCAGAATGGCCAATCCCGTCATCCGTGTCCGAAGCGTTGGAATATCCGACCAACGGCTGCATAAAGGGTGGATTCACGCCGTTAAGGAGATTCCCCAGGGTTGTATTCACCGCCGGAGTTAACGAGCCGTCGAAATATATTTGCACTTGGCCACTACTAGGGACACTACCAGTGCTACCAGTGAACCATATGCGGTCGATCTCGCCAGGGCCCTTGGTATCCAAGAGTACATTATAGTCATTGTTAGGATCGGTATATAAAAAGTTATTAAGATCTTGGTTGTTACCGGTTCGATCATAACTTGAGTCTTCATGATAGACCGTGCCGTCGGCTTTGAAGTATGGGAGGGTGCTAAATCCCATGGGGCTTATGGCATCTAACCCAATAAGCTCACTGTCGCTCGCCGTAAACTCCGACGTTACATAATAGGTAAAACGATCCGCCAATCTCGTGACGTGGGTACTGACAGGATTCGTGACCATCACGTCGACCGTCCCTGCGGTGCCTGCGGGAGCAATCGCGATGATTGAGGTGTCGCTCACCAGAGTGAACGACTCCGCGGGCGTCGAGCCGAAGTTGACGGCGGTGGTGCCGGTGAAGCCGGTGCCGGTAATGGTGACACTCGTACCGCCGAGCGTACTGCCAGAGATTGAGGAGAGTCCAGTAATCACCGGCGTTGCATAAAATGTGAGCCGATCGCTCGACCGGGTGACGCTCGTGCCCAAAGCATTTGTGACGGTCACATCGACCGTCGTCCCCGTCGTGCCCGTGGGGGTAATCGCGATGATTGTGGTGTCGCTCGCCACCGTGAATGACTCCGCGGACGTCGAGCCGAAGTCGACGGCGGTGGTGCCCGTGAAGCCGGTGCCGGTGATAGTGACACTCGTACCGCCGAGCGTATTGCCAACAACGGGGGTAACGGAAACTACTGTCGGTACGAAAGTTGAGGTATTCTGTGCCATAGGAGAGGAAACCGCATAGAACGAGGGGGGCGAGTTCTGGTTCTGATATTCGGTCGCAACCCAACCGACGGAGTGGGCGGTGGAGGAAATACGAAGATCTTCGAGAGAGCCATCCCACCGGTCGTTTCCACTCCATGTGCCAACCCCTATTTCAAGATTTGCGGGACTTTGAGCTATGGTCACCATCTGAGTCAATGTTCGAACGGGGCTACCGTCCATATACCAAGTCCACACCCCCGTTGTGTTGTTGTAAGTAAACGTAAGAAGATGCCAATTCCCATCAAAATAGTTAGCAGGCGCAGATTTGCATACTTGACCGCCAGAAGCCCCCAGACATACAAAAAAATCAGAGTGTTCTTCTCCCATCCAAAATCCACTGTTAAAACTCGGTGGATTTAGGTTCGCAAAAATAACACGTTCCTCGTTGGTGCTTGTCGTCTTCACCCATGCAGAAGCGGTCAAGTTTGCAGGAGAAAAAGAAGGAGAAGAACTGATTGTTATAAAATTAGGCGGCGGCGGTTGGGCGAAATATCCGGAGTTGGGCTGGTTGTAGCCGGACGAGTAATACGTTCCACCGGTTCCCGACGGCGTTCCCGACCAACTCCCAGTATTCCCGCCTACGGTCGAGTCGTAGGCCGTACTGCCGGTCCCTTCATTTAAATGCCACACACCAGTATAACCATTGGCGATGCTCCATACAGCTTGGGAACCGTAAGTGTCGCTCGCCGCCGGTTCGGTAGCAGCAGCGTTGTCGTAATACATATAAATAATAGTGCTAGTGGTATGAGATACTGTGGGAGCGTTCACCCATGCGACAAGATTGCCACCAGAGTATGATTCTATCTCCCGTGGAAGAAGAGTGACTCCATCTGCAGAGGTGAAGCGAATGTCACTGCCGTTAGCATTTATGTATGACAAACCAGAAAGAGATATGAGAACAGGAAAATTAGTTTCGTCTTCCGTTCCCCCACCGACTTTCGTGTGATCAATAGTGATTTGTTGACGAAGTTGCCAGCTGGGATTGTACCAACTCGCCGCATGGGCCATATTCACCTGAAGACCGAAAAAGATAAAAAAAGCCCCTACCAAAATAGCGCGGCAAAGATCTTTTTTCAACCACTGATGGGACGACCTTGCAGGCATCATAATTTACTAATCATACAGAAACCATAGATATAGACAAGATAAAGTAAATTTTATCCCCAGCTGAACTCCCCTCTTCCGAAGTGCCCCCAAGCGGCCGTCTCGGCCCACTTCACGGAGTTGAACTGCAGGAACGCGGCGATGCCGGCGGCCATCTTCTTCAAATAAGCCACAGCGATGCGTAATAATGAAACCGTATATAAGTCTTATTACTACGCCGGCTCCGCACTGATATACGTCGGCAAATTATTCAAATGGGGAATTAGATGGGCAAAAGCCCCGCCCGAGAAATGGCCATTTAAAAGAACCTCCACATGCAAAGCGGAAGGGGTGGGATTCGAACCCACGGTACCCTTTCGAGTACACCGCATTTCGAGTGCGGCGCCTTCGACCACTCAGCCACCCTTCCGCTTTGCATGCGTGTGATGCACAAAACCACTAGCCAAACACTCCCCTTCTGATAGTTAAAATGAAAAAGAGGAAAAAGGCAATGGAACGTGTGCCCCCTCATGGTCTCGGAATTTTGGGGATATCACCCTACGTAAGCCCCACAAGCGTTTTTAAGAACCGGGAGGGAATCGTCCTCTCTCTATTTTTATGAGGCATCTCGGTCGCAGACTTAGTGGGGTTTTATGGACTCCCGACTACAGAGAGTCCACGTTCAGCTGGAACCAAAACGGTGAGAAAGGTGGGATACTAAGAATTTATAATCTTAAGCAATGTAGGATGTAAATAATTATTCGCAGCCAAAGCTTCTCTGTCTTTTAAGGACCAAGGTTCGCCTTTAAAGTTCGTAACTTTGCATCCTGCCTCCGACAAGATTAGGGATGTGGGAGCATAATCCCACAAACCACCACCCCTTGAGACCCTCCAGTCTCTCCTGCCGTCGGCTTGGTACATAGCGCTCACTCCAGCGGATCCTAAAGCACTGGCCCAAAAAATTTCTTTCTTCGAATATTTCAAAAGCTTATCTATGACTATCGCATTCTTTTCCGACAGATTTGAGCTGATAAGACCCCAACTATCTTTCCATGTTTTTTGCTTAGAACAGTGCACCTTTTTGTTATTTAAAAAGGTGCCTCTACCCTTTTGGGCGAAAAATAATTCGTTTGTACATGGGTTATAGACGGTTGCCATTTTCATTTTATCATTCCGGGCCAGTCCGATCATCACGGCAAACATCGGCGTATGCGTAGAAAAATTTCTCGTCCCATCCAAAGGATCAATAATCCAGCAATATTCTGCACCAACTTGATATTCGCCCGTCTCTTCGGAGATTATCGCATGATCCGGATACTTCTTCTTTATTGCATTTATTATTATTTTATTCGCAATCAAATCAGCCTCGGTAACGACGTCAGTCGCATCTTTTTTTGTATATTTAACCCCAACCTTCCCAAATTTTTTTAGAATAGCACTACCCGCCTTTTTAGTTATTTCCTTTATGAATTCTTCCATATAAAATCATTGTAACAGAATAATATGATTATTCCCCTCCGTCGGTTCACTTCTGCGATTGTGCGTAAGCAGGGTCTTCTTGAGCAATCTTAAGAAAGATAGCATTTAAGCACCTTGGACGGTCTCACTGCGTTGTGCCCCCTCATGGTCTCGAAGTTTTGGGGATATCACCCCGTTCAAGCCCCATAAGTGTTTTTGAGGATTTTAGAAAATCTGCATTCCTCTTCCTTACGAGGCCTCTCGGTCGGGGCTAACCAGATAAACTCATCGTCCACACCCTTCCGTGAAGTCGAATATCCTCAATGATCTTCTCGGTCATCCCAGATTCTATTCCGCATTCCTTAAAAGACTGCAGAACGGTTGGCTGCGCTATTTTCTCTATCTTAAATCCATTTTTCACAAAGAATGCATCAGCTGCATTTTCATCCTGAAATGCATGGTCGTCATACCGCTGGCCAACCACGGCCTCCACTCGTTTTGTCCGTTCGCGGGCGCCAGTCATAAAGGCAACCTGATAAGCACGACGGGCGACCGAAACCGATGGATCGGGCGTAATCCACGCTCCACCATAACGCGCGAGAAACCCTTTGATAGTGCCAACCAACGCTTCTTTTTCCTTAAGTGAAAGATAATCGATAAAGCCTTCGCAATAAATTGCGAGTGGTCGATTAGTAGTCGTGATGCGAAGCGCTTTTTGCAACGCTTCGACGTCTAGGGCATTCGCGATTGAGAAGTATAAATTCATCGGCGGCGCGGCAACCAACTTTTTAATGACCTCGCGCTTGAGATTTATTATATCGGGCAGATCCGTCTCGACGTAAACGATGCCAAGATATTTCTCGGCTAACGTAAGTCCATGCAATGAAAGACCCGCACCAAGTTCGAACACTTGAGCATCCTGATGCTTCTCAATAAATTGTTCCAACGCCGCCTCGCCGCCTTTGTATCGCGCCTCGAATCGAGGAACGTCGTCGAGGTTTTTATGAAGCTCCTCGCCGTAGAGTTTTATCCGTTCGTCTTCCGCGCCAACAAGCACCGCCATTTCTTTCGCATGGGAAATCCCATAAAACGTTCTCATATACGCTTGGTTAAAAGCGGTCGGGCTAATTTGTTTAAATTCTCTTTGTGATTCCATTGGCTAAAGCTTAGCAAATCCTTGTCTTCTCTAAAAGCCGGCAGAGTTAGCGCGGCTCGGTCGGTCTCACTGCGTTGTGCCCTCGAGAGGAATCGAACCTCTATCGCCGCGTTAGGAGTGCAGTGCTCTATCCATTGAGCTACGGGGGCTTCGAACAAACTATAGATGATTGACGCAGGGGCTGCAATATATATAGAATGAGTGGCAGGTGTAATGAGATTGTTACACAAGGGCCCATAGTAAAATGGCATTACGGGAGCATGGCATGCCTCAAGTCCGGGTTCGATTCCCGGTGGGTCCACAAATGGTAAAATGAAATAATGGAGGGGTCGGATAGTGGTTTATTCCACCGCACTTGAAATGCGGCCGCCCGCAAGGGCCCGTGGGTTCGAATCCCACCCCCTCCGCCCAAAACCCGGCATCAGAAGCCGGGTTTGTGTATCTAGACTATGCCAAAAACACCAATAAAATCGGTGTTTTTATTTTTTCGAAAATAGGATGCGAACCAATCCTGCGTGCATCAACCAAGGATTCGAACCCTGAGGGAAAAGCGATTCTACTTGCCTGGATCACTCGGAAGGGATGCGTCTTCGTCTTCTGCGAGTATGACAAAGAACTCCATAAGGCCTTCTGCCATCCGACTCGCTTCGGCAAAGGGGATGTCTTCTCCGAATTCCTCTTTATAAATCTGGATGAATTCATTGATATCTTCGTCGGTAAGAAACATGTATCGGGATAGAGTGATTACGACCTTTCCCCAATAGTTGCATATTTCTTCAAGGACTTTTATACGCGCGACCTTGTGGCGCTAAGCCGTGGGCATCTCAGATCATCGACTAATCAATCGGATCTTTTCTCCGGATGCTCATCCATGATCTCCCGGATATTGTTCACCATCTCTTGACACTCAACACTGTCTTCACCACAATGGGTGCGAATATCCCTCACGAAGGCCCGCAGTTGTGCTAAATCACGTTTATTCGCCACTTCTGCGATACGCTGATAGAGTAAGATTTTGTAATATTGCCTCATATCCAAAACGATAAACTTTGTTATCCGATCTCTTTAATAACTCTTCCACCATGCTCTCAGCCATGCGACCCTTGAGCATCTTTTCTGGGGTGAACCCTGCTTCTTTATTATCCATCGTTGAGTTATTTCGGTTTAGAAGCGACAGGTAAGGCAATCTTAACTTCAAAGAGAACTTCTCCTAGTTTGGTAAATTCTTTTTGAGTGTTTTCTTTTGCTTTAATCAAAAACTTATATTCACCTGGAACAGTGACTGGAAAGCCCTGAATTGAAGCGATTGTTCTAAACCTAGTGTTATAGGCTGGTATCTTAAAGGCGTTAGCATTGACTTGGAGTACTTTATCGTCGGGATCAACAACGCTGATCTGAAATTCTCCATTGTACTCCGAAGCGGTCAACTTTTTCACAGTTGAAACTAAATTAAAAACCATCGGTATGACTATCAGCTTTTTATCCTTTTCACCTACTCCAAATTCTATTTCAGGAGATGGAACGATTTGAACTTCCTCCAAAACATTGGTAAGAGAAACGTTGTTTGAAGTTGAATCCACAACGGCTCTCTCGCAGATAAGGGACCACATGTGTTGAATTTTTTGATCTGATTTTGCCATATTTATTTTATTGTTAATGCTTTATTGTTTTCAGTATCATTTTTCAATGTAAAATTTTCAAAACCGCCTCTCTCTAAGAGCTGTGATACAGTTGTTTGTGGATAAAAAACCGTCTTGGTTTTATGGCTAAACTCAGGAAGACCGAGTTCTATACCCAATGCGTCTGCGATTTTCTCAAGCATGGGTATGCTTTGAATCACGGCACCGCTTTCCAATCTGGCGATACTAGGCTGTTGAGTACCAATTTTTTTAGCTAATTTTTCCTGCGACCAACCAACTCTCATTCTTGCTTCAAAAATTCTTTGCCCTATTTCGAAAGCTGAATCACGTTTTAAATATGCCTTTTTAAATTCAGGGTTCTTTAGTAATCTCTTTTTTAAGTTTTCTAACCTTTCATTATTCATTGATTAAATTATTGATTTGCCGCGGTGCTCCGCAATATCGATATCTTTAGGTTTTAATTTCCAGTCCTTTTTAATAACAAGATGTAATAACTGCATAGTCCCATATTGATCGACTTTGAAATATATCCTGCATTTCTTTTTTATGAGATCGTACCTCAATGTCCAAATCTTTTTCCTTACATGCTCGACGGTGTTTTTTGTAGATCTTAGTTGTAGAAAAGAATATTTGTCCAAATTCTCAAGTTTCTTAATCAGCTTTACTGCAGAATCCGGATCTTTTTTCGCTAAAATCTCGATATCATCCTCGACGGGAACGACTCCACCTGACGCTCCCCAAAATTGGTATTCCATAATAATTATAACATGTATGTTATATTACTCCCCTCCGAGCGGGCTGTCAACACTCCACAGCAGCTGGGTTCGAACATAGTCTACGACCCTCCGCAGTTAGAAAATCTTCGGAAAATGCGCTAGGATGAGCTTACATATAACTATGCGTCCACGCTATTCATCACATTCTTCACGTCCCGTACGATCCCAACGCCCCGCGCACGGACAACGCCCTGCGCGTACGCAATATACCGCGCACGGCTCGCACGAAAAGATCTACATCTACGGCAAGCACGCGCTTATGGAAGCGCTGCAACACGCTCCCCAGACGGTGCGCAAGGTCTTTTTGTCGCCGGAAGTGAATGACCCCGAACTGCGCGTGCTACTGAAAAATCTCAATCTCACGCCGGGCGTTTTGAAGACGCGCGAGTTGGACCATCTGGTCGGCCGCGAGACGGCGCACCAGGGAGTCATCGCCGTTACCGATCCGGGATCGCTCATGCTCGACTTCAAACAATTTTTGGCAGCACTGCGGCCGACCGACAACACAATGCTCGTGCTCCTCGATGAATTGACCGACCCGCACAACGTCGGCGCGATCATCCGTTCCGCCGCCGCGTTCGGCGCTGCGGGCGTCCTGCTCCCCGTCCATAACCAGGCGCCGATCACCGGCACGGTCGTAAAGACCTCCGCGGGCATGGCATTCCGCATTCCACTCATCTCGATCGGCAACGTCAACCAGACCGTAGACGCGCTGAAGAAAGCAGGATTTGTTACCTATGGATTGGTAATGGGTGGCTCGCAAAATATCGTTGATGAAAAGTTCAACGCACCGGCGCTCTTTATTATCGGCAACGAAGGCGAGGGCATTCGCCAAAAAACGCTCGAGCGCTGCGACGTATCGCTGCGCATCCCAATGAACGCGCGCGCGGAATCGTTGAACGCGTCGGTGTCGGCTGCGGTCGTGCTCTATCAATGGAGCGTGCGACATAGCGCGGCACTTGGCGAAAAATAGTATGAAGAACAATAACCTTACCGTCGGCACATGGCCCGACTATGAGCTCCTCGACTCCGGCGATAATAAAAAACTTGAACGGTTCGGACCGCATGTTTTGATTCGCCCGGAAACGCAGGCGATCTGGAAACCGCTCCGCCCGGAATTATGGGAATCGGCAAAAGCGGAGTTCCATTTTGACGGTGGGAAAGGATCATGGAGCGGACACGGCGTGCCGGAAACGTGGGATATTTCATGGGACGATGAAGCAAAGAAAACTGACGCACGCTTTTCCTTGCGACTGACGGCGTTCAAACATACCGGCGTGTTCCCGGAACAGGCGCCGAATTGGGAATGGATTGTGGAGCGCGTGAAGACGCTCACAAAGAATGCGGCGCAGGGCGGCAGCACGAGCGGTGGTAAGCCAAAAGTTTTAAATCTCTTCGGCTACACCGGTATTGCGAGCATCGTGGCAGCAAAACACGGCGCGATTGTGACACACCTCGATGCGTCAAAACAAAGTAATGCGTGGGCAAAAGAGAACGCCGCGCTCTCCAGCGTGCCCACCGATGCAATCCGCTACATCACCGACGACGCGCTCAAGTTTGTGGAGCGCGAAGCCCGGCGTGGCTCGATATACGACGGCATCATCCTCGACCCTCCCGCATTCGGTCGCGGACCGGACGGCGAAGTATGGAAGATCGAAGAAAACATTTGTACGTTGCTTGACGCGGTAAAAAAAATATTCTCCCAAAAATCCGGCTCATTCTTTTTATTGAACGGCTATGCCGCGGGCTACGCACCGCAATCCTTTTTGCAAGCAGTGGAAAGTTCTTTCGGAACGATCAAAGACGGCGAGTTCGGCGAGCTTCGCATAAAAGAAATTGATTCGACGCGCTCTATTTCATCGGGGATCTACGTGCGATTCGTGCTACAATAAATTCTATGGATGATAAACGCGTCATTAAAACCATCAGGAAGGTTATGCCCTCGGTCGTTTCGATCGCC
>Ga0182027_10011477_pt1 | contig 12521 bp, 12 predicted proteins | sample 712E1DmetaG_FD_121300 | JGI IMG/M metagenome (GOLD analysis project Ga0182027, IMG submission 121300) | Permafrost microbial communities from Stordalen Mire, Sweden - 712E1D metaG (Illumina Assembly) | ecosystem: Environmental > Terrestrial > Soil > Wetlands > Permafrost | place: Sweden...
ATTTCTCCTATTACCGTAGAGTTGGTTTCTTCGATTCCACGTTCCCAGGTCCCCAAATGCGAGGGACCTGGGGCACCCAAAACTCTATATCAAAGGGAGAAATTCTTTAAAGCCCTCGTTGATTTGATTGCATTTACGGCACGGTTGAAGCCGTGCCCTTTCAAAGCAGCGGTCCAAATAGAGTTTTTCCGCAGCCTGTGAAGCCCGCGTTCATTTTGTGGCATTTGCGGCACGACTAAAGTCATGCCCTGTTACAAAGCCCGGCTTTCACCACGGGCTGATAGATTCGCCAATCCCAATGAAGCTGGACGGTTAGAATCATGGACGAGGCGCCGCTTTGCCCGCAGCCGCGAATCACTTTCCGGAACTGGCTCTCTTGCTGGCCATTGCGCGAGTGGAGCTGTGCGCGGAGCAAAAAAGCGCTCTCGGCGATCTGCTCGCCGGACCGCTCGATTGGGATGCACTGCTCGTGCTGGCCGCCCGCCACGGCCTGGAGCCGCTGCTCTTCCATCATCTCCACTCCCTTGGCCTGAACATTGTCCCTGCCAGGGTCGTCGAGTCCCTGCGCGAAAACTGCAAAGTGATTGCCGGCCGAAATCTGCTGCTTGCCGCGAGGCTCATGGAAATTTCAGCGCACCTGCGCGCACGGCAGATCGAACACATCGCCTACCGTGGCCCGCTGCTGGCGGAGACCTGTTACGGCAATTGCGCCCTGCGTGTCTTCCGCGATCTCGATATTCTTGTGCCGCCGCCGCGCGTAGAGGCCGCGCGCAATGCGCTCGCGGAGATTGGCTTCAGCGACAAGTACGGCCTCAGCCGGTCGCAGCAGGCCGCTTCCTTCCGCCTCGGCTTCGAGCACCCCTTCACCGCCGCCGGAGGCGTCGACCTCGATCTTCATTGGCGTCTCGTGCAGAAGTTCAAAGCCCGCTCCCTCGACATGGCCGGAATATGGAAGCGCGTCACCTGGTCGCCGTTCTGGGGCAGGGAAGCGCCAGGCTTCTGCCCCGAAGATCTGGCCGTTGCGCTGTTTCTTCATGCCGGCCATCATGGATGGCAGCAACTATCGCACATGACCGATCTGGCGCAGTTGTTTCACATCCACCCGAGGTTGGACTGGGACATCGTACGCGGTCATCTTGGGGATTCGAATACGAAGCGGATCGTCTTCGTGAGCCTCTATCTGCTGCAGGCGCACTGGAACGCACAAGTCCCGGAGGACTTGCAGTCAACGATCGATGCCGATCCGCATGTGGCGCGATTGGCTGGCCGCATCCAGACCGAGATATGGCCCTCACCGAGCCCCGCTCTCACAACATCCAGCCTAAGCTGGATGCTGGAGCGTTCCTCAGGTGAAGATCTGGCGGACCGCCTGCGCTTGTTGGCAGGGAGTTTTTTGTGTCCCGCGGTTGAGGACTTCGAGTTGTTCCGGCTGTCGCCGGTTCTGGCGCCGCTTTACCCGATGCTGCGGGTCTCGCGGCTAGCGTATAGGTTCGTCACGTCGAGGCAGCACAAAGAGCCGCTTTAGAGCGATTCTCCTGATGGTGTATCCAACGGCTTCATGGCATACCGAACGGGAGTGCGGGCGAGGACGCCCGCACGACAGCCGGACTGGAGTCCGGCGCTACAAAAATCGGCGACGGTTTAGAACAGGTCTTAGGTACGGCAACATTGAATTCGCCCTCGGCCTCTGTAACAAGTGCGGGTGCCCCAGGTCCGGGGTCCCCACGGACAGGTCTTCGTTCGTGGGGTGGAGGCCTCGCTTTTGAGACCTGGGAAAGCATGGACTCAGAGCTCTAAGCGACCCTTATTTGAACCAGCGTTGTGCTGGGACGCGCGCCGGATTTCACCTGCCACGCGCTGGGAATTCCGGTGCGGGCCTCGGACTTTGCGCAGTCGGAGGTGGATGGCCCGCGCATGTTCCCTTCCATATAAGCAAGGCCAGGGCAACGCGTGCAATAGGCAACATGGCCGCACCCCGAGCATGTCGGCAGGTCTTTCACATGCACGGAGCGCAACTCGGTGAGTTCTTCGGACCGAAACCAAATCTCGCGAAAACTTTTTTCGCGCACGTTGCCGCACGGCATGGGAAACTGCACGCAAGGAAATACGTCACCGGCCGGAGAGATGTAAGCCAGCGTATGTCCCGCGCTGCAACTGTAACCCTCAAGCACATTCTCGTCGACGGTTGAAACCGGAGCGCAGAACTCGCCTACGTTTCCGATGAACTCCTCCGTGTGGAAGATTTCATCGAGCTCCTCTTTGGAGATACCGAGGTTGAGGATGGAGCGGTCGCCATTCATCATCGGCGTAATCGTGGGATCGATGCGGAACTCAACGTCGAGTTCTTTTGCCAGCCTGTGGACGGCTCTTCCGCTAGCGGCGTTCTGCTTCATCAGCACATTCGAGATGGAGACTTTAACCCCATTCGCCTTCAGGTGCCGAATGGCCTCAAGCGAACGGCGCAGCGATCCGGGCAGCTTCGTGATAGCGTCGTGAATCTCGGGGCGGTCGGAATAGATGCTGATCTGGACCTGCTCGATGCCAAGCCGTTTGAGCCGCGCTGCCTCGTTTGCGCCAATCATCACAGCGTTGGTCTTCAGCTTCACGCTGAAGCCAAGCGTGCGGGCGTACTCCAGAATCTCAAAGCAGTCCCGCCGCAACAGCGGCTCTCCACCGCTCACGCTAAGAAAGAACGTTCCGCATTCGGCGAGCTGGTGGATAACATCCTTTATCTCGTCGGTGCTCATCTCGTTCTTGCCTTCATGGTCGAGATAGCAGTGCACACAGCGTTCGTTGCAGCGATATGTGATATCGAGGTGGGCATTCAACGGAATGCTCTGGGCTGTCGCCTTTTGGTTCAATTCTTCGAGCAGGCTCATGAAACCTCCTTAGCGCGGGGAAATAGGTTCATCGGAGACAACGAGTATGCCGTGCGCAGCCATCTCATCCACAAAACTCTGAGCGTCTGCCGCGGCCTGTTCGACGGGGACATCGAACTCCGCACATACCTTATCGAGTACGATGCGCGACAGCGGGGTATTGCCGTCCGCATTTTGCCAAATAACCGTCCCTGTCGGATTCAGCATGAAGATCGTGGAATCCGCAGCCGACATGATGATTGTCTCATCACCGATCGCGCGCGCCGCGATGGAATTGCCCCTGGCCAGATATTTCTCAGTTTGCGGCATGTTTCACCCTATCAGATCCCAGACGCGCTGGTCGGGAAAAAACGAAAGCTCATAAATGGGCACCGCTGCCACAAAGGCGCAGGCCGACTCAAGACCAGGCGCACCAACTCTTCGTCGTGCGCAAAAAAGAGGATGTTCCGCAACAACCGCCGGACAGCCTCGGCCGGCTCAACACTATCGATCCGGTTTTCAGGCGCCTTCTTGAGTAGATAAACCGCGGCAATCGGGGCGGAGACGTTCTTCCCCGGCTTTCCCATCTCGCCCGCGAACGGAGTGCCGTAGGCCAGGTACCGATCGTCAACTCGCCTTACGTAAGAAGCCTCGTCGGTAAGCAATGCCACATCCGGCGGCGCCAACCGCGCGATGGTCGTTTTTCCGGCTTCAGACAGTCCAGAGAACATGAAAGCCTTGCCGTTGCGCACTGCGCTCGAGGCATGCAGCAGGAACCCGCCCGTGCGAGCCAGCAGCAACGTATGCGTGATGCGCAGCACGGAGTCAATCGAATACGGATTCGCTGACTGACGAATCAGACCTTGACGGCTTTCCTGGTTCCACGTGGCGCGGAAGTCGCCGCGTTCCAGCCGCCACTCGCCGTTTTCAAACCAGACCTCCGCATCGTCTTCTGGATTGAAAGCGCCCGGAGCAATCAACTTCACGCGGAAGCTGAACTCAGGGCTCGCTGTGGACTTCATGTAGTTGCCATAGCGGCCCTGCAAAATGTCAATGAAGCCCGCATCGTCCGTTTCCAGAGCGATGGGAATGCCGCCTATTTCTATGACAACTTCGTGACATCCTTCAGCGTTGGGGAGCTTCATCCGTTCCGTAATTTTATAACAAGTTGCTTCATTGTCAGCAGCTTTCGCGCGGTCAGCCGAAAGTTGGGAATCGATTACCCGTTCCGATGTGGCTCCTAGCGCCGCGCTCTGCGGAACACTTGCTAATTCGAGGTTGGACGGGAAGGGGAGGCTCCGGAATTCTCGAGGGACGTTGCCGAAGCCCGCATCGTGCGAATGTTCAAGCCAAGAAGAATTCCAGCAGCGATTCCGAAAAGACCGGCGGGAATATTCTGGGTGCGCACCATTGGACCCGGAATATACGCACGCAACGATTCGAGAGCGACGATCAAAAATGCCGGAATGAGAGAGAGAAGTATGTTCGTCCTGCGCCTCCAACGCGCAACGGGGATTGTCGCAACCGCGGCGAAGACGAGAAAATGCGCCCAGCGATTCGAATCGTATCCCGAGACAAAGTCATGGAGTTGAGCGCTGCCGGGGAGAACTGTAATCAGAATGAGTCCGCCCGTGAGTGCGCACCAGAAATAGAAAAATCGGTTCTTTGTCAACATGGATTTCCATCCTTACTCATGCTCGGCCGGTTCAAGGTTACTCAGCTTCTGGCGAAATGTACGGGAGATACAGTCGATGAAAAGCACAGCCGCCGCACCCTGACTCATTGAACCTGTTTCGCGCCACACGCTGATGTACCCATGCCCTGGGAAGTCTATGCGGGCCTGCCATCCTGCATGGACACCCCATTGATGCCGAACATCGTCGAGGTTGAAGATAATTCCTGAGAATCCAAACTGAGGACAGGTTCGGCAGAGCACATCCCAGCTTTGTCCGAGGGTCATTTCAGCGTGAAGTTCGTGTTCAAGTGATTCCAGAGCCAGTTGCGCGCTGAGTACGCTGCGGATGGCTCCGCCCATGACGACTCTTTTGGCAGCTCCAAATTCGTTGTAACCAAGATGCTGCAGACCCAACCAGGCTGCGAGGCAGACCAGAACAAGCACAAAATCGCGGTTCTCGTAGTGATTAATTGTCAGCAGAAGAGCCGCGGCGGACCCAACTGCGCAGATGGCATAGATAACAACCAGCAGACGCCGCGGTGTGAGTCCTTGGGAGAGTAGCTTGTGGTGGATGTGCGAACTGTCAGCGGTGAAAATCGGCTGGCCGCGAAGCAAACGGCGGACAACGGCGAGACCGACATCGAGAAGCGGAACGGCAAGGACCATCAGTGGCGCCGTCATGCCTAGAAGGGTCGTGGACTTTTCGCTCCACAAGACACCGAAGCAGCCAAGCAGAAATCCAAGGGTAAGGCTGCCGCAGTCCCCGAGAAATATGCTTGCGGGTGCGAAATTAAAACGAAGAAAGCCGAGCAATGCCCCGGCCAGAGGTACAACCGCCAGGGCCATCGGGAAATTGTGTTCGAATAGTGCCGCGATCAGCATTGTGAGCGACGCGAAGAAACTTACACCGGCCGCAAGCCCATCGACTCCATCGATAAGATTGATCGCATTTGTGCAGGTTACAATCCACAAGACCGTGACAATAAAACTGACGACTTCGCCTGACAGGGAATAGCCATTGATAGCATAGATATGAACTCCGCCAATCCAGGCCAGAGTTGCTGCGACGGTCTCTACAGAGAGCCTTATCCATGGAGCCACACTGATAATGTCATCAACCAACCCAATGCCAAAGACGACCAGAAGTGCCGGCAGAAGACGGAGAATCAGGGGCATATTCTCCAATACGATTGCGCCTGAACTCAGTCGGAGAATGAGAAGAAGGCCGTAGGCGCCGACCACCGACGCAAAGATAGCCACTCCTCCCAACCGCGGTATCGGGGAGCTGTGTATCTTCCGCGGCTGATCTGGCTGGTCTACGATGCCGAAGTACCACGCCATGTGTTTGACCAATGGCGTGAGTACGAACGACAAAGCTAACGATACGATAGCTAGGAAGATGAGCGAATACATAGCGGTGTCGCGATTCTTTGTTGCGGTAGTTTAATCAATTATTGTTGGAAGAAGCATCCAACTCGGCTTCGTGAGGTCGAGATTCCTCACCGCGGGACCAACGAGAGAAAAGGTTTCTCGATGAAATGCCAGCTTGCGTATGCGATTGGAAGGCAAGCCAGTATCGAAGCAATAGCTAGCGGCCATACGCCTGGTGCTTTCGGGCCAATCAAGGCAGTGATGCTCTGCGCAACAGGCCATCCATAGAGGTAGAGCCCGTAGGAAAGGTCACCAACCGATCTTTTCAAGTTGGGCGCGAAAACCCGGTCTGCATACACGAAGCGGAACATCAGGTAGACACCCGCGGTTGGCAGCGCAATCATTACTAGCTGTCGACTCAGCGACGATAAGGCGATAAAAACGAAGCTGAGAATTGTCAGCGCTCTCGACCGCGGCAAGACGTCTCGGAAGCAATAGACGGCCATTCCAGCAACGTAAAACGCCGCAAGATGAATTGCATTGCCCAACGGGGCTCTGGAAAAACTGCCGCCGTCCAGCAAGACGCCGGCCATGGCTAATCCAATAAAGAGGAGCACAATTGCTATGCGTCTCTTCGCCAGGAGCAATCCAGAGAGCCCGAGCAATGCAGTCGCAACGTAGCATCCAACCTCATACTTGATCGTCCACAGCGAGGCGTTGGTCTCCATTGGATATGGATTTGCGCTGTAGGCAAAACAGACGATCGGCCTTCGCAACGTAACAGTCGTTGCAACCGCTCTCCACCAACTTGTACACGTGAAGCTGCCAGTCCTATTCAACGAGGTCGCACATGCAAGCAATGCGGTGATAGCACACGCCACGATGAACCCCGGAAGTATCCGTGCAGCCCGCTTCTGAAGATAACCAAGGGCTGTCGACCGGCGCCAACTCGCAGTGACGAGATAGCCGCTGACTGCAAAAAAGCCGCCGACCGCCGCATCCCCCAGAGTGGTTCCCATGAAGAGCGAACTCAGGGGTTGAAGCGCTCCTATGCCTAAGGCTACTGGGGTAGCATGAGAAGCGATGACCATCAGAGCAAACGCCACTCTCAGAAGATCGAAATTGTTTAGAGCGGGGATTCTATATCTGACGAGGAGTTCAGGATTCTGAGAAATAGTTCCAGCTCTCTTTCGAAATAGGTCTGTCCTGCGAAGAAGAAAGAACGACGAATCAGCTCTCGATTTGGGTTGGCTCCCCGATGGGAGTTTCAGGACGAATGCAGTAAATGACCCAGAACTTCGGAATCTCGGAACGTGATCTAGCGAGGGTCACCTCAATGTTCTCCCCGTTGCTGTATAGATCGTCTCTGAACTTACCCCCTCTTGCCGGTCCGAGCGCGCGGCAAAAGGCTTTAATGAGGAACTGTACGGGCCAAAATACCAGCCAGCGCTGTACAAACCCCTGTCCATAGGAAGCTCTAATCTCAAACCTCGTCGACAACAATTCCACGAGCTCGCGCTCCGTGTATTCCCTGATATGGTATGGGTTTTGAGGGTGACCGAGGAAGACGTGTAATACCGACGCAATTCGCCTATCGGGAGTGGAAACCAGAAAAGTGCCGCCGGGACGCAGAATGCGCGCCATCTCATTTAAGTAGGCTTCGACATCTGGGAGATGTTCGATTGTTTCAAATGAGACAACGAGGTCGAACATGCCATCCGAGATATCGGTTAACTTTTGCGCATCTGCGGTGACGTAGGAGGCATTGGGGCTACCATCGTTCATTTGCGAAAATGCTATGGCATCTTCTGAAATGTCCATCCCGAGTGCGCAGGTTGCGCCCGCCTTCGCGAGCATCTGTGTGCCGTAGCCGGTCCCGCACGCAATATCTGCAACTCGCCTTCCCTCGACAAGCCGAGCCGCAAAGCGATAACGCGCCAAATGCTCATTCTCAGTCAGAGCCGAAAACCTGCCAAGCATGAGCCGCTCGCATGTGAACTCCATGATGTCATGTCTCCTAAAATTGGTTGTCAGGCCATTGTTGACCTAGGCACTTGTCTGAAATCGACACGAGGTTGCGCTTTATCGGGCACCGCTCTTAATGGCGATATCAATCGGAGTAAATGCGCGACAGCACACCGTCTCTTATTCCCAATACTTCAGCCCCAATCGTTGCCCATAGTCCGTTAGCCCCCATTCCGATGATGCGGAACATCGAGCGAAACGGCAGAACACCAAGACAAGTCAGAATCTCAAGCCACGACCCATGTTTGCGAACAACCCAAAGATTGTTGCGCGTGGACAAATACCTGTAAGTAGCCGTGCGTGTCCGGTTAGTCGGTGTGTGGCTTCCATGCCAAAGGTGCGCGCTCGGCACATAGCGCAGCCGAAAGCCTGCTTTGCGAGCGCGGAGCGAGAAATCGATATCCTCGCAGTAAGCAAAAAATGATTCGTCGAGCATTCCGACGTCTCGCAGGATAGGCGCCGGAATCAACATGCAACATCCGGACGCATATTCCATGTCGCGCGGCAGCGACCACTGCACCGAGTCAATTTGGTTGAAAGCTGGATTCTGAAACAAGCCAGCCCATAACTTCACTGTGCCATAAGTGAACCACAGCCTTTCGGGGGCAGCCTCTGAGCCCCCAAGGTACATCTTGGGGCAAGCTATGACAGAACCATCTTCCCGACTAACTGCCGTCAGCAGTTCGTGGATTGCATTCGGATGCAGGCGAGCATCTCCATTCAGAAGCAGAATGTATCCGATTCCACGATCCAGTGCCCATTGCATCCCCTGGTTGCTCCCTTTTGCAAACCCGAGGTTTTGGGGATTCGTAATGAAGTGCACTTGAGTGAAGCGTGCGCGTATTGCATCGGAGGACCCATCTACCGACCCATTGTCGACAACCACGACCTCAATCGCCGTGTGGGACGATTCGAAGACACTCGCCAGGCAGTCCAGAATATCGTTGCCGCCGTTCCAGTTCAGAATAACGATAGCAACGGGTTGGTCTTCAGGATCGGCTTTGAGTTCCATCGCCCTGGCGTATTTGTTCCCTTCGCTCAGATCCATTGCAAGCCGAGTTCCGGCGCCTCATCTTGTTTCATGTTCATCTTCGGCCTTTGGTACGACACTGTTGAGATTGCATGCGCCACTCTCGGCAGCGACTTTGCTCTCAACCTGCACCGCAGTTCCTCTTGCAGTGCCAATCGGTACAACAACCCTTCGATAAATCTCGTCGAGGGCACTCATCTTTGTCTGCCAGGAATAGGCGCTGCTGCGGGCGATTGCGCCTTGCGCGAGTTGGATGCGCCGCGCCTCGTCGCGATAGAGTGTCGAGAGAGCGGCAGCGAAATCAGTGGCGATCTGCGCCGCTGATCCAGGGTATATCTTGATGCCACACTCTTCGGTGACCAGATCGGCAAAACCGCAGTGATCGAGACTTACTACAGGAAGCCCGAGCGAGATTGCCTCGACCGCAACTGTAGATGTCAGGTCCTTAAGGCTGGTAATGGCAAAGACATGCGAGTCCTTCATCACTGCCAGGGATTGGCTGCGGGTAAGCCAGCCGTGCCAATGGCATCGATTGTCGATGCCGAGTCTTGAAGCCATGGATCGCCAGGAACTGTTGCAGGGACCATCGCCGAGGATCTCGATGCTGTAATTGATATCGTTCGGCAAACTGGCCGCAGCGCGCAGAAGAAGATGCAGAGCCTTTCCCGGCAGGTGTAGCCCACTCCAGCAGATTCTGAGAATCTCATTTGGGTCGCGTTGTTTTGGAACGTCAGCGGCGAAGTCAGGCGGCCCCACCTCGCATATCACGCGGCTCTTTGCCTTGAATCGATTCCAAAGTTCCTCTTGAATCTCCGAAGTAGCTGCGATCACTCCGTCGCCGGCTGCTTTGAGCGCGCGCCTCGGTCGCTGCAGAGTATTGAGTTGCAGCGAATTAACGAGATTTCGCGCGCCATAATAAACTACGCCTTTTACCCCGAGGATGGGAAGCAGTCGCCAGGGGGTGTTCTTCATGCCGCCGATTGGCCCCCAAACAAAGGGAATGCCAAGCCTGTAAAAATCCCCAGGAAATCTCCATCCGACATAGGTAATCAGATGCACAAGGTCGTAGTGGTTTTGCAATAACTCGCGCCTGGCCTCTGCAAAAGCATATCGGAGCCAGTCCTGGTAGGCGAAGTTCATCAGAGGCTTGGCGAGTGAGTCCTCGATCTTGAGCCATATCCCTTCAGGGCGATAATGCCATGGGCGGTTTCTGACATACATGAAGCGCAGATTGTTACAAGGATCGCCACTGCATCCACTTACATATCGACTTATATCGGCGGCGTTGTAGTCCGCGGTAATTACAGTTACCTCGTGATTCGCAGCTATGGCGGTAACCCATCCCCACCCCACGCCCGACTCCGAACCTTTGGTCGGATTGCAGGCATAGGCAATGGCAAGTATCTTCAGGCGGCTCATGACTGGCGTTCTGCCCGGATCCTTGCTGCCATTCCCGGTCGATTCGTCCAGGCCGGAGCCACATAATATGGCTGGACCATTCGCCGCAAGCGCATGGCGCTTGTGTGAACTGTCAGGCATTCGAGATAAACATAGACGGCGACCATGACTAACATGTCTACCGCGTAACTGGCCGTTGTAGTTTCAGGCAAGGCGCGGATTGTGAAGAACATCATCACCGTGCCACACTCCATAACGTGAATGCGATCCTCCGTTCCCACTCGCGCGCTTGATTTCTGAAGCCTGTAAAAGAGCAGCCAGCCTGCAAACCAGGAGGCAAGATAAGGAATGGCGCCGAAGAGCCCCGCATTGAGCAGCGCTTGAAGAAGTGAATTGTGTATATGCTCATTGATCACCAGGCGATCGGTCCACTGACCGCGGCCCAAGAAAGGAGCGTCTTCAAATGCGGCGACACCAAGCGCATAGGCGCGTGTTCGTCCGGTCATGCTGTAGAATTCCGTTTTGCCCTGGCCTCGTTCTATGTATGCGCTGACGCGGTTCGACACGGTGGTCGGAGACTCGACAATAAGAACCATGACAATCGCCGCGCCCGCAAATGGAAGAGCATAGCGGCGCAGTTTGGACGAGACCAGGAAGGCGAATACCAATGCGGCCAGGGCGCCGAAGACCGCTCCACGCGACTGCATTCTGTAAACAATAAAGAAGCAAACAGCAGAACTCGCAAGGTAAAAAGAGATGAGGCCGCGGCGACGGGTATAGTACGCTCTGATCAGGCAGACTAACCCTGGAACCGCTGCCCATCGTGCTACTCCCGAGGACCGGGACAGCCCGTTCAAATCGTTTAAGATGTTATATGCAGAGGCCACGCTGCTAAATACCGTGCCCCGGGCCTGGTAGCCGATGATTACAGCAACGATGAATGTTGCGACCCATGTGGCCTGGAGTAACCGCCGGGCAGCGTCGAGAGAATTGGCGCAATCGACAGCGGACCATGCCGCCGCGATGGTGGCAAGGAATGCGCAGGACCAATACAAAGACCACATGGGCTTCGGCGAAAACATGGCCGCCAACGCTGCAATGGCTCCGTACAGCAAGAGGTAGCGCGATGGAGACTGACTCGGCAGGTGCAACTTCCTCCGCCGGAGAAGCATGAAGGTCGCAATTGGAAGCACTCCGAATGGAAGAACCGCCCGGACCATGGTGAGCCAGCCACTAGGGTTGTTTGTCACCCTGATATTCCAGAATCCAGTGTTCAGGTTGCACCAAAGGCATACCCACAAAATCATTGCGAGCGTAGGCGTCTGCAAGAAGCGATAGGATCGAATTGGAGCGGAGCGCGCAGGAATCATGAGATTGTGATCTTATCGCGTAGGCGCCGGCGGAGCTTTGGTCAAAGGGGTTATGCTCTGCCTCAATAACTCCTCCAAATTGCCGACGGCGCGCATCAGCAGGCTTGCATTCCAGTGCGCCAGACCGCTGCCGACCGACATGACCAGCCGTATGCCGAGGCCAAGGTAGCAGCGGCTAAGCGAGAGACAGTGCTTTCGTACAAAGTAAAGACGGTTGCGGACCTCATACCTTCCAAACGTTCGGGCAGATACCCGACCTGAGGTTGAAGGGAAGTGGCGGAAGCCGGCATTGGCAACAACCGCCAGCCTTCCAATTCGACTTAGGGTGTAACCGAAATCAAGATCCTCGAGATAACTGTAAGCGTCAAAAAACTCGTCGAAGACATCGTGGTCGAATACTTCACGGCGAAAGACGACCGCAGTCGATGGAAGCCAATCCACAAACTGCGCTTCGGGCAGTTCTCCAATAATTGTCTGCCAGCCGCTGGGTGAAACACTGCCAGGCCTTGGGGAATATAGCCCGAGCCGCTTTGTGAGGGAACTGTATTTCAGGGATCCATTTGGCCTCGGCGGATAATTGCGAATATTGAAAGCGGCGCCGAGTAGATCAGGCGAAGCGTTACTCCAAAACGCAAGCATGTTTGCAAATGCTTGCGGTTCAAACGTGGTGTCGTCATCTGCAAATCCAATGAGCGTAGCAGCATCGCCGCAGGCCCTTATTCCCGCATTCCGCTGTGCGGCGGCAGATGGTGGCCAATGGCGAAAATAGTGCGTAGTGAGTTCGGGGAATTCGG
>Ga0182027_10011479_pt1 | contig 12520 bp, 17 predicted proteins | sample 712E1DmetaG_FD_121300 | JGI IMG/M metagenome (GOLD analysis project Ga0182027, IMG submission 121300) | Permafrost microbial communities from Stordalen Mire, Sweden - 712E1D metaG (Illumina Assembly) | ecosystem: Environmental > Terrestrial > Soil > Wetlands > Permafrost | place: Sweden...
CGCTAAGCAAGAAGGAGCAAATGATCGCTTATCTCCGAACGGGAGATAACCTCCCCGACGTGAGCTGCTAGGCAAAGACTGACCCTTGGATGCGGCTTCATCATGGCAAGGGTCGCACGTCCTTTTCGGCTCAAAATGATCGGTTTTTTGGGTGCTTTGACGCTATAGAGGGCTCAGGGGAGCTTCTTGACTCTGGGTGGAAGTTGTCTACTTGTAGCGAAAAGTTGTCTTCTCCACCGCAGTTGCTGCAAAGTGGCGAGCGCACAATTGAAACAGCCCCCAGTAGTGTGAGCGGTGTTTCGTTTGGTCAACATCCCACAGGCGCGACGCTTGGTGACATCGCATTGCCATTCACAGCTAATGAGCTTTCAGGGTACGTGTCCAACCGCTTGATAGGTCTAGCAGAGCTTTCGTGCGTTTGGATTGAACGGGCTGCGAAGATGTTCTGGCAAACTACTCTGGGCATCATTTCGCAACGTACTTTGCAACCACTGCGAGCAGAAACGCTGCAGCGGTATCACTGCTCTACGAGCCACAGAAAGATCCTCTCGTTTGCGAAGTCTTTTCTCTCGTACCTCACGAAGATTAGGCTAGATACCCGCTATCTTGCCTTCGGAATCTTCTTAGAGATGCCCAAAGCGGTTAAGGTACGAAAAGCTACTACGTCGCGCATTATTACGCAGGCCGACATCAAAAATGTGCTTCGATACATCAAACGAGCTGAACAAGAGGGCAATATATCGCAGCGCAGATCATTGCAATATGCAGCGTTTATTCTGTTCGGAGCATACACAGGCCAGAGGGCTATGGCGACGATTTCCAATCTCAAAGTGGGGCAATTTAGAGCTGCTCTCAAAACTGAAAAGCCAGTGCTGCTCGTAAAAGCTAACCAGGATAAGATAAGAATGGAGCACTATGTGCCACTTTGTCCTCAAGCGGTGCAAGCTATTGGGCCGCTGTTGGACGGAAAAGGCGACGATGAACTTATGTTCATATACAACTCACTGGTCATGTGGCTAAAGCGACAGCATATTCCCCTTTCACGGGTAGCAACTCATTTTACGCTGGGAGATCTCAGGAAGCACGCAGAGCAAACTGGTGATATTATTCAATGGGATCAATCAAACAGAGCTTATATTCTGACACACGGCGTTTCAGGCGTTTCGTGGGGTCATTATCGAAATCCCTTGCCAGAGAACGTATATGATATCTACATGAAGTACTGGAGAGACGTCGACCTCACGATTTAACCTGAATAATTTCGTTTGCCTGTACCTCTGCTTAGCGTGAGCGAGGAAACGCGTCAACCTCTGCGGATGATGATCGGCGTTGCTGTGGGGGACGGCGTCGGTGTGGGGAACGGCGTCGGAGTTGGCGTGGCGGTCGGAGTTGGCGTGGGCGTCACGATTGGTGATGGAGTCAATGACGGGTTTGACGAAGGGGAACCGGATGGCGTTGAAGTAGGCGTACTTGGAGTAGCAGATGTACTACTGGTCGCGCTGGTCGCTGCATTAAGACTTCCTGCTAAATTGATCACTACGTGACTATAAGAGCCTGGATTAGCGCTTTGGTCATCGTACGTCATTGTTACAAGCTTCACGCCTTGCGGCACGTCATACACTATAACCCCATTTATCTTGGTGCCAGGCTGCGTCGTCGTGTAAGCGGAAGGAAATGCGTGACTAACCAAGCCTTCTTGATTAAAATTAGCCATAGAGTACGTGTTATTGCTCGTATCCTGTACTGTGAACGTGTTCGCTTGCACCTGTCGATCTGGTGCATTTATGTTCGTGAAAGTGACGTTGTACATCACGTATTCGTTGCCGGATGCTGGTTTTTCGACGAACGAACCGCTGCTGAATTGTTGTGGCGACTGAACCGCCTTTGCACTAATGTTTATCGAATTTGCGTTGCTCTGATTCTGCGTACTCGTGCATCCAGCTATAAGAACGGTTAGAATAAGTCCGAAAACCACGATTCCGCTTGCTATTTTTAGTCTCATTTCGTTCCCCCTTAGTTAGAAAGACAGCGCAAGGGCGGATATTAATTGTTCCGATTCAACCCCAGGTATAGATACAAAATTATCACAAAATTATCGCGGCCTCGGTTCCATTTTTAATTCCCATTTTAGCTTAGTTATTATTTCAACGGGTTTGGCGACGGGGAACCGGAGCGCGTTGACGGGGAACATCTTCCATCTCTGTCGATATTTCTCTGTACTCTTGTGGACGAACGTCAAAAAAATCTGATGAGTTACAAATAGGGCAGCGCCTATTTTTTAGCCCATAATACACGCAATAGAGTATGCTGACCAACAAAAATGGAGCTGCGAGCAGAATAAGCACGTTGAGCACAATATTACCCATTCCAGTTTCAAGACTAGCCGCAATAGTAGTAGTTGTAGTATATTGGGAGAGGATTGGTAAAGAGGCAGATGCCACAAGAACCGATAATGCTCCAACAAAACCAATCCACCCAATCGAATTGAAATGCTTTTTAGGAACTACGTATCGCTCGCACAAAGAGCACCATTTAGTTTTATCGGTCATACACCTACTACCATTTTTTGAAGAGAGAACAAACGTCCCTTAAACAATATCGTTACTTTACGCTACTCGTTCTGGTGAGTTCAGGAGGCTGATACATGCTGTCATCCGCAAAGCTCATTGTGAGCGCGTGTTGACCTGCCGCTTGGTTGCTGCTGGTTGATGACGTGCAACCCGCGATTGACAACGAAGCGACCATCACTATTACCAAAATCATAGTTATCATTAGTCGTTTCATTTTTGATTCACCTCATTTCATGCTGATGGTGGCGATGATACCTCCGTCAATGAAGACTATATTAAGTGCGCTCTTCGACCGTAAACCCTTCGCTCTTTGAGTATAGACGTTTGTTACAGTTGTGTGTCACAAAGGATTACGATGAGCAGATGCGATAACAAGGCTACACATGCCTATCACCTATGTCGGGATGAATGACAGGTGGATAAAAGCGATGACCGCAGTCGTGCTGATTTTCGTGCTGATTTTAGTTATTTGGGGCGTTGGCATCTATTTTGGCGTGCTTCCAAGCCAGCTGTAATAACGTCTTGAAATGCAGTATCCAACACTGAAAAAGGAAATAATAAGCTAACAGTTGCAGAAGGGCGAACGGAACTCGTGCGCTATCCTGGCCCAGGCGTGTGCAAAAAAAATTGTCACCGACCATATTAGGGATAGGCTAAGGCAAACATTAAGATGATCTCTTTTCCGTTTGGTTTTTTGACTACCCAATATATCATTCAGTGATAGCTTCGAGACAGATTTGCTCTACACTGCATCCCTGAATAGCTATTTAATTGCACTTTTGCTTCAGGAATCCCCCCATACGTCCTTTTAGCCTTTCTTTTTTCTATCAGAGCTGAAAAATGGATTCAAAACTATTGCGCGACATTTGCACGCCGATGCTTTGTGGGCTGTATTCCATTGAGGCCTGAGGCGGTTAGTGAGCTGCCAGCTGTCGAAAAGGCTGCACTCAAAGTGTCGCAAAATAAGCTCCAAAACCATATTTATACTCAATAATTGAAAAAACTGCCTATATCCGGTCAGTGTTGTAATCAAACAATGCCGATGTGTGAGTATCTTTTACTGTCGTTCCGCAGAGCTTTTCTCGTTGCGAACTCTCGATGAAGAAGCGCAGACCGAAGCAACCATTGCATTAATCTCGGCATCTTTTTCATGAAGATGATCGTATGCTGCTTCTAAATCATATTCTGACCATTCCGGGCGATCCCTGCGAACTCTAGCACACACCGCTTCCTTTAGAGCTCTATGCTCAACTCTCAGTTTGGCCACTTCAGCTGCCTGTATGAACTCAGTCAAAATGTTGTGGACAGCTTCTGCCAGATCGGCTTGGAATGGCTGAAACTTACCTTTGGTTAGGGTACTTTCAGGTTCCGTCACGTGATTCTCGCTTTGTGGCTCATTTTCAATCGTGCCTTCTGAAGCTTCGAAATCTAATTCTGGAGTATCTAGGCCTTCAATCAGGATGCTTACAAAGATAGCCACCGCTGATGCTTTTTGCGTCCGCAGGTCTCAGCAACACATCGCTCATCGATAAGCCATGCTGCTCGCAAAAACTCTCGCCGTTTGGATTGGCAGCACGACGTACCTGCGTCCACTCTTCGTATGTTGGCTCCTGCTTCTTGCACAGCTCGACCCACTGTGGAGGGAGTTCCGCGAGTTCGCAGTCCTTGACGTTTTTATATGCTTTTCCGTTCACTACGCTGGGGGGCATAACCACGTAGCCGTCATGTTTGAGGTCTATTCCAGGCGCTAGTTCTCTTTTTAACTCCGCATTCTTGAGTGTGGGAGGGAACTTGAAGAAAGGGTGTAAGCCGTTTCCTGCTGTCTCATCAGTGTAAGTTTCGGGAAGCTTGCCGCGTTCCCTTTCCAGCGTTTTGAGCGCGGCTTTACCATCGTCACGGTGCATATCTATGTCTAGAACAATCAGATCGCTTTCACGCCCCACGCGGACGCCAACGTTTGAGTCTGGGTGTGAAGTCCACCACACACTTACTAAATCGAGGTCGGTTGTGGCATCTTTATGACCGTGAGGCACGAGCTGCCCGTTCGGTGCTTTCTCCCATGGTTTGAGCGGGAGCACTGGCCACCCACGCCCTGCGTATTCGAGAGCAGCATTTAAAAACACGTTATCATTCATGCTGGCCCTCCTGTTGATGATCGATTTCGAGCACAAGCGCTTGCATAGTAGCGTCCAATGCTCTAAACAGCTCGGCTTGGCGTGAATCGAGAGCAGAAAAAGTCGCTTTTGATCGTATGCGTGTTGTATCGCCAGCCTCTTGCGAGGTAGCTTTAAAGTTGAGTGTTTTCGAACTTTTCGATACCATCAATCTCTCCTACCAAAATTAAGCGCAGAATGCAGGAAAGGAGAGACTGCTGTGAATGGTAGACTAACCACTAAGCGTACCCCATTCCCGATTGGCGGAGAAAAGGCTTTTAAGGGCTTAGTGCGTACTAATGATTTGCACTAAGATTGTATGGGTGCGCCGGACAAGGCCACGAACCTGAAGTCCGGCGTTCCCTGCATTCAGCTTATTTTTTGGATTTTTTTAGTGTCTCAATATTCTCCTTATTTTTTTAGTCCCCCTCTTGTTCGGGGTTGTCCAATTTCTTGGGCAATCGTCCGCGTCCGTGAATGCTTGAGCCGCTGAACTCGATGTCTTCCGGTAGTGGAGGCAGTTGATACCCTTTGCACTCCTTGTACGTTTCAAGAAGCTCTGTGATAGCTTCACCTACGGTCACTCGACGCTTTCGCTCTGTTTGTAAGGTCCCGATAAACCCGAAGAGTTCATCGTGTATCCTAGGTGTGACTTTTAGTGTCACTAGTTGCGGACGCTGTGTCTTCGTTGACTTAGCGTGTTTCGGGTGCGGCTCCATAGTAACTAGAAGGTTCGTCTTCTATATAGATTCTCCTGAGGAGAAAAATCAGGAACTGTTCGGTGGCAAAATCCTCAGAGCACAACAAGATACTGCCGATTTAATATAATCCAGTTCTTTGCTATTAAAATCTCATTAATATTTTTTTAATGCCATTAGATAATTATATATATCTTTATTACGCATTAGAGGATACCTAGTAGACTAAAATCGATGGGAAAAACGGTGGTGAATGAAAATGGTAAAACAACAAATTGAGAATGAGACGAGAAGCGACAAATTCAAAAGAATCGCGGCGATGAGAACCCAGCGAATACTCGACGATTTACGCCTGCTCGGCAACTGTGCTAATTCGAGCAGCTATGAGTACTCAGACGTGGCAGTCAGCAAAATCTTCGTAACGATCGAGAAAGAACTGAAACGAGTAAAAGCATCGTTCAACAAGCCAGTCAGGGAGTTTGACCTGACCTGATATAGCCAAAAAAACGTCGTCTGTGAATGGGGGGCTGCTGTTCCGGCTGTTCACTTGTTTCACCTGCCAGCTAGCCTTAACGACAGCTGCCCTTCGCCAGACGCCTCTGCGTTTGATTTCGAGCATATATGTCCGTAAGCCTGACGCTTGTTCACGAAGATAACGTTCTGCACATGGCATTCTTTCGAGCTAGACCTGCCACAACGCGAGACAGAATGGCAGGTTATAGTAGAGGAGCTGCACACGGGACGAATGAAGCGAATTGATTCACGACATGTTAATGCGATTTTAATATCGTAAATATCTTGGTAATTGAAATAAATCCGATTAGTTTTAAATCAAGAGAACTATCTTATTCTATATTTCAACCTGTTTGTTCAGGTGAAGCAGTGATGGTCAAACCCAGGGTCGACAACGAAACGCCGGATGAGAAATTCAAGAGAATTGCTTCGATGAGAACGCAGAGGGTTCTTGACGATTTGAGGTTACTTGGTAATTGTTCAAACACAGCCACATATAAATACACCAAAGTTGAAGTCGATAAAATTTTTTCAACTATAGAAAAAGAGACGAAGCGTGTCAAAAATTCGTTTAATAAACCAGTCAGCGAGTTTTCGTTAGGATGAACATAATATGAATTAGTGCCGAATCAAAATCACAGAGGGGGCGAATTTATAAGTGACTGCAGACTGGCCATATAAATGGAAATTCTACCCGGACCATAGTCCAACGAGGGAGGATCCCAAGGAGGATACCACCACATCACACACAGAGTCAGGCGGGGATAATGAAACCTTGGTGCGTGAAGCCCTTCAAAACTCCCTTGACGCAAAAAGCGAAAATTCCGAGGACCCTGTAAAAGTTCGCATCAAACTTTCGACAAGAAACGACAACGTCGCATCAGAATTTTTCCACAGTATTGTCAGCTCACTAGGGGAACATCTCAAAGCGAGCAAAGACAGGAAGATTCGGAAATACTTTCCGGATTTCAATTTTCATGATGCGCCGCCATATTTGACCATAGAAGACTTCGGTACAACTGGTTTAGAAGGGAATACGAAGGCTGAGCCTAGGGATAAAAGCGGAAAGAGATGGACCGGGTTCTTCGTATTGAGGGGGATTACCCAAAAATCTGGGACTGACTTAGGCAGGCACGGTTTGGGAAAAGGAGTTTTTAAAAAGATCTCTCAGCTGAACACGTATTTTGGGCTAACAATAAGAGAGAGTGACAAGGATCGAAAGCAGTTACTGATGGGTACTGCCATCTTAGGATATCACGATTGTGTTGACGAAGAGAGAGAAAAGGCGGATTGCAAGTCACAAGGCTTTTTTGCAAAGTATAATGACACTTACGATGATGTCAATAAACGGTATAAGCCAGAACCTATCGAAGATGATGAAACGTTCTTTAGACAGTTCAAAGAGCTATTTGACATAGAACGGCGGGACGAACCTGGCCTTTCTGTAGTAGTTTTGTACCCCGGCAAACAAATAGACCGAGAGAAACTGATAAAAGCAGTCATCAAGGAGTATTTTTATGCAATTTTGCAAAAAGCTCTCGTAGTGAGCATTGAAGATAGCGAATCAGAAAAACTTACGATAACTGCTGATAACATAAATCAAATCATCGATGGAAGTAACGACGCAAATTTCAAGATTCGTTACAGTTCAGTAGTTGGTTTTGTTGCCGGAGCCCTTGATTGCGATGATTTTTACGTCCTCAAGGAGCAGGAAGAGCTGATGCAGATGCCTGAATGGGGGGATGACTGGTTCAGCGGCCACGATTTGCAGGCGCTTGGCACGAAATATGAAAGCGGGGATTTTCTTGCATTTCAGGTGCCCTTAAGAGTTGCAGACCTAGAGGGGCACACAAAGACGGGCTGGTTTAAGATATTCTTGCAGAGAAATGATCCTCTGAAAAAAATTGGTTTCAACTATTTTGTCAGGTCGCACTTCAATATCACGAAAGAGTCCAAAAAAAGAGGAGTCAGGACTCGGGGCCTTGTCGTGATTGACAAGGATCCGTTGACAAGCATGCTCGGTAACGCCGAAGATGTTTCCCACGTTTCCTGGGACGAAAACCTGCCGGACTTTCAGGACAGGTATGAAAACGGCAGCGAAACACTAGATTTTATTAGAGAGTGTTTAACAAAAATTGAAAACATTCTCCACCAGCAAGTGCATATTGAGAATCGAAATCTCCTTTCCCACATTTTTCCAAATCCGCACCCAGTTAACCTTGAAAACAATAGGAAACTTGTCGAGGAAGATCGAAAAGAAAGCCACAAAAAATTTCGTGTTGGAACGAGCGCGTCAGGCGACGGTGTGAAAACTGAGCCGCCTGAAGTTCCCGATATTCCACGCGTCAAACACAGATTCGTGGTCGAAAAAGTACCAGGTGGTTTTACAATCCGCGGACAGCCGCGTGGTACAGATATACTGCCAAAGGTAGAAGTACGCGCGGCTTATGCGACAAGTCATGGCGACCCTTTTAAAAAACATGACAATGCCGACTTCGATTTTGCGAACATCACAGCTTCAGGGATAACAACCAGAGGACAGAATTATAAGATCGCGCGACGCCATCGCTGCATTATTGAGTTTCAGCCGCTGGGAAATCCTTTCGTTGTTACTGTAGCGGGTTTTGACCAAAATCGTGATCTCATTGTTGACCTAAAGCCGAGGACTTAGATGCGACGCCACTTCAATTATACAGACAGGATCACGATGAAAAGAGACTCAGTGAATGTTGAGCTGCAAGAAAACGGACAGTCCTGCTGCGTTGAGGATAAAAATTTGGCCGACTACGACTTTCCGCCTGACGCACAGCTTTTCCTTGAAATCTACGATCGATATGCTTTTCAGAGAGAGTTTTTGGGTTCTTTCAGCAGTTTTAAGCGCAAGGATTCTATAAAAATAAGCGAGCTGATTAGCAGGGAAGCACTGAGATACCGCCTAAAACTAGTCGACAAAACACAGGGCCGCATCCTTGGCGAAGCTAAAGGGCTTGCAACGGTATCATCTCAACAACCTGATAGCCTTTTGCCTTTCCAGCTTGACGATCTCACCAATTTAGTGTATGAAGTAGAATGTTCAACTTACGAACAGCCGCTGTTACGAGTAAATCAGCGCCTTTTAGGGATAGATATTGAATGGATCGTCGAAAATGATCCCATCTTCCATGCTCTTGTTCTTCCTGCTGTTGTAAAAAAAATTCTCACTCAAATTGTCTTAGATGACGCCATACTTGAAATAAACGGCAATAAGTGGCAGAATTTGTGGCTTTACTTCATTGTTAACGAATGCCATATTCGACAGCCCCCTATCGAAGGAGAGGATGAAGAAACTTTAGATGACTATGAAACAACTTTGAAGGACTGGATAAATGATGCAGTCCAAGCTTTTTGTTACAGCCATTCTTTCATTGAAGATTTCGAAACGCGTTATAAGATGGTCCGCGAAAATGAATAGCAAAGTTAAGGTTCGTCGCTTTACTGAGCCTGGAATTGAAAAATTCAGGCAAACTCTTGCAGATGCACGGCAACAGGCGATAACAGAGCTACCTGAACATTTAGTAGATGATGAAAGCATCTCAGAAGAAATACCGGGCCTTTACGTCGAACGCAAACAATTCTTATCAAAGCTAAATGCCGGAAGATACTTCGCGGACTTGGTTGCCGAAATCAGAAGGAAAAGTCTCAGCAAAAAGATTTATTCAGATGTCGGCTTGTGGAGCTGGCTTGGCGCGTTTTATTTTGATCAGATATGCCCGAAAGATCGTGATGGAAACTTGAAGCTAGGCAAAGAAGACACCCCATACATTTTAACTAGTAATTTTTGGAAATTTCACCGTCATCGGCTGGCAGCTTTAGCAAGGATATATGAAGTCCACCAAGAAAGCTGCAAGTTGCTGTTTGCTGAAAAGCTCCACATAGAGGGCGAATTTATAGAACAGCTTATGAGCTACCAAGAAGTTTTTATGAATCCACGTTTGCTAAAAGCAGCCGAAGCGTTATACTGGGATCAGGAGAACTCAATTCCTCGTCCTGGGGCTAAGAACAGGAAAAAACGTGGGAATGTGCGAAGGTTTGTTGCGGTGGCTCTGCAGTTTGACCTCACCTATGACATGCATTCAATGAAAATCAAAGACATTGTTGATATTTTGCCACAAGAATTTGATAAGTTTCGTGTGCCTTCAACATCGTGAAGACGGAACTTGGACGAAAATAGATCTTTTTTCAGATTCTCTGAGGCATGTGCACTTGATGAGCTATTTGACGCCAAAGCCTACTCAAAAAAAGAAGCCGTTTTAAGAAAATCGTTTGATTGGTTTTATCGGCAGGTTAAATAGTGGTCCGATCTATTATCAAATCTGTTGTCCTGACAAATTCTAAGGATGTGAGGGGGCGCTTGTACTTGCGATCTCCGTTGAACTTAAAGCGACATGAGTGAAACACCAACGTTTGCAGACCTTTTCGCCGGTATCGGCGGCATCAGAATTGGTTTTGAGACTGCCGGATGCAGATGTGTACTTTCAAACGACAATGACAAGTTCTGCAAGCAAACATATACAGCTAACTTCGGAAGCAGATATTTCGTACCACGTGATATTCGTGATCTTGATTCGTCGCAGCTCCAGGATTTTGATATCCTTTGTGCGGGTTTTCCATGTCAGCCGTTTTCTGCGGCTGGGTTGCCAAAGAAGAATAGCCTTGACCAACCTCATGGATTTGAGGATGAAACGCATGGCACTGCGTTTGGTGAGATAGAGCGGGTAATCAAAGACAAACAGCCACAGGCGTTCTTTCTGGAGAACGTAAAGAGCCTCAAGTGGCACGACGGCGGAAAGACCTTAGCAATCATTGGGCAAACACTTGAAGAAGAGCTCGGATATTCTCTTTTCCCGAAGGTCATAAATGCTAAAGGTCTAGTCCCTCAGAATAGAGAACGGATATACCTAATCGGGTTCAAAGACAAAAATCTTGATTTCGTTTTTCCGAATGTCCCGGAGCTGGAATCCTGCGTTGGCGATATCCTTCAGGATAATGTTCCTGAGAAATATACGCTTTCAGAGCACCTGCAAAAGTATCTGCAGGATTATGCAGAAAGACACCATGCGAAAGGTAACGGCTTCGGATACGGTCTTGTCGACAGAAATGACTGTTCTCGGACGCTTTCAGCACGCTATGGCAAGGACGGAAGTGAGATCCTCATAGAGACTGAGGGCGGTAAGTGGAGAAGACTAACACCAAGGGAATGTGCACGCCTCCAGGGATTCCCAGACAGTTTCAGGATACCCGTTTCCGATACGCAGGCTTACAAGCAATTTGGTAACTCAGTTGCAGTCCCCCTGATGGAGATTCTAGCACAGGCGATAGTAAAGACACTCACCGAACGACCCCAGCGTGTTGCGCCTCCATGCACTGTTCAGCAACGGCTGGCATCTGTTTCCTGATTCAGAAATCCGACGATCTTTAGAACGACTTTTTCCGGATTCTCACGGATCTCGTGCTCCCAGAACCGCAACACACGCCAGCCTGCTTCTTTCAGTTTTGCGTTTACTTCATCATCACGCTTTACGTTTCGGTCAATCTTGTTCATCCAGAAATCGGTTCTCGTTTCGGGTTGCACAAAGTGAATAGGGCATTTGTGCCAGAAACAGCCATCAATAAACACTGCGAGTCGCTTCCTGATAAAAACAAGATCAGGTTTTCCAGCGAGCCTGCAGTTTAGCCTGTAGCCGCGAACGCCCATTTTGAAGAGTTCTCTGCGCAGCCGCAACTCAGGGCCCGTGTCCCTAGCCCTTATGCGGGACATATTCAAGCGTCTCTGTTCTTCAGTCAGGACATCAGTCACGCCAGATTGCTCCTTCCATCACTCTAAGGTACAGCGGTCGTATTCTTTTTGGTCAACATGCTAACTTTTAAGCAGCGCCAACGAGTTATTACAAAGGCTGAAAGGAGGAAGATGCCGCGCACAATCAGCCAAAGAGAATATTTAGGGCTCTTGCGAAGGGCTGAACGGGAACACACAATCAGTCGAAGCGAATATTTAAAACTGCGGAAACAGGAACTTGAGCGAAATCGGAATCTGTTAATTCAGAAGCAGGGGCTAGAACTATTTCAGCAAAGCTTAGCGGAAAGCGCGAAACGGAGCGAGCACCTCAGACAGCAGGGCCTTAGTCTTCGCGTAGCGTTTTCCTTTTGACTATCCTCAGCTCTTGGCAGATTATCTCTTTCTCCGATTCCGTTGATTTATAATGCCCGTTCAGAAGCGTGGTGGCAATAGCAGGTTGGTATGCTTTAAAAGGCCCTTGAACGCACTGCCGCGAATCACAACGGTTATGCTTGAGTGGCACTTCCAGTGACGCATGCAACCGATCTGCACGCATAAAATAAGCGTCCAGAGTTCGAAGCCGTCGCACGCATACCCGATTATACGGCTGCCGCGTGAGTTTAGCGGACTTGTAGGTGCCGCTGCTACCATCTATCAAACAGTCCACGATGGGGCACAAGCGTTCCTTGTGGTCGTCAACAGTCAGCAAGACCATAAGCTCAAAATGGGCTCAGAATCAAAAAAGAGGCTTCATCATGGCAAGGGTCGCAC
>Ga0182027_10011480_pt1 | contig 12519 bp, 20 predicted proteins | sample 712E1DmetaG_FD_121300 | JGI IMG/M metagenome (GOLD analysis project Ga0182027, IMG submission 121300) | Permafrost microbial communities from Stordalen Mire, Sweden - 712E1D metaG (Illumina Assembly) | ecosystem: Environmental > Terrestrial > Soil > Wetlands > Permafrost | place: Sweden...
GGTTCTGTTCTTGCGTCAGCCCATGATCCTGAACCTCGAAGAACCTTTATTAAATTTAATTTTGCTTTTCTTACAGCCTTTTCACGTGCAGGAACAGTCTCTTTAGCCTTTCCGAATCCTAGACCAACGTATCCGTCCTTGTTTCCTACGACTGCATAAGTCGAGAATTTAGGCTTGTTGCCTTCCTTTGTCTTCTTCTGAGTCTGTCTGAATACTCTACGTGAACCGCCGCCGAATTTACCTTTTGATTGACCAATCATCAACAGATCAGATTCAAGATTTGGCATGAGCATATCGACTATCTCAGGCTCAAGTATTGGTTTTCCAGTGGCGATGACTTCATCAATGTGTGTTATCTGCCTCGACTTGACCTTCTTTCCGATCTCAGTCTTAGGCTGCCATCTGTCTAAATCAGAACTTATCCTTATAGTCTCTATCTTCTCTTCTTCAATAGGCACTATCAATACCTTTTCGGTTTCCTTATCGGTTGGTTTTGGTGACATTTTATTATACCTTGTTATATATTTATTATTTTATGTTCAGTCGTATTTATTCAAATTAATATCAAAATATTTACTTCGACAATTTCTGCTTCAATTCCTTGAATGACTTTTCAATATCAGCTGGTGATGTAGTGAATTTTCCCTTGCTTGCATATGCTGCGATGTGCTTTCCTGACAATCTGTCTTCAGACGGGAAAATTTCTTCAGATGCAGGAATATCCATTCCATTATCCTTCGCACCTTTTATTGCAGCGTACAATCTTGAACATGCTTTAGGCTGTAATCCTAAGTCGACTATTGCCTTTACTACATTCTTCTTCTTGGATTTTTGCGCTGCGAGCATTCCAGTCAAATATGCTGCAGGAAGATTTCCTGTTGCATGCTTCCATCCAAGCTTCTTTAATTCTGTGCTGTTTGTATTGACAACCACGTGGTCGCCATTTTCTGAATATTCAACAACCTGTACAATGATGTTCTTGTTAGTCCTTCTTACAACTAATCTAGGGATGCCGCTAACTAACATTCTTAAGCGCTTCTTGTAATCAGTGCGTCCTTCGACTTTTCTTCGATATTGCAAAACTTTTATGACGTGTCTCATTGTAACCTACCAAATGTTCATTGATTGAATATATTTTTATTGTATCCTATACTTTTGTATCTTATAACTTATTGTTGAGTTATCTTCTTCGACTTCTTTGCGATGCCTTCGGAACCTTCGTTCTTCTGCGCATCAATCTTTTTTGCTGCATCCTTGTCGAGCAGTAAATCCTTATGATCCTGCAAGTATAGCTTGATGTGCCTTCTGCTTCTGAAATATCCGCCCTTGCTCTTCAAGTATAATTCCCTGTAAGCAAGTCTAGTGATTATTCCATTATCGAGCAACAATTTTATGAATTCTCTTTGTACACGGATATTATTCATCCAAGTCTCTTTAGGCTTGAACCTTGAAGCGAACTTACCCTTCCTGCTTCCTGGACCGTCGCGTCTTCCCTTGCGCTTCTGCAATGCAAGCTTTCTTGCTCTTACACGCGAAGTGAAGTTTCCAGCCTTCTTGGATATTGCTCCGTCACCAATCAATAATCGCAAATCCCTCTTAGTGATTGCCTGCTTTATATCTTCAAGCCTGTCATTATCGAATACTACTCTGTCAGGCGAGCAACCGAAAAGTTGTGACGATAAACGTTTTTGAACTTTTAAATCCATGTTAACCACTCAATAATATTTTTTTATGAAAATGTATATCAAAGTTATTGTTATATTATTATATATCTTTATTCTTTATGTATAAGGACGTCGTCCTTCTCCTTCTTCTCTTCAGCCTTCTGTTCCTCTACAGCCTCTGCTGCTTCCTCAGGAGTTTCGTTCTGGGATTTCTCGGCAGATTTCTTCTTGTCCTTCTCTTTCTTTTCTGCCTTTTTCAAGGAATCTTCTATAGTCTTCTTCTTTTTGTCTGCCTTCTCTACAGCAGCCTTTTCCTTGTCAGACTTTGTCTTTGCAATCTTCTCCTTGAATTTGTCAGTCTTGATATTAAGTACTGGAATATTTAATGACTCTGCCTTCTCGATTATTGCAAGCCTCTTCTTGTCGCCGACAGTTCCAGCAATTATTATTGCCTTGCTCTTGTCAACTTTCTCAACCTGTGCAACATTTGAAACTAATACAGTCTCATAACCTTTAAGGTGCAATCCTCGAACCTCGACTGGACTTCTCCAACCCTTCGAAACCATTATAGGATAACCCTTGAATCGATGCCTCATCTTTGACTGGTGTCCCTTAGGCTTTCTCCATCTATCACTGATCCTCTTCTTTCGTCCAAAATTCTGTTGTTTGAAATCTGGCTTCTTATCCTTGATAGTCTTTCGGACTTCGAGCAATCTTTTCTTTTCAGTCATGTTGCACCTTGAATGTTATTGTTAATTTTTAATTAATCTTTGATTTCACGAATTTAATTTTTAATTATTTACTTAATATCTACACCATCCTTGTGTATAATATATATTCCGTCCTGGAATATACGCCTATCGAAATTTGCTCTTCTAGTCACCTGTTCTATAGCTGCTGCAGTTAACGCTGCAAGTTCCTTGTTTGCGCTAGTGACTGTTATCTCAGGCTCCTTCAATACTACGTCGACGCCTGGCTTGATCTTCAAAGTTCTTGGAACAGTCTCGCCCATATAATTCTTTACTTCAAGAACATTATTCTTGTAGGATACTTTCATTGGGAAGTGTCCTGAACATATCTTCAATTTGTAAACGCATAAATTCAATACACCCTTGAACATGTTCTTGATGTGAGCTTCAGTACTGAATACTGCTGCCTTCTCCCTCTTTGTAGGCTTTTTTGTATCGAATATTATCTTGCTGCCTTCCTTTGTAATCTTTATTTTAGGGAATATGAAGCTTCTCTTGACTTCTCCTTTAGGTCCTTTCACTGTGAATAGTCCATTATGTATATCTACAGTTACCTTCTCTGGAACATGCAATTCGTATCTCCATTCTGCTGGTTTCATGATATCAACTCTAGTAAATATAATCTCATTATTATATATCAATTATGTATCAACATGATTTAATTGTGTCTAATAACAGTAGCACACTAATCTTCCGCCAAGACCATTCTCTTTAGCCTGCATGTGCGTCATAAGTCCCTTTGATGTGGACACTATCATTATACCGAAATCCTTTGCAGGCAAATATCTCTTCTCAAACTTCTCGAAGTTATCCTTCTTTACATTGAATCTTGGAGTGATAACGCCTATCTTGTTTACAGCGCCTATCAAATTGATATTCAATAGCTTGCCTTTTCCGTCCTCTATCTCCTTATATTCGCCTATGTAGCCGTTCTCAATCAAAATGTTAAGCACTTGCCTTATGAATTTTGAATTATTGCCTACAGTGATCTCCTTGCGACCAAGTTTCTCGTGATTGTTTATGTAAGATAAAACATTTGCTAATGGGTCATTCAACATTTTGTACACCTTTTGGTTTGAAAATTTTTGATTTTCACACCTTGAATATTATTGTCTATAAAATATATCACTAAATTCTAAATAATTTTAATTATATTTCTTGAATCCTATCTTTGTAGCTATATCCCTGAAGCATTGCCTGCACAAATTTATGCCATACTTGCTTATGTGCGCTCCAGTCCTTCCGCATCTCTTGCACTTCTTGTCAAGCACGCTGCCAGTCCTCTTCTTAGGTACAGAGTATTTTGCATGCTTCAACTTCTTTCCAGGCTTTCCCTGAAGTTGTTTCAAGACTTTTGTATGATCGGTAGTAGTCATTTTATCCTCGTACGGTATTTTATTAAATTCTGATTATGCATTTTTGTTTATTAAGATTTGTATGTATTAACATTTTTGTTTATTATAATCTATTCATCTTCGTCAACAGCGTATATTGCGCCGAACTTATCCTTCATGAATGCCATCGCATCAACCTTGCTTACTCTATGACGTATAGGAACAACTCTCTTCAGAACTTTCCTGTTCTTGATTCTTGAACCAGGTCTTTCAAGAGTTATCGAGCACTGTAATCCCATTGAACCTATCTCTGGATCATATCGTGCATCCTTTATATCAATATATTCCTTGATTCCGAATGAGACATTGCCATTGTCATCAAAATTATTCTCTGCAAGCTTGTTATCCTTTGCATATATCAATTTAGGTATCAATTCGAGCGCCTGCGTCTTTCTCAAAGTCACTTTGACGCCTATTGGAAGTCCAGGTCTAAGACCCCAAGCAGCTATTCTCTTCTGAGTTACAGTGCGTACAGAACTTACGCCACTAATAGTGTTCAATAATTTCTGCGCCTTTTCCAAAGCTACTTGATCCTTGCCTGTACCAATATTTAATGTAAGCTTCTGCACTTTGATGTCAAGCATCGGATTCTGTTTTTGATTCGAAATTTTCTTTGCCATTTTAATCTTGTCAATTCAATAAATATAATGTTTGTTCTAATTCATTATTTTGATTCATCAAATTATTTGCTTTGAATTATCTATTTTAATCGTCTATACTGTCATCTTCAATAATGGATTATCCTTTCCAATGACCAAAGCATAGTCAGTCTTTGTCTCGAACTCTTCATCCTTAGTCTTGACGATTATACTATCCTTATTGACGGAAACTACTTTGCCAGCCTTTCCGATGTGTTTACCCTTATAGAGCAATACTGTAGCGCCCTTCTCAAAAGACAGATGCTCCTTTACAATCTGTTCAGGAATAGTCAATAATAATGAATCCTTTACTTTATAGTGCTGCTTGTCGAAAAATACATTTCTGCCGTCAATCAAATTCAACTGCAATTTTCCTGCAACGAAAGTCTTTCCGATAATCTTTACAATCTTAAGACCTGCTTCGTCCTTTGAAATCTCGAGCAATCTCAAGATACCATTAGTGTCAATGACTAATCTATAATACTTGTTTATCTTGGACAATGATAGTACATCAGTGAAACCTAATGGAGCGCGATAATCACTTACCTTTCGACCATTAATGAACACTTCGCCAATCAATATCAAATGCTTGACTTCCTTAATGGAGTTTGCAAGCTTCAACTCGTACTTCAAAACATTTGCGATAGGCATAGACAATGCTTTAGACATGCCGCCCGGATTACTCTTAGTCGTAAACTTTATGCCTTTACGCTGGATCTTCCAAGTCTTTGGTGCATTAATCCTTTTTAAGTGTCTCTTGACCATTTTTTACTCCTTATAATATCAATATAATCATTCTAATTATTCAGTCTTCTTGACTGTCTTCTTTACAATTTTTTCAGTCTTTGCCTTCTCGACTTTTGGCTTTGCTTCAACCTTGACTTTCTCTGCCTTAGGTTTATTGTCTTTTTTTACGTCGCCAAATCTTGCTTTATCATCAGTATTCAATTCAACAATCAATAAGTTTGAAGGCTCGATTGGATATCTTGCTTTAGTGCCATCACGCTTTACATGCTCGATCTTTGCGATGTAAACCTTCAATTTCTTCATGTCAACTTCTTCAATTTTTCCTTCCTGCTTCTTGAACTGACCGCGCATTATGCGAACCTTGTCTCCAGTCCTTACTCGGACAGCTCTAATATTATATTTTGAACGCAACTCTTTTGACAGATGAGCATTGAGGAAACTTCCACGGATATGAAGCGGAGCATTGAATCTATACTTTCTCTGCTTGTTTGGTTTCTTGCTTGAAATCCATGCCTTGGAAAATGTTTTCATGATGCACCTTGAATATTATTTTTTTGTTATTGTCCTTATTTAATTTTTGAAAATCAATTTTTTATTTTTTTTATTCTATAATTTATACTATGATGCTTGCGATCTTTGCAACCATTGGCCACCTATCAGCAACTTCTTTTGCGATTGGACCCTTGAATATTGTTCCTTTAGGATTACCTTTCTCGTCCTTTAATATTGCGACTGCATTATCTTCAAACTTTATCCTCATTCCGTTGCTTCGCTTCCATTCCTTCTTCTGTCTTACGACGACAGCGAATGCGACCTGTTTACGCATCTCAGGCTTACCGCGCTTTACAGCAACCATTACTAAATCGCCAATACCTGCTGCCGGCTTTTGTCCTCTTCGAGTCTTGTGACCGAATACGGAAAATATTCTTACAGTCTTTGCGCCGCTATTATCGCAAGTATCAACTTCAGAGCCTACAGGCAATCCCTTGACGATGTTTGCTTTTAATGCTTTCATTTTTTAAACCTTTAATCTATAATATCTAATCTTTGATATTTAATTTTGAATCAACAATAAATTTATGCTACATGCTTCTTTACAATCTCTATCACAACGAAATTCTTCGTCTTGGATAAAGGTCTTGTCTCAGCTATCCTTACAGTATCTCCTTCCTTTGCATCAATACTTTCCGGATTGTGCGCCTTGACCCTGCTTCTTCGCATCTCGAATCTTTCATACTTCTTGTTGAATTTTTTTCTAGGCCATTCGACACTCACAGTCTTCTGCATCTTAGCGCTAGTCACTACGCCTGTGAATATTCTGCCGCGAACCTTGACGCTGCCGTAGAATGGATCCTTAGGATCTATACTCTTTGGAGCCTTCAAAGGCTTAGCATTCTCTATTCCGATATTTTTAGTGTCCGTTTTTGAAATCTTTGCCATTTTATCTTAACCTTAAATTTTTTTGTTCGTCAATATTTATTACAAATATTTGTCGTCTATATTTTATTGATATTATTTGCCTGCCTTACTTGCGCCAGTCTTCAACTTTATGCGGTCTTCAGGTTTCTTTGCAATCTTTATGCCTTGAACTGTGAAGCCGCCGATCTTGAAGGTGTTGCCCTTCTTGAATATCATCTTGAATTCCTTGAAATTACGCTTGTTCACTAGGACCTTAAATGAATCGCGTGTTTCATCGACGATTTTTCCAGTGAGACCAATAAGTTGCCTGTTGTTGGAAGTAATAATCTCAACATTCTCTCCGATGAATTCATCTCTAATGCTCTTGATCATATTTATCCTTGCAATTTTCCTGTCATGCAATATTTGCCAAAATTAATCATTGATAACAAAAATCTTCAATAATATTAATTTTGTAATTAACTTCTCAAGCTAATGGTGTCAGCGGCAAAGCCGATTTCCATCAAAGCTTCCTGAACCTTCGACAAATGGTTGCCCTGCAATTCTATGTATCCGCCCTTTGCAGTACCGCCGCAGGCGAATTTGTTCTTAAGCTTCTTTGCCACGTCCTTGATATCGATTTCGTTAGTATCGATACCTTCAATCATTGTATAATATTTGCCGAACTTCTTCTTTACAAGCTTGACGACAATTTTCTGGCTCTCCCTAGCTATCTGTTCGCATACACATAGCTCTTTTGGCAAACCACAGACATTGCATATATTATCCATTTTATTTTTGTAAGTTTTGTTTTTTAAACAATAATCGAACTGATCAAAATTTTTTAGTTATTAGTTAATCATAAATAATCATAGGCTCTTATACCTTCTGACTTTTAATTCCTCAACCTGCTTCTCCATTGACTGCTGCTTTAAAGTCTCAACCTTGGCAATATTCTTCTTAATATCATGAACCTGCTTTGTATTCTTTGGAGTAGTGCCGACAGCTATCTGAGCATTAAGCTTCATCAACTCTGTCTTCATCTCTACAATCTTCTTGTCGAGCTCGTCTTTTGGCATCTTCTTAATATCAGCGAATTTCATTTTAACCTATGATTTTTATTTGCAATTAATATTAATAAATTTTATCATCAAATTTCTTAAGCATCTTCCTTCTTAACGGCGTCCTTCTTTACGACCTTCTTCTTTGGCGCAGGCTTCTTCTCTGCATCTGAAGACTGGACTTTTGAGTCAGACTTTGCATCCTTGCCTGATTCCTTAGGCTTTGATTTCTTGACCTTGTCCTTCTTATCTTCAGTCTTTGATGCATCAGATTCTGAAGTTACAGTCTCAACTTTTCCCGTAGTAACATCCTGCAATTTAGCTTGATCGATATAAACTACTTCATCAGGCATCTGCGTGCTTGAAGGCATTATCCTGACCTGAACACCGACGACACCTGTCTTGAGTTTCGCGGATGAGTAAGCAGTATCAACTCCAGAGACAGCGATGTCACCGGACTTCTTAAGATAGCCCATATAAAATCTCCAAGTCTTTGCCCTGCTTGAAGGAACCTTGCCTGAAATCAAAATTTCAACACCACGAGCGCCAGCAGCCATAACATCAGTTAAAGCCTTATGACCGATACCCTTGAACCTCGCTGTACCGAATCTCTCAAGAGAATTTGCAATGCCTTCAGCAACGATGTTAGCGTCGCCCATTGGATGCTCTTCCTCAAGCAATTCAATCTGTGGATTCTCTAAATGGAATTTTTCTTTCAAGTCCTTAGTCAATCTTGCAATGTTCGAGCCTGACTTGCCGACTATCAATCCTGGTCTGCTTGAACAGATAAGTATCTTCTCTCCAAGTGGCGTGCGCTGCATCTTGATGTAGCTCAAGCCAGCTTTGCCGAGAACACTTCTCAAGTATTCCTCAATCTGATATTCTTTAAGGTTTTCTGCAACGAATTTTCTCTCAATCATTTTAGTATCCTTCTTTAAATTTAATTATTCAATTTTAATCATTTAATTTTGATTATCCTTCTTGACATTCTTCTTTGGCGATTTCTCGACGCCAGATTTTGCGGAGTCCTTGTCTTTTGCATTGATTTTCGCCTGCGTCTTATTCTTTGCAAGTCCCTTGACTTCAGCGACGACAACTTCAATGTGCGAATTCTTGAATATGCTCCTTCTCTGCCTGCCCTGATGCCAGTTCTTTGGGCCAATCTGCATTGCAATGTGGACAATCTTCAGATCATTGCTGTTAAATCCTTTATTGATTGCATTTGCTTCAGCGGATTTTATTACTGTAAGTATTTCCCTGCAAGCCTTAGGATAGTATCTGCCTGCGCTCATGCCAGCCTTATGACCGACGCCATTAGAGAACCTTCGAATAGGAACTGGTCTAATCTCGTCGATGGATTGCTGCAACAGCATCTTAGCCTGAGCAACTGGTCTGCCACGGACATAATTGCATATCTCTATGGACTGCTTAGGAGAGATATCAATATTTCTTGCTACAGCCTTTGCCGTATTCTCCATTTCTTTTTGGAATGCATAATTGTGTTCTGCCATTTTTATCTAAACCTTATAATCAAAATTTGTTTTCAAAATTTATTTGACTGATGCGTTGCTTGAAGACTTTGTCGCGCCTACACCTGGTGAGTTATGCTGAACCCTCTTGCGAGTCTGCGACAATTCACCAAAAAAGCAGCCGATCATATCTTCCTGAATTATTACAGGAACGAACTCTTTGCCATTATGAATCTTTATAGTCTTGCCGACGAATTGTGGAAGCACTATCATATCTCTTACATGAGTCTCTATGGAATCAAGCTTTGCAAGCTTCTTTATTACTTTCTTCTTGCTGTCATCAAAGCCTCGTTTGATGCTCCTTCTCTGTCTTGCTGGAAGCATGTCTGCCAATTCTGAAAGCGACATCTGCTGCAAATCTTCCAAACTTTTTCCACGATAAATCCAAACTTTCTTTGCCATTTTGAATCAACTCAAATCATTATATAAATTATTCCATAAAATTATTTATATTCCATAAACTTATTTACGAACAACAGTTCTTCCCTTGGATTGACCAGTCCTGCTAGGTCTGATGTAACCAACATTCCTGCCTGGTGGAGCATTCTGTGGAGCAGGTCTAGCCTTACTCTTCCTAGATGTTCTCTTGTTACCAAATGGATGATCGACAGCGTTCTGAGCAGAGCCAGACATTTGAGGGAATCTCTTCTTACGAGCATTCCTGTAATGAGCCATGGTGCCTGCTTTAAGGAATGGTTTATCCTTTCTTCCAGCAGCAGCGACGATACCTAATGTTGCCCTGCAATTAAGATTGAAATCCTTGATAATTTTTGAAGGCAACAATATCGAAACTGCTTTCTCAGTCTTCGAGACAACTTTACCGAAAGTTCCAGATGTACGGCAGAACTTTCCACCGTCGCCAGGCATACCTTCAATGTTGAATACTGTAGTACCTTCAGGAATATCCTTTAAGTGCAATGTATTGCCTAAACTCAATTCTGCGCCTTCGCCGAATTTCAAAATCTGACCAGTACGGACTCCTTCAGGAGCGATCATCAAACCGACAGTGCCATCATTATATTTTATCTGGAGCAATGGAGCCAAGTGACCCTGGGACTTTACGACATCGACAATCTCAGCACTAGTAACGCCATGTTTTACCCTAGCCTCGCCCAAGTATCTGAAGCTTGGAGCAGTAAAACTAGGACCACCCTTACCACGCGCCTGTTGTGTCAGATTCTTACCCATAAAACTTTTTGGAAAAAAGTTTTATCAAAAAAGGTTTTGCCGAGCAAAACAATTGTCGATAATCTTTTTCTTCCTCCATATATCATTATATTTTAATTATTTATATTAAACCTAATTTTGTTGCAATGTCTATTGCTGGTGTCTCGTTGCTGAATCGAACATAAGCCCTCTTCTTTGCATCAGGACCGATTCTCGTCGCTACACTTACAACCTTGACCTTGAAAAATGATTCTATCTCCTTCTTTATCGCTTCCTTGTTAGCCTTTTTGTCGACTTCAAAAACTAGCTTGTTCTCAGCTTCCATCAACTTGATGGATTTTTCCGTCGATAATGGATTTTTAATAATCTGCATGAATTTTTTACGAAAAAATCCAGTAAAAGTGATGTCCTCACGAACTGCGTGAGTTCATCGAAACTGGTTCTTTCATATCCTCGTGTTTTTTAATTTTTAGTTTTGTCGCTTTAGCGACTGTGTTTTGGTGCAGCTTTCCCAAAGAAATGTTAACATTTCTTGGGCACAAGAAACAACAGTTTCTTTGTGTTTCTAAAAGGTGCCGTCAGTTGAACTTCTTTGCAATGGCATCGATTGCGCCTTCAGTATATAATGTAAGTCTTCCTATAGCGGATCCTGGAGCGAGCAATTCAGCATTCAAATGATCTGGAGTTACGATGTCAACACCGCTTACGTTAGTTGCAGCCTTGTTCAAGTCGCACTTCTTGCTGACGACGAATAGTACAGACTTCTTGACCTTGTAAGGTCTTCCCCTGTTCTTTCCCTTGCCTGCTCTCTTGACCTTATCTTTAGTCCTGTCAAGTTCTGCCTTAAAGCCAAGCGCATACAATAATTCTATTACATCCTTTGTCTTTGAAATATTCTCGACATCATTGGATAATATGAATGGGAATTCCTTAGGCAATATGTGTCCTCTAGCGGAAACAATATCCTTGTACATAGTCGCTGCAAGAGCTGACCTTAAAGCGAATCTTCTCTCTTTAGTGTTAAGCTTCTTGTCCCAAATCCTGTCTGCCTTTGGTGGATGTGCTCTTCTTCCGCCTCGAGTGTTAGGAGCCAAAGCGCCAACCCAATTGAATCTAGTACCATGCTTAGTCATAATCTTTCTAGGAGATCTTGATATACCGATACCATAAGCGCCCTTATAGTCTCTTCTTCTCCTGGACAATTTTGCTGAAACAAGCATTCCAGCGTCGACGTTTGAACCGTAAGGTTGTCTTGAATTAGCCTGCACTGTAAGTACAGCTCTATGAATCAAGTCTGGTCTGACAGTCTCATTAAACTGTGAAGGCAATTCCTTCTTGCCAGATTCTTTACCCGTTTTGTCTAATACTGGAACTTTCATGTTGATTTGGAATTTTTTGTTTTTTTAAAATATTTTTTAGTATCATAATCTATTTTGGATTAGTGCTTATCTCAGTTATTGTAGGAACTGGTTCGACTGGTCTTGTCCTCATTGGCTTAGTCAATAATATAGCCCTCTTCTGCGGACCTGCAACACTGCCTTTAATTAAAACGTAAGATGACTTTACTAGTCCATAATGCGGCCAACCGCCTAACGGATTAACATCCTCTGGCTTGTTTCCGACTTTTACAATATGCTTATTGAATTCTGTTCTCAAGTGATAACCCATCTGTCCTGGATGCGCGACTCTGTAAAGGAAATGCCCCTGACCGCTCCATCCTCCCAATGTACCAACTCTACGTACGCCCTTCTCAGTCTTGTGATTCTTGAAAGCAACACCGAACCTTTTGACTGGACCTTGAAGACCCTTGCCTTTTGTTACAGCGTGAACATCGACGAATTCACCGTCCTTGAAGAATGTATTGAACAATAATTCCTTGTCATGATTATCCTTGACGAATTTTATCTTGTCAGAAACTGAGCCTGCCATAGCAACTTCGAAAAGTTCAGGTCTCTTCTTTCCTAAGCCTGCGAATCTTGGCTGTGTATAGACGAGAACTCTTACATCAGTATAATCGCCAGCATTAAGAGCATCAACTTCAGAAATGTTCTTGTGGACTTTCTGCACAGTAATTTTTCTTGACAAGTCCTTGTCAACCTTGAATAGAATATCAGTAGAAACCTGCTTGCCCTTGTAAGCATCTCTATATAATCTTATGCCTGCAATCTTTAA
>Ga0182027_10011483_pt1 | contig 12518 bp, 8 predicted proteins | sample 712E1DmetaG_FD_121300 | JGI IMG/M metagenome (GOLD analysis project Ga0182027, IMG submission 121300) | Permafrost microbial communities from Stordalen Mire, Sweden - 712E1D metaG (Illumina Assembly) | ecosystem: Environmental > Terrestrial > Soil > Wetlands > Permafrost | place: Sweden...
GGGCAAAAATCCGCGCATCCTGAAATCCGGCGAGAAAAGCCCGGAAGCCTACCGGGAACTGTGGGAAACCATCACGGCGGGAAAGGAATGGCACGGCGAATTCCACAACAAAAAGAAGAACGGCGGGCTTTACTGGGAAATCGCCTCCATCTCGCCCATCCGCGACCCCGCGGGCCGCGTCACCCATTATGTGGCCGTCAAGGAAGACATCACCGCGCGGAAACAGACCGAGGCCGAACGCGACAAGCTCATCCAGGACTTGCAAGAAGCCCTGGCCAATATCAAGTCGTTGAGCGGGCTGCTGCCCATCTGCGCCAGTTGCAAAAAAATCCGCGACGACAAGGGCTATTGGAGCCAGGTGGAGAGCTACATCCAGAAACACTCCGACGCCACCTTCACCCACAGCCTATGCCCGGATTGCCTCAAGAAGTTGTACCCGGACCTGGTGAAAGCCGGCTTGGGTGACTCATCCAATAAGGTGCCATGACCGTGCAATTGGAAAACATCCAACATCCAACATCCAACATCCAACATCCAAGTGAATGAAAACCTGGAGGTTCGGTGTTGAATGCCTGCTTGCGCGATGATTTGGACGGATGGCGATGTAGCGGCGGGCATTCTGCCTGCCGTATGCGGCGGCATCTTGCCGCGCGGCCCACGACCAAGCGAAAGCCCATGGCCTCGCGCTCGCAACCGAAACACCCGGCTGGAAGCCGGATGATACGGCAGGCTGGGAAGCCCGCCGCTACGGGTGCAATCCTGGGAGCGCCGGCGTCCCGCCGGCGTGTTGCGCGACGAAGGCTTGCGTTATCCACTCGCCGGCGAGACGCCGGCGCTCCCAGGCTGGCGCGACGGAAATTTGCGGATTGCCAATTACCGGTCCCGCTCCATAATCGCTCCTGCTTATGAAAGCCGTTACAAGGGAAGAACGGCGTGTGGCATATCCGCTCGTTCTGATTTTCTGCCTCCTGGCGGCGGGCATTCTCGCCATTGGTTATCTCTATTACCGCAACTATGAGCGGCAATTCCGCGCCGGGGCCGAGCGTGAGCTTTCTGCCATCGCGGAGTTGAAGGTGAACGAACTCGGGCAGTATCGCAGGGAGCGGCTGTTGGACGCCGGCGCCTTTTTCAAGAACGATGCTTTTTCCAGTCTGGTCCGGCGCTTTCTCGATCACCCGGAAGACGCCGAAGCACCACAGCAGATTGAGGGGTGGGTGACCAAATACATGGCGACCGATCAGTATGACCTGATTTGCCTGTTCGATGCGCAGGGTGTCATTCGCATGGCCGTCCCGGTTGAACCGCCGATCTCTTTTTTTGTTTCACAGAACATTTCGGAAATCCTGCGGTCGGGCCGGGTGATCTTCCAGGATTTTACCAAAAGCAAGCAAGACCAGCGGGCCTATCTGGCGCTGCTGGTGCCCATTTTCGATGTGACTGACCGCAGCCAGGCCCTGGGCGTTCTCGCCCTGCGGATTGATCCCGAAACCTATCTCTATCCGTTCATCCAACGCTGGCCGACGCCCAGAACGACGGCCGAGACGCTGCTCGTCCGGCGGGATGGGAACGACGCGCTGTTCCTCAACGACTTGAAGTATGGAACCAACACCGCCCTCAATCTGCGCGTTTCACTTGAAAACACCAACGCGCCTGCGGTGAAAGCCGTGCTGGGGCAGGAGGGCTTCGTGGAAGGGTCGGATTATCGCGGGATGCCGGTGCTGGCAGACCTGCATGCCATTCCGGATTCGCCCTGGTCTCTGGTGGCCAAGATGGACAAGGCGGAAGAGTATGCGCCGCTGCGCGAGCGGTTGAGGCTGACCATCGTGCTCGTGGGCCTTTTGCTGGTCAGCGCGGGCTTGGGCATCGGCGCAATCTGGCGGCATCAGCGCATCCGGTTCTATCAAGAGCGGTATCAGATGACCGAGGCGCTGCGCCGCTCGGAGGCGAAGTTCCGCACGCTCTACGATTCGACCAGCGACGCGGTAATGCTGCTGGACGAGAACGGCTTTTTTGACTGCAACCAGGCGACTGTGGCGATGTATGGCTGCGCGAGCCGGGAGGAATTCTGCTCCAAACACCCCGCCGATGTGTCGCCGCCGGTGCAGCCGGACGGGTCGGATTCCCGGACGCTGGCCAACCAGCGGATCGCCACGGCGCGGGAAAAGGGCACCAACCACTTCGAGTGGATCCATAAGCGGGCTGACACCGGCGAGCCCTTCACCGCCGATGTGCTGCTCAATGCCATGGAACTGGATGGCCGGCCGGTGCTCCAGGCGGTCGTCCGCGACATCACCGCGCGCAAGCGGGCGGAGGAGGCGGTGCGCGCTTCGGAGACGCGGTACCGCCGGCTCTTTGAAGCGGCGAGGGACGGCATTCTGATCCTTGATGCCGGGACAGGGAAGGTTGTGGATGCGAACCCGTTCCTGGCCGAGATATTGGGTCTCTCGCACAAGGAGTTTCTCGGCAAGACGGTTTGGGAACTGGGATTCTTCAAGAATATCGTCGCCAACCAGGCCGGATTCGAGGAATTACAGAAGCAGGGATACGTCCGCTACGAAGACTTGCCGTTGAAAACCAGCGATGGCCGGCAGATCCACGTGGAGCTTGTCAGCAACGTCTATGAGGTCAACCAGCGCAAGGTCATCCAGTGCAACATCCACGACATCACCGAACGCAAACAGGCGGAGGAATCGCTGCGCTACGAACAAACCTTGATGGGCACCCTGATGGACAACCTGCCCGAAGCCATTTATTTCAAGGACGCGGCCAGCCGTTTTCTGCGGGTGAACCGCGCCCATTCCATGAAGTTTGGCCTGAGTGATCCGGCTCAACTCGTCGGCAAGTCGGACACGGATTTTTTCACCCGGGAGCACTCGCGGCAGGCCCTGGCCGACGAACAGGAGATCATTCGCACCGGCAAGCCGCTGCTGAACGTCGAGGAGAAGGAAACCTGGATGGACGGCACCGTGAGTTGGGTCTTGACCACCAAACTGCCCCTGCGCGACGGCACGGGACGCATCATCGGCACCTGCGGCCTCTCCCGCGACATCACCGAACGCAAGCGGACGGCGGAGGCGTTGCGGGAATCACGGGCGCTGTATCACTCGCTGGTGGAGCAATTGCCGGTGGGTGTTTTCCGCAAGGATCGGGAAGGCCGTTTTGTTCTGGTCAACCCCCACTTTTGCTGGCTCAAAGGCATGAAGGCGGAGGATTTCCTGGGCAAATCACCCCGGGAAGTTGCCGCCGTGGAACTGGCGAAACAGGGGGAAATGGGGCTGGCCACCAAGTATGCCGCCGGCGGCGTGGAACATCATGAACAGATCATGCGCACCGGCAAACCGGTTGATCTGGTGGAAGAGTATGAGTATGCCGATGGCCGGAAGCTGTTCCTGCACGTTGTCAAATTGCCGGTGCTGGATCCGGATGGAAAAATTATCGGCACCCAGGGAATCCAGTTCGACATTACCGACATCAAGCAGGCCGAGGAAACCATCGCCCACGAACGCCAGTTGCTCCGCACCTTGATTGATCTGCTGCCCGAAACTTTTTACATCAAAGACCTGGACAGCCGTTTTCTGGTGGCCAACGAAGCCCTGGCCAAACAATGGGGCAAAACCAGTCCCTCCGAATTGATTGGCCTTTCCGACGCGGACCTTTTCCCCGCCGAACAGGCCGCCCAATACCGGGCCGCGGAATTGAAAGTTTTTGCCGGAGAGCCGCTCATTGGCCGCGAAGGCCATTGCGTTTTTGCGAATGGCCGGGAGCACACGGTGTTGACGACCAAAGTGCCGTATCGCGACAGCCAGGGACGGATTTGCGGCCTGGTGGGTTTCGGGTACGACATCACCGAGCGCAAACGGGCGGCGGAGGCGCTGAAGGAAAGCGAAGTGCGCTACCAGCGGATCTCGGAGGCGATCACCGACTACATCTACATCGTGCGCGTGGCGGGCGGGCGCGCCGTGGAAACGACGCACGGTCCGGGCTGCCTGGTCGTCACCGGCTATGGAGTGAAGGATTTCGCCGGCGACCCGTTCTTGTGGCTGCGCATGGTGGCGGCTGAGGACCGCCCCATGGTGGAGGAACAGGCGCGGCGGATTCTGGCTGGCGAAGACCCGCCGCCCATCGAACATCGCATCGTCCACAAAAACGGGACGGAGCGATGGGTGAGAAACACCTTCGTCCCCCATCGCGATGAGCGCGGCGTTCTGGTGGCCTATGACGGTTTGATTCAGGACATCACCGGGCGCAAGCGGGCGGAGGTGGCGTTGCGCGGGAGCGAAGCTGAACTCCGCGCCATCCTCGAATCCACCGACGACGGAATTCTGGCCGTGGACAGCAAGGGAAAGGTGGTCAAAACCAACCAGCGGTTTGCCGATCTCTGGCGGATTTCCCCAACCCTCATTGCGACCGGAGACGACCGCGCCCTGTTGGATTTCGTGCTGAAGCAGTTGTCCGATCCCGACGCGTTTCTGAAGAAGGTGCAGTCACTCTACGGCACGGACACGGTGGCCATGGATACGGTGGCCTTCAAGGACGGACGGGGTTTTGAACGTTATTCCTTCCCGATGATGATGGATGGTATGGTCGTGGGCCGGGTGTGGTCTTTCCGCGATATTACCGAGCGCAAACGCCAGGAACGGGAGTTGCACGAGAAGAATTTGGAACTGGAACGCTTCACCTACACCGTGTCCCATGACTTGAAAAGTCCGCTGGTAACCGTGAAGACTTTTTTGGGTTATCTGGAACAAGACTTGCTCAATCCAGATGCGGAAAGAGTCAAGCAGGACGTGGGTTATATGCGCGGGGCGGCGGACAAAATGGGCCATTTGCTCGACGAACTGCTGAACCTGGCGCGCGTGGGCCGCAAGACCAATCCGCCCGTGCGGGTCACCTTCCAGCAGGTGGCGCGGGAAGCCGTCGGGCTGGTGGCCGGACGCATCAGCACCAGTCGCGCGGAAGTGCAGGTGGTTGAAGCCGCCGTGATATTGGAAGGCGACCGTCCGCGCCTGGTGGAGATCTGGCAGAATCTGGTGGAGAACGCCTGCAAATTCATGGGAGACCAGCCCAAGCCGCGCGTCGAGATTGGCGTCGAGCAGCGCGGAACGGAGACGGTGTTTTTTGTGCGCGACAACGGCGCGGGCATTGAGCCGCGCTACCATGAGAAAGTATTCAGCTTGTTTGAAAAGCTCAATCCGAAGATCGAGGGCACCGGCATGGGGCTGGCGCTGGTCAAACGGGTCGTGGAGCTGTACAAGGGACGAATCTGGGTCGAATCCGGCGGGCTTGGTCAGGGTGCGAATTTCCTGTTCACCCTGCCCGCGGCGGTTATAATTGAAGCGGGACAATCATAAGTGAATTGTTATGGGAAAACCTCCTTTGCGACTGCTGCTGGTGGAAGATGAACCGGCGCACGCCTTCGCAATTCAGCACGCCTTCGCCAACGGCGCGGACGAAACCCAGATCGAGGTGGTGCGCACCCTGGAGGAATTCCGCCGCCACAGCACCGGCCACCGTCCGAACCTCGCCTTGCTGGACCTGAACCTGCCGGATGGCAAGGCGGTGGAAGTCCTGACCAATCCGCCCGAAGACGGCCAGTTCCCCATCATCGTGATGACGAGCTATGGCAACGAGCAGGTGGCGGTGCAGGCCATCAAGTCGGGCGCGCTGGATTATGTGGTGAAATCCCCGGAGTCCTTCGCCGAGATGCCGCACACCGTCGCCCGCGCCCTGCGCGAATGGAAGCTGCTCACCGAACGCCGGGAAACCGTGGCCGCGCAAAAGCAGTTGATCGCCGAGCTGGAGGACGCCCTCTCCAAGGTCAAGACCCTGAGCGGCCTGCTGCCCATCTGCTCCGGCTGCAATAAAATCCGCGACGACAAGGGCTACTGGAGCCAGGTGGAGGGCTACATCCAGGAGCACACCGACGCCCAGTTTACGCACGGCCTCTGCCCGGATTGCGTCCGGAAATATTTTCCGGAAATGGAAGTGACGAATCCTCCGCCGGCCGGTTCAATCAACCCCCCGCCCAAAAAATGAATGCCACCATTCCCAAAGGCGAACCCGTCATTATTCTTCTGGTCGAAGATGACCCGGCCCATGCCGAAATCGTGCGGCGGAATTTCGCCAACTTCCGCGTCGCCAACCGGCTGATGCATGTGCCGGATGGCCAGCAGGCCCTGGATTACCTCTTCCACCAGGGGGAATTCCAGGATCCAAACAAGTCACCCCGGCCCAACCTGATCCTGTTGGATCTGCGCCTGCCCAAGGTGGATGGCCTGGAGGTGCTCAAAACCATCAAGGCCGACGCCGACCTGACGCAGATTCCCGTGGTCGTCCTGACGACCTCCGCTGCCGGCATAGACATGGCCAAGGCCTACGGCTACCACGCCAACAGTTACCTGGTCAAGCCGGTGGATTTCCCCCAGTTCATTCAATTGATGGATGCCCTCGGCTATTACTGGCTGGTCTGGAACCAGCATCCAAACTGGGGCGACATGGCCGGAGTTAAACCAACATGAATATATGATTCCAACTGAATTGAAAGGTGAACCCGCCATTATTCTCCTGGTCGAAGACGACCCGGCTCACGCTGAAATCGTGCGGCGGAATTTTATCAATTTCCGCATGGCCAACCGGCTGATGCACGTGGCGGATGGCCAGCTGGCCCTGGATTACCTCTTCCGCCGGGGGGAATTTCAGGACCCGGCCAAGTCGCCCCAGCCCAACCTGATCCTCCTGGATCTGCGCCTGCCCAAGGTGGACGGCCTGGAGGTGCTGACCACCGTCAAGGCCAACCCCGACCTGGCGCGCATCCCCGTGGTTGTCTTGACAACGTCAGCCGCCGAAATGGACATGGCCAAGGCCTACGGCAACCACGCCAACAGTTATCTGATCAAGCCGGTGGATTTCCCCCAGTTCCTTAAATTGATGGACGCCCTCGGCTATTACTGGCTGGTCTGGAACCAGTTTCCCTTCGAGCGGTGACCCGGGGGTGAACCAACATGAAAAACAAAAGCATCCATGTTCTGATCGCGGAAGATGATGCCGCGCATGCCAATGCCATCCGCCGCGCCTTTGAAGCCGACGGGATGAAGACCCGGATCGAGGTCGTCGGCACGCTGCGGGAGTTCCGCCAGTGCAGCGTGGAATTGCCGCCGGACATTGCCGTGATGGACCTGAATCTGCCGGATGGCCGCGCCGTGGAGGTGCTGACCAGTCCGCCGGAGGCGGGACCGTTTCCCATCCTGGTGATGACCAGCTATGGCAACGAGCAGGTGGCGGTGGGGGCCATCAAATCGGGTGCGCTGGATTATGTGGTGAAATCCCCGGAGGCTTTCGCCGACATGCCGCATATCGTCGCCCGCGCCCTGAACGAATGGAAACTGATCCAGGAACGCAAGCGGGCGGAGGAGGCGCTGGAATTTAAAAACATCATCCTCTCCACGCAGCAGGAAACCTCCTTGGACGGAATCCTCGTGGTGAATGAAAACGGCGAAATCATATCCTTCAACCGGCGGTTCGTTGAAATCTGGGAGATTCCTTCCGGTGTGGCGGAATCCAAATCCGACGAGCAGGTGCTGCAATCGGTGATGGACAAACTGGCCAGCCCCGGGGAATTCGTCGGCAAGCTGGAACAACTCCATGAGGCCCATGAGGAAACCAGCCGGGATGAAATCGCCCTGAAAGACGGACGGACGTTTGACCGATATTCGGCCCCGATGATCGGCGCCGCCGGGCAATACCTGGGCCGGGTGTGGTATTTCCGCGACATCACCAAGCGCATCCAGGCGGAGGAGGCGCTGCGGGCGGAGGAGAGCCGGTACCAAGCGCTTGCGGAAATCTCCCCGGTGGGCATCTTCCGCGCGGACGCGCAGGGACAGACCACTTACTTCAATCCACGCTGGTGCCAGATCACTGGATTATCAGCCAATGACGCGCTGGGCGAAGGCTGGTTGAGCGCGGTGCATCCGCAGGATCGGGAGCAGGTTGCCCGGAGCTGGTATGAGGCCATCCAGACTCCCCACAGTTTAGCCACCGATTATCGCTTTGTTCATCCCGATGGAACGGTGGTGTGGGTTATAGGCCAGGCCGTGCCGGAAAGAGATGAAACGGGGCGCGTGGTTGGCTATGTGGGCACGATCACGGACGTTTCCGAAAAGAAACAGATGGAGACCCGTTTGCTCCGCTCCCAGCGGCTGGAAAGCGTGGGGCGGCTGGCCAGCGGCATCGCCCATGACCTTAACAACATCCTCGCGCCCATGCTCATGTCCGCCCCCGTGCTCCGCGAGGCCATTTCCGACCCGGACATCCGGCAGCTGGTGGATACCATCGAATCCAGCGCCGTGCGCGGCGCCGGGGTCATCAAACAATTGCTCACCTTCAGCCGCGGTTTGGAAGGCGAGCGCGTGCCAGTGCAGCTCAAGTCACTGGTGCTGGACATGCTCAACATCATGCGCGAGACTTTTCCCAAGGACATCGTCACCGCCAAGGAAACGCCGGCGAATGCCTGGCTGGTGCGCGGCGACGCCACCCAGATGCACCAGATCTTGATGAACCTGTGCGTCAACGCCCGCGACGCGATGCCCGACGGCGGCAAGCTGACCCTGGAGCTGGAGAACGTGGAGGTGAACGAGGCCGTCGCCAGCCTGAACCCCGGCGCCAGCCCGGGACGCTACGTGGCCCTGAGCGTCACTGATACCGGCACCGGCATCTCGCCGGAAAACCTGGACAAAATATTTGATCCCTTCTTCACCACCAAGGAGGTGGGCAAGGGAACCGGGCTGGGATTGTCCACCGTCATCGGCATCGTCAAGAGCCACAACGGATTTATCCAGGTCAACAGCCGGCTGGGTCAGGGCACCCAGTTCAAGGTTTACCTGCCGGCCTGCGACACACCCAAAGACAGCGAAAAGAAGCTGAAGACGGATCCCCTGGCGCAGGGTCAGGGAGAATTGATCCTGCTGGTGGATGACGAGGAGAGCATCCGGCGGGTGGCCCGGCAGACCTTTGAGCGGCATGGTTACGGGATGATCGAGGCGTCCGACGGGACCCAGGGACTGGCCCAATACAAGCAGCACCGGTCCGAAGTGCGGCTGGTCATCACCGACCTGGCCATGCCCTTCATGGACGGGCCGGCTTTCATTCACGCGCTACGCGAGCTCAATCCCCAGGTTAAAATCATCGCGATGAGCGGGCATCAATCCAAGGCCGCCGTGGGCAATTTGCCGCCCAAATCGGTGCAAGCCCTCCTGAGCAAGCCCTTCAACGCGTCGGAACTTTTGAAGACCTTGAAACAGGTGCTGCACCCCTGAATCAAGACGTGGTTGGAGTTCAATCCCGCCAGGCGGGATTGTTCAATGCAAGGACAAGCTGAAGCCGGACCCATGCTGTCGCCGTGGCGACTGTAGCGGCGGGCTTCCCAGCCTGCCGTATCATCCGGCTTCCAGCCGGGTGTTTGCGCCGGAGGTATTCTTTCATGCGCACCTCGTCTCTTGGTGTGGCGATGCCCCAGGCGGCAAGATGCCGCCGGATACGGCAGGCAAGGATGCCCGCCGCTACGGCAACAGCAAAATCTCCGGCCTCAACTGGCCGACGAACTGGCCAGGCAATCTTTTATCCAGCGAGCCGGGCACCATCGTTTCCATGCCCACGTGGCCGTCGCAAAACGCCACGTTGGCCCGGCGCGAATGCCGGAAATGGCCGTTGGGATAACTCGTGTCCACATCAAGGTAATACCATTCTTCAAGCATCGGGTGGTCGGGTGAAGCCGGGGGGTATTGAAAATCGTTGATCTGGGCGGCATCGGCGAAAAGCGCGGTTTCTGTCGGCCGCTGGATCCGGTTCACATTCACCGCCGGCTTGTTGGCCGGCGCGGATAGATAAATATTGTAACCGTAACTGAAAATCATGTCATCGCCCTTCAGTTTGAATTGCGCCGGGGTCGCATACAGTGCCGGACAAAGCCGGACTTCGCCGCCGTTGAGATAGGGAAACAGGACGCCCTGGGACAAATCAAACACGCGCTGGCCTTCCGGCGTTGAATCCGATTGCAGCCAGCCAAACCAGTAAAGATGTCCGTCACTGTTGGTCGAATCATAAATCCAACGGAAACAGTTGCCGGCGCTGTCGTCCCAATACAATTGCCCCGCAATTCCAAGCTGGCGCAGATTGCTTTCACAGGCGGCGCGCTGGGCGGACAATCGGCCCCTGGCCAGCACCGGCAGCAGCATCGCCGAAAGAATCGCGATGATGGCGATCACGACGAGCAGCTCGATCAAGGTGAAGGCTGTTGGTCGAGGGCCGAAGGTCGAGGGTCGAGAGCAGGAAGCCCGGCGCGCCGTTGAATTTCGGCGCTCGACTCTCGGCGCTCGACTCTCGACTGCTTTGCTCATGGTCGTTGGGCGCTGACGCGGTAATACGCCTTGTCCGCCAGCGGGTTGGTGTCCGGCAGAAACAGATTTGTGGCGTTGCCGGGCGTGGTGGCGGAAATGTCCGACCACGATTGAAAATCCGCCGAGCGTTCCAGCGTGTAAAGCCAGTTGCTTTGACTGATGAATTGCGCCCGCCAGACACGGTTGCTGAACGCGCCGGCCAGATTTTGAACCGGCGACGCCGGCATGGTGACGACGAAATTATCCACCGTGCCGTGCGCGAGCAGCGAGCCGTCCGCGCCCGCGTCGCTCCAGTTGATGATGGCCATCCGGTCGAGCCGGAAATCCTTGAAGCTCGAGCCAAGCACCACATTGGGGATCGAGGCGAAGGCCGCGCCGTTGCGGGTCATCGTGGTGCGCAACGTTTTGTCGCCGGCGGTGTAGTTCATTGTCACATGGAAAAGCGCGCCGGGGTCGAGGGTGAACGGAAAGGCGAACTTGGTGGCAAATTGGTTGTTGCTGGAAATGATGGTTGGCGAAATCGTCGCGCCCTTGCCGGAGTCGGGAAAATAATCGAACTCCAGGGTGTTGCGCGCACCGCTGGCGGAGACGCCGGCGCCGCGCTGCACATTGGTGCCGGTCGCGCTGGGGTAATGGATGAAGCCCACCGCCAGTTCAAAGGTGTTCGTTTTGGCGGGATTGACGCCGATGACGATGTCGGCGAGTTGCAGGTCGAAGGAAATTCCGAAGTCATCCGATTTGGCCAGGATGGTTCCGAAGGACCGGTAAAAAAAGCTGTTGGTCTGCGAAGAATCCCAGGTGACGGCGAGATTCCGGTTCGTGGAATCCCACCGGAACAGATTCGTGTTCCCGAACAGGTTCCAGCCGTTTTGCCGCGGGTTGGCGGAAAAATCCTCGGTGAAGGTTGCCGCTCCGCAAATCGAAGCGGCAGCCAGGCCGGACAGAAAAAGGAGGCCGGGTTTCACGGGACGAATGCCGGTCGCGCCGCCGGTTGTTTTTTCCGGCGTGGCCACCAGAGCAGGCTTGCCCCCGTCGTTGCCAGCGCAACCGTCGCCGGTTCCGGCACGGCGGAAATGGCGTCAATGTAGGCGACGTCGCCGGAGTTCTCCAATCGCACAAAATTGACCTCGGGCAAAGACACGCTCTGATGGTTTCCTTCCACCGCCCAGGCGATGTCAAAGCCCGCGCCGCCCGCCGAACCGCCATAGAGCGATCGGATGCCGCTCAATGTTTTTCCGCTAAAATCATCGGCCGTCAGGGTTGGATTGACCGGAATCAGGGGATTGCCGTTTCCGTCGGTGGGAAACCAGCCGTCCACCAGGGGCGTTTGCAAAGAGTTTAATGCATAGAACGTCGAACCGTCGGCACTCACGGACACGCGCACGTCACTTGTGCCGCCGGTGTAAAGCGAACCGTCCAGGGCTGTGCCGCTGCCGAAGTCTTCGAGGAAACCAGCATGGCCGAAGATGATGAAGTCCAAGCCGAATGGATTCGCCGCATTATTCCGGATGGGCGTGTTGAACTGCAACGTGATGGAACCACCCGCACCCAGCCCGACGATCTGGCTGGGAAGATACGGCGCGTTAAACGGGTCAACCGGCCCGGCCCATTCGCCGGGCGTGAATTGCGCTGGCGCGCCGAGCGCAACCGCCGGGTCATTGTAGTCGGCCGCCACCCCGCTGCCTTGAATGTAGGAAACCACGCTGTCGGCAAATTGTGCGCGGGTAATGGCCGGAACGAACAGGGCGCCGGCGAATGCCAGCGAAACGATTCGGACTTTCTTCATGGACTGATCTTTCAATTGGTTCCGCGAAAAATTCACGGAACGGGTTTGCGATTGAGAGACCAGCGCGGAATGAATCGTTCTCGTTCTCGTCCTCGTTCTCGTCCTCGAAAACCGCCTGGCCGGCGGGAACGAGGACGAGGACGAGGACGAAAAACAAAAACGCCTTCACCCCGGCAAAACGGAGAATGAAGGCATCCAACGAATCCTGCCGAAAAACAGTCCGACAGGCTGGCCTCATCCTTCTCTTTGTCGGAGAAGTTGGCGAGGCCGGTTGATGGTTGAGTGTTGATAGTTGAGAGAAACACGCTCCGCGCGTTCGACTCTCAACCCTCAACCCTCAA
>Ga0182027_10011484_pt1 | contig 12518 bp, 14 predicted proteins | sample 712E1DmetaG_FD_121300 | JGI IMG/M metagenome (GOLD analysis project Ga0182027, IMG submission 121300) | Permafrost microbial communities from Stordalen Mire, Sweden - 712E1D metaG (Illumina Assembly) | ecosystem: Environmental > Terrestrial > Soil > Wetlands > Permafrost | place: Sweden...
CGCAAAGAATCGCGGCAATCTTGTAAGAAGCGTGTTGCATAATCTTTATAATTAACTAAAATAATTCCGACTTTTGGATACATATATTAAGGAGATTTGAAATTGGAGATTAGAGATTAGTAATTTTTTTAGCCATAATCTCAAATCTCTAATCTCAAATTTCAAAAAAATTTTACTCACGTGTTATCTTTCTTCTTCAACCCCAGTGCCGTAAAAAATGCGGTCACCGGCATCATCGCCATCCACGCCAAATATAAAATCCAATATTGCCAACCCGGCTGCCACTTTTTAAAATAGGCGAGCATTGAAGCGCGGAATAATTTTTGCGCGCGCAAGCGCGGCAATTGCGTAAAACTCTGGCCGACCAAGTCATAACAGCTGGCGGCCGGCGTGTACCAAACTTCCAATCCCGCCGCCTGGAAAGTTCGGCAGAGATCAACATCCTCAAACCAGATAAAAAATCTTTCGTCCAATAGTTCGCCGTTCTGCAAGCGCTCGGGCGGCAAAACTTTAGCCAAGGCCGAGCGGCGGATCATCATCGCACTGCCGCGCACGCTATCGACTTTAGCCGCTTGGTCATAATCAAAACCGATGCACAAATAATGATTTAAAATGTTAGGAAATAAATACGGCCATTTCAAAACAATCGCCAGCTGATCAAAAAATTTAGGAAATTTTCTGACCTGACCCGGGATTGCCCAGCCCTGGCGATCCAGCAGCCGGCAACCGGCGAGCGCTGAGCGATCATTTAATTTCAGCCACTGCAAAAAACTGTCAACCGTGAGCGGAAAAACAAAATTATCCGGATTGAGCAAAAAAATAAAATCACCGGCCGCTTGCCGATAAGCCTGATTGACCGCGCGAGCAAAACCGAGATTGCCGTCATTGGCAATCAATTTAACTTCGGGAAACTCCTCGCGCACCATATCCGCCGAGCCGTCGTGCGAACCGTTGTCCACGACCAAAATCTCAAAACTAAAATTCGTCTGGCTCAACAAAAGATGCGACAAACATTTTTTTAGTTTTTCGCGGACATTCCAGGAAACGATTATTATTGAGAGATCCATATTTTTGAGATTAGAGATTGGAGATTGGAGATTAGTTGTTTAAAATGCCAATCTCAAATCTCCAATCTCGAATCTCATTTAATAATTTTTACCAGCTTAATCCTATCGCTTGCGCCGGAAATTATTTTAATATCATTTTTATGCACCGAATATTCTTCCGCCAAAAATTCCACCAAAGCCCGATTAGCCCGACCCTTTTCCGGCACCGCCGCCACGGCTATTTTTAGCGTGCCATCGGCCATTTCCCCCTTGATTTCCGTCTTGGGCTCGCCCGAAATAACCTTGATTCTTAAATATTTATCAGCCATATAAGCAATTATATCAGGATGTTTGGCAAAAAGAAACCTTGACAAAAAACAGCCTTTGCACCAAAATAAGAACAAACTCGCACCTTAACTTTTAAAAAACTTTAACCTTCAAAAAGGAGGCGGCTATGACCGCAAAAATAAACCTCGGCGCCAGGCTATACCCGTTCACTCGCCCCTATAAAAAAAGTATCGGCGGAAAAATCTTAGAAGTAGAATATAAAATGGGGGTTAAGATATCGATAGAAGATGAAGAGGGAAACCGACGCGCTTTCTTTGCTGAAGTCGAGACGCCACTCAGGCGCATTAAAAACATCGGACCGTGTGCCAGGCGCATCAAAAACATCGGACCGCAGGCCAGGCGCATCCACATAGAACAATTTTTAACCGAGCTGGGTGCGGAAGAAATAAAATCAACTGCGCCCGACAGTATCATCCAAGAGGTCGAGCAAATAATCGGCCAAAAAATTTATCTGAAAAACGGGGTGATCTATTTCAACAAAAAAAGATCGAAATTGCCATCAACCGCCAAAGCCAATCCGAAATTCCGGAAAAAATCAAAAGAAAGGAAGAAAAGATGAAAACAAGAGTGTTCCAAACCGGCTGTATGGAAATCAAGACTGATGGCCGGGATAATTCGGTTGAAGAAAATTTTTTTTCCGCCTGTCGGGGAAAAATAACCTCTGTCACAACCCTACAGCAGGACCGGCGCTGGCAGATTTCCGTCAAAGAAAAAAAACGAAACAAACAAAGAAACTTCACTTTTTACATGCAGGCGGAAAATCCCAAAGAAGAAATCAACAAGCTCAACGGCGCCGAAGTCGTCGTACTGCCCGACAAAATTAAAATCATCGGCTAAATCAAAGCCGCGGAATCTTCACAGATTTCCGCGGTTTTTATTTTTCCCCGAAATGTCAATTAAATTAATTCTTAATTTTCTTGTCCTGAGCTTGTTGAAGGATTATTTTTTCTTTGATACAAGCTGTCCGCAAGCGCCCTGCACATCGCGGCCAAATTTAAAACGCTGAGCAACTTCCACGCCTTCACGCTCCAAAATGTTCTTAAAATTATTTATTACCGCGTTCGGCGAAGTTTTAAAATTCTGCGTTTCATTATAAGAAATCAAATTAACCATAAATAATCGGCCAAGATTAGCTTTTAATAGATCAGCTAATTTTTGCGCTTGCGCTGAAGAATCATTGACTTTATCCAGCATTAAATATTCAATCATCACTTTGCGATTGGTTTTTTCAATGTAGCTCTTCACGGCTTTCAATAAACTTTTCAGCGGATTATTTTTCGCCACCGGCATAATTTCTTGGCGCAGCTCATCGTCCGGCGCGTGCAAAGACAGGGCCAGGTTTATTTGTAGCGGCTCGTTGGCCAATTTTTTGATGCCATCGATAATGCCGACCGTGGAGATGGAAATTTTCCGCGCGCCAATATTAAAAGTTTCTTCGTCATTAAAAAATCTGACCGCCTTCATCACTTCATCATAATTCAACAGCGGTTCGCCCATGCCCATAAGGACGATGTTGGAAACTCGTTCGTCGTGGCGGCGAAGATAGCGAGCGAAGAATAAAACCTGCTCTACAATCTCATAAAAATTTAAACTGCGTTGAAAACCGCCTTGGCCGGTCAGACAAAATTCACAGCCAAGCAAACAGCCAATCTGCGAAGAAACGCAAACCGTGTTGTGATTGTCGCCATGGCGCATCAGCACTGTTTCAATTTTTCCATCACCAAAGTCGATAGCCGCTTTGACCGTATTTTTATCTGCCGATTCCAAAATTTCCGCCGGAATTTCCAGCAGACAGTCGACCCTGGCTCCGGCAGAGTCTCCGCCGCGGGACTCTGCCGAAATGGCAGACGAACATTTAGCCTTTAATCTTTCCCGCAAAGCCACGGGCAGATTAGTTGCCTCGTCCCAATTTTCGACAAACTTCTGAAAAATAGCTTGATAAACCTGCTTAGTCCGGAATTTCGGCTCATCTTTCAATATTTCTTGTATTTTTTTGATATCCATATGAATTAATTTTCAATTTGAAATTTTAAATTTTCAAATAATTTTAAATTTCCAATTTCTTAAATTTAAAATCGCCAGTCTAATATACCCCGAAAAACTATTTTTGGCAAGGGCTAAAATTTTGACAAATCTGTCAAGATGATATATTATATTATTGTGCTTGTGGGCGCAAGCCCCGTTCGGTTAGTCCCCAAAAGGGAGTATAAACCGAAAAGCAGGCACAAAAAAAATACTCTCGACCTTCGAGGGTATTTTTTTTCATCCTCAATCTCTTTTCTGCCTCGTTGCAGTCTCCGCCGCGGGACTGCAACGCGATTACAGTGAGCAGCAGTCCCTTAGAGGGAGACTGCTACATGGCTTGTATTTTTTATTTCGAAATATGTTTACTCTACAACTAAGTACCTAATTAACTATTCAACTAATTACTTTTTCACAAGTGTCACGCTCTTGATGACCGCGTCCGTCGTCGGATGATCATTCTCGTTGCGCGGCAAATTTACGATTTTCAGAGCGACATCCATGCCGCTCACCACGTGGCCGAAATTATTGTAGCTGCCATCGAGCCAAGCTGTGCCGTCGGTTTTGGTGACAATGAAGAATTGCGAGCCGTTGGTGTTCGGACCGGAGTTGGCCATTGCCATCGATCCGTAAAGCAATTTTTCTTTGTTCGGCTCGTCGTTAAATTGATAGCCCGGGCCGCCCTGACCATCGTTTGACCAGTCATCATCTTTGGAATTCGGATCGCCGCCTTGAATCATAAAATCAGGAATGACGCGATGAAATTTGGTGCTGTCATAAAAACCGGATTGCGCGAGATGCAAAAAATTCGTCACGGTGATCGGCGCCTCGCTGTTGTAAAATTTAACTTCGATATCGCCGAAATTAGTGTGGAAAATTGCGCCATCGTATTCGGCTAATAATTTCGAATCGGCGGTTCCGGGAACAAAAGATGTGGAAGTGGCGATGCTCATTTGATTTTGGTTAGATTGATTAGCAATTGGTGTTGTCGGCACGGAATTATTTTCCGGCTGTAAATTAACATTAATGGTGTTGTTGTTGGCGCAGCCGCTCAAGGCGAGCGCGCCGACGATAGTGATGATTAAAAATTTTGCTTTCATGTTTTTTTAATTATTTTTTTATCTTTAAAAAACCATTCGTAAACGCCGATAATCCAGGTCGCGGTATAGAAAAAATTCAAAAAGAAAATAAACCATTGATGATTGATATAGGTGGTGATGAACCAAAAAGGCTGAGAAACCAAGCCGCAGACAAAACCCCATTTATTTTTCTTAGCGACCAAAAAAATTGATGTAACGCCGAAAATAAATATGACGACTTGTGAAATATTATCCCACATAATTTTTAATTTTTCTTTTTTAATTTTTAATTGATCAAAATATCTTCTTCCACGCATTTACCAGCGGCGCGGTGTATTGCGACACATCCTTAACCGTGATTAATAAAATCAAAATTATCAAAGCGATAAAACCGATGTTATGAATTGTCGCTTCCACTTCCCGCTTTACCGGCGTGCCTTTAATTTTTTCAATTAGCAAGAAAATAATTCGGCCGCCATCGAGCGCCGGCAACGGCAAGAAATTAACCACCGCCAAATTGAGCGATAATATGCCGACGAATTGCAAAAGATAGACAAAGCCCATGCGCGCGTATTGGCCGGTCATCGTGGCAATGCCGACCGGACCGGAAATTTGCGCTGAAACACCGTGGCCGAGAATTAAATTTTTCAGCAATTCATAAAACGCCATAATAATCACGCCGAGCAAAATTATCGCGGTGGTGATGCCTTTCCAAATCGCCAAATACCAAGGATAGCGCACTAAGCCGGTGTTGACGATGGCAATGCCGACTTCGCCTTTGCCGCCTTTATCGGCCGGAGTAATTTTAACATCCAAAGTTTTATCATCGCGCAAAATTTTGTAATCCAAAACTTGACCGGCGCGCGCATTCACATAATTTTGCAAATCCGCATCGCTTTTTAAAATATTGCCGTCAATGGAAATTACAGTATCACCCGCTTGCAAGCCCGCGGCGGCGGCCGGAGTACCAGGCAGAACTTGGACAATCTGAATTTTTTCATTGCTGATATATTTTTGGCTGGCACTGTCATCAACGCTTTGCGGCAAGCCAATCATATAGCCGATGGCAAAAAGCGCCATCGCCAAGAAAATATTCATCACCACGCCGGCGGAAATAATGGCAATACGCTTCCAAATCGCTTTAGCGACAAAACTGTCAGAGTCGCTTTCGCCTTCGCCGTTCTCGCCCTTAATCTTGCAAAAACCTCCCAGCGGCAGCCAATTAATCGAATAAACTGTATCATCGGGAATCATACCGGCGGGTTCCGGAACCTTTTCTCCCCAGAAAAATTTCCAGCGTTTAATCGGCTCAATTGCTTCCGTATCAATTATTTCTTCTTCGATAACTTCTTTTCCCTCTTTATCTTCGGCTAACTCTAATTTTTCCTGATGCGTATCAACTTCTTTCTGGCCGGTGCGAAAGCGCAAAATGCCGGCAGCGCGCGGCGGCAAGCCGAATCCGAATTCCTCAACCTTGACGCCCAATTTTTTCGCCACCCAAAAATGCCCCATCTCGTGGACGAAGACAAGGACTGATAGAACTATGACGAAGACTACTATTGTTAAAAGCATAAAAAAAATATAAAAGCATTAGAGCATAAGAGCATGGGAACATGTCATATTTTTTATATGTTCTCATGCTCTCATGTTTTCCTGCTCTATGAATTAAATCGTCATCACATCTTTTTCCTTTTTCTCTCTTATTGTTTTTATTTCCTCGTTAACCTTTTTAACTTCTTCTTCCAATTCTTCCATAAAGCGGAATCTGTCATCTTCGGAAATCGCTTTGTCTTTTTCCGCTTTTTCAATCGAAGATTTTATCGCTTCGCGATTTTGGCGGACGGAAACTTTGGCCTGCTCGGTTTTTTCATTTAATTTTTTTACCAAATCTTTGCGATTTTCTTCGGTCATCGCCGGAATTGTCAAACGAATTTTGTCGCCCTCGTTCACTACGCCCAAACCCAAATCAGCTTCAATAATCGCCTTTTCAATATCTTTCAAGACGTTTTTGTCCCAAGGCGAAACAATCAAACTGCGCGCATCAGCCACGGAAATATTGGCCAAGCCGACGAGCGGAGTTTTGGCGCCGTAAGCATCGGCCATCACGCCTTCCAGAACCGCGGTATTGGCGCGGCCGGTGCGCAAAGCGCCAATGTCTTTTTTATAAAATTCGATAGCCTTGTGAAATTCTTCTTTTTTTGCGACTAAAAATTGATTCATATTGGAATTTTTTAATTTATAATTTTTAATTTTTAATTGAATTAAAATCCGCTATTACTTGATTGAATTTTTTTCACTCCCATAAAAATGACGTTCGTTTCGTCCGGCTTAACAAGCAGACGAATGCCGGCGCGGGTGGTGGGCAATTTTTTTGTCCGCCAGCTGGCACCGCCGTCGGCCGAGCTGTAAAAAGTGGTGTTGGTCACATAATAAATATTTTTTGGATCTTTCGGGTCGACTGCCAAAGAATTAATCGACGCCTGATCAACGGGTGTGACGAGATTGATACGCATCCAAGTGTCGCCAGAGTCGGTTGAGCGCAACAGGCCGTAGGCGGTGGCGGCGAAAAGCATTCCGCTAGTTGAGGGTGAAGCGACCAGTGATACTATGTTAAAACTATTTTTGAATTCTGTCATCTTGTCCTTCATCGGCGTCCAAGAAATTCCGGAATCGGGCGAGCGATACAAGCCTTCGCCGACCGTCGTCACAAAAACTTCGCGGCTATCAAAGGGATTTAAAACAACCTGATTAATACTGGAACCGGTGCGGAGGGCGGTAATCCAATGATCGCCGCGATCCGCGCTTTCACTAATATCGCCGCGCGAGTTGCCAAAATAAATATGATGGGCGTCGTAAAAATCAACGGCGAGCGCCTTGATCTGGACACTGGGATCATTATCAAAAAATATCTGCGTCCAGGTGCGATTGCAGTCATTGGAGCGATAAACCTTGTTGCCGGCCGCCGCGTAAATTATACATTTATCATCCGGGCTCACCGCCACTGCATTTATTTTCGCTTCAAGCAAGCCGGCCGCTTTGGTCCAGCCATTTTTTAAATTGTAGCTATAGTACAAACCATCGGTGGCACTCCCGAAATAAACCGCACCGGTATCTTCCGGATCAAGTGCAATCGAAGAATTGTCCAGCGCGTTAAGACTGGCCACTCCGCCGGCGGTCGGAACAGATGATGCTTGTTGCCAGGTAATGCCTTTATCTAAACTTACCCAAAAACCGCCATCCGAGCCGGAAGTGTTGGGAGCGCCATTCAAAGAAATACTGCAACCGGCGCCCATGGTCAGGATCGCTAGCATACAAAGCGAAAAAGCTAAGATGATTTTTTGATTGAACATAAAATTAATTTTAAATTTACAATTTTCAATTTTCAAATAATTTTCAATGATAAAATTTTAAATTTAAAAATTTGATTATTATTTGAAAATTGTAAATTGAAAATTTTATATATTTACCGCTATATTCTCTAAAACCAATTTCGGATTCACATTCCCCCTTATATATCTTTCGCCTCTTTTCAGCGATTCATTTAGTTTTAATAAGCGCGCACCGGATAAATTATTTTTCAACGCATCCAGTTTTTTACGCGACGGCTCGTGCTGGATCAAATCGCCATTGTTTACATTCAACATCAGCAGGTCGCGCAAAACTCCCTGCCAGATGCTTAAAATATTCAAAGCCGATTCGGCTTTATTTTCCTCATCGCGGCCGCCGGCTATTTTTTCTATCGCCGCAATCCGTTCATTGATGTTGCCGGAAAAAAAATTTAAAAATGTCTCGCTGGTTTCCAAATAGCTCTGATAAAATTCTTTATCCTGAAAAAATTTGGCGGCCAGCGCCGGACGGCCCAGGCTTAAACGGGAAATATCTTTGGCTGCCGTGCGCGGGCAATTCAATTCATCAACCAAATAATCATAGATTACTCCGGACGGCACGGGCAGAAAATTAAAAACTTGGCTGCGGGAAACGATAGTTGCCGGAATTTTTTCTAACCGTGAGGCGGTCAAAATTATCACTACGCGCGGCCGCGGCTCTTCCAAGGTTTTTAACAAGGCGTTAGCCGCTCCCTCGGACAAATCATCAGCTTCTTTAATAATTCCGACTTTATATGAATTGGCGAATGAACTCATTTCCAAAATCCGGATGAACTCGCGAACTTGTTCCACGGAAATATTTTTTTTATCAATTTCTTTGCGGATGAGGTGCAAATCGCCGTTTAAGGTTTCAAAGCCATTCTCGCCTTCCTTATTATTCTGCAGTTGGCGGCAAGACTGACAAGCGCCGCAAGCCAGGGTAAAAGTTCCGGCCGCTTGTTTTTGGCAAAGCAAAGATTTGGCGAAAAACATCGCCGCCGCGGTTTTACCGATGTCGCGCGGCCCTAAAAAAATATAGGCGTTGGCGATGATGCCGGCCGCCAGACTTTTTTCCAAAAAATCGCTAATCGGCCGGTTGCCGGCCAGCGGCCAGCCGGTTTTCTCTTTTACTTTGCTTTTTTCCATGTCTTTATATTATCATTACGCCCTTGTTAAGGCAAGACAGGTTTCACTTGATTTTTCAAGAAAATACTGGTAGATTATTATCATAATTATATTCGCATTCATTTGCGGCATTTGCAGTCCCCTCTATAAAGAGGGGTGGACGCGCCTCGCGGACGGGGTGAGTTTTCGCGGATTCGCATCATATCCAATGAACAACCGTTTAAAACAATTCTTCCTATTTCTCGGCGATGTTGTCGTTATAAACTTAGCGCTTTATCTGTCGCTCTGGTTGCGCTATGCGGAAAATCCGGCGCTAAAAAGCTGGCAGCAAAATTGGAGCGCTTTCGCACTGGTTTTTGTTTTTTGGCTGATCGCTTTTTATATTTCCAATCTTTATGATTTGCATTCGGCCATCAACAACAGTTTGTTTTTCCGCCGCGTGGCGCAAAGTTTTTTTATCGGCGTAGCACTGGCCGTCATCTTATTTTATATCGCGCCGCCGCACGACATTACTCCTAAAACCAACTTGGCTATTTTCTTCGTCGTCTTTGCCGTTCTCTTCTTTATTTGGCGGCAAACGTTCAATTCCTTGCTAAAATCCTATCTGCCGCGCACCAATATCGCCATTATCGGCTACAATAATTTAGTGGAAAAAATAATTTCCGAATTAAAACAAAAACCTCAGCTTGGCCTCGCGCTTTCATTTATTATGGATGAAAAATCAGCCGCCAAAGAAATCAACGGCACGCCGATTTTCTCTAATCTGCGCGAATTACCGGCCTTGATAGAGAAAAGAAAAATTAATAACGTCATTCTCGCCGCCGCGCCCGATTCACAAGAATTGCGCTCCCTGCTTTTTGAATGCCTGCCCTTGAAAATTACTTTCACTAATCTCGCGAATTTTTACGAAAATATTTCCGGCAAAATTCCTTTGGAAGTTATCAGTAAGATGTGGTTTTTGGAAAATTTAAGCGAGGGCGACAAAAATAATTTTGATTCTTTCAAGCGCGTGACTGATTTAATTTTGGCGCTGATAATTTTTATCGTCTCACTGCCTTTTTGGTTAATCATCGGTTTGATTATCAAACTGGAAAGCCGTGGCCCGATTTTTTATCAAAGCCTGAGAAGCGGGCAGGGCGGTAAAGAATTTAAGATGATTAAATTTCGGACAATGCGCACGGAAAATAATCAAGGTGGTATGACCGAAGTCGGCGACAAACGGATTACGCGTTTTGGCAATCTTATCCGCAAAACCAGGCTGGATGAACTGCCGCAAACAATCAATATTATCAAGGGTGAAATGAGTTTTGTTGGACCGCGTCCCGAGCGTCCGGAATTTGTCGTAGTTTTGGAAAAACAAATTCCTTTTTATCGCGAACGGATGCTGGTTAAGCCCGGCATCACCGGCTCAGACCAAATTTCCGGCGAGTATCATTCCCCGTCTTACGAAGACACAATGAAAAAATTGCAATACGATTTATATTACATAAAAAATCGCTCGCTCTATCTGGATTTATCCATAATTTTAAAAACTATTTCGACTGTTTTATCGAGAGCAGGACGATAAACATGATGCTAATCCGCGAATGGGCGCGAATGCCGCGAATAAATGCGAATACTAATTAAATTACTTATGATTATTATTTAGAATTAGCATTTATTCGCGGCATTAGCATAAATTCGCGGATTAGCATCATATCCCAATTATGAAAAAAGCATTACTAACCGGCATTACCGGCCAAGACGGTTCCTATCTCGCCGAATTATTATTGGAAAAAGGCTATGAAGTGCATGGCCTAATTCGTCGCGCCAGCACTTTCAACACCGGCCGCATCGATCATCTTTATAAAGACCGCCACATCAATGGCGTGAAATTATTTTTGCATTACGGCGACCTTTCCGATTCCAGCAACTTGAGCCGCCTGATTGAAAAAATACAGCCGGACGAAATTTACAATCTCGGCGCCCAAAGTCATGTCCGTGTTTCTTTTGATATGCCGGAATACACCGCCGACGTCACGGGCCTTGGCGCTCTGCGCTTGCTCGATGCCATCCGCGAAGCGAAAATTAAAACCAAATTTTATCAAGCCTCATCTTCAGAAATGTTCGGCAAGGCCGTGGAATTACCGCTTAAAGAAACAACGCCGTTCTATCCCCGCTCGCCGTATGGCTGCGCCAAAGTTTTCGCTTTTTGGATCACCAAAAATTATCGCGAGGCTTACGAAATGTTCGCAGTCAACGGAATTTTGTTCAACCACGAATCTCCGCGCCGCGGCGAAACTTTCGTCACGCGCAAAATAACGCGCGGCTTGGCGCGCATCAAACTCGGCTTGGAAGAAAAATTATTTTTAGGAAACTTGGACGCTCAACGCGACTGGGGCCATGCCAAAGATTATGTTTATGGCATGTGGCTGATGTTGCAAGCGGCCAAACCCGATGATTATCTTTTGGCCATGGGTGAAACACACACCGTCCGCGAATTTGCCGAAATATCAGCCAAAAATTTAGGAATTGATTTAATCTGGCAAGGCAAAGGAATCAATGAAAAAGGCGTTGATAAAAAAACCGGCAAAATAATTATTGAGATTGACCCGAAATATTTCCGTCCCTCCGAAGTTGATATTCTTTTGGGCGATCCAACCAAAGCCAAAACCGAACTCGGCTGGACGCCAAAAATTTCTTTCCAAGAATTGGTAAAAGAAATGTGCGAAGCCGACATTAGAGCAGAAGAACATAGGAACATGGGAACATAAGAATAAGAGAATAGAAGAATATGAAAACAAAAAAAATATGGAGGAAAAAAATTTTAGAGAAAAATTGGAAGAAAAAATGAACAATTATGTTCATCAAATATATAATGTGACTAAAAAATTTCCAAAAGAAGAAATGTTTGGTTCAACTTCCCAATTAAAGAGGGCGGCACTATCTGTTATTTTAAATTTTATTGAAGGTTATGCCAGAAGAACCAATAATAACAAAAATGTATATAGAAATTTTTTAAATATCTCTTATGGTTCTCTGAAAGAATCAAAATATCTAATAAAATTTTCTTTTGATGAAAATTTTTTAGAAGAAAATAATTATAGAGAATTGTCTGACTTAGCAGATGAAATTGGAGCTATGCTCTATTGTACAAAAGGCTTTATAAAAGAATAATTAAACAAAGTATTAAATTTTAAAAATAGCAATGCTCTTATGTTCCGTTGTTCTCATGCTCTATGAATACAAATTCAAAAATTTATATCGCCGGCCACCGCGGCCTGGTCGGCTCTTCAATCGTCCGCAAATTGCAAGCGGACGGTTTTAAAAATTTAATTTTAAAAACGCGCGCTGAATTAAATTTGCTCGACCAAAAAGCCGTTGAGCTTTTTTTTGCAACCGAAAAACCGGAATATGTTTTTTTGGCCGCGGCCAAAGTCGGCGGCATCATTGCCAACCAAACTTATCCCGCCGATTTTATTTTTGAAAATTTAACCGTTCAAAATAATATTATTCACGCGGCCTATTCCTCCGGCGTAAAAAAATTATTATTC
>Ga0182027_10011485_pt1 | contig 12517 bp, 12 predicted proteins | sample 712E1DmetaG_FD_121300 | JGI IMG/M metagenome (GOLD analysis project Ga0182027, IMG submission 121300) | Permafrost microbial communities from Stordalen Mire, Sweden - 712E1D metaG (Illumina Assembly) | ecosystem: Environmental > Terrestrial > Soil > Wetlands > Permafrost | place: Sweden...
AGGGCTACTCGGGCGAGTCGGTGATCGCCTTGCTCAAGGCGCGCCGGGCCGCCCCGGGCAAGAGCCAGGCGGCCGTGGCCGCGTGGCTGACGCCGCTCGATCTGTCGCAGTTCGACTTTGCCCACCTGACCGACGGTACCGTGCCGCTCGACCGCAACGCCCTCATGATCCGCGACTGGTACGGCCAGCTGCTTGCCGCTCGCGCCCAGTTGCTCAGCCAGGCCGGCCAGACGTCTCAGGCTTCGCAGCTCGCTGGGCTCGGCCAGCGGTTCGTCGCCGGCGGCGGCTCCGGCCCATAGCGGTCCCCCGCTCCCGACAAGACTCGCCGAACGGGTTCCGCTAGACTAGCGACGGGCGAGCCAGGTGCCGGCGGGCGAGAGACCGTCACCCTCGCCTTCGCCCTGTCGAAAGCACGCGGAGGTACTTCGTGAATCGCTCCCAGCACGTCGACCCGGCCGCGGGCGAGCGGGCGGAGCGCTGCACGTGAGCACGACGCGCGAGGCGCTACCGCCTCTCGAAGAAGGCTTCGTCAGGCACGAGCGCAAGCGCGGCTGGTCGGCGCTCGGGCTGCGCGAGCTGTGGATGTACCGCGAACTGCTCTACTTCCTCACCTGGCGCACCATCCTCGTGCGCTACAAGCAGGCCGTCATCGGCGTCGCTTGGGCGGCCCTGAACCCGCTGCTCACGATGGTCATCTTCACGGTCGTCTTCAACATAGTGCTGGGCGTCAAGAGCCCGTCCTCGCAAGTGCCCTATCCGGTCTTCAGCTACAGTGGCCTCTTGCCGTGGAACTTCTTCGCCGGCGCGCTGGCTCTCTCTGGCATGAGCCTCGTCGGTAACGCCAATCTGCTCACCAAGGTCTACTTCCCACGCCTCGTGATCCCGATCTCGGCCGTGCTCGCCGGGCTGGTTGACTTTGGGATCTCTTTCCTTGTGCTCCTCGGGCTCATGGCCGCGTATGGCATCGCGCCCACCTGGCACATGGTCTTCCTGCCGGTGTTCGTTGCGCTCGCGTTCGTGACGGCGCTTGCCGTCAGCCTCTGGCTCAGCGCGCTCAACGTGCTCTACCGTGATGTGCAGTACGTGATTCCATTCCTCGTTCAGTTGTGGATGTTCGTGAGCCCGGTGATCTACCCGATCAGCAAGATTCCGGCGGGCCCGCTGCGCACCGCTTTCGTGCTCAATCCCATGACGGGTGTCATCGGCGGTTTTCGTTGGGCTTTGCTCGGCCAGCAGTTCCCCGGAGGGTACGTGTGGATCTCGCTCGCGGTAGTCGGCGTGCTCTTCATCACCGGCCTCTTCTACTTCAAGCGGATGGAGAGTGTGTTTGCCGATGTGGTGTAGACGATGAGCGACGTCGCCCTGCGAACGATCGGGCTCGGCAAGATGTATCACATCGGAAGCGAGCGCGAGAAGGACCGTACGTTGCGCGACACGATGGTCCAAGCTGCCAAGCGGCCCTTCGAGCGCATCCGCCACCCGGGCGCCGCGACGCATGTCTCGGAGGAGCTCTGGGCGCTTAGGAACGTCGATTTGGAAGTTCGACACGGCGAGGTGCTGGGGATCATCGGACGCAACGGTGCAGGCAAGAGCACGCTGCTCAAGGTCGCAAGCCACATCACGGAGCCGACCGAAGGCTGCGTCGACGTGCGTGGGCGTGTCGGCAGTCTGCTGGAGGTCGGGACCGGTTTCCATCCCGAGCTGACCGGCCGCGAGAACATCTATCTGAACGGCGCCATTCTCGGCATGGCACGCGCCGACATTCGGCGGCGATTCGACGACATCGTCGACTTCTCCGAAACGGGGCGCTTCCTAGACACGCCCGTGAAGCGTTACTCGAGTGGCATGTACGTACGACTGGCGTTTGCCGTCGCCGCTCACTTGGAACCGGAGATCCTGCTTGTCGACGAAGTCCTGTCCGTAGGTGACGCCGCATTCCAAGAGAAGTGCCTGTCGCGCATGGACGCTGTCGGGGCAGGCGGACGCACGGTCGTGTTCATAAGCCATAACATGGCTGCGGTTCGGAGGCTATGCTCTCGCGTTGTTCTTCTCGACGGCGGACGAGTGACGGCCGACGGCTCTCCGGGCGAGATCGTGGCGCTCTATTTGAAGAGCGCAGCTCGCGCCGCTGCCGTGCGGGAGTGGACGCTTCTCGATGGGCCCGGGGACGCTCACTGCCGGCTCCTCCGTTTGGAGCTCACGCAGGACGGCCGGAGGCTCGAAGGGCAGGCCGACAGCTCGCGGCCACTGGGGGTATCTCTTGCGTTTCACGTCGAGTGCCCTTCTCGAAAGTTGCAAGTGGGCTTCGGCCTCCTGACTGCTGATGGCCTTAGCCTTTTCCAGAGCTTTCACACCGACCTGGCCACGAAGAACCCGACGGAACCTGGCGACTACGAAGTCCGCTGCCAAATGCCCGCCAATCTGCTCAACAAGGGCAGCTATGTCGTCAGTCCGATGGTCGCCTTGTACTTCACCCAGTGGGTGGTTCGGCATGACGCGGACGCTGAACTGCGATTCGCCGTGAACTTGGACCACCCGACATCGCCCATGTGGTACTCGCCGCGGGAGGGTGCTTTGGCCCCAGCTCTTTGCTGGGAGCTAGGCCCATGGCGTCAGCTCGCCGTATCTATCCCATCCACAGGCCTGAGCCGGCGGGACGATGCACTTACCTGACCGCCAGTTTGGCTATGTGATCGCTTCTCACGTCGTTGAGCATGTTCCAGCGCCCGAAGTGTTCGGCTCTATCCAGGAGCTGCAGCGAGTTGCCGCCCCTTGCGTGCGTCTCGACACACAAGGACTTCTCCCACTCCATGCCCACGAAGAACAGCTCGACGAGCCTCTCGATGACCGCTCCGAAGCCGGCGTCATCGAGAAGGGGGGCGGTGAGCCTTGTACAGGATTGCGCCTCGGGTCTCGGCGTGAGATGAACCGTGCCTTCAGCGAGACGAACGAACCAGAGGCGTTCCGTAATGTCTCGCAGGATCTCGTAGACGATTGAAGGCGCTTCAAGGTTGCCGCCAGTCATGCCAGTTGCAGACCGTCCTGCGCGGATGAGATATGGTGGACAAGTCGACCATTCGCCCTCTCAGGGAACACCGCATCTGCGTATTCACGGTGAGCGTAGACCCACCGAAATCGTTCAGCATGCCTCGACGGTCGAAGGTTCAGCGTTCGGGGTCGAACGCGAGGCAGTTCGGTCAATGACTAGGAGGCTAGGGGGCGAGGAATAGAAGCGCTCAGCACAGGGGTCACGGCCCGCAGCCTCACGTACAGCTTTGCTGCCGTCGGCAGTGCGATTCTGCTCGGTCTTGTGATTGGATTCTGGGCAGTAGACCCTCATCTGGGCCTCCTTCTTGGAGCCGTACTGGCCACTGCTCTCCTCGCTGCGTTCCTTATGGGGACGGAGTGGCTGCTCTCCCTTGTCATCATTTTGTCCCCGCTCAGTCTCTGGGTGAGCCTGTGGCACTATCCTGCGACGTGGCTGATAGTTGGGGTTGCAGCTGCGGTTGCGCTCGGGATCGCCCTTGCTCAGACACGGCCCAAGTTGCAGGAGCATGCGTTGGGGCCTCGCGTGGCAGTTTTCGTGTCCCTCGCGTTCGCCGGCTCAGCTTGGCTGTCTGCAGTTGTCGGATCCAAGTCTCACGCAGTCGTGGCGTATGGGCCGACAGCGCTTTCCATCTCGGTTGGCATCATCCTGTTCTGGACTGTCATTGCTCTTGCGAACGACGCTCACAGGGTCCGTGTGGCTCTGGCTGCTTGGTGCGCTGCTTCGGCGATGCTGACCGCTCTCGCCGCTGTCGTCTACTTGGTGCCTTCCGTGGCGCGCCTTCCCTTCCTCTCAGCTGGTCACGCGTCCGTGGCCGTCAATGGCGTTTCCTACCTCCGCATCTATAGCCCATTGGGAGACTACGAACTCTTTGCCGAGATGGCTGCGATAGCCGCAGTCGCGGCAATGTCACGGCTCGTCGACTCGAGAGGCAATCGGCGCATTGGGTGGGCGGCGATTCTCGTACTAGCAACGATTGGCGCCATTTCGACCGGGACCCGTGGCGGAGTGGTGATTCTTGCCCTGGGCATGGCGCTCCTCTGGTTAGCCAGGAGGGGCACGGTTGCTAGGTCGCGTATGGCCGCCTTCTTCGCGCTGCTCCTGGCCGTGGGAGTTGCGTTCGTGTTCGTCCTGCCCGTATTTAGGGGGATTGCCGCACGCTTTGCCAGCATCAGACTTTCCTCGTCGCTATCCACTGACATCAACCGTCAGGGCCTATGGTCCCAGTTCCTACCTCACATAGGCCTGACGAAGGAGTTTTTCCTAGGGTTTGGAACGAACTTTGACCAATCCGCTTGGCCAACCCTACCGCACAGCCTGTACGTCTACTTGTTGAACACACAAGGAGTTATTGGACTGAGTCTGATGTGCGTGCTGATGGCAGTTTTGGCCTACCCGTTCCTAAAGACCCTTTTCGGTCGCCACTCGTGGACGGTTGCATCGCTGCTTGGTCTCATGGTCCTGCTGTTCGCCGTGGACGAGGTCAAAGTCGAGTTCTTAAGGATTTACAACTACCAGCTGGTGGTCTGGTCGCTGTTGGGGATTGCGGTGGCCGCGCAGCGTGTGTGTTCGGCGCAGCCCCATGCATATCCATCGCATGCTGCACCGCCGACCACGGCCGAGAACCTATCGCGATGAACGGCGACGGATACCGCGGCGGCTTGCGGATCAGTGTGGTCGTTTGCAGCCGTGACAGACCCAAGCAAATGGTCTTGCTGGCAGATTCCATCACTGGACAGACCAGGCTACCCGACGAGGTAGTGGTGGTGGATAGCAGTATTGACACTTGCCTTGAGCCCATGCTGACCACGTTGGCAAGCGCTGTTGAGAGGTTCGCATACATACGGTCTCAGCCAGGACTAACGATTCAGCGAAACATCGGTGTGGCTGCGTCCAAAGGCGACGTGATCCAGTTCTTCGATGATGACGTTGTTCTGGAGCCGGAGTTCCTAGAAGAAATCGAAAAGGTGTACCGGGACGATTCGGAGCTGCGCGTCTTTGCCGCTCAAGGCAGAATCGTGAACCTTCCCCGAGATGCGCGAGATCCGGCAGGCTCGCTGACCGGGCTACGCAATTCGCTCTCAGGCGCTGTTCGCACGCTCTTCCTCTTGCCCGATCAGGGTGACGGGCGGGTCAAGATTTCGGGATCTCCGTCCATGGTGAATTGGCGTGACGAGCCGGGGTTCGTCGACATGCTGTCTGGGTCGTGCTTCTCATTCCGCCGAGAGGTTTTCCAACACGTCGCCTTCGACGAGAGCATGACCGGATACGCTGCGGGAGAGGACCTGGACATCTCTAGGCAGCTCATGCATCGGGGCATGGGCGCGTTCTATTGTCCGTCGGCACGTCTGACCCACGCAAGCTCTGGCCTTGCGACCTACGGCTCTCGAGAAAGGGCCCGCAAGGCATTTATGAATCGTTGGTATCTGTTGCACAAGCACGGATCGGGCCACCCGATTGGGCAAGCAGCGTTCTGGTGGTCCACGCTGGGTCACGTGCTACTGGAGTCCTGCAGGGCAGATATTGGAGGAGCTTTTGGGGTCGTTGACGGGGTGCGGAACAGGCCCAGATTGCATGCACCCAAGCCCGCACCGGCGCAGGTGGTCGTGCAACTGAGTGGAGGTCTTGGCAACCAACTGTTTCAGTACGCGACGGGTCGGGCCGCGGCGCTAGATCGAGGGGGTCAGCTCAAGCTTGACCAATCGAACTACTCTATCGATCCCAAGCGCACGTACGCCCTTGATCCTTTTGCCATACGCGCTGTGCGGGCACATACGGCGGATATCCCGTGGGCATTTAGACGCTCGGGCAGCCACGCTCTCAGTAACCGCGTTGCAAGGCGGCTTCAGTCTCGGATTGGCTTTTCACTGGATGGCCCAAAGGTGGTGCGTGAGAGGCATTTTCACTTCGACCCTGACGTGATTCCACGTTCCGGCTCAATCTATCTTGCTGGATACTGGCAGAGTCACAGGTACTTTGAGCAAGCTGCCGCAGAACTACGCCATGAACTCACTTTTCGAGTCCCTCCCGGAGGTCTGCGAGGAGACATCGCTGACAGAGTGGCTGCAGCTGGAAGCGTGGGTGTCCATGTCCGTAGGGGCGACTATGTATCCGACCCCGCCACGCATATGCGCCATGGCGTCTGTCCTGCGGAGTACTACCGGCGCGCGTTGGAAGAAGTCGCGAAGCGCGCCGCCGTCTCTGGTGTCTTTGTGTTCTCAGACGACATTGACTGGGCACGTCGAGAACTTGTGCCGCCGTGGACGACGACCTATGTGTCAGGAGAGTCAAGCACGAGCGACCTCGCGGATTTCTACTTGATGGCGCTATGCGCGCATCACGTCATCTCGAACAGCTCCTTCAGCTGGTGGGCGGCGTGGCTCGGCGCCAAGGCGAATTCGGTAGTCGTTGCCCCGCGTCAATGGTTTGCAGAGACGGGTATGGGGGCCGATGACATGATACCGACCGGATGGATACTCGTATGACGGAGGGTGGGTCCAGGAACAGCGCCATCGTGGTGTGCACTGTCAATCGTCCTCGTGAGATGGAGCGGCTTCTAGCGAACCTGAGCACTCTCGACTACGTGCCTCTCGTCATGTTGGTTGATGCGAGCGAGGACGCAAGGACATCCGAGGTCGCGAACGTCGCTGCACGTCGATGCCCTCGCCTGGAAGTTAGGTACGTTCGGTCGGAGCGCGGACTGACTCGCCAACGCATGGTGGGAGTCCGCGAGCTATGGCCGCAATGCGAGATAGTGCACTTCATTGACGACGATGTGGTCTTGGAGAACGGCTACTTCGAAGGTCTCGAGCGATGCTTGGCGGCGAACCCTTCAGTGCTTGGCGTTGGCGGCGTCATGCCTAGCGCCGCAAGGCCTTCTGCAGACTGGCGCCATAGAATGCTCCTTCTAGACTCTGCCAGGGGTGGCCGTGTCTTGCGTTCGGGAGTGAACGTTCTTCCTCGCGTTGTTACAGCACCCACGGATGTTGACTGGCTCTCGGGCTGCTCTATGAGCTACAGGACCTCTGTGTTACGAACACTCTCTTTTGACCTTCGGATGTCTGGCTACTGCTTGGGGGAGGATGTCGGGTTCAGCTACAGAGTAGGGCGCATGGGCCGGCTCATGGTGACTCCTGAGGCCAGACTTGAGCACCTTCAATCTCCCGCGGACCGACTGGCCGCTCTGGATCTGGCCAGGCAGGTCATCGCATGGCGCCACGCGTTTGTGGCCGAGATGAGTCATGAAGGGCTCTCGATGGCCGCCTACTGGTGGCCGGTTGTGGGCGACCTGTTGCTCGCGGGGGCAAATGGCCTTCTTCGCCGAAGACGTTCCCGGTTGGACTACGCGAGTGCGATTCTCAAGGGCGTTAGCGACATCGTTATCGGCTCAGCTCGGATGGCCTGAGGTGGGAATCAGCGTATCGGTCATCGTGCCGACCCACATGAGACCCGCGGAGCTTCTTCGCTGCCTCTCCGCGCTTGAATCGCAGACAGTGAGACCCGCGTGGGTTCTGATTGCCGCCGCGCTGGACGATGACAGCACTTTAGGCGCGGTGCGTGAGTACGGGTTGCGCGAGGACGCGATCCCGACGGTGTACGTCGAGTCTTCTGAACTGGGCGCCAGTCATCAGCGCAATGCGGCCCTTGACCGGCTGCCCCCAGGGACGACGCACATCCTGTTCATGGACGACGACTGCGTGGCGTTGCCTGACTACGTTGAATGCCTGTTGAAGACAATGTTGGAGGTGTCGTGGTCCTCGCCTGCTGGAGTTGCTGGCGTGTCGACCCCATCGACGACTCCGAAAGAGACTTGGCACGACTTCCTGTGGAGGGCTTTTGGGCTAGCCACTCCTCGCGATGCCGGAAGGCTATTGAGTTCGGGTATCAACGTGGCCCCCCCGCATGATGGACCGCCCATTCGGGCCGGATGGCTGTTCGGCTGTGCGCTCTTCGCCGTCGAATCTGTGCGCGACATCCGCTTCTGTGAGTCTTTTGGCGCCTATGCACTCTGCGACGACGTTGACTACTCGGCTTGTGCATCAGGTCGCGGTGCGCTGTGGGTCGATCCCACAGCGAAACTTGAGCACCTTCAGAGCGACATTGGCCGGCCGCCAATGGTGGTCCTGGTCCGGAAGAGCGTGCATAACCGATGGCAACTGGTGTGTCGGCACCCGGATATCTTGTCGCGACGGGCATTCTGGCTGAGTGTGCTGGGAACCCTGATTCGCGACTCGGGCAGCATCGCAAAACGACGCGACCGAGCCAGTGTTGCGAGGCTTGGGGGTCGAGTCGCCGGCATCGCGGACACGGTGCGCGCCATGCGAAGGCCGTGGCCGCTCCGGGAGCGGCCATCTTCAGTCCCGTCCGTTCATGGTAGCCCGCGGCGCCATTCCGGCGTGAGTGAGGTTTAGTCCGATGGGTAGTCCCTCGGGGGAAGAGCAGCGACCGACCAGAATTGCGCCAAGCCGCTGGCTGTCCCCGCTTGCCTTCCGCGATATGTGGGACCCCTGTTCATCGAGCCAGGTTCGCCCTGGCTACGTGGAGTCGTTCAACTCCAAGCTGCGTGACGAACTCCTAGACGGCGAGACCTTCTACACCTTGCGGGAGGCTCAGATCTTGGTGGCCGACTGGCGACGACTCTACAACGCCCTGCGCCCGCACAGCTCGCTCGGTCAACGCCCCCCGGCCCCTGAGACGATCGTCTGGCAGGGCGTTCAGCTGGCTTGCGTTGCGCCGCCAACCCCGACGACAGAGCCAACAATGGCACTAACATAGAAAGTGGATCGACAAAGGGGGTCCGGCCATGAGGGCGTGCTTGCTCCGGCCCTGACCTGGGATAGAAGTCCTCTGGAAGAGGCGGGCTTCGGGGTGGCTGGCGACGTCGGCAGGGGAGGCGAGTAGTGCACCTGCGCAGAGACCTACATATCGCAGACGGCTCGCTCGTTCTTGAGATTGGGGGTGGGTCCATACCGCATCCGAGGTCGACCGTAGTGGTTGACCGATTCCCGGACGCGGACGGAGCCGCTCAGCGTGGTGGGGGGGCACTTGTTCTTGAGGGACGCCCTCTCATTCAGGCTGACGGTCGGCATCTGCCGTTCAGGGACAAGACCTTTGACTACTCCATCGCATCCCATGTGATTGAACACTTGTCGCCGACCGGGGCGGTAGAGCTCGCCGCTGAGCTGTACCGGGTGGCGCGCGCCGGCTATGTTGAGGCACCGTCGATTGTCTACGAACTGGTTCGCGATATCCCTGAGCATCTACTGGTCGTGCACTGCGACGCCGAAGGTAGCATTCACGTGGCGCCGAAGCCGCCTAGAGACGTCACGCAGGCCTTCATCGACCCGCTGTTCTACGACCCCGACTTCTGCTGGGTCGTTGAGAAGCACAACCAGCTATTCTTCACAGGTACCGAGTGGACGACTGAGGTCAGCGTGATCAGTCATCGTGATTGGCGCGATTTGCTCGAGTTCTGCTCCGGTGAATGGGCGGAGGCGACTGTGCAGGCTGGGCTTGCAGATTCCGCCGGATCTTTGTGGCGGGCTCAGTTGCGGCGCGACGCTGGCGCACTAGCGAGGCACTACTTGCCGTCTGCGGTTATCCGTGCTGTGAAAGAGGTGAGAGACCGCAATCGAGCCGAGCGCTCTCGCCCGCGAACTTCTGCCATGACGCGAGATGCGGCGTTCGCTCTGTTGGTCTGCCCGTCTTGTCACTCTCCACTCAATAAGGGGGGCGAGCGTCATGTCACATGTTCCGAATGCGGCCTTCAATTCACCATCAGGCGGGACGGAATTCCAAAACTCATTGTCTGACTCGCACGCGGCCCGGCCACAGGGTCTTCGTCCCAATCAATAAGCCGCCACCCACCTCGGCTTTGCCGCAGCCACCACTGCCCCTTGGGAGGGCGTCGGCAGACAGGAGCGAGATGTCCATCCGGCCCAACGGCACACGTGAGCATTGTCCAACCATCGACCGGGTCTTGAGATGCAGGCGGAGTCGCGCGAACCGCGGATGAACACCCGCATTTGCGTATTCACGAGCGGCCCCGACCTTGACGCGAAGGGTGGGATGAACGGCCCCGGGTTCAAGTGGAGGTTGGCGACGCCATGGTTCCCTCTGACAGCGGCTATAGGAGCAAGTCGACACCGCCTCGGCTTGGCGCTGCGACTTCGCTGCTGCCTGAGCCTTTTCGCGCGAGGTGCGCCGAACACGATGGCTACGCCGCATTGACTCGCTCACTCACGCGTCGCAACGAGTCCCGGGACTTCCTGGATCGCTATGCTTATGCGCAGACGAAGGTCGGTCTGAGTGAGGATATCCTTGTCAAGGTAAACCGCACGAACATGGCCAACTCGCTCGAGGTCAGGGTACCTTTACTGGGTCGATTGCTGGTGGAGTACGCGACGGCCCTGCCCAGCCGTGTCCGCCTTCCCCACTGGCGGCTCAAGGGTCTCCTCAAGGACGCCATGATTGATGTACTGCCCAACGAGGTTCTTACCCATCCGAAACACGGGCTCACAATCCCGTTGGCGGCGTGGTTGCACGGTGACATGTACTCATTCGCCCGGGATACCGTGTTGAGCCGAGAGGCGCGGGACACCGGTTTCTACGACGTTGACGCGGTCGAGCGGTTCTTGCCGTGTGCACAGGGACAACCGGGCCAATCTCGGGGGCGGCCTATGGGCTCTTCTCGTGTTCGAGCTGTGGCGGCGTGGAAGCGGGGTCCACGGATGAGGCGGTCTCCAGTCCGCGGCGTCGCCTTGCCATGAAGATCTTGATGCTCCTCCCCGATCCCGGGATCAGAGGGCCGATGGCTGGTCTTGGGACCCACCTCGCGCAGGCGATGAGGCAGCAAGGTGCGGAGGTCGTCATACGGCGCTGGAGCCGGCATTTCGACAAGGAATCGCTTCTCGCGAAGGCCGCGGGGCGCCTCACGGACATCTGCGAGATACGCCAACTTCTCCGCCATGGCGCTTTCGACGTGCTCTTCGTCAATACCTCGCACGATCGGCGAGCCCTGATCCGCGATCTCCCGCTAATGGCCGCGACGAGAGGCCTGGCGCGGCGTCGTGTCGTTCAGTTCCACGGCAGCCTTTGCAACGAGCTGTCTGGGTCCGGACGCCATGCCTTCAAGGTAGCGTCTCGGTGCCTGGTGCGGAGCAGCGATGCCGTGCTGCTACTGTCCTCAGAAGAGTGCCGCGAGTGGCAGACGTTTGAACAGCGCGGACGGTATCGCGTTGTAACAAATGCGTATGTCCACAATCAGCAGCTCGACTGCTCCGGCGCATGCGAGAGCGGGCCGGTGGAGGGCCGCACTCCAGTTATCCTCTTCGTCGGCCGCCTCACAACGGCGAAGGGCATCTTCGACCTTGTGGATGCCGCGGCTATGATACAGCGAGCCGCGGCATGCCGCCTCGTCTTCGTGGGCGATGGGCCAGACCGAAGGCTTCTGACCGAGATAGTCCACCACAAGCGCTTGGGAGGCTCCGTGGCAATGCTGGGCCACCTGAGTGGTCCTGATCTTGTGACGGCCTATTTGGCTGCAGACATCTTCGCGCTTCCCTCCTACAGCGAGGGCTTCCCCACTGTCCTCGCCGAAGCCATGGACGCAGGGTTGCCAATCGTCACGACGGGTATTCGCGGGGCCGTTGACCGTCTGGTGGAGGGGGAGAATGCTCTCTTCGTTCCGCCCGGACGCAGCGACTTGCTGGCTGAAGCACTGGCTCGACTCCTACTGGACGCGGGTCTGCGCCGTCACATGGCTGAGAGCAACCAGGAGAAGGTGAAGGAGTTCGCACCTGAAGTGGTGGCACGCGAGTACATGCAGATCCTTTGCGATGTGCTCAAAACGCCTGCCCGTGCGAACATCAAATGAGCAGTTCTCGTGCTCGCCGAGCCTACGACCTTCTACCCCGACCGCTGCAGACCGCCGCATTGAACGCCTATGGGTTGCGCACGCTGGCGAGAGTCGCTCGTCATGAACGCTTCCTCAAGCAGATCGTGCCCAGCGAAACGTGGACGGCCACGCAGCAGCGAAGTTACGTCGCCGACAGGTTGCGCAGTATGCTCGAGCACGCCATCAACTACGTCCCAAGGTACGGCGGCTTCCGCCGCCTCCTTCCGGACCTCCGTGGTTCTGACGCGGACGTCATGGCAGTCCTCGCACAATTCCCTCGAGTGACTCGAGCTGAGATTCTCGCCGACCCCGGCGCGTTCTTATCGAACGCTTTTGACAGGCGCAGGCTCGTATCCGCGGTCACGTCCGGCACCACGGGAACGCCGATGAAGACGTTCCTGGAGCGTCGTGCTTTTGACGTCGGCGACGCGCTGTGGTGGCGCCGCACGTTGTGGGCGGGTCATGAGAGGGGAGATTGGACCGCCAGGCTGGTGGGCGACCATGTCGTGGCTCTTGCTGAGCCGGCGCCCCTTCGTCCCTACCGGCTCTCATCGGTGGACAGACGCATCTACCTG
>Ga0182027_10011486_pt1 | contig 12516 bp, 13 predicted proteins | sample 712E1DmetaG_FD_121300 | JGI IMG/M metagenome (GOLD analysis project Ga0182027, IMG submission 121300) | Permafrost microbial communities from Stordalen Mire, Sweden - 712E1D metaG (Illumina Assembly) | ecosystem: Environmental > Terrestrial > Soil > Wetlands > Permafrost | place: Sweden...
CCCAAGTGAAGATCTTAAAACACGCCGAATAAGTTGTCGATTAAGATTGAATGATGATTTAAAAAAGGGGGCGGAAAATAGTTTAGCAAAAGTGACCTTTGGTGGAGCTGAGGGGACTCGAACCCCTTACCTATTCAATGCCATTGAATCGCTCTCCCAGATGAGCTACAGCCCCATAAAATGAATAGGACAACTCTTAATTTACCAGAGAATATGCCCCAAAGGCAAGTCCTGTGCGGAAAAGTCGCCGGATTATATATTGAATAAAATAAATGTCAGGGTCTTCATTTCTGGCATTTAGGACAATAGTAAGAGCCACGTCCCCGAACCACGACACGTTTAATCGGGCCGCCGCAAACCGGGCATTCCTTTTTCTGATTATGGGCGACATTGAAGTGCTGATGTGCCGTACCGACCGAGCCGTCGGGGTGGAAATAGGTAACGACACTGGCGCCTCCGAATTTAATTCCCGCCAGCAGAACGTCATGAATCGCAGTATAGAGCCGTTTTATTTCTGACTTTTTCAATGAACTAGCCGCGCGGCGGGGGTCGATTCGTGCCAGAAAGAGCGCCTCATCGGCATACATGTTACCCACTCCCGCCAGGAATTTTTGGTCCAGCAGCAATGCTTTTATGGGCGCGGTACGTTTTAACAGATCCTCTGTAAAACCTTTTAACGTAAACCCTTCTTCCAATGGTTCCGGTCCGAGTTTATCATCGATCTCTTTAGTATTTTTCACCAACTTCAAGACCCCGAACTTGCGGGGGTCGCAGAAATAAATATTCTGACCGTTATCCAAATGAATAATAGCACGGGTAAATTTCGGTAATTCAGCAGTGTCTTTCTCCAACCGCAAGGAGCCGGTCATTTTGAGGTGGATGATCAGTTTTTCACCGCTATTCAAATTCACAATCAGGTATTTGCCGTGACGGGCCACGTCCGTGATTTTCTGGCCGGCAATGCGTCTGATGAATTCTGCCGCATCCTGCCCTTTGACCATCCTATCCCAGAGCAGCGTCACTTTGGTAATAGTACGGCCGATGATGTGAGGAGACAACTGATTCTTAACGGTTTCGACTTCAGGCAGTTCCGGCATTTACTTCTCCATCTCACCCCAGTTTCTGCCCACCTTGGTATCCACTTTGAGCGGGATGCTGAGTTTGATAGCATTGACCATCATCTCCGGGACAAGCAGGCGCATCTCGGTCATCTCACTTTCCGGCACTTCGAATACCAGCTCATCATGCACCTGGAGGAGCATTTTGCTTTTCAATTCACGTTTTAACATCGCACGGTGGAGGTTGACCATCGCTTTCTTGATGATATCGGCGGATGTTCCCTGCACCGGCATGTTGATAGCCATACGTTCGGCGGCTTCCCGCACCTGGCGGTTAGCGGCATTAATTTCCGGAATCAAACGCTTTCTGCCCAGAATGGTCTGTACATAACCGGTCTGGCGCGCTTGTTCCTTAGTCAGTTCGAGGTATTTTTTAACGCCGGGATATTTTTCAAAATAAGCGGTGATGAATTTACCCGCTTCCTCACGCGAGAGTTCGGTCGCCTGCTCCAGTCCGTAGCCGCTCATACCGTAGATAACACCGAAATTCACAGTTTTCGCCAGGCGGCGCATTGCCGGTGTTACTTGAGAGGGTGGCACTCCGTAAAGCTGGGCGGCGGTTGCTGCATGGATATCCTCATCGTGGCGGAAGGCATTGAGCAAATTCTCGTCTTGTGAAAGATGCGCCAGAGCGCGCAGGTCAATCTGCGAATAATCCACCCCCATCAGATAAGAACCCGCAGGCGCAATGAATGCCTCACGTATGCGTCTGCCCTGTTCATCGCGGATGGGGATGTTCTGGAGGTTGGGGTCGCTGGAGGACAGTCTGCCGGTGGTGGTGCGTGTTTGATTAAAACTCGTGTGAATGCGTCCGGTCTTCGGGTTTACCAATTCCGGCAAAGCATCGACATAGGTTGACTTCAATTTAGTCAATTGCCGATAGTCCAGAATATATCCGATAATCGGGTTGACATTACGTAATCCTTCCAGGACGTCAGCGGCCGTTGAGTAACCGCCGCTTTTCTTTTTAACAGCGTCTATCTGCAGTTTCTCGGATAGCATTGCCCCTAACTGCGCGGGAGAATTGATATTAAATTTCTGGCCGGCACGACTGTAAATTTCACCTTCCAGCATGGTGATTTGTTCGCCAAGTTCACGGGACATTCTATTTAAAATATTTTTATCCAACGCTATACCATTTTCTTCCATCGTGAATAAAACGGGTACCAGCGGCATTTCCACTTCATCGAATAACTGCCATAATTCCTGGCTCTTTAATTCTTTAGTCAGCACCTCATTCAACCGGCCGGTCATATCGGCATCGGCGCAGGAATAATCACTGGCTTTTTCAATCTCAACCTGGGACATCGGTATCTGTTTACTGCCGGAGCCAATCAGGTTGGAGATAGGCGTCATCTCAATACCGAGCCGACTGAATGCCAGAGATTTAAGACCGAGGGACGGTTCACTGAGGAGATAGGCAGCAATCATTGTATCTGATGCGAGGTTAGTTACATCAATACCGACTTCAGCAAGTACCTCCATATCGAACTTGCCATTGTGGGCCAGTTTTGATTTATTGGCGTCATTAAAAATAGGCCTGAGCTTCGTTACAATCTCCCGCAGAGGTAATTGCGGCGATTGCATCATACCTACGTGACCTACCGGAATATAATATGATTCGCCGGCGGCTGGGGAGATGGAAATTCCTACCAGTTGCGCCAACATCGGACTCAAACCGGTGGTTTCCGTATCAAAAGCGAAGGTTTTCGTTTCAGATAAACGGGCAACCATGTGATCCAGAGCTTCGGTGGTATTGACTAAACGATAACTGATTTTTATCTGATGTGCAGTTGTAGCTACGGTTTTGTTTCCAGGAGTTGACTCTGAAGCTTCCGGTAATTTATTCAGCAGGCTGGAAAATTCCAACTCCCGAAAAATATCGGCCACACGGTTACGATTGAAGTGACTGGCTTGGGTTTCCTGTAGATTAAGCGTAACCGGTGCATTGGTGACGATAGTGGTCAGTACCTTACTCTGACGGGCAACAGCTTCATTCTCGCGCAGCAACGTCTTGAGTTTCGCCGGTGTAACTTTGTTAAGATGTTCGTAAATTTGTTCCACACTACCGAATTGCTGAATCAGTTTTACGGCGGTCTTTTCCCCGATTCCCTTGACGCCGGGAATATTATCCGAAGGGTCGCCCTTTAGTGCTTTATAATCGGCGATATTCTCCGGTTTGATTTCATATTTGGCCAGCACTGCTGCCGCATCATATAGGTCGGCATCGCCGAAACTGCCGCGTGGTTTTGGATATAACACTTTGGTTTTATCCGTCACCAGTTGCATCATATCGGCGTCGCCGGTTACGATGACGGTTTCAATACCCTGTTCGCTAGCCTGTGTACTCAATGTGCCGAGAATATCATCCGCCTCGAAGCCTTCCAATTCAAAGATAGGCATATCGAATGCCTGCACCAGTTCTTTGACCCGCCCGAATTGTCCTCTCAGTTCCGCCGGTGTTTCCGGACGATTTGCCTTGTAATCGTCAAACATTTTATGGCGGAAGGTTGGTGCCGCCTTATCAAAAGCAATGGCATAATTAGTCGGTTTGAGGTCGTTGATAGCTTTCAGTAAAATTGAAGCAAAGCCATATACCGCCCCGACCATTTCACCGGTTTTACGGACCGTCAGGGGCGGCAGCGCATGGAACGCACGGTGTACGAGCGCATTACCGTCAAAGAGCACCAGTAAAGGCTTTTGCATGCCATCATTATAACAGAGAGCATGGCACGGGAGCACTCAAGATGTGTTCAGTATAAATTGCGTTATAGATATATTCCTCTGGTATAATATCAATACTTGACAAACAACACGGCGCGATATAAAATCGCAAACGCAATTGATGAACGGATAGTGATTTATCGTTGAATACAATTCTGAAGACTGATAAAGCGTGTTTTGAAGAGGTGACTGTGAGTCACCCCGGCGATCGGCTATTACGAAGGTTGCGGAAGCGCCGTAATATCTTTGTAGTAATTTACCGGAAGGTTGTCCGTTTTATTATGGCAATTATCCATAATCAGGCATAATTATATCGACAAATATTTGTAGTATACTGAGAAGAAGTGGAATTTCGTGAAATACTGGTACCGGTAGCCGGTACGGAAACAGATGTTGAAACCGTAAAGGTGGCCTGTCGTCTCGGCAGAAAAGACAGATCCAATATTACGGTGGTTTATGTTATTCCGATTGAACGTTCCCGTTCACTTGATTCTGAAATGACAGCTGAAGCGAAGAGTGCAGAGGACATTTTAAGTAACGCTGAAAAAATTGCCCTGGAACAAGGATTTGAAATTGAGACTGACCTTCTTCAGGCTAGGAATATCGGTCCCAGTATTATCGATGAAGCCCTTGAGCGAAAAGCAGACCTTATCGTTATGGGTGTCTTTTATAAACAACATTTTGGGAAATACAGTCTAGGCGATGTTACTCCTTATGTCCTTAAAAATGCCCGGTGCCGTGTTATACTATATCAACAGCATCAACCGGAGTAAGATTGACGTATGAAAAGAATAATAATTATGGGGTGCAGTCGGGTCGGGGGGAGGCTTGCCAGTCTGCTGGATGCTGAGGGGCATAAAGTAACGATAATGGATACCGACGCCTATAGTTTCCGCAGATTATCACCCGATTTTAAAGGCAAGGCATTGGTTGGCAATGGCATAGACCAGGAATCATTAAAGAAAGCCGGCATTGAAGAGGCTGAAGTATTTATTGCTGTGACTCAGGGAGACAATCGCAATATCATGGCCGCACAGATGGCCAAGCATATTTTCAATGTACCGCGGGTAATATGCCGTATCTATGACCCGTTGCGTCAGGAGATTTATCAAACCCTGGGATTGGAGACTATAAGTCCCACGACCATTTTCGCGGATATATTGAAAAAGCAGGTAGACGGCTGAGGAGCAAACTATGTACATAATCATTGTCGGGGGAGGAAGGGTAGGCTTCTATCTCGCTAAAGGATTGTTGGAAGAAAACCATGAAGTTCTGATTATCGAACAAAACCCCGCTATTTGCGAGTCAATCAACGATGAGCTTGGTAGTATTTGCACACGGGGTGACGGTTGTGAAGTTGCAACCTTGGTAGAAGCCGGCACGGGAAGGGCGGATATGTTCGTTGCCGTAACCGGGGAAGACCCGCATAATCTGGTGGCTTGTCAGATGGCCAAACACAAATTCAAGGTGCCGCACACTATTGCCCGCATTAAAAATCCGAAGAATGAAGGCCTTTATAAGACATTGGGTATCGATGTGACCATTTGCAGCACTAACGTAATTCTGGAACACATCACAGAAGAGGTCCCGACACACCCCATGACGCACTTAATGCAAATCAGGGATAGAGGGCTGGAGGTTGTCGAAGTGAGAATATCGGCCGGCTCAGCCAGTATTGGTAAGGCACTGAAAGACCTTAGTTTACCGGCGGGTAGTATGCTGTCGGTGATAATCCGCAAAGGGCAAAAACCAATTGTCCCTGTCCCATCCACCGTCCTGAATGAAGGAGACCAGGTTATTGCCGTAACCCCCTCCGAAACGGAGGAAGCCATGCGCTCGGCCTTGAGAGGCCAATAAAGCATTCAGCAGCTGTCAGTTTTCAGTTATGAGTAAGTAGATATCCATCACAATAAACTACACGGCGACTCACTTTATATAAACTCTAAATCGTAAATCCGAAACCCTAAACAATATTAAATACTAATATCTTACTTATTGCCACTTTGCTCTGTTCCGTCTATACTACTATTGAACATGAGTAAAATACTGGTAGTTGAAGACGACCGCAATTTATTAGATACCATAAAATATAACCTTATCAAAGAGGGTTATGAGGCTTTGGCTGCTGTTGATGGGGCAGAAGCTCTGGAAATCGCCCGCGCACAAAGACCCGACTTGATTATCCTCGATATCATGTTACCGAAAATCGATGGCTTTGAAGTCTGCCGGATTCTGCGCAAGGAAATGACAATACCGATAATCATGTTAACCGCCCGCGCCGATGAAACAGACAGGATAATGGGGTTGGATACAGGCGCTGACGATTATATGACCAAACCCTTCAGTATGAGGGAGTTACTGGCACGGATACGCGCCCTGTTGCGGCGGGCAAAAACGCCGGAAACTAAAGTCCCGGAAGGACAGGCGATTTTAACCATCGGCGATATTACCATAGACTTGAACCGCCATCGTGTCAGTCTGAAAGAGCAAAAGTTGGAGTTGACGGCCAAGGAATATGACCTGTTAGTATTCCTGACGCAGCATGTCAGTTACGTTTTTACGCGGGAGCAGTTGCTGGAAAAAGTGTGGGGTTATGATTTTGCCGGTGATACCAGGACGGTGGATGTGCATATCCGCTGGCTGAGGCAGAAAATAGAGATCGACCCTGCCAATCCCCAACACTTAATTACTGTCCGGGGAACCGGTTATAAGGTAGAAAAATGATTATTGGTGTGGCAATCGGTATTACCTTCATCGTAACCAGCTTTGCAGCCTGGATCATCGCGCGGATTACTACCCGGCGGATTCGGGAAGTGACCCGCGCTTCCCGGAAACTGGCCGCAGGTGATTTGCAGCAAAGCATTCTGGTGCACAGTCGCGACGAGGCTGGTGAATTGGGGAATGCCTTTAATGAGATGGCCGGCAATATAAGAAGGTTAATCGAAGATATTTCAACCGAACGCTCCAAACTCGACACTGTACTCTCTCACATGACCGACGGTGTCATTGTTACCGATAAAGAAGGTAATATTTCACTAGTAAATAAAACGGCTGGGAGGCTATTTAATTTTCAAACCGAGGGCGCTATCGGTAATACCGTCATTGAAACGACCCATGACTATGAGGTAGCCAATTTAACCAAACGTTGTTTAGCCATTGGAGAACAGCTTACAACTCAGGTCGAACTGACGGCAACCAGTAAGTATTTACGTGTCGTAGCTATCCCTATTAGCGGTAATGTCCTCAGTGGTTGTCTTTTACTATTTCAGGATTTAACCGAGATGAGAAACCTGCAGACAATGCGGCGGGAATTAGTCGGTAATATCTCCCATGATTTACGCACACCGCTGGCAGGTATCAGGGTGATGGTGGAAACTTTACGCGACGGAGCTATCGATGACAAAGAAGCTGCCACCGACTTTTTAGCCAGAATTGAAAATGAAGTGGATAGATTAACCCAGATGGTGCTGGAGTTAACGGAACTCTCCCGTATCGAGGCCGGTACCGCCGAATTAAATAAATCGTCCGTCAATTTGAATGAATTGGTTAATGAAGCCATTACACAACTTAAACCATTGGCAATTAAACAAAATGTAACTTTAACCCCGGCGCTATCTGACAGTTTACCTGCCGTAAATATCGATACGGAACGCATATCCAGGACAATCTCCAACATTATTCACAATGCGATTAAATTTAATCGCAGTGGCGGGAGAGTTACTGTTACCACGACCTTGGATAATAAAACGATCACAGTGAAAGTAATAGATAATGGCATCGGTATTCCCAAAGAAGGTTTGCCTCATGTCTTCGAACGTTTTTATAAAGCCGATAAATCCCGGAATAATACTGGCAGCGGCCTTGGCTTGGCCATCGCTAAACATACTATCGAAGCCCACGGTGGTACGATATGGGCTCAGAGTGAAGAAGGCAAAGGTTCGACTTTCGGTTTTACCATCCCGTTGAATCCTTAGATTTAACAAGGATTTAACATTCCTTTAAATCAGCTTTAACCCACACAATCCATACTGAGATTATGGAAAAGGTTCTTTTCGTCTGCATTCACAATTCCGGTAGAAGCCAGATGGCTAAAGCTTTCTTTAATATACTGGCAAAAAGGCGAGGAATTGCCGATTCCGCCGGTACCAAACCCTCTGCAAATGTCAATCCTGCCGTTGTACATGTAATGCACGAAGTAGGTATTGATATTAGCCGCGAAAAACCTAAATTATTAACACCAGAATTGATGAAGAACTTTGACCGTGTAATTACAATGGGTTGCGGAGTGGACAAGGCCTGTCCTGCCGGTTTTCTGCCGATCGAAGACTGGAACTTGGATGATCCGGAAAGCAAACCGATAGAAGATGTGCGCCGCATTCGTTACCAGATTCAGAGAAAAGTTGAAAAACTGGTGGCAGAGATAAAATGAATTTTCATAATTATAACAAGGCTTTAAACCAGATTTAATCCGCGCCTCCTATGATAAAGATAGCGAGGAGATAAAAATGAGAGAAAGAAAAAATACAATAGCATTGATAGCGCACGACGCAAAAAAAGACGATATGGTGGTTTTTATTAAAGCGCATAAAACAGAATTGAGCCATTCCATCCTGATAGCTACGAAAAACACCGGACAGCTTATTCACGAACGGACCGGTTTACCGGTGCAACTTCTATTGAGCGACACGGTTGGAGGAGCCCAACAGGTGGACGCCTTAGTTGCTAACGGTACGGTAGATGCAGTTCTCTTCCTGAGAGATGCCTTAACGGCCCACCCGCAGGAATCGGATGCGTCGGCTCTTTTAAGAGTCTGCGATGTCTATAATATTCCACTGGCTACTAATCTGACCACTGCGGAAGCAGTATTGCATCTAATGGCAGAGCATCCGGAAGCCTTGAGCGGGCATCACTTAGCTGCTCAGTTTCTCGAGGAAGTTGCAGCTCAACACGGATAATTGGCAAAACACTTCGAATTCAGAGATTCGGAGGTAATGACCCTATATCACCTCTTCACAGGAGGGAGACAGAAAAACTTGGCAACGAAGCGTAATACGACGAACATGATAACTCCGGGATTGGCAAATAACCGGCGATTGGGTCGTCGCTCCGGCTTTAGCGATAGAATTTTCTCCAATACAACCCTTGTTTTTGCGATGGTCATTGTGGCACTCCTTATCGGCCTGGTTATTATACTGGTGAAAGATGCCATGCCGGCAATTTCCAGATTTGGGTTCTCCTTTATCACCAATTCGACGTGGGACCCTGTTAAAGAAATATACGGGGCTCTGCCGGCGATCTACGGGACTTTGCTCAGTTCACTTATCGGCCTTCTGATTGCAATACCTATCAGTCTGGGGGCAGCTATTTTCTTAGTTGAACTGGCACCAAAATGGCTTAAAGGACCGGCTTCTTTCATTATTGAAATGCTCGCCGCCATACCGAGCGTAATTATCGGATTATGGGGACTCTTCGTGTTGGTACCGATTGTAAAAAATCCCATTGAGATCTGGCTCGGCAGCCATTTAGGGAGCCTCCCGTTTTTCCAGGGGCCTCCTTTCGGGGTGGGTTTTCTGGCCGCCGGTATCATTCTGGCCATAATGATCATACCGATAATTACGGCAGTCAGTCGGGATGCCATGCGGGCTGTTCCTAATGAACAACGCGAAGCAATGTTTGCCTTGGGAGCGACACGCTGGGAAATGATTCGCCAATCCGTCCTTCCATATTGCCGTTCTGGAATAATCGGGGCGATAATCCTGGGACTGGGTCGAGCCCTCGGTGAAACCATGGCTGTAACCATGGTAATCGGCAACTCATACAAACTGACCGCCTCACTCTTTTCTCCGGGTTCCACTATCGCGAGCACTATCGCCAGTCAGTTCGGTGAAGCCGCGACAGGTGTCTCGGTCGGTAGTCTGGTTGAACTGGCGTTGATACTCTTCGGGGTGACGTTACTGGTTAATGTTATAGCGCGTGCGCTTGTTTGGCGCATGACATCGGTAAAGGTGGCCAAAGAATGAAAGCTACCAATAGGGGTTATACCCGCCGTAAGTGGGTAAACAGACTGATGCTGGGCTTAAGCAGTATCGCTGCAGGTCTCGCTATTTTAATTTTAGCGCTCATTCTCGGTTATACAATTATCCATGGTCTTTCTTACTTCAACCTTAACTTCCTGACACAAGCCGCCAAACCGGTTGGTGAGGCTGGCGGTGGTATGCGCAATGAGATATTCGGCACCCTGATATTGGTGGGTCTGGGTTCGATTATCGCCTTACCGATAGGGTTGTTAGCAGGTATTTTTCTCTCCGAATATGCCAGCCCCCGAGTTGCCTCAGTGGTCCGGTTCATGGCAGACATTCTGGCCGGAGTCCCTTCGATTGTTGTAGGCGTGTTTGTCTATGCGATAGTAGTCCGGCCAATGCATTCCTACTCCGCGTTATCGGCGGGTGTGGCATTGGCAATGATCATGATACCTGTAATCGCCCGGACTGCCGAAGAGTCTTTACGGTTGGTACCGAACTCCATGCGCGAGGCAGCGCTGGCTTTGGGCATTACCCGCTGGCGGGCAGTAATCGGGGTTATTATACCCGGTGCTATGACCGGCATTATTACCGGAGTCATGCTGGCGGTGGCCCGCATCGCCGGGGAAACCGCCCCGCTTCTCTTCACCGCCTTAGGTAGTCAATTCGGTGTGCAGGGTCTGCTGAAGCCAATTGGGGCTTTGCCTTTACAAATATTCCGGTACGCCATGTCGCCTTACAAATCTGAGAATCAACAAGCCTGGGCAGGAGCTTTTCTGCTAGTGATTCTGGTTCTGGGTATCAGTATCCTGGTGCGATGGGTTAGTAATCGGAAACGTATATAAACTGTTTGGAGCGAGGAAGGGAGGAAAAATGAACACAATAATACCGAACCTGGTTATACCGGATAATCAAACAAAGACGGTAATAGACAATAACAAGGGGATTCTGGATGTCCAGAATTTAAGCGCATGGTACGGAAAAACACTGGCGGTCAAAAACATCAGCATGAGCATCAAATCCCAGGCAATTATGTCCATTATCGGTCCATCGGGTTGTGGGAAATCAACATTTATCCGCTGTCTTAACCGGATGCACGAGGTTTCGCATGGAGGACGGGTTGAAGGATGTATCATGCTGGACGGTAAAGATATTTATGCCAGGGACGCCGACCCGGTTGTCATCCGCCGGCGTATCGGCATGGTTTTCCAAAAGCCGACATCTTTCCCTACCATGTCGGTTTTTGACAATGTCGCCGCTGGCCTGAAACTGACGCGTTTCTGGAGCCATAAAATGGAACTGGAAGAGGTAGTGGAACGCAGTCTACGCAAAGCTGCCCTGTGGGATGAAGTAAAAGATAAGCTCAATCAATCGGGAGCTTCACTTTCGGGCGGACAACAACAGCGGTTGTGTATTGCGCGTGCCATCGCTATAGAGCCGGAGATCATCCTGCTGGATGAGCCGTGCAGCGCGCTAGACCCGGCATCGACGCTGAAAATCGAAGATTTAATGAGAACTCTCGTTGAACAATATACCATCGTCATCGTCACGCACAACATGCAGCAGGCAGCACGGGTATCGGATATGGCTGCCTTCTTCCTGATGGATCAGGACAGGTCGGGTATATTGATAGAGTATGGGCCAACATCTCAATTGTTTACCAACCCTAAAGACAAACGTACTGAAGATTACATTACCGGTCGATTCGGATAATCTGTTAAGGGGGTAAGCACATGGAAATGAGGACAGCCTTTCATAGGAAATTGAGAGAAATCCAGGATGATATCCTGGTGATGGGGAGTATGGCTGGTAAAGCAATACTCCGTTCAGTTGAATCATTAAAAACCCGCGACCTTGATTTAGCCCATCAAATAATTACTGACGACCAGAACATCAATAGTAAAAGGTTCGAAATCGAAGAAAGATGCATACAACTAATCGCTACCCAGCAACCAATGGCAGGCGACCTTAGGATAATTACCGGTATTCTTAATATTACAACTGAGATCGAACGAATCGGTGACTATGCCGTAGGCATTGCCCGGATAGTAATATTAATTGGTGATGAACCGCCGCTCAAACCTTTAATCGATATCCCCTTGATGGCGGAAAAAACTGTCGATATGCTTCGTCGTACCATGGATGCTTTCATAAATCGCGATGCGGAGGCGGCAAAAAAAATTGCTAAAGAAGATGACCTGATTGATAATCTCTACGACCAGATTTTTCGGGAATTGCTTTTCATTATGGCGGAAGACCCGAAGACGATTACGCGCGCAACCCGTCTGATGTGGACGGCGCATAATCTGGAACGTGCTGCTGATAGAGTCACCAATATTTGTGAGCGTGTCGTGTTTATCGTTACCGGCAAAATGGAAGAAATCGGCGCTTCAAATTATTAAGATACCTGAAGCCATTTCTCTAAAATATTTTTGAATTAACATGTTTTTAACATCGCCTTAAACTCTCCTTAAAGATAGCCTCTTATAATGAAAGAAATAAGAGAAAGGAGAACGTAAATTGTCAAACAGATTTAACAAAAAATGGATTGTTGTAATGGCATCCTTGCTGCTGGTTGTAGCCTTAGGTTTTGGCGCTTGCAGCACCACGACAACGACAACCCAAACCACAACCGCAACAGCAACTATCACGAC
>Ga0182027_10011487_pt1 | contig 12515 bp, 10 predicted proteins | sample 712E1DmetaG_FD_121300 | JGI IMG/M metagenome (GOLD analysis project Ga0182027, IMG submission 121300) | Permafrost microbial communities from Stordalen Mire, Sweden - 712E1D metaG (Illumina Assembly) | ecosystem: Environmental > Terrestrial > Soil > Wetlands > Permafrost | place: Sweden...
GGAGATCGCGCCCCGGATGCTCACCGCCGCGCCCCGCCGCTCGTCGGACGCCCGGCGGGTACAACTCCTCGTACCCGACTTTGGCTCGGCAAACCGAGCACCGGAAGTCGGAGATCGTCGCGCGAGCCTCGGTCTGGTCGTTCATGGCTTCCCTCACAAGTCCAACGTGGTCGCGGTCTCTTGGAACAGGCTCCCGGCCCTGATGTATCGCCTCAGCATGGCCGCGGACTTGTCCTCTGTGACGGCGCGGCTAAGCACGAGGCGGCGGTGTAGTCGCGGGCATCTTGGCACGGAATTCCACGTAGAGGGTCAACTAGCAGAACCAAGCCAGCTTCCGATTTCTCGGTCGCAATCCCTACTTCGCTGGGAACCCTGCCGCCAGGATGCGAGCCAGCTTGTCGATGGCGGCCGAGTCGAGGGCCGGCGTCGCAGTGATCAGCTTGCGAAGCGACTTCGGGTCTTCCAGCCGCACGCCCCGGAACGAGTTTGGGGCGAACAGCAGCGGCCAGTCGACATCGATGAAGCAGAGCACCGGCGTCACGGGCATCGTGACCTCGACCGAGGCCAGCAGCGTCTCGACGGCCTTGACCTGCCAGGCCATGTTGTCGGCCAGGTGGGAGCAGTCGCGGCCACCGACGTAGAGGCGGTTGTCGGTGCGGAAGAGACCACCCTTGTCCCGGATTCTGAGTCGGCCGTCGTAGTGCTTCGCGTCGACTACGAAGAGGCCGGCCGGAGCGATCACGAGGTGGTCGATGTTCCCCCGAGTGCCCGGGACGCGACGGTCGTGTAGGGCGACGACGTCCGGCAGGCCGGCGATTGCCTCGGCCAGCTTCTGCTCGCCGCGCGCTCCCTTCTCCCACGCCCGCGTTGACTGCGGCTCTTCAGTAACGGCGAGCACAAGACCTCCGAACCGCCGGCCGTACCGCTCCTTGACCTTCTCCTCGCGCTTGGCGACTCGTCGGTCGTGCTCCCGTTGGGCCGAGTTGCCGGCGGCACCGAAATCGAGCGGCGCCAGTTCGGCGACATAGTCTCGATCCGGACACGCGATGCACCGAACCGTCTTGGACGCGGCGTGATACCACGCCTGGGCACCCTGAGGCAGCGCAGCGCCGCAGATCACGCAGGTGCCGGCGTACCGGAGTCGAAGCTTCTTGAACTCAGCCGGAGTTAACTCGGCGTTGGGTTCCATCTGCTCTCTGCCTAGAACGGTAGGTCCTCGGCGTCGGAGTCCCAGACTCTCCGGTGCACCTCCGCAGACTCTGGCGTTTGGAACATATTCTGGGCCACGAGAACAGGGATTTGCCGATTACCGGCTGAGCCTTGGCTGATCTGAGACAGGACGCTCGCTGCAAGTGTTTCATTCGGAACGTGCACTGACCGAATTACCTCGCTTGGAATGTGCCAGGGAACCCAGGCCTCGCATTGCCCGACCAGGCCGCGTCGTCCAAGAAGCTCAGTGAGGGCGGCCTGGCCTCTCGAGTTCCTTATCTCATCCAGCGAAGCCGTCCGGTCGGCGGTGTTCCCGGGGACGAACAAGGTACCTCCGGTCGCGAGAATGTCCGTGTCGATGGCGAGCACGACCGGCTGCTCGTGGCGCCAATCGTCCATCATCAGTAGCTTGCTCTTGAAACTGACGGCAACGAAATTGCGGAGGAATGCCTCCTTCTCCTCGGACCCGAACTTGTGGCCGTGAAAATGAATCCGGCGGTATTCGAGGGTCGAGCGGGAGAGGACACCGTCCCTCAGGATCGACGCAACGCCGTCGGCGGGCGTCCAGTGGTACACATACTTGACGCCAGCTCTTTGGAGTTGCTCCGATACCTGCCGACGGTCCCAACTCTGGCTCCGCAAGGTCATGCCGCGGCCCAGTGTTCAGATAGAACCTCGGCCTTCTCCAAGACCGTGATCGTGGCCTTCGCCTGCTTGTCCGGCGGGTAGCCGTGGCGCTTGAGGCAGCGCTTGACGAACTTCCGGATGGTCGTGAACACGACGCCGCCGCCGGCGACGCGAAGCTTCTCGCGCAGGTCGGCGCGGTCGGCGGCCTGAACTGGATCCTGGCGCAGCAGGTCGCGGCAGCGAGCGAAGGTGCCGAAAAGCTGGTCGTCCAGGTCATTTCTGTCGGTGATGACGACGCTCGTCGGGTTCTCAGTCATCTAGGTCGTCGAGTCCGTAAGATGTCGCCCTACGTGTCCGATCACGAATCGGCGCTCGCGCTCATCGAGAAACCAGTAGACCCGGAAGATCGTGTCCGTCGATCCACCCCGGCCGCGGCCGACGTGTGGACCGAGCTTCACGCGCTCGCCGCCGTACGTGCGCTCGTACTCCTCCGGATATCGCCCTTGCGTAATTCCGCTGACTCGCTGGTAGTCGAGCCCATCCTCTTCGAAGGCAGCGTCAAAGTTCTTGTTGAGCGTTCCGTCCCGCCATCGCTGCGCTACCCGGCCCACCGACATAAGCAGATCGTAGGCCTGCGGGATCAGCCCGTACCGAGTGTCAGCAGCTGACTCCTTCGCGGCTTCGAGTACGACAATGGCTTCGGGGAACCCAGCGGCGAGCCGTTCTAGCGCCTCTGGGATTGACCCTGGAGGCGATTCGGCCTCCTCGTCGGCACACGGTTCGTCGGCGATCGCGGCCTGGAACGCTGACCAGTTGTTTCGTAGCTGCTCGTTGTCCCTCTTGAGAGAATCGTTCTCCTGGTCGATTTCGTCGATCCGTTTCTCTAGGTCATGGATTCGTGCGGTTTGAGCATCGAACTCGTCCGAGAAACCCTGGAACATCGCATTGGCATTTGTGGCCTCTGCAATTAGGCGCTCGCGCCTCGCCCGTTCTTCTTCGCGAGCTCTCTCTTCGGACTCTCGAAGAAGGGTGCCGACGAGCGGATCCGGAGGAACCCGCAGCGCGGCGACGTCGCCAATCAAGCCACGCAGGTGTTGGGAGAACCCGATCGGGTGTCCGCTCTTGCTTACCAGACGCCGGTCCAGGGCCTCGACAGTCCCGGCCAGCCACAGCCGATGGAAGAACGGGTCGGACTCAGGTGTCAGACCAGGCCAGTAGATCCGGATTGCCCCATCGAAAACAGAGAGGCTCCTGCCGAGGGCATAGGTCAGATCGAACGACGCGGGAACCGTTGCCAGCGAAAACACGTGCGCAATGCCGATCAGCTGATCAGCGAGATCGGCGGGATCGCAGGCAGGTTGCAGAGTCGCGCCGGCGAGCGACGTCACGACTACCGGAAGGCGTCGTGACTGGTCAAGAAGCAGGGCGGTCAAGGAACCGATGTCATCGGACAGGACCTTCGGGCACGCGCCATTGACGGGGCGGCCATCTGCCTCACCTCCGAGACCACGGGCCAGATCACGCACGATGCGGGGCCGACCGGGAACCTCAATCGCCGGTCGAACCTTGAGCTCAAGTGACTCCTGCGACAGTCGCAAGGTGAAACTGCACTTGGACGACACTTCTGTCAGCTGGACAAGCACCCGCCAGCCGAGTGACGGGTCTTCGTGGTCGCGATGTCGCCACAACAGGTTCCACGCCCGTGCGCCGGTCGCGCTCGATTCAAGAGACGACCACTCCATCGCGTCTGTCGGTCCCAATTCGAGTGCGACTCGATCCGAAACGTTGGGCCTTTCGGTCAACTGGTAGTCCCTCAGACACCAGTCAGCGATCTGGGTCTGTGCCAGCTCGAAGGCTCTGGGTGCGGTCAGCCCGTACCTGACCGCGTAAACGTCCCTCATCTCGGCCCTCTGGATAGGTCAGCAGAGCGCTGACCGAGCTTGCTGAACATTCTACGGGCCGATGAGTCCGCGTCGACATCAAACAACGGCGCACGCGTCATGGCTGGCCGGATTGTTGAGTCTGCGACTCGGCGAAGTCGGAGAGCTCTCGGACGAGGGCCAGAGCATCCTCAAGCAACTCCGTCGCTGCCGCCGCTCCCCGCTTGTCACCGAATGCTCGAGTAAGGGTCTTCTCGTAGTCCGACCCCTTCCGATGCGCTACGCCTTTCGAACGCACAGCCTGTAGGTTGCGGAGGAAGCCGATGTCGCGTTCCACGGCCGGATACCCAGACTGAACAAGCCAGCGCTCGAGCTTCGAGATGCCTCTCTCGTCCGCCGGGCCCGGCGGCAGTTGGCCAGCAAGTGCGGCTTCGTTCAGGAAGTCGACAAGTAGCTTCGTGAGGTTGCCAACGGTATCCTCCAGCTCCGACGAGGAGTCGTGCAGCGGGAGCCGAACGAGATCGAGGATGTGGACATCGCCCGGTTCGGGCTCCCGAAACAGCGACCATCCGCAGGCCTTCGTCCATGCATCATCCAGATCCCGATATCCGCTCCGGAACCGCACGTCAGGAGACTCCGAGTCCGCCCACTCCCCCAGGACGGCGCGCCTGTATGCCGAATTGCTCACCGGGCGATTACGGGGGATGTTGAAGCTGAGCCAGTAGAGGCGCTCCTGCGCCGACAGATCGCGACCAAGGTCGCCAAGCCAGACGATGACGCTCTCGGGGGCATCGTTGTCCATGCGCAGCAGCCACGACGAGGCACACCGCACGCAGTCGCTCTCGACCGTGAAGACTTCCGGCCGATCGTAGTACTTCGTCAGCACATCCCGACGGAAGTAGACAGGCGTGACGTAATTGGGTGCATCGGGATTCGCTCCGAAGTAGTTCGCCAGCCTGTCCGGATTGCAGGTGAACTTCACGTCATTGCCCATGTCGTCCGTACCGATGATGAAGTCGGGGAAGGAGTCATCGGCTTCCTCGTAGGGCCAGGTTCGGCCTTGCTCCACGGGGGGCGAGGGCAGCACCTTCGTGCCCCAAAGAAGTGAGAACGGAACGTCCGACACGTCGCTACCGACGCGGGCAGCGTTGAGATAGGCCTCTACCCATTCGGCCCTTGGGGGAATGGCTAGCGAGGGATCGAACCGTGCAGTGCTGTCGACGAACAGGAGCAGATCCATCTGCCTGGCGGCCTGGTACTGACGGACAAGGGGCGTCGAGACCCAGATCCCATCGGGCTCGATGACAGCAGCCAGCGTTTCATTTGCCGATTCATCTAGCTTGAGGAATCGGCCAGGTGACAAAGGGTCCTGCCAGAGGTTGTGGAAGAGCCGGAACTCTTCCGAGAGCTCGCGGTAGGCGGGCTTGATCCCCTCGAACCCACGCTCGATCGCTAGTGGCTCAAGTGGCGCCGACGAGATGCGATGGTAGGTTCGTGTCCAGCCGCCTTCGCCGTCGCTCGACTCGCTGAAGCCCGGGCCGTGTCCGCCGTGGAGGAGATCCCAACTCGGCTTCTTCAGCGCCTCAGATCGGTAGGAGATTGGCGCAAGGGCCGAATACCATCCGACGCGGGCGCTGGCTTCGTCACGGTGCCCGCAGATCGGAAGCCACTGCCGGGTGCCCAGCTCGCGGAGCCACCTGAGCGTCTCAGCCTGCTCTGGGTCGGCGGAGTCTATTGGTGGCAGTAGAGGCTTGAAGTCCATGTGGTCCCAACATCAGGGTGCCTGGCAGTGTCCGAAGCGTCCTCTCGGGTCAGCATCCTCGCCGAGGAATGCGGGTAGGGCAAGACTCTGGCTGCGTCGCCGATCAGACCGACGCGCCCCAGTCCTACGGAGCCTCAGCCACAGTGGTGTCGTCCACCGCGACGACGGTGTCGTAGAGCCCGTAATGGCGCAGCCCCGGGTGCGAGTCGATGCCCGTGTAGGACAGCGACGCGTCCTCGTAGCGGCGGAACGCGAACACGGCCTGGTTCATCTGCTCGGTGTTGAACACGCGCAGGCGGACGAGCAGATCGAAGTCCTTGACCGTCAGTCCCGTGACAGAGAGGAACAGGTCAGGCTCAAGCTTGGTGATGACGTCCTGGAGCGTGTTTTCGCGGAAGTCGGTCAAGTACATGAACGCCGGGATGCGAGTCGCGAACTTGATCAGCTTCTCCTGAACGAGCTTGCGCTTGGACTTGTACTCCTTCTCCTCAGCCGTGAGCTCCCGCTTCTCTTTCTCCGAGAGCGCCCCATCCTCGCCCTTCTTCTTGAGGTCCTTGACCTTCTCGCTCTTGTTGATGATCGTCTCGATGATGTTGTCGCCCAGGGCGCGCCAGCCCTCTATGCGCTCTACGGCGGCCATCGCCTCAGGGTTGTCCAGGATGCGGCGCAGGGTGGCGTTGTCCACGTTGACCAGCAAGGCGCTCTCCCACTTGCGCGCCAGCAGCGTGGCCGATGTGCCAGCCAGGGCGATGTCCAGAATTCCGCCCGCATCTACCTGCGTCATGTTCGCGCCGTCGTAAGCGAGTACGGGCAGAAACGACACCAGCTCCTTCACAGCATTCTCAGGGTTTGGCTCGTTGGGCGAGAGCCCGATCGCGTAGTCGGAGAGTTGGCGGAGCGCGCGGGTGGGCGCGAAGTCGAACACGAAGCAGAGTGGCTTGAGGATCTCCTCCTCGTTGGGGTCATCACCGTTGGGGTTGGTGATTGACCACGGCGACTGCACGCGGAATGCCGCCTGGAAATAGGTCTCGGGTGACTTCAGGTTGCGCAGCATCAAGATAGCCGACCACTGGGGCACAGTAATGCCGGTCGTCAGCTTGCCACACGAGAGGGTGATCGTCTTGGTCTCAAAGCCGCTGCCGATCGCCTTCCGCACGGGCGGCAACGCGCTCAGCCCGATGCCGGCCGAAGCTCCGGCTGCGACGACCACCTTGTAATCGCGCCAGAACGTGTTGTGCTTCTCCGCCAGCAGGTTGGCCATGGCACGGCAGGCCGCGACGTTGGGCAGGAACCAGAACGAGTGTTGGAGGTAGGGCAGCAGGCGCACATCGGAGTATGGGAACGGCGGCCGCGTGCCGGTCCTGAGCGCATCGAGGGCCTGCGCGGCGTAAGCACCTCGGATGATATCCAACCACTTCTGCACGTCGTCTCTGTGCTTGAACTGTGCGCTCGTGGCCGTGCCTGCGGCTGCGAAGAACTCGTTGAGATCAAACTCGTCGAACTCGCCAGTACTGGCGATGGATAGCAGCTCGTCCGGCATCTGGTAGGTCAAGAGACGCATCTGCGGAAGCGCGGCATACGGGCTCCAACTGCCGAGGTGCTTAGCCGCGTATGCGTCCTTGGCGCGCTGCTCGTCCGTATAGGTCCAGTTGAAGATCTGCTCCTCGATGAACTCGCCCGTGGCAAGCGCGCGGAACGGCGTGCCGGACAGATAGAGGTATGCCTTGGTGGTGATCGGCAGGAAGTCCGGCTCCCTCACGGAGAGTTCAACCAGGTCCTCGTTCACATCCTCCAGCCCGCCGCCGTACTCGAGGCTCGCCTCCTTCTTCGCGACAGACTCCTCCTCGCCCTCGAACAGCTCCTTTGCCGTTTCACGCCAGGCGCCGAAGTGATACTCGTCGAATACGACGAGGTCCCAGTTGATCTCGTGCAGCCATTCGTTCTTGGGCTTGATGTTGCCGGCGTCGTCGCGGCCAAGCAGATCCTGGAAGGAGCCGAAGTAGACGAAGGGCCTGCTCCGATCGATGGCCCTGGGGTCCACAGCGGCGTGCCGCGAAAGGTACTGCCAGCCGTCGAAGTCCAGGTGCGACTCTAGATCGGACTGCCAGGCATCCTCCACTGCTGGCTTGAAGGTGACCACCAGGACACGCTTGGCGCCGAGCTTCTTGGCCAACTGATATGTGGCGAAGGTCTTCCCAAAGCGCATCTTCGCGTTCCAGAGGAACCGGGGCACTGCGTGCATATCCTCCTTCCAGATCGAGTGGAAGTAGGCATGTGTCTTGGCCACAGCCTCGGCTTGCTCACGGCGCATCCTGAACGTCAGGTGATGGGTGCCGGTGAACGGCTGGCCGGTCCGCAGCTCGGACAGCACTGTCTGCACGTCAGCGATCGTGCAACGCATCCACTCGAGCTCGGTGTTCTCGAAGCCCTTCCGAGCGAGTGCCGTGCGCACCTCGTGGTCAGTCAAGATCGAGCCGTCGTCGCGCTCCGCAGGCTCGTTCAGCTCGATCCGATAGTTCCTGATGGCGGCGGTCTTCACTTGCTCGGCTATGCGCCGCTTGACGTTGCGGGTCGTCTGGCCCACCTTGAGGAGGCCATCGTGTGGCGCGTCATCGATCGAGTACGCGTAGATGCGCGGTGTTGGCGCGGCGGGTTTTGGCGCGAAGATCTCGCTCTCGGCCCTACTCATCGGCCTCGTCGATCGCCTCTTCAGGGTGGCGACTGGAAAGATCCATCGGGCGGATCATCCACTCGACGAAGGCGATTTCCTCATCCGATAGCCCATACTTGGCGTAGAGCTTCTCGTCCGTCCACGGCTGGGAAAACTCTTGCATGGGCACGAAGGTGTAGACCTTCTTCGTCGTGTTCTGCGAAGGCTTTTGCAGCATGACCAGAAAGCGCGTCAGCTTGCACGAGATGTAGGTGCAAACATTCTCGGCTTCGCCTTCCGACTCGAACGGGCCGATGCAGAGATAGGTTTCGGTGCAGACCGAGCCGGGAGCGCCAAGGAAAGGCCGACCCAGCACGGCCTTGGGCGGCGCATCGCGGCTGGCCCCGCCGCCGCCCCGGTCTCCATAGGCTTTGCCGATGAAGACTTTCCATGAGTCAATCAACTTGCCAGGGTCGGTCACATCAGCGTGCGAGACCCAGCCTTTGCCGCTCTGTTTGAAACCGGGACCCCCGTTCCAGTAAGCGACAACATCGTCCTTGCATTCAGTCGAACGAACTTTGAAATTGGAAGGCAAGCCAAATGGGTTTCTGGAACTTACAAGTTTCGAAAGGCGCTTGCGCTCAGGCAGCGAAAGCGAATAGCTGCGCTCTTCTGTCCCGCTCGCTCTGCGCTGCTCAATGCGCTGCTCTGCCGCAGCAATCTTCTTCAGAATTGGAATAGCCTCGTTATAGCGGATGAACACATCCGAACCCGGCTCAATCAATGGGCGTGTGGTGCTGGACAAAACCCGGCCCTCGTAATGCGTGACCACCTCGCAGTCGCCGGGATGGTCCCGTTCCCAGAGAAAGAAGCAAACGCCGCCCTGTATAGCCACGCCGGGGAAGGCTTCGCCGACCAACCAATAGTCATGAATCACGCGCGTGCGGGTATCAGCGAGCATGGCCTCGCGGAAGTCGTCCAAGCCCTTGCCACCCGCGAACCAGCGGGAAGGAATGACCAGCGACAGATAACGCGGTTCGAGCTTCTTGGCCTGTTCCACGAACAACTGGTAAATCGGCGCCGCGCTTGTGCCGTGGCCGCCTCCACCGTCAGACAACTGATATGGCGGATTGCCTATGATCACGTCGAACTGCATGTCGGCTCCAAACAGCTCGGCGATCCGAGCATTGATGTCGTCCGCGTGGATGAACGCATACGCGTGAGTCTCGAGACCCGCGCCACGAACAAAAGTGCTCCTGCTGGCACCGCAATACCGACATCGGTCCGCCACCCACGTGTGCTCGGTGCGCTGAAACCAGACGTTGCCAGCATCGCTGGCGAATCCATTCGCAACGGAGTGCTCGCCCCGCGCGTGCCTTGAGCAGTAAACGCTTCGTCGCGCCAGCAAGCTGGTGAGGTATGTGGTCGCAATGCCAAACACCTGCTTCGTCAGGATGTGGTTGACCCGCTGCTGACGGTCGGGCATCTCGTCCGCCAGCCCGTTTGTGAGGCGGCTAGTGATCTCGCGCAGGAACACCCCCGACTTCGTACACGGATCCAAGAACGTCGTCGTGCTGTCCGCCCAGAGGTTCGCGCCAGCGTGGGCCACCGCCCACGCGTCGGCAATCGTGTCGAGGATCCGGTTCGCGAACTCGGGTGGCGTAAACACTTCGTCGTTCGACAGATTGGCGATGCACGTCAGCACATCCGGGTTGTGGCCGCGGAGCGCAAAGCCAGCCTGGGCAGTCATATCGCTTCCGAGTGGACGTCTATACGCCCTGCTTCGGCCAGCTCACTAACTGTCATCGACGGCCATGTTCGGGTGGGTGTGAAGATCTCGTGCTTGCCCAGATTGGCGAACAGTGAGCCCTCCTCGCTGAAGGCCGACGACAGAGTGAGGGCATCGAGGCGGAAGTCGCGCCGCTGGAACTTCCCCCCGCCGAGGTAGCCCCACTCCGCGAAGGTGATCGCTTGCCCGTCGTGAGCGCGCATGGCCAGCGCGTCACCGTGCACCAGGTTCTGCGAGATCACGTAGGACGCCGCTCGATGGAAGTCGTCTCCCCCGGACAGGTCGAGGTACTCGGAGATGGTCTCGAGCAGGTTCGCCCGGCACTCCGCGATGTTGTCGGCCAGGAGCTCGATGCCGTATGTGCACATCAGCGCGAGCAGGGCATAGTGGCGACGCTCGAACTGGGACTTCCCGTACCTGAGCTCGACGGCGGCAAGCTTGCGACGCAGAACCTGCACGAGGAAGTTGCCGCTACCGCACGCTGGCTCGAGGACGCGGGAATCGATGCGCTCGGTCTCGTCCCTGACCAAGTCGAGCATCGCCTCGACCATCCACGACGGGGTGAAGACCTCGCCGTGATCCGCGACGCGCTGGCGGGATCTGATCTGCCGGCCGCCAGCTGCCCGGCGTGCCGTGATCGTCTCGGTTTCGACCTCGATGTCCTCGTTCACTTCTGAGCTGCTAAGTCGGTAGAGCGCGGCGTAATCATTGGTTCCAGCCTAACGCGTGCGGTGGCGGATGTGGGTGCGTATTTGTGCGCAACCACCAACCTGGCGGGACAGAGGGCCGTGGGGTGCTGCTGTATCAACGTGAGTGGCGTCGAACTCGCCGAGATCCAGGGTTTCAGGGGTTGGATGGGTGTCGCTCGTCATGGCCGCGCCACAGAAGGAGCCTCCATCTCGGCCAGCGTTCGATCCAGTTCGGCGACCAGGGCGGGGCTGTGCGCAGAATTGGCTCGGTAGGCCGTCACCAGGCTGCGGTAATACCAGAGGGTTTCGGTCTTGGACACCTTGAAGCGGTCCCAGACCACTTCGCCAACCCCGCGCCGGTCGCGGACGATCGAGCGAGCGTTGTGGAGCTTGTCCGACGCCGAGACGAGCAGGACCGAGTGGTCCTTTGTCACCAGGCTCGCCAGGTACGCCTCCTTGCGCGGGCGCCAGGGCGGCTTGGGGTGAGTGTCCGCATCGGTGCAGCCTTCAACGATCCGGCCGACTTCGTCACCGAAGCTCCAGACGGTCGCCCGCGCCGCCTCTGTCGGCAGACCGTCCTCGATGGCGTCGTGGAGCATAGCGGCGATCGCCTCGTCTTCGGTCGCGCCGTATTCCAGCGCGATGGAGCACGTGCCGAGCAGGTGGCTCAGGTACGGAATCTCCGTCCCTTTGCGTTTCTGCCGGGCGTGAATCTGTGCCGCGGCGGCCATCGCTTCGATGATCCGCTTGCTGTATAGCCAGGGCTCGGGCGGCAGCGGCCACCCGCGCTCATCGGTTCCGTCGTCCATTGGGATACGCCCTCGAGTATTGGAGGTTGATCTTGAGTTAGTTCACGAGCTTCGGGGTTTCATCGAACATCGTCTGGCGGCCGAGCCGGTCGCGCAGTTGATCGTGTACCCCCTCGGCAAGGGCCGCAATTTGGAAACACACGAATGTGAGCTGCTCGGCGTTGATCCCGACCGCAGAAACCTCGGCCGAGACGATGACTTCGCCCGAGACCCACAGGACCCTGCCGAACTTGCTCAGTCCATTGAACTCGTTGAGTGCTTCGAGGAGCGGCCGGCTCGAGTCAACGTCGTGCAGGACCGGCGAGAAGATCCGGACGACCGGCGGCGTGCCATCCACGATCTTGACGAACTGACGGGAGTCGCCCAGCTGTATTGGAATACAGCCGTCCCCGTCGCGGACGATCTTGTCCACGCCCAGGAAGCCCTTGACTGCCCGCTCGACCAGCAGCGTCAATTCCGCGACCGTTGGTACCGGCCGCGGAACACGGCCGGTGGCGGTCACCGGCTTCTCGGGTTTGAGACCCAACGCCGGTTCGGCAAAGTCCGACCCGGTCTTGGCGAACCGCCGATATACGAGCTCAGCCGGCCGTTGGATCCCGTACACCTCGCGCAGGCTCCGCACCGCAAGGCTGGCAACCTCGGCATATGGCGCGGGAGTGGGCCACTGGCGCATGAAGTTGAGATCGCTGTCGCCCGGCATCGGGCATTGCCAGCCGAGCCCGGCCAACTGCTCCTCTTGCACCGGTGACAACGCCCACCGACCCGCGAGGAAGTTGTTGCTTTCCGCCTCAGCTCGGATGCCGCCGCGGCCGCCTTGCGCGAATTGAACGTAGTAGACGATTTCGTCATCCTCTCGGCTGGAGAGGATCAGGTAACTCCCGGCCGCCATTCGACCCAGAACGGCTGCGAGCCGGCCCTCGAATTGCTCCCAGGACATGTCGTCTTCGTCGACGCGCTCCGCGGGCGTGTAGTTCACCAAGGTCCCGGTCATCCTCGTCTCCTATCGCACCTTGGCGGTAGCACCGTGGCGGCCGAGGTAGCCGATCGGTTGCTGCGGGGTCATCGAGCCAAGTCTCTCGCCCGCTCTGGATAGGTCGCAC
>Ga0182027_10011488_pt1 | contig 12515 bp, 7 predicted proteins | sample 712E1DmetaG_FD_121300 | JGI IMG/M metagenome (GOLD analysis project Ga0182027, IMG submission 121300) | Permafrost microbial communities from Stordalen Mire, Sweden - 712E1D metaG (Illumina Assembly) | ecosystem: Environmental > Terrestrial > Soil > Wetlands > Permafrost | place: Sweden...
GACATAGATTCAAGAACAACCGTTGGGAAAGGATCCGGGAGAATGCTTGGAAGAATGAACAGATCTATAGTTTTATAAAAAACTCCTATTTTTTCGGTAAAATCCCGAATTTCAACATAGGCATTTAAATTGTTTTTTCGAATATAATCGACAACATCCTCAAGCCACCATTTCTGATTTTCGAAATAGCTGCCAACAAGCAATAATCGTAACGATTCTTTATTTCCTTTTTCTACAAGGGATTCTTGAACGGCTTTAACCGCATCAAGTTGGCCTTTCCATGAATTAAATCTGCCAAACACACCGATAAGAAATTTTTGATTGTTTTTTCGTGAAAATATGGGTTTTTCGATGATTGGATCTATTCCATTGTGTACTACTTTAATAGATGGGAACTGCCCTATATTATCCGCCACGGCTTGAGAAACGCATATATTCAAATGAGAAAGATGCCTTGCGCACCAATGAATAAATAATTTAAAGGCTTTTGGCTCTGAAATAATTTCATGAACATGCCAACAATGCTTTTTGCGGAAAATAAAGGCCAGGAAGACACCAATGACAATTGTAAATGTGTTCGAATAAATAATATCAATTCGTTTGTTAATTAATAATGTTATTAACTTTGGCAATGCAATAAAGCATTCAACAATCAATAAAAATGGGCCATATATTTTTAAATATTTTTTTCGAAAAACCGGAAAGTTAAAAGTATGGCATGAAATAGGAAGTGATTTTAATTTATCATTTAATACTCCATGGTATGGAAGAGCAATAAAGCAATTATGCTCCCTGGAAAGCAGCTCTATTACATTATATATTATTTTATCCGCTCCATACCAATCAGCGGCATGATGTAAAAATAAAATATTTTTTCTTATTTTGTCCGTAATAACCTTGCCTGGAAGCAGTTTAATGAAACTTGCTTTTGGCCCGCCCACACTAGGTACTTAAATTATGGCCAGAAATAACCGATCGCCAAAGTGCTGTATAATTACTAACCATTTTGTCAACTGTATATTCTTTTTCATATCTGTTTCTGGCTGCCTTTCCCATTACCTTCCTTAAATCCGGATTATGCAATAATACTCGAAGAAATTCGAGCCCCTTATGTGGATTATTCTGATCAAAAAGATAGCCTGTTTCATTCTGTACTATAATCTCCGGAGTACCTCCGATTGAGGAAGCAATGGCAGGAATGCCTTTCATCGCAGCTTCTATTACAGTCGTGGGGAACGGATCAAAAGCGGTAGAAGCATGTAGTAAAATGTTGATTTCATTAAAAATTATCTCCCGCTTTTGATATCCTCTCAGTTTAACTTTGCTCGGAAATGTTTTCTGTAATTGCACCGCGTCTTTTTCAATTTCTTTGCATACATTTCCATATAACAACCATTCAATATTTTCCCCAGATGTTTCATGTATCAATCGTTTAACTATTGCAAAGCCCTTCCAAGGAGTATACATACCTAGAAAACCTACCCGTATTCCATCAAGACATTCTGAAACACCCGTATCAATTAATCCATTGGCAATCGCCGTCATAGGTACTTTGTATCCTAATTCCGAGCATTCTTTTTTCACGGCATTACTTACGCATATTAGAGCGTCCATTTTTTGAGCAAAATATTTCATTAAAAAATGCCTTCTTTTCCTATGAAATTCAGCTTTGGGATGGTCGTGAAGCGTGCAAGTGTATTTTGCTTTTTGTTTCCTCGCAACGTAATACGCAAGCTCAAATGTTCTTGCGGTCCATCCATGAATCAAATCGCAATCCGGTATATCGTAAATGCATTTTCGTATCTCACGGAAATAACTGAAGATAGAATCTCTCATTGCTATCGCTCTGCTGTTTATTCGCAGATCATGTGAAATTCTGCTGATTTTTGAATTTTCAGGTGCAATGACAAAGAGTTCTATTTCATCATTATCCCATCCTCTTAAGAACTGCTCCAACACTACCTCCGCGCCACGTCCTTCACCTTCGGTAAGAGAAACAATTGTGACTTTCATAAGCTTATTTTATATCGTACAAATTCAATTCCGGTAAATTTAGCGGCCTTGGATAGTATCCTTATATACTTCCAATGTTTGTTTCGCACACCGTTCCCAAGAAAATACTTTACTTCGTGCAATCCCTTGGATACTAAACTTTTTTAGGGCGGCATTATCCATTAAAACGCTTTTTATGGTTTGTGCAAGTTGCTCTACATCTTGCGGATCAACCTTAATCGCTGCATCACCAACCACTTCAGGCAATGACGCTACATCTGACACAATAACAGGACAGCCGCAGGCCATTGCTTCCAAAGGAGGCAATCCAAATCCTTCGTATGAAGGAATGTATATAAACAAATCGGCGCTATTGTAAGCCGAGGGAAGCTCTTCAATCGGAATGAATCCTAAGAACTTTACCCTGTCATTTATTTTCTTCTCATGTATTAAGTTGTATATCTGTTTGCTTTTCCATCCATATTGACCAACCAGCACTAAATCATGACCTATTTTATCTTTAATTAATGAGAACGCTGATAAAATATTCGGTAAATTTTTTCTTGGCTCAATGGTTGATACAGAGAGTAGAAAGGGCTTATGCAAATTATATTTAATTTTGAATGCATCAATCTTTTCCCGTCCGATTTTTGCATACCTTTTATTTGCGCCTTCATAGATTACAGCAATTTTGCCTTCGGCTGTTTTAGGAAAAAATGATAATATCTCATTTTTAGTAAAGTTTGAAATGGCGATAATCCTCTGTGCAGCCGCAATCACTTTCGGCAGCCAATAATTAAATGAATACTTCTGCCACAAGGTAAAAGAGTGGGGGCTGCGAAATGTGTAAAGATCATGGATGGTTACGATTACCGGAAGAGAAGATTTGCAGGGTGCAAGAGCCGCCGGCGAATGAAGTGCTTCAGCATTCATGTTTTTTACTATAGAAGGAAGTGCGTGTGAAGTCCAAATCGTTTCTCTGTGCAAAGTATCAATTTTCCGTAGAAATTTATGAACCCTGTCAAAATGGTACGGATATGAAACGGGCAATAATTCTACATCCGGTTCAAACGGCTTGAAAGCGGAGATCAATTCGTTGATATAGGTACTTGTTCCCGCCGCGTTAAGCGTCGTAGCAGATATATCAATTGCGACGCGCATTGGTGACAACCTCGTTTTTTCTCGTTGCAATATTGTACGTGACCCACATACCAAGCATCCAGCCGTAAACAAATGGAAGAAATGAATGCCTCCAAACTCTATTAACGAATTCCTGGCAAAAAAGACTGCAGGTCACACCGAAAATTATCGCGGATAGTAGTGCAAGATTCGCGTCCTTGCTTTTCATTTTCTTCCTGCTCTTATGCAAAATGAGAAGATGCATGCCGAAAAAAATGGCGAATCCGAACCATCCTATTCTGCTGACGTTCTCGAAATATTCGCTTTCTCCTCCGCCAATTCTTTCGGCGGTAAATTTCTGCTCGCTTGCCGCTAATCCTGCTCCCAAGGGATGGGTGAACATGAAATTGAGCGATGAATAATAAACAAACGCCCGCGACGCGGCGGACGGATCTTTCAGGCTGATCGTCGCTTTGATGAATTCGATGCCTTGGAACATAACGATACAGAGCAGCAAGATAAAGGGTATGGCTATTCTGATTCTATTTTTTAAAGAAATAAACGAACTCATGATTAGGAGCATGAAACAGCTTATGCCGACTGAAATGATCGGACCTCGTGAAATCGTGCTCAATAGCGCTGTTATCTGTATGATTAAATGTCGTTTTGGAAGGCGTTTCTTCATGGTAAGCAGTAAAGCGGTAGGAAGCGTTATCAGCAATACTTGTGCGAATGCAAGAGGGCTGAAAAACAAGGATCCTGTCCTGCGCAATTGCACCACAGCCCCCTTCGTTGTGTCGAATGAGGCGAAATAGGTCAGGGGCACTCCACTCTTCGTAAATTCGTATTCAAACAATCCAGCAATGTCCATCAAATATTTCTTCACGCCGAGCATTTTCCATAAAGGGATTGGGTTGATGAAAATTTCAAAAATTGCCAATACCGAGGCAATGGTACCTACAAAAACGATGAACTTAAGGAATTTATTAGTATCGGGTATGTTTTTTTTTGTTACCATTCGTGCGGTAAAATAGGAAATTACCACGGTCGTCTGAATCCTGAGCCCGTTGAGTATTGCTGCAAGGCCAGCCGGGGCTTGGTTTAAATAGAAAGAAAGAAACACATATGTGATATTTAAGAAAAGATAGATGCTAAATATTATATCGATGCTGTTATTATCGAACAACCATCCTTTCCCTTTTTGGACCCGGTAAACTATAAAAATAAAAAAAGTATTTAAGAGAAGCAGCTCTTTCCATGAAGCCAAAATGTTGATCTGCACCTTGTCCAGGCCAACGAAATTATAGAGCACGATGAGCGCCAATAGATGGAATATCGATAAGAGTGCTATCGTCTTTGGAACAGCAAAGGGAATCTTGAACACATATAGCGCGAAGGAAAACGTTCCAAATACAACGACAAGTGCTATGATTATGGTGATCATAAATATGGAAAGGGACACAACGATGAAAACCCTATTGAATACTGTCAAGACAAAGTCGCGTTAGCCCTCAGATAATGATATAATAGTAGTTTTCATATAATAAACAAACGAATTCTCTTAAATAAAAGTGAAATGAAACAAGGATTTATTTAGAACTTTTTTTCCCCAAAAATCCCTAAATGACTTACCCTAAGATCTTGTTCCCCTTTATTGAGTATTGAAACATCGATTATATTAGGAAGCATCCGATCTCTTCGCTCCCACTTGTAAATCATTTTCCAGTCAAGACCTTTAACGCCATTTAAGAGCTCTATCCATTGACTGCTTCGTATTCTATTGCCGCGTTCATTTTGCATTGATTCGGAAAATAGTGTTTCCGGTTTGGATAGAAAAGCGAACGGCTGATTAATAAAATCCTTGTGATCTTCCAAATGAACCGCATGAAGCATGATGCCGTTCGGTTTTAAGTTTTTTGTTAAATTTTTTAGCAATGCAGGGACTTTTTTATTAAAAACATGTTCAAGAACCGAAAAAGAATATATCACATCATAAGGAACATCTAATGTGGAGACTGAAAAATCTATTGGCGCTTGATACTCAATACCCAATAACTTTAAAGTGTCAAATGAAAATAAAGGAAGAGTTCTTAATGTCTCAATCCGTTTTCGCACTAAATAGTGCTCAGAGAATGGAGCAAGGATATCGCGTACCAATGACAGCTCGGCTTTATGGACGCTTTCTAATAAAAACTGAGGATATGCTAAGGGCGCTATATCCGTAGCAATTACTTTTTGTGCTCCTAAAAGATAAAAGATTAGAGCATGACTTAAAACCCAACCGCTTCCAACTTCTACACAAACTTTCCCCTCAATTGACCGCCTACCGGACAAATGGAGCATGTGAGCAATCTGGGAAGCGCATATATCAAGGCGTTTGCTGAATAAAGCCAGCCGACGGGCTTCTTTTTTATTTCTTCGATTTTTTCTTATCTTGTCAGGAATTAGCTTTTTTAATTGCGATAGCATGCTATAGAACCTTTGGTTAAATAATTAGGGTATGTGGAAATTAAGGATTATTTCAATATTTTTTGAAAAAAATCTTTCTGCTGTTGAGCCTTATAGTTTATATCCAGATGTTTTATATCTTTTCTATTAACTCTTTTACCGCGCCACTGTTCAACAAACTGCCGGATTTCATCAATATGGCTAATAACCGCATTCTCTTCATTAGGTAGACGTAATAAAAAAGGGGTTTCATTCGGAAAATCCGTATCTTCATAGGCTATGATAGCAGGAATGCCCCGCGCCAAATATTCGCGCGTTTTTAAAGGACATGCCTCCTGCATGCCTATCCTATGCAATGCAAGAGTGCCAATGGCCACATCGGTTTCCAATAAAATTTTCAAATATTGCTCCTCGGTCAGATAACCGGGCAAACGAACGTTAGAAGGGACCCCGGACGCAAAGTCCTGCGGCGTATAACCGATGATATTGAAGTCCCAATCTTTGAAAGTCTCCGCCAGACGCACAATCTTATCCACCCCATGCCATGCATATCCAGGAAATCCTAAGAATGACAACGCTGGTTTTTGGTGCTGCGGAGCCGGAAGGACTTGGTGATCTTCAATATGTATTCCATTTGCAAGCACACAAATCGGTTTATCGAATGCTTCAAGTTGCCGGCTGATCTCTTTAGTGACAGCGACAAATCCCCTTACCCTTTTGAACAACCATTGCCGTCGGACCCGGTGCACCAGATATTTTAGCCTCGGCATGGAAAGCCGGTATTCGCTGAGGTCGTTAGTATTTATTTCCAAAATTCCACGATAGTCATCGAAGAGCCGGCATAACAAAGTATTATAATGGAAGTACCGATGGTAGACGATGTCTGGATTCCATCGTCGTATAGTTATTATGGCTATTCGTAAACTCGCAAAGAAAGATTTCTTATCGTTATTATGCTGGATTATCGTAACCGGCAACGACTTCAAAAAATGGTTTGCAGTATCGCCAGTATCACCGGTCACGATAAATGCTTGTGCATCGACGCCGCACTTTGACCATGCCATAAGTTGGTGGAATATCTTGCGCGCTACTCCAGCCTCGGAGTTGATTCCGACGCAGGCTATATATGCAACCTTCATAGATACTTAAAATTCTTCATGCAGCATATGAAAAGGGACAAGGGAATTTCCTGATCTGAAGGAGCGCGGAGCATTATTCTGGTCTGCTCCTTAATGGCTGATGCGGCGAAAAATGGTATTTACGTAATTCGGTTTGCCAATGCTCTATGTCTCTATCTTGAATAAATTAAGCCATCTCCCGAATGCTATTGTTCGCCATATTGCAGAGTCATATTGTTTACTGCCCAGCAAAATGCCTTTCACTAAATCATGAATTTTTTCGCTTATCATTCCATTCGAAAGCTCAATGGTTGATTCAATCTCGGAAATAAACCACTTTTTATGTTCTTTAAACCAAGTCTCTTCGGGAGTTACAAACCCCATCTTATCGTTGCGAGCGTATATTTTCCTCGGTAAAGTCTCCTTCATCGCCTCTCGTAAAACGTATTTCGTCTTCCCGTCGCGGATTTTAAAATCATCCTTAAGGCTGAGCGCAAATTCAACGAGACGGTAATCGAGAAACGGCACCCGCGATTCAATGGAATGGGCCATGGAATTTCGGTCTTCATAATGTAAAAGCATAGGCAGGTTTGTATTGAGCAATTGAGAGTAAGAAAAGTGATTCAGCGAAGCGTGTTTTTCCAGGCAACAGGCGGTATGGATATCGGAAGAAAAAGAAAAGTATCTTGAAATGCTTTCTTTGCCTACCCTCCATTTAAGAAAACTGAATGTATCAAGTGGCAGAACTGTATATACCAAATCTTTAACGCTTTGTGTTAGTGTAGATTTGTGCAAGCGCGTGTAGGAAATAATTTCATGGAATAACCGACACCAATGCAGAGAACGCCAAAGGTGCTGAAAAAATGGCCTGTAAAATGAATGATATCCGGCAAGCTCCTCATCCGCCCCCTGGCCATCGAGCATGACGATAAGGCCGTTTTCCCGAGCGCACTCGAATACGTTCCATTGGGCGAACATACTTGTGGACCCAAAGGGTTCGTCCTGATGCCATATCAGCCGGTCAAGCATTTGTGGGAGCTCCTCAAAGCGTGGATACACCCGGTGAGAAACCGCCTTGGTTTTTTTTATGACCTCATCGATATATTGCTGCTCATCATATCGCTTGATTGAAAAGCAGGAAGAAACGGTTTCCTGTTTGTCGTGGGCATTCTGTCGCCTAAGCAAATCATTGGCGATGCAAACGATCGAGGAGCTATCCAATCCTCCTGAAAGGCATGAGCCGACTTTTACGTCCGAACGCAACCGCAGCTTTACCGAGTCTTCAAGAAGTTTACGAAACATTGCGGCCGCTGCCGGAAAATCTATTTGTTGAAGCAGCGAGGATTCCTTTTCCAAATTATACCAGCGCTTGATTTCAAAATCGTGCCTATTGAGATCATAGATAAGATTATGGCCGCCTCGCAGTTGAAACACCCCGCTAAAAAGCGTTTCTTCAGTATGATCAAAAATCCCATGCACAAGAAAATCATGGGCCCTTGCTTGGTTAAGTGAAGCTTTCCATCCGTCCAGTACGATAAATTGTTTGATTTCCGAGGCGCAGGCAAAATAGGTTCCCAGCACGGAATAGTATAATGGCTTCACCCCGAAACGATCCCTGGAATAGAAAATGACGTTCTTGATCTTATCGAAAAGAGCGAACGCCCACATACCGTTAAAATGCCTTACACAATCCTCTCCCCATTTTGCATAAGCCGCAAGAATAACTTCCGTATCGCATGTGGATTTGAAGACAAAACCGACTTTTTTAAGTTCTTCGCGCAATTCCAGGTAATTATAGACTTCGCCATTGTAACAAATTACGTACCTGTCAAGGTATTCCATCGGCTGATGTCCGGCAGGGGAAATATCCAATATCGCAAGCCGTCGATGGCCGAATGCGAAATTTGGTCCAAAAAAATATCCACACCCATCGGGGCCCCGATGTAGTATTGCATCGTTCATGGCGCCAATGGATTGCCTTTCAATGGGGCTATTGTTTTGTGAAACAATGCAGGAAATACCGCACATAGGGTTGTTTCATTTTTTCTGAAAAGAGGAAGGATGTTTTTTCAAGCGACCAATTATTGTCATCATCAAAAGCCGCTACAAAAATAGGGAGAAAAGAACAACTTGTGCTTATTCAATAAAATTCATTTTATTTGAAATCACTCCGCTGTTGCTTATTAATTGGTATAGGTAAATGCCGCGGGCCATTATTTTACCTTTATTATTTAGACCATCCCATGAAACGGCATAATGTCCGATTGTCTGCCTTTCATTAACCATCGTCCGAACCAAATGCCCGTCAAGTGTATAAATCCGCAGACAGACGGGGCCGTTTTCCAACACATTATAGTTTATACATGTTTTTTGTTTGAATGGATTGGGGTAATTCCAGCAGAGAGGAGTAAATGGATTTAATTCAGTTTTATGTTTTGTACTAGCGGGCACACCACAGGAAAAAACAGCAAGTCCACCATACCCTGTCCCGATAAACAGATTTCCGTTGCCGTCTATTAATAGTGTCTGAATCCAGTCATCAGGCAAACCAGAATTGAAAGATGTATATACCGTCCATGTGGCGCCATCGAATTTTGCAAAACCAGCATCCAAGGTTCCGACCCAAACGCTTCCGACGCCGTCAATAATTACTGACGAAACGCTGTTTTCCGGCAAGCCGGAATTAGAGGTAGTATACACCGTCCATGTCGTGCCGTCAAATTTCGCAAGACCGCCGTATTCGGTACCGATCCATTTGATTCCATTTCCATCTATCCCTAATGACGAAACGTTGTTATCCGACAAGCCGGAATTAGAGGTAGTATACACTATCCATGCAATGCCATCAAATTTCGCAAGACCGCTGTCTTCAGTTCCAATCCACTTATTTCCGCTGCGGTCTATCGCAATCGACGAAATGTTGTTATCCGGCAAACCGGAATTAGCGGCTGTATACACCGTCCACGTTGTGCCGTCAAATTTCGCAAGACCGCCGCCCTCAGTCCCGACCCACTTGTTTCCGCTGCCGTCGATTGCTATCGACGAAATGTTGTTATCCGGCAAACCGGAATTAGAGGTAGTATACACCATCCACGTCGCGCCATCGAATTTTGCAAGACCACTGTCTTCAGTTCCGATCCATTTGTTTCCGCTGCCGTCTATCGCAATCGACGAAATGTTGTTATCCGGCAAACCGGAATTAGAGATAGTATACGCCATCCATGTTATGCCATCAAATTTCGCAAGACCGCCGCCCTCAGTCCCGACCCATGAGTTTCCGCTGGCATCCGTTGCTGTTGACGAAATGCTATTTCCGAGCAAACCTGAATTAGAAGTATTATACGCCGTCCATGTCGTACCGTCAAATTTCGCGAGACCGCCGTTTTCAGTCCCGACCCATGTGTTTCCGTTAGCGTCTATTAATATTGACGAAACGTTGTTATCCGGCAAACCGGAATTAGAGGCATTATACACCGTCCACGTCGTGCCGTCAAATTTCGCAAGACCGCCGTCTTCAGTCCCAATCCATTTGTTTCCACTATTGTCTATGGCTATTGACGAAATGTATAAATCAGGCAAACCGGAATTAGAGGTAGTATACAATATTGATGCGTTGCCGGTGAATTCCGCGAGACCGTAGCCTTCGGTCCCAATCCACATGTTTCCACTGTCGTCTTTTACAATTGAATTGACGGGGTAATCTTTCAAACAGGAATTAGAGGCATCATATAATGTCCATGTTGTATCGCTGAATTCCGCAAGGCCAATCCACGTCCCGATCCACTTGCTTCCGTTGTCGTCTATGGCTATCGAAAGGACGGCATTGTTCGGTAAACCGGAATTTGAGATGTTGTACACGGTCCATGTAGCGCCGTTGAATTTCGCAAGACCGCCGTTTGCAGTCCCGGTCCACTCGTTTCCGCTGTCGTCTATGGCTATTGATTGGACTTGATTATCCGGTAAACCGGAATTGGAGGCATTATACACCGTCCACGTCGTGCCGTCAAATTTCGCAAGACCGTTTTCTAAAGTTCCGATCCATGTGTTTCCGCCGCCGTCTATGGCTATTGATTGGACCTGGTTATCCGGCAAACCGGAATTATCCTTATTAAAAAAAACCTTACCGCCTGATGTCATATCGATATTTACAAGGCCACCACTTGTACCGACCCAAAAATCGTCGCCATCTTGAGCCAGAGCGCTTATTTCATTTCCACTTGTATATACCTTCCACCCCGGAAATTGAGCGTATGAAACGGAACAAATTATTAAAACAACCGGCAAAAAAGCTATTATTTTACTGTTTGATTTCGGCGGTAATAAATCCACCATATTTTCAGGAACGAAGCAACGTTGCATTTATTTAATGAGTCCTAAGAAAGAGAACCCCTGCTTTTTTTAGAATTGAAGATTCCTCATGGGATTCCATAGAGCCAATCGAAACCGAAATAGTAATAATCGGTACTCGTATTCGCATTCTGGTAAAGGCCGTTTTGCAGCGCATTAAGGTAAAGCGAACGAGTATTTGCAAAATACGAAGGCTGAGCGGGATTATTCCAATAGGAATAAAACGAATAAATACTGTCCGCGCTGACGGGATACCCTGCCTGCAGTTGCTCTTTGGAAACAACCGTAATGATACCAAAGGTAGGATCGACGAGGATAGATCTTCCGTTTTTTATAAAAAAAGGAATGCAGTGATCTAAAGGAATTGTGTGGAGATTAACACCCCAAAAACAGATACTGCTGTCGTACTGCGGGCCAATGGCATTCCTGAATATTTCAGCGGCAAGCGTTGCGTATGAATCACAATCGAGCCACGTTGCATGGAGGTTTGGAAAGAGATCGTCCATATGGTTAGTTCCATAGGGAGCGATCTTATGGGCCACGATGTTGCAGAACACAAAAAACTGTTCTGTATTGTCAAGTTCGAGAGGCAGCCTTGCAAATAGTTTGTCCTTGCAATCATCGAAAAGCGACACTATCTTATAGCGGAGCTGGGCGCTGTCTGAAATGCTTTTCAATGATGCAACGCTGCTGATGCTGAGGCCCGGAATATCCTCCGAATACACTTCATTATTTTCATACAAAACAAGCACGGAAAAAGAGTCCGTTTCCGAGCATCCGCCGCCGATGTCCTCGACCTTGACATAGAGCCGGTTCATTCCCCACTTCGTGGAATTCCAGTTGGCCTTAAAAGCCGACCCGCGTAGTGTATCAAAATAGGTGCCGTCATACGACCACAGGGAATACGCAATTCCATGACGGTCTTGCGCTGAAGCAATGAGGGATAGGGATTTGTTAATATGTGCTACAGTATCCGCCATTTTGTTTATAACCGGTAGGTACGGCAAAACGGAGACGCGAATGGTGTCCGGCGGCGACACCTGGCCATGCGTGTCAAAAGCATTTACGTATAATACATTCAGGCCCGTGTCCTTGATGCTCCATGAAACCGAATAAACCGGGTTGCTCGTCGTATCGAAGGTTTGGCGGTCTTTTGTCCAAATATACCCCTCTAAATCATTCGCCGGATCATGCCCCTTTACCGTGATCACAGCCGTGTCCCCGGAAAAAACCGAGATGTCCGGCACAATCCTTGAAAGTTTAGGCAATGCGGGTAATACGGTTACCCGTATGCTGTCATTCGGCGAACTACGACCATGTATGTCAAAGACTTTTACATATAAATAATTTACTCCGGTGTCCTGGATTCCCCAAGATACAAGGTAAATTGGGTTGTTTGTTGTATCGAAAGTTTTCAGGTCTTTGGACCATATATACCCTTTTAAAGCGGTGGTACTGTCAAACACCTTAACGTATACGGAGAGCGTGTCC
>Ga0182027_10011489_pt1 | contig 12514 bp, 10 predicted proteins | sample 712E1DmetaG_FD_121300 | JGI IMG/M metagenome (GOLD analysis project Ga0182027, IMG submission 121300) | Permafrost microbial communities from Stordalen Mire, Sweden - 712E1D metaG (Illumina Assembly) | ecosystem: Environmental > Terrestrial > Soil > Wetlands > Permafrost | place: Sweden...
GTATAGAGGCTGACGAAGATAAAGATTATAAAATTTATGGTTATGTTGGCGGCAACCCTATGCGTGAATCTTTAATAGAGATAAAAAACATCATAGAAAGACCTGGCTCAAGAGAAAAGGCACCTTCAAGTTTAGCTACGGTCAGTGGTTATCTTTTAATGCCAGAAATATTTGGGTATGTTCGCAAGCGTCTAGAAAATTTAGAGCCGGGGAAGGAACTGTTTTTACAGGAGTCAATGCAGGATATGGTTAATGACGGACACAAGTTCTATGGATGCGTAACACCAGGTGCCAAGTTCTATGACGCAGGTGATAAGCTAGAGTACTTAAAAACCGTTGTCGATTTTGGCTTAATGAGGGACGGGTTAAAAGATGATTTTAAAGAGTATTTGCGAGGGCTTAACCTGTAGGTATATACTAGTGCCATGAACACAACAGCAGAAGTACTATTAATTGTAGTTAGCTCAATATTATCAGTATTCTTAATATTACTAATTGTTCTGCTTAGCTACGGAATATCTATGGTAAGGCGGGCAAAAAAGTTTGTAGACCGCGCCGAAGACGTTGCAGACTCAGTTGAAGCAGCCGCATCGGCCTTTAAAAAAACGGCTGCACCTATAGCGATATTTAAGTTTATAAGTAAAATTGTAGCGCAATCCCAAAAGCGTAAAAAGGAGTAAATTATGGCAAAGAATAATAGCGGACGTAAGTGGGCGTTAGGTGCTCTAATAGCTGGTGCGGCCGGGTATGTTGGTGGTATTTTAACTGCCCCAAAAAGCGGTAAAGAGACTCGTGAAGATATAGCGGACAAGGCAGTGGATGTTAAAAATGATACGAGGGTGGAACTAGAGAACCTTCAAGACGACATCAGTGATTTACTGGCCAAAGCAAAGGCTAAGGCTGAATCACTTGGCTCACAAGCACGGGAAGAGATTAATGAGGCAGTTCTACGTGCCAAGGATGTTCAGTCTAAGACCAGCGTAATTTTGAAGGCAATGAAGGCTGGCGAAGCAGAAGATCCCGAACTGAACAAAGCGGTAAAGCAAGCTAAGCAGGCTAAGAAAAATCTATCCAAGTACCTAAAGGGTTAAAATTTTTACTTTTAGCGTTGTAAAAAGAGCCGCTCGTCAAATGCGCGGTTCTTTTTAGATATAATAGAGTGTAATGAGCAATACGGGGGCAATTCCACTACCTTCTGACTATGTGCATCTGCACAATCACACCCAATATAGTTTGCTTGATGGTTTAACAAAAGTTCCGCCACTAATAGATTTCGTTAAAGACTGCGGTATGCATGCGGTGGCAATTACCGACCACGGCACCTTGAGTGGTGCAATTGAATTTTATAAAACGGCTAAGGCCGCTGGCATAAAACCAATTATTGGCATGGAGGCCTACGTAGCCCCCCGAGGCAGGGCCGACAAAGACCCGGCCCATGACCGCCAGAATTTCCACCTGACTATGCTTGCCATGAATAATACGGGTTACCAAAACCTGATGCAGCTTTCTACGCAGGCAAACTTGGAAGGTTTTTATTACCGCCCAAGGATAGATAAAGAGTTAATAGAGAAATACAGCGAAGGCATTATAGTTTTAAGCGGTTGTATTGGTAGCGAGGTCGGCGAGGCTATGCGCCAAGATCAATATGACCAGGCCAAAGAGATTGCCAAGTGGTATAAAAAAATATTTGGCAATCGTTATTACATAGAAGTTCAAGACCACGGCCACCCCAACCATCCCACTACGTGGGACGAGCAAGACAAAGTTAATCAGCAGTCGCTTAAGTTGGCAAAAGAGCTAGATCTTCCCGCAATAGTTAGTTGCGACGCCCACTATCTAAAACTTGCCGACCAAGAAGCCCACGAGGTACTTTTGTGTGTGCAAACCGGCTCGTATTTGACAGATAAGGACAGGATGAGCTTGAGCAGTCTGCATCTGCATGTTGCCGACCCAAAAGATATTATTAAGCGTTGGGGAAAAACTCACCCGGAGTTAATAACTAATACTAAGAAAATCGCCTCTCGCTGCAGCGTTGACATAGAGCTTGGTAAGATAATGATTCCAAAATATCCGGTGCCAACCCACGAAACCGAAAAAAGTTTATTGCACAAAAAAGTCTGGCAGGGGCTGGCGTGGCGATATGGCAAACAAAGCCTAAAAACTGCTAATGAACTAACTATGACATCAGCAAAGAAATGTCTATCCAGAGAAGTAATAACCAGGGCTGAGTATGAGCTCGGTGTAGCGGACAATATGAACTACAACGGCTACTTCTTGATTGTTGCTGATTTTATTAATTGGGGCAAAGATCAGGGTATTGTATTTGGTCCAGGCCGCGGCAGTGCCGCTGGCTCAATTATTTCCTACGCCATGCGAATAACCGAAATAGACCCACTAGAACAAGATTTGCTTTTTGAGAGATTTTTAAACCCAGACCGAATAAGTATGCCTGACATTGATATTGATATTCAGGACAACCGACGCGACGAGGTTATTAACTACTGCGTAGAAGAATACGGTCGTGACCGCGTGGCAAACATTGTTACTTTTGGCCGGATGGCGGCCCGTAACTCCGTACGTGATGTCGCCAGAGTTCTGCAGGTTCCTTACGCCGACGCTGACAGAATGGCCAAAATGATTCCACCGCCTGTGCAAGGACGCCATGTCTCACTGGCCAAACACCTAGAGCAAGTAGCCGAGCTCAAAAGCGAATACAACAGCAGCCCTGAAGCAAAAAGGGTTTTTGAACTTGCCATTAAACTGGAGGGTACTATTAGGAGTCATGGAGTGCATGCCGCTGGTGTAGTGATTGCCCCAGACGACATAGTTAAGTTCGTCCCACTAGAAATGGCTCAAAAAGGCGTAATTGCTACCCAGTATTCTATGGGGCCCATTGAAGACTTGGGGTTACTTAAAATGGACTTCTTGGGTTTGTCTAACCTTACGATTATTAAAAATGCTCTTAGAATTGTTAGAAAAGTTTATGGGAAAAACATAGATATTACCCAAATTTCAATGAGTGATAAAGAGACGTACGGTTTACTACAGCGCGGCGAAACAACAGGGGTATTCCAGCTAGAATCTGCTGGCATGAAAAGATATCTTAAGGAATTAGTGCCAACAAACTTTAACGACATCATTGCTATGGTTGCCCTATACCGTCCAGGACCCCTTACTGCAGGGCTGACCGATAAATTTATTGCAAGAAAAAACGGGCGAGAAAAAGTTAGTTATGACCACGAGACCATGGAGCCAGCGCTAAAAAATACTTACGGGGTAATGGTTTACCAAGAACAGTTCATGCAGATAGTTAAGGATATGTGCGGGTTTTCTGGCGGTCAGGCCGATACCTTGCGCAAGGCTGTGGGTAAGAAAAAACGCGAACTTATGTCTCAGATGAAAGAACTTGTAATAAAAGGCTCAATCAACAACGGGGTAGACAAAAAAATTGCAGAAAAATTTTGGCACGACCTTGAGGGTTTTGCAGATTATGCATTTAATAAATCACACGCAGCCTGCTACGGATTAATAGCCTACCAAACAGCGTACTTAAAAGCACATTACCCTGCCGCATTTATGTCGGCTTTAATGACTAGCGACTATGACAACACAGACCGCCTGGCAATAGAAATAGCCGAGTGTAAGCACATGGGTCTTGAGGTTTTGCCCCCCGATGTCAACGAGTCTTTTCATGAGTTTGCAGTTGTACCGGATACCAATCAAATTAGGTTCGGCCTTGATGCCATAAAAAATGTTGGGCACGGGGCAGTAGAGGAAATACTTAGGGCCCGCGAAGAGCTCGACGGCGATTTTGATACATTGGAAAATTATTGCCGGTTGGTTAGCCCGCAAATTGTAAATCGTAAGTCACTAGAAAGTCTTATTAAGGCGGGTGCTTTCGACCGCTATGGCGATAGAAGCATGATGGTGAATAACATAGAAAACATCCTGGCTTATTCGAACCGGTTACAAAAAGAGGCTAGTGCTGGCCAAGTTGGTTTGTTTGGTAGCGGGGCATCTGAAGAAACCTCGTTAAATTTGGTACTCGATAAAAAGGGAACAGAATATCCAGAGAGCGACCAGCTTGCCTGGGAACGGGAGCTATTGGGTATATATTTGAGCCACCACCCGCTTCAGGCGTATGAGCTGATATTGTCTAGACAAACAACGCCCATTAGCGGGCTTAAACCCGAAATGGAAGGCTCCAACGCAATTATAGGGGGTTCGATAACCTCCATAAGGGAAATAACCACCAAGACTGGCTCAAAAATGGCCTTCGTTAAAATCGCTGATATTGCAAGCGAAATCGAGGTTGTAGTTTTTCCCAAGGTTTATGCAAAAAATACACAGGACTGGTTACGCGACCAAGTCGTAATAGTTAGTGGCAAGGTAGATAACGGCAGCCGCAATGGCGGGGAACTAAAAATCTTGGCCGATGAAATCCATACAGTATCTGAAGAAGATGCCAAAAATTATCGTTCTAAAAATGTTGGCGAGGACATGGTAATTGGCAATATAGAAGATATTCCTATGGTTTCCCACACCCCCATCTTAAAAAGCGTTGGTAACAGCAAAAAACCCAGGCTGTATATAAGGCTAGAAGATAGCGCCAATCAGAAGGCTCTTCTTACGCTCAAGGAGAAACTGGATAGCTATAAGGGTGATACTGAAGTAGTGCTGGTCACGGGGCCTGGTGAGAGCAAACAAATAATCAAACTCCCGCAAGCAATTGATATTAACGAAGAAAGTCTAAGAGATATCGCTGGTCTATTTGGCGCAACCAACGTTGTTGTTAAATGAAATTATCTATTGGATAAACCCGACGGTCTGGCTTAGCATAAAACCGATAACCACCAATAGAACCAATGCCACGTCGACCATGGGGTGGTGAATAATATACGCTTCGCCCCTAGTAAACATCCTGCGTAAGGCCACTAAGTGCTTGCTAATCCACAGGCCAAGTGCACCGAACATAATAAAGCTTGATAATCCAGTTGCTAGGCTGGTAAGCGGCATATCCGCAAAAACGGTTTGAGCTCGTGTTGTGCGTAGCGACAGAGTCACGCCACCCTTAGAACCTATCTTTGAGGATACAGTACCACCGGAAGTAGACCCCGTACTTAGAGGATTATTCTGGGTTTTTGTGTTTTTTGAGGATGATGGAGTGGGTTGAATTGGGCTTGCAGTAGATTGGGAGCTTGGCGCTGAAGACGCAGGAGCTGATGACGCAGGTTTTGAGGGTGCAGGAGCTGATGACACAGGGGCCGCAGGTGCCGGTGCCGGGGTTTGAGCGGCAATGACTGTTGGTTTTCCGTAGTGGGCCACGATTATTGTCATTGGTCCGCCACCTGCGGCGGTGTAATCTGCAATATTGGCGTAGCCAAAGCCAACATCAACGAATGCTGGGTCTAATAAGTTCTCCCTGTGTGGAGGACTGGCCATCCAGCCGTCTATTGCGGCCTGTTCGCTGTTAAAGCCGGTAGCTAGGTTTTCGCCGAGTTTCTGGTAGGCATAGCCTTGAGCATCAATAAAAATCCACGGTGGATCGCCACTGGGAGTATTATGGCTCCAATAGTCCTTGGCAGCCATATCGTTTGCTTTTGCCTGGGCAGAAGCATCTAGTTTAGAGTTCAAACTTAATGCAGTAACTCCGTTAGCCCCTCGAGCGGAGTTAGTACTGTTCAGTAATCCCTGAATACTCATGCTGGTGGAGTAGGCTAGAACATGTCCGCTTGGGTGCCTGACCTTGGACGCTAAAGCGTTGCCGTAACTACCAAACGACAAAACGGCACTTACAATTACTACAACCGGCAAGTAGGGCCAATAGACTTTTTCAAACGCATGCTTTTTTACGCCGTGTGGCTTATGCCGATGGCGGATTGCGTGTGATGGTGGGTGGCTTTTGATTTTTGCGGTCATTGCAATTTGCTACTATTTATATTGTTCATTGTAGCTTATGGCTACTAGTTTGTCTATCTGTTAGCTTAAAAGTTTTTAAGATGATACAGAGCAATGGCGGCCGCGATAGAAACATTGAATGACTCTTTCTTGCCCCTCATGGGTATCTCGACGCAAGTATCAACAAAATCTAAAATCTCCCTATCTAATCCGGTAACCTCACTGCCAACAATTAATGCAATTTTATCAGCCTGCTTAAAGTCAGAAAGGCTAGTAGAACTGACAGTTTGCTCAAGCGCCACAATATAATATCCTTGAGAGCGTAATTCCTCTATAACTGGGTACAGCTCGTCGTAATGCTTCCATTTGACTGATTTCTCGGCTCCTAGCGAGGTTTTGGCTATCCGTGCATCCGTTCTACTGCTTAAGTGGAACAAACGTGGGTCACCAGCTTCTTTTGGGTAGGGTGTGTACCCAGTCAAATATACATACTCAACACCAAGACCATCGGCAGTCCTTAGCATGCTACCTACGTTGTGGCAGGAACGAACATTATGCATCACCAATACAATCTTCACCCTCATACTATACGTTCTTTTTCGGCTTCGATTCAAAATCCAAGATTCAAAATCCTTTGCTTATGCTTATAATAGATGTATGAGCCAAAATGCGCGGTTGGATGAAGAGCAGATTACACAGCGACGTGCCAGCGTTTTAGGCCTTAATTATATAGACACCAGCCAGTTGCAAAAACAACTATTTAAAGATGTCTTAACAGTTCCAGAATTGTATAAGCTAAAGGTTGTCCCACTTGCAGCCGATGAACACAATATTCACTTTGGCATTACGACAACTACGTCCCAGCAAACCATCAATAACCTTAGTTCTCAGTTCTCGGACCAGCGTGTTGAATTTTCTATCATATCCGAGAGTGGATACCACGACTATATGCGCCTTTATGACCCACCAAAGCAAGTTTCATACCAGGATATTTCGGTTACCAGTACTGGCGACGCAGGAACGGACATGATTACCGCAGTTAGTAATACCTTAGGCCAGGTTCGACCTGACGACATGCTGGCCTATTTAGTCCAACAAGCCTACAAGCTTAAGGCAAGTGACATCCATATGGAATGCCAGCGCGAGAACATACGAATTCGTTTTAGAATCGATGGAGTTTTGCACCCAGTAGCAAATGTAGACACCGACAAGTATCGGCATCTAGTCGCGGCGGTTGCCAGTGCTGCCAACGTATCTACAAACGCGACTGATGCCCAAACAGGCCACATTAGCCGTAAGTACAAGATGTCTACCGGCGAAGAAGTAACAATAAACCTACGTGTTGAAACAATTCCGACTGTTTATGGCATGGACGTTGTTATGCGGCTTTTCAACATGCGAATTGAACTATTTAAGCTTGAAAACATCGGTCTTTCACCCCAGGAATCGCAAACCGTGGAGGATATTATAAAGCACCCGACGGGGATGGTAATAGTTGTAGGGCCTACTGGCTCCGGAAAAACCACAACCCTGTACTCAATAATTAACACACTAAATACCCCTGAGCGTAAGATTATTACCCTAGAAGACCCTGTCGAGTATAATATTCCAGGCGTTGTTCAGATACCGGTAGTCGGCGAGATTGAATCGCAGAGCTTTGGCGAAAAATTGCGCGCAGTTTTGCGGCTTGACCCAGACGTTGTTATGGTTGGCGAAATTCGCGATGGGGACACTGCAAAAACAGCCCTTCAAGGAGCTCTTACTGGGCATCTGGTACTATCAACGTTTCATGCCAGCAACGCGGCTGCGGCTCTAACGCGTATGTTGGACATGGTTGGTATAAATCCTTTATTTGCTAGCGCAATGCACCTAATTATGGCTCAACGCTTGGTGCGTCGTCTCGATGATGCTACTAGACAACCCTATAAACCCGACGAATCGCTGAAGAAGCAGTTAGTAGAAGTAATAAATAGCATGCCGCCCAATATTCAAAAACCCGACATTAATCAAATAACACTTTATAGGCCGGGTAGTTCAGAGACCAATCCATTTGGATATAGCGGCCAGGTAGCTTTGCGTGAACAACTGGTTATGACGCCTGGTGTACAGCAAATACTGCGCTTACCGCCCAATCAGATTACTACCGAGATATTGCAAGCCAAGGCCGTTGAAGAGGGAATGCGTACGATGCTTCACGATGGTATTCTGAAGGCATTCGCTGGGTTAACTACCTTAGAGGAAGTCTACCGAGTAGTCTCTTGATTTAAAGGTGTTTTTAGTGTAGGATAGACGGGACTTATGACAAATATTATTGCTCAAATTGACGCCAAACACATGAAGAAGGCAGTTGTTGATGCCCGCAGTGGCGATACTGTTCGTGTGCACCAAAAAATTATAGAAGGCGGCAAAGAGCGAGTGCAGATTTTTGAAGGCCTGGTTATTCGTGCTAACCGAAAAGGAAGCCTGACCAGCAGCATTACCGTGCGTAGGATTGCTAGCGGTGTAGGAGTAGAAAAAACATACCTAGTGCACTCCCCAAGTATCTTGAAGATAGACATTACCAAGCGTAGTAAAGTTCGCCGTAACTACTTAAGTTATATGCGCAAACTAACAGGTAAAAGCGCTCGCCTAAGTGGTGTTGATTTCGATAAAGTCGCTGTTAACGCCATTCATGACGAGCAGGCAGAAGCCGAAGAGGTCAAACTCCGTGAACAAGCTGAAGCCGAACACGAGATTGAAGCAGCTAAAAAAGCTGAAGAAGAAGCAAAAACTGAAGCCAAAGTTGAAGCAGTACTGGCTTCGCATGAGACTTCTCCCGAACCCAAAGAAGATAAAAAATAACTAGACCCTAACCCCTAAACCCTATAACCTATTGTTATGATCGGTATTGATGAGGTAGGAAGAGGTTGTTGGGCAGGACCACTACTAGTTGTATCCGCTAGAAAAATTAAACCACTGCCAAAAGAGCTAAAAGACTCCAAGCTCTTATCTAGAACAAAACGCGAAGCCATGTTTGAGAAGCTCATCCTCTCATGTCAATTCGGAGAGGGCTGGGTTACTGTGTCTGAAATTGATAAGCTGGGTTTAGCTGAGGCGCTAAAAAGAGGGGTAGCTCGTTCGCTTAGTGAGCTAGATACCGAGCTAAATGAGCAAATAATTATGGATGGAAGTGTCAATTACGCGCCAGTTAAATTTACCAAGTCCAAGTGCATTATTAACGCCGATAACAGCGTTCCAATAGTATCAGCGGCATCAGTATACGCCAAAGTACTTCGAGATCGATACATGACAAGACTGGCCCGAAAGTACCCAAAATATAGATTTGAAAAGCATGTTGGCTATGGCACGTCTGCTCATATTTCCGCACTGAAACATTACGGTGTGATTGATGGGATACATCGTAAAAGCTACAAGCCAATAAGAGCAGTCCTGGGAGATAATTCGTGAAAGCTACTCAGCGCGGTCATCAGGCCGAAGACGCAGTCGCAGAACAGATGAAAAATCAGGGATATGAGATTTTGTCGCAAAATTGGCGTACACCGAGGTGCGAAATCGACATAATTGCTCAAAAAGGTAAAGTTATATATTTTGTTGAGGTAAAGTTCCGAGCAAACCCAGAACAAGGTGATGGCCTAGAATACGTAACAAAAAATAAACTTTCTCAAATGAATTTTGCCGCTCGCATATGGGTCCAACACAACAAATGGGATGGAGATTGGCGGCTAGGCGCCATCAGCGCGACAACTAACGGTCAAGAATATCTATTTAGTGAGCTTATCGAGCTTGAATAGGCAGGTTGTAAAAACTCGCGTGTACTGGTAGAATTATATTGTTGTCCGGCCGAATCAGGTCGGATTTTCGCTTTTAAGGCACTCAAAAAGCAACCCCGAGCAACGTCGAAGGGCTCATATACCAAAGGTGCGAGTAATTGAAAGGAACGAACAAGATATGGAAATGGATTTTAAACAACTAGCCGCCGCAATTAGAGTGATTGCCGAAGAGAAGAACCTACCTGAAGACCAAGTTCAAGAAATTGTCCAGCAAGCTTTAGCTGCCGCGTGGCGCCGTGATTATGGTGATCGCGAACAAGAAGTTCGTGTAACTATGAACCTAAACACAGGTGAAGTGAACGCCTACGTTACTAAAGACATCGTTAACGAGGTTGAAGATGATCGTGTGCAAATTAGCTTAACAGATGCCCAGTCAATGAAAAAGAACGCTAAAATTGGCGAAACCATGGAAATCTACCAAAAGGTTGAAGACTTTGGTCGCGTAGCGGCACAAACTGCTAAGCAGGTTATTTTACAGCGTCTACGTGAAGCCGAACGAGAAATTGTTTTAGCGGAATATGAAGATAAAATCGGTACTGTTGTTAACGGCGTTGTAAGTCGCGTAGAAGGCCGTATGGTTCGCGTTGAGCTAGGTAAAGCTCAGGGTATTATGCCTGTTGGCGAACAAATCCAGGGCGAGCGCTACTACCCGGGACAACGCTTAAAGTTTTTCTTAAAAGATGTAGAAAAGGGCTTTCGCGGCGCACAGCTAATTGTTAGCCGTGGGTGTAAAGAGTTCGTTCAGCAATTATTTGGTAGCGAAGTACCAGAGATGGAAGCAAATGCAGTGGAGATTAAAGCCATAGCCCGCGAGGCCGGAATTCGCAGTAAAATAGCTGTTGCCAGTAACGTGCCAGGCGTAGACCCAGTTGGAACGTTCGTTGGCGGTCACGGTACCCGTATTAACGCTGTCCGTGATGAAATTGGCAGCCAAGAAATGATTGATATCGTTGTGTGGGACGAAGAACTGGCAACTTTCATAGCCAATGCCATGAAGCCAGCCAATGTTACCACCGTTAAAATTGACAAGAAAAACGGTAAAGCAGTAGTAATTGTGCCAGAAGACCAGCTAAGCATAGCTATTGGTAAATCTGGACAAAACGTACGTCTGGCCGGTAAATTGGCTGGGATTGAGCTAGATGTAACTTCTGACGAATCTGGTAAAAAAGACAAGACGGAAGAACCAAAAGCGGAAGATAACGGAGCAGAAAGCAAGCCAGTGACCCAAAAACTCAAGAAGAAATCCGAGCTAGAAAGCTCACTACTAGAAGCCATCGAAGAACACGGCACTGACGCCGCAAAAGAATAGGAGATAAACAATTGGCACTCTTGACCTTTGAGTGCTAATTCGTGATACAATAAATATGTCCATTACGGACTGAAGGAAAGGGGATAAATATTTAGCGATGATGCCGAATTCATCTGATTTCACAGACTTTTTGAACCATCTTACCGATAACGCGATGGCTAGCTTAAAACACGCAGACGCTATTTCTAGGGCTAGCGGCAGTACTTATGTGGGCACTGAACACATTTTGCTTGGCATACTGGCTCAGACCACATCTATGGGGTCAAAAATATTAGACGGCGCTGGCATTACGCTTGATAGAGCACGGATGGCCCTTAACCTTACCCCTAAAACACTGGTTATCAATATGGACGGTAAGGGCTTAAGTGAAACCGCCAAACTAACTCTTAAAATGGCTTGGGAAATTGCCCAAGAATTTAGTCAAGACTACTGTGGAACTGAACATATCCTATACAGTATTTTGAGCCAAAAGAACGCCAGAGCTACAACTTTGCTTCGGGATATGAGCGTTGATGTAGATAAACTGAATATTGAAGTTGAACAATTCTTGAGCCGCCAACAGCTTGAAAGTGGCGATGGCAGTTCCAGCCGACGCAGGGGCAGGGGTAAAAAAACCGCGTTAGAATTTTTTGGAACAGACCTAACTGAACTAGCCCGTCAAGGTAAATTAGACCCTGTTGTTGGCCGTGAAGCCCAGATTCGCAGAGTAATTACTATCTTAAATCGCCGCACCAAGAACAATCCGGTACTTATTGGTGAGCCTGGTGTTGGTAAAACTGCAATCGTAGAAGGCATTGCCCACAAAATTGTTAACGAAGAGGTCCCAGATAGCTTGCTAGACAAACGAATTATCATGCTAGATCTTGCCGGTATGATTGCTGGTACTAAATACCGTGGTGAGTTTGAAGACCGTCTTAAAAAAGTTTTAAGCGAACTTGAGGATGATAAGCGAACCATCCTATTTATTGACGAGCTTCATCTAATTGTTGGTGCAGGGGCCGCGGAAGGCTCAATGGATGCCGGTAACATGTTAAAGCCATCGCTAGCTCGTGGTAAAATCCACTTAATTGGCGCAACTACGACCGATGAGTACACCAAACACGTTGAAAAAGATGCTGCACTGGAACGTAGATTCCAACCGATTCAGGTACCCGAAGCCACACCAAGTGAAACGCTCGCGATTTTGAAGGGCTTGCGCAAACACTATGAAGAATTTCACGGTGTAAAAGTTAGTGACGAAGTGCTGGAAGATATTGTGCAATTTGCCCGGCGCTACATTAACGACCGATTTATGCCCGACAAAGCCATAGACTTACTAGATGAAACTTCGGCATACCTAAGGGTTAATAAAGGTAAAACGCCGCCCGAACTTCGCCAATCACAAAAGGAGCTGAAGCTGGTTAACGCCCGCATCGATGACGCTGTTGATAGCGAGGATTATGAAAAAGCAGCTCGCGAGAAGCAAATTGCTAGCCAA
>Ga0182027_10011490_pt1 | contig 12514 bp, 13 predicted proteins | sample 712E1DmetaG_FD_121300 | JGI IMG/M metagenome (GOLD analysis project Ga0182027, IMG submission 121300) | Permafrost microbial communities from Stordalen Mire, Sweden - 712E1D metaG (Illumina Assembly) | ecosystem: Environmental > Terrestrial > Soil > Wetlands > Permafrost | place: Sweden...
AACCCGGATATTTCATATCCCTGCGGGAACATGCCACACCCTGAACGGTAGGGCGGCGCTGCTGCGCCGCCCAAATTAGGGCGAAGCAGCAGCTTCGCCCTACCAGGCTATGAAATATGCGGGTTAAGCGCCGAACGGATCGAATCCGCCCGGCGCCCCGGTCGCGAGATCACCAAGGCCGCGAAGAACTTGCTCGCGGCAAGGGCCGCGTGAATCAATATCCTCTCTGCTTGTCCACCACATTGACCAGCGGCAGCCCGCTCGAATAGCGCCGGACGTTGTCGGCCAAAAGCGCCATGAGACGGCCCCGGCGCTGCGGCGCAAAGCCTGCGGTGTGGCAAGTGATGATCAGGTTCGGGCAGTCCCAAAGCGGGCTGCTGCTCGGCAACGGCTCGGTCTTTGCCACATCAATTGCGGCTCCGGCGATCCAGCCTTCCTTCAGCGCCTGGGCCAGCGCCTCCTCGTCCGTGAGGGCGCCCCGGGAAAGACCGAGGAAGTAGGCGGTCTTCTTCATCGCCCGGAAGACTTTCGCGTTGAACATGTTTGCGGTTTCGGGGGTGTTCGGCGCGGCGCCCACCAGGATGTCCACTTGCGGAACCATCTCCATGAACCAGTTCGGCTCCCGTAGCGTGTCCACGAAGAAAGGCCTGGGCATGGGCTTGGCATCGGTCGCCAGGATCTTGACGTTGAACCCGTAATGCAGTTTCGAGGCGACAAACTGTCCAATCCCGCCCATTCCCACGATCCCCGCCGTCATGCCGTCAATCTCCACCAGGTTCCGCTCGGCGTTCCATGTTTTCTTCTGGAACTGCGGGACGTAGTACTGGACCAGGCCGCGGGTCAAGGCAAGGAGCATGGAGATGGCGGTCTCCGAGATGGCCGGGGCGAACACGCGGGCCATGTTGGTCACCACCACATTGCTCTTTCTGATTTCGGGGATCAGCAGTATGTCCACGCCGGCTTCGACGGCTTGAAGCCAGCGCAGATTCTTCGCCTTGGCGAACATTTCGGCGTTGAGGGCCCCGAAGACGACGTCGACCTCGGGCAGCGCCTTGTTCAACTCGTCAAGGGTGCTCGGAATGATCATCTCCACGTTCTTCCCTTGCGACGTAATCTGCTTGACCTCTTCCGCGGTGTACTGCGGGGCCGGGACCGCCGACTGGGCAACCGCCGTCAAGATCCGCACGCGATCTGGCGGCGGAAGGAACTCCGCGATGGAGTCTGTAACTGCCGGAGTGGGGGCAACGGCGGCGAAAGACGGGCCGGCGGCTGCCAAAACCGGCGCAGCGGCCGCGGCTGACAAAAACATCCGACGGGACATGGGCATATCACTCATATTTGGCTCCTATTTCAATTTTCAATTTAAGCAAACGACTACCGCGGCGAGTATCCCGTAGTGGCGGCGCCTTTGACTCCCTGAAACATCATGTAACCGGGACGGTTGGCCCAACTGGATGGCCCGGCGAGGATCTTGCCATGGGCCAGAACGGATTTGCGGACGATTTCTTCGCGGGTATTGTAGGTTGGGGAGCCATCGCGGTCGCCCCCGAACCGTCCGAAATCGTTGCTCGCCACCATGACGGCATCAATGCCCTCGACCACGTCGAGGATTCGGTCAATCAGGCCGGTACCAATCGGGGATTCAATCTGGATCATGATGAATACGTTGTTGTTGGCGTTGGTCTCGTAATCTTTGCCCCAGAGGGTCGTGGCCTGGCCATAGCCATTGCTGCGAAGCCCCCAGGGCTTGGTATTCGGGCTCTCATGAAGGCTGACCGGGTATTTGGAGAACGTGACCCCGTTCCGGGCTTCCTCAATGGACTCAACCATGGGGATGATGATCCCCAGGGCGCCGCTATCAACGGCCTTCTGGATATCGCCGACGTTCGCGTTGGGCACGCGGACGAACGGGATGCAACCGGCCTCGGCGATCACCTTGATCAGTTGCTGCTCTTCGCGCCAAGTCAGAGTGCTGTGCTGCATTTCGATCCAGATGTAATCCTGGCCTTCGCAGGCTTTCTTCGCGGCGTCAAGGTCGGGTTGCATGATGGTGTTGCAGAAGACCTGTTGTTTGTTTTTCAGTTTGGTGATCACCGTGTTGAAAGTGACCGTGCCGGGAGCTGCCGCCGGGGCCAGCGATCCCGGGGCCGGCGCCGGCGCCGGCTGTGGCTGGGCGGCCGGCGGTTGTTGCCCTTCCACTGCTATTGGCAGCATGGCTCCGGCCATGGCTGTCAGGGTTCCTTTTACGTAATCGCGTCGTGTGATTTGTTGCATGAGTTATCCTAATTGTATCTTCATGTTGGTTGTGCTAACAAGGTGATCTTGCCAGCGTTCCGTGTTCCATTGCGCAGTTGGCGGGAAGATCCCCCGGCCTCGAGTCTTGTCCGCGCCGGCACACTTGCGCGCCGGGCGGGTGAAAACTTGGCTGTTTTCGCATTCGAGGTGTCATCGTGGAACGAGGTTTACCCAGCCTGACAGAACAATGCAAGAAAAACTTTGCGGAAAAATGAAAAAATGCGAATGGCCGCTTGACGTCCCCCCGGGAACTTCGTATTCTCAGCATGTGGATTCATATTAACCGGCATGAAACGATTGCGCCAGTCGCTCCAATGTCCAACCCGCAACGGGAGAAAAGCACCATGATGAACACCAAGTACAGCCGCCGCCAATTCCTGAAACAAACCACTATCGCCGCCGGCGCCCTTGCGCTGGCTTCCGAGGGGTGCATGCATGCCCCGGCCGCCGTCAAACGCACCGCCGTGGACGAGGTGACCCTCGGCAAGACGGGCATCAAACTCAGCCGCCTCGGCATGGGCCTCGGGACCGATTCCGGCAACACGCAACAGGCCCTGGGCCAGGATGGGTTCAACAAACTGATCCGTCATGGCTACGATCAGGGCATCCGATACTTCGACATTGGCGATTCCTACGCCACCTTTCCAATGCTCGCCGACGCCATCAAGGGACTCCCGCGCGAGAAGCTCTTCATCCAGTCCAAAATTGACTGCAAACTCGACGACGTGGCCGCCGATATGGTCGCCATCATAGATCGCCATCGCAAGACCTTGAACACCGATTATATTGACAGTATGCTGATCCATTGCGTGGTCATGCCCGACTGGACCGACGCATTCAAGCGCGTCATGGATGGCTTTGAAGAAGCCAAATCCAGGCAGTGGATTCGGGCCAAAGGGGCCTCTTTCCACAGTGTGGCCGCCCAGCGCGCCGGGGTCGCTTCGAATTGGGTGGATGTCCACCTGATACGCATCAACCCCCAAGGCGTCAACGTGGACACCGAACAAGGCGGCTACCGCAACGAAGATGTGGATATCAACCCCATTCTGGCGCAATTAAAGAAGATGCGCGCCAAAGGCCGCGGCGTCATCGGCATGAAGATTTTCGGCGAAGGCACTTTCCTCGATCCGGCAGATCGCGATAAATCCATCCGCTTCGCCATGTCCCGTCGGGAACTGGATGCCATCGTCATCGGCTTCAAGAGCACCGACGAAATTGATGAAGCCATCAGGCGCATCAACGCGGTGCTGGCCGCCTAGGTCTGAGAGCCGGTTGGACACTTTGAGCATGGTTCTTCGCTGTTCTCGGAGGGTGTTCCGAAGTCATCTTCCCGAGTGATTGCGCCGGTTCAATCCACGGACGCACCTGCCGGAGCAATCGTTAGCCCACAAAGGGCTTGCCCCGGCCCGGTTGAGGATGTTTATTTGAAGTGGTGATGCGTCAGGCGGAGGAACTGTCATGCAGACGAGAACTGAAATTGGTTACAATTCAAAAATCGAGGGCGGTGTGGTCCATACGCGGCTGGATGCGGCCATCAACTGGTTCCGCAAAAATTCGCTCTGGCCCATGCCGATGGGGCTGGCGTGTTGCGCCATCGAGTTGATGGCCGCCGGAGCGAGCCGGTTCGACATCGCCCGGTTCGGCGCCGAGGTGATGCGCTTTTCGCCCCGGCAATCGGATGTGATGGTTGTCGCCGGGACCGTCACCTATAAGATGGCCCTTTCGGTCAAGCGCATTTACGACCAGATGGCCGAACCGAAATGGGTGATCGCGATGGGCGCCTGCGCTTCCAGCGGCGGGATGTACCGCAGTTATGCGGTGTTGCAGGGAGTGGACACGATCCTGCCGGTGGATGTGTATGTGGCGGGTTGCCCGCCGCGACCGGAGGCGCTGCTGGACGCGCTGATCAAGTTGCAGGGAAAAGTGGCCCGGGAGCCGTTTCTGGCCCTGCAAAAAAGGGTGGCCTGACCGGCCGCCGCATCCCCTGTTTTGCGATGTCACCACGCGACCTGGCCCGGAAACTGAAAGAACGGTTCGGCATTTTGATTTCCGACCCGCAGGAGTTCCGCGGCGAAATCACGGTGGAACTGTCCGATCCGGACGTCATCGCCGAAGTCTGCGCCTTCGCCAAAACCAGCCTCGGTTTTGATTATCTGGTGGACATTACCAGCATTGACAATTACGGCTCCGATCCGCGCTGGACGCTGGTGTACCATCTTTACGGCTACGGGCACAATGGCGCGTTGCGCTTGAAGATCCACGTCAGCGAGGAGTCCTCCGAGCTGCCCACGGTCAGCACGGTCTGGCGCACCGCCGACTGGCACGAGCGGGAGATTTACGACATGATGGGCCTGCGGTTTCGCGGCCATCCGGATTTGCGGCGGATTTTGATGTGGGAAGGCTACCCGCATTTCCCCTTGCGCAAGGATTTCCCGCTCGCGGGCAAGCCGAGCGAAATGCCGGAAGTTGCGTTCTCCAAGAGCGCCCCGATGGAAGGCGGGCCGTTCGTCACCGTGGCGGGCGGCAAGGACACCATTTCCCGCGAACCGCGCGCGCGCAATCCGGAGAGCGCCGCGGCGGATTTGAGCGCGCGGGCCGGAAGCAAAACACGACCAGCGCCGGTCATTGACAAGGAGGACAAATAAATGGGCACGTTCAAAGTCGGGTGCTTAATCAAGAACCATGTGGACCGTGAGAAAACGGTGTGGATTCCGCAGCTTATGGTGGACACGGGAAGCGAGGCGACGTGGATTCCGCGGAAGTCTCTGGAGGGGATTGGCGTGAAGCCGGAGAAGCGGTCCGCCTTTCAACTGGCCACCGGCCAGTGTGTTTATCGCGATGTCGGCTACGCGGTTATTCGAGTCAGCAATTCCGAGACGACGGACGAAGTCATTTTCGCGGAACAAGGGGACATGAGTTTGTTGGGATCCCGGGCGCTGGAGGGTCTCCTCTTGTGGATTGATGCGAAGGGAAAACGGCTGGTTGAAATTGACGCGCATCCCGTGGCGAAAGTCATTGTGCCGGGGCCGGTATCTCCCGACAAGGACATATACCTGCGGGTTGGAGCGATCATTCAAGGGGTGGGCGGTCCCGTTACAGCGGCGGATTGGGAGCCGAAACCGAAAACGCGCCGGAAAAAATCATGATGGCGAACTAATTATGGCGACCCAGGAAATCCAATATCCCGACCCGGCGGCGCGTGTCGCGCAAGCCGCGGCCGATGAACTGCCGGACATGCAGGGGAAAAAAATGGTCCTCAACATGGGGCCTTCCCACCCCGCCACACACGGCGTCCTGCGCCTGGTGCTTGAGCTGGACGGGGAGATCATCACCAAAGCCACGCCCGAAGTCGGCTACCTCCATCGCGGCGATGAGAAGATAGCGGAGAACATGACTTACACCCAGTTCATCCCTTACACGGACCGGCTGGATTATCTGGCGCCGCTGGCCAACAACGTCGCCTACGCCCTGGCGGTGGAAAAGTTGATGGGGATTGACAAGGCGCTCCCGCCGCGCTGCCAATACATCCGGGTGATCTGCTGCGAGCTGGCCCGCATTTCCTCGCATCTGCTGGGCCTGGGTTCCTTTGGGATGGATGTCGGGGCGCTGACGGTTTTCCTCTTGACGTTCACCGAGCGGGAAAAGATTTACAACTTGATCGAGAGCCTTACCGGGGCGCGGTTCACCACCACCTACACGCGCATCGGCGGATTGTCGCGCGACCTGCCGCCCGGCTGGGTGGCCCAATGCCGCCAGTTCCTGGACGAAGTGGTGCTCAACATAGACGAAACGGAAACGCTGCTTACCCGCAACCGCATCTTCGTGGACCGGACCCGCGACGTGGGGGTCATCTCGCGCGCCGACGCGATTGATTATGGTCTGAGCGGTCCAAACCTGCGCGGCAGCGGCGTGGAATTTGACCTGCGCAAAGCACATCCTTACCTGGTGTATGACCAGTTGGCGTTCGAAGTGCCGACCGGTTCGGCTGGGGACTGCTACGACCGCTATCTGGTGCGGATGGAGGAGATGCGCCAGAGCGTGCGGCTTTTGCGCCAGTGCCTGGACAAGATTCCCGGCGGCCCCGACAACGCGGCCAAAGAGCCGGTCAACATCCCCGATGGCAAAACGGTTTTGCCCTCCAAATACAAAGTGCTGACCAGCATGGAGGAATTGATTCATCAATTCATCCTCGTCACGCAGGGCGTCAACGCCCCGCCGGGCGAAGTTTATTTCAGCGCGGAGAATCCCAAGGGCGAACTGGGTTTTTACATCAACAGCAAAGGCGGCGGCACGCCTTACCGCCTGAAGATCCGCTCGCCCTCCTTTATCAACCTCAGCATCCTCCCGCACCTCATGCCCGGCCATGTCATCAGCGACACGGTCTCCATTTTCGGCTCGCTCGATTTTGTCATGGGCGAATGTGACCGGTGAAAGAACCCTTAGAAATCAACTTGCCATGAGCTTTTCCGTCCCGGCAGATTTGGAAGCGGAGTTGGACGAACTCGTCACCCATTATCCGCAAAAGCGCAGCGCGTCCCTCATGTTTTTGCACGCCATCCAGGAGCGTTTCGGCTGCGTCACGCCCGAGGCGATGGAGTGGACGGCCGGGAAACTCGGCCTGCAACCGATTAACATTTACGAACTGGTCACCTTCTATCCCATGTTCCGGCAGCAACCCGTTGGCAAGTATCAGATCAAGGTTTGCCGCACGTTGAGTTGCGCGCTGGGCGGGAGCCACGAACTGCGCGATTATTTCTGCAAGAAACTGGGGCTGGACGCCTCCCGGCACGGCCCGCAAACCACGCCGGACGGCAAGTTCACGGTGGAATTTGTGGAATGCCTGGCCGGTTGCGGCGCGGCGCCGGTGGTGATGGTGAACGAGGAATTTCACGAAGGGGTGACGGCGGAGAAGGCGGATCAATTGCTCGCCCAGTGCAAATAATGAAAAGCAACCCATTGCCGCGTTTGGACACAAACCACGAGATTCGTCGGAAGATCCTGCCGTTGTGCCGTGTGCAAGCGGGCGAGGTCTGGGTTGACCCGCAAGGGCGGCACAAAGTGGGGTGTCTTGATGCGGCAAATACAAAAGCGATGTTGGAGTTGATGGATGGGGAACAGGCGCATTTGGCCATTCACGACCCTCCTTACAATCTGGTCGCCTTTGAAGAGCGCGAGCTGGGAGAATTTGTTCGATGGTGCAGACAATGGGTTCACAACACCATTGCGGTCCTGCAATCGAACAGTTCCCTTTACGTTTGGCTCGGCGCGGATCAGCGCAATGGATTTCAGCCATTGCCCGATTTCATGCTGATGATGCGGGCAACCCCTTTGCGTCCGCGCAGTTTCATCACGATGCGAAATCAACGCGGCTTTGGGACGCAAAAGAACTGGATGGCCGTCCGGCAGGAACTGCTTTACTACATCAAGGGCGAACCGGATTTTAATATCGAGGCGGAATACACGGACATCCCGAAAATTTTGCGCGGCTATTACAAGGAGGTCGGCGGCAAGACAACCGAGAATTTTGAGCGGGGCAAATCGGACAACATTCGCGCGGGGAACGTCTGGGTGGACATCCAGCAGGTTTTTTACCGGATGGAGGAAAATGTGTCGGGCTGCTACGCGCAGAAACCGCTCAAGTGCATCGAACGCATCCTCAAAGCCAGTTCGCCAACAAACGGTTTGGTCATTGATTTTTTTGCGCATTCGGGAACAACGCTGCTGGCGGCTGAAACCAATGGGCGGCGCTGTTTCACGGCGGACTTGGACCCGGTTTTTTGCGAGATCGCGATCCGGCGGCTGGAACATTTCCGGAAAACCCGGCGGCTCGGCTGGCAAAACGGCCATCCTTTCGAAGAAGAAATTTCGTTGCCCGAACTATTGGAAACGCAGGACAAGGATTCGGGAAGGATTGAAGCCGAATTGCAGCCCAACTTCTTGTAATGGAAAAATTGCAACAAAAGCTCGACGGATTGCTCTCTCATTTGAAGGAAGAAAAGGACGTGAGGGAACGGCTTGTCACACTTTTATCCGTTTATCCTTTCAACCGGTTTGAGTATCTCATTTCCATTTTGCTGGGAAAGGGTGTGCTGTCGCTGAACGTCTATTATGAAATCCGTGATGAATACATCGCCCGCAACTTGTACCTTTATATTTTTGAAATCAGCGGCCCGCGGACTTTCGGCGAGGCTTGGGCGCAGGGCCATTTGAAAGAACTGGTCCCCGATCTTGTCAAGCCTTCCAAGAAGCTCGACCCGGCGTACTCCGGCGAATACGATTTTTTCCTGGACGGCGGAATCCGAATTGAAGTCAAAGCCTCGCGCGCGGTTCATTTCGACACCAACGAGCCATTGTATGTGAAAGCCCTTTCGTCCGATTCACAAAAACCGTTCGACATGAATTTCCAGCAGGTCAAATGCGGCTGCTGCGATGTCTTTGTGTGGATTGGAGTCTGGCGGGATGTCATCCGCCATTGGGTTTTGAGTTCAAGCGAAATCGAATCGAACAAATACTTTTCGCGGGGACAACATCGTGGAAACGTTGGTGAAGGCCAGCTTCATTTGAACCAAGACAACATCTCGGAGTTTGCGAAATATGAGGTGAAAGGCTGTGATTTGTTGGAGGCGATCCGGGCTGCCGACGGCCGCCAAGTTCGCGCTATAGCGGCAAAGAAAGGAAATAAGTGAAGACGAGCTTGAAAGACTGGCCGGAAGTGTACGAGCGGATAAAACGGGTGCGCGGCCTGGACGAGAGCGAAAAAGTGCTTTACGCGCGAAGCCTGGCCGCCACTCCCACCGAACGCTGGCAGATGAACGAGAACTATATGCGCTCGCTCGGCTTATGGGGGCGCTCGGCGCTGAAATCCAAGCGCAAGGCCGCTGTGATGCGTCCGAAAGACGCCTCACATATCTTTTGCATTGACGAAACATTGCGCTTGCTCCGGGCGAAGAAGGAAAAGAAGTGAACGGAAATTAATGCCACTCGCAAGCGGCTCCGCCTCCGGCTTTATCCTCGGCAGTGCAAATCTAAAAAACTCGTCATTCTTGGCAAAATTCTCCAAACGGTGTTCCCCAATGGCAAATGACAAATTTTCAATGACCAATTCTCAATTCAGATTCAGCACTTTGGTTGCGGCTGGCCGCGCTGCGACATTGCGGCTCATTCCTTCGGCGGCACATTCTTCCCCGTCCGCTCGCGCAGGTATTCGGTCAGGCTCTTGCCCAGCGTCACAAAATCCGACGGGATCATCAGCACGGTCGTGCTGTTGTTCTCCGCCCCCACCTCGGAGATCATTTGGAAGCGGCGCAATTCCAGCGCGGCCGGGTTGTTGGCCATTTGCGCGGCCGCCGTCGCCAGCTTCTCCGACGCCTCCAACTCCGCTTCCGCCTTAATAATGCGCGCCCGCTTTTCCCGGATCGCCTCCGCCTGCATGGCCATGACCTGCTGCATCGCCTCGGGCAATTCCACGTCCTTCATCTCGAAACGCTCCACCTCCAGGCCCCACGGCGCGGTCAATCCCGCGATGCTCTCCCGCAGCAAGCCGTTGATCTTGTCCCGCTCCTGCAAGACCTCATCCAAATCGTGCTGGCCAATGATGTTGCGCAAGCCGGTCAGCGCCAGTTGATACACCGCGGCCCGCGCATCCACGACGGCGATGACCGATTTGGCCGCGTCCACCGTGCGATACCACAACACCGCGTTGAGCTTCACCGTCACGCTGTCGCGCGTGATCGTTTCCTGCTGCTCGGCGGACACGGTTTGCGTGCGAATGTCTATGGTGACAGATCGCTCAATGCCGAGCGGGATGATCCAATAGAGGCCCGGCCCGCGCAGGCCCGTGTAGCGGCCGAGGCGGAACACCACGCCGCGCTCGTACTCCTGCGCAATGCGGATTCCCGTGATCAAAAGAAAAACGATAACGGCAACGACAATCAGGAAAGTTTGCATAAGTTTTGGAGGGAATTGGTATTGTGAATGGCCGCAATAAAACAAAAATTCATAAACAGACTCCGAAGCCGCAGACGCGGGCAAAATCGTCTTTCGGCTTTGACAGCAAGCATAAGCCTTTGGCTGCCGGTGGGCAAGCGCGGATTCCTGACACCACGAACCACACCAGGAAAGACACCACGAACCACACCAGGAAAGACACCAGGAAAACACCAGGAATACAGGCAGGAAGGCGGCGATGCAAGGCCGTCGCCGGGCTGCTAAATCCAAGCGCTGGTCAGCCAGGACTCGCTCCGCAAATTTGAGTTTCTCGCTGACCAAGTTGGCATCCCGCGTAAAAAACCATGACTCCATGAATTCCACGGCCTGCTCAAACAGGATGGGTGTCCCATTGGCGAGTAGCAGGACAAGAGCATTTTGGACCTAAAGAGTTGAGGGATTCGATCGGCAAGCAGATTCTTAGTGTGGCATCTGCGATCAAGTGATCCGCGCGGGACGGTTCATCAGTTGATTAAGGTATTTCTTGTGGCGGCGCGCCCGCGGGATTATGTTAACGCTCGGTCTATTATAACCGCCGGCTCCCCGATGAAAATTCTCCTCATCAGTCCGCAGACGCCAGACACGTTCTGGAGTTTCAAGCATGTGCTGCGCTTCGTTTCCAAGCGCGCCTCCTTCCCGCCCCTGGGCTTGCTCACCGTCGCCGCCATGCTCCCCCGCGATTGGGATTTGCGCCTCGTGGACTTGAACGTCAGGCGGCTCAAGGACGCCGATTTGCGCTGGGCGGACTTCGTGATGATCAGCGCGATGATCGTCCAGAAGGTATCGGTGCGCAACATCGTGGCGCGCTGCCTGGCCCACCGCAAACCGGTCATCGCGGGCGGGCCGCTGTTCACCACCGGCCACGAAGGTTTCCCTGAAATTCAACATTTCGTCCTCGGCGAGGCCGAGGAACTCATGCCGCAAGTCGTCGAAGACCTCCGCCACAACCGCCTCCAGCCCATTTACAAAGCGCCCCGATGGCCGGACCTCGCCCAAACGCCCGTGCCGCGCTGGGACTTGATTGACCTGCGCCACTACGTGACGATGCCGGCGCAGTTCTCGCGCGGCTGCCCCTTCCTTTGCGAGTTCTGCGACATCACCGTCATGAATGGCCGCGTGCCCCGCACCAAGTCGCCGGCGCATTTGATCACCGAGCTGGAAGCCCTCCGCGTGCGCGGCTGGCGGGAAATGGTCTTCATCGTGGACGACAATTTTATAGGCGACAAACGGCGCGTGCGCGCGCTGCTTCACGAAATGGTGGCCTGGCGCCGCCGCACGGGGGCCGAAATGGGATTCCTCACCGAAGCCTCGGTCAACCTGGTGGACGACGCGGCGTTGTGCGCGTTGATGGTGGAAGCCGGTTTCACCAAAGTGTTTGTCGGCATCGAAACCCCCTCGGTGGAGGCGCTGGCCGAATGCAGCAAGATTCAGAATCGCGGCCGCGATCTGGTCCAGGCCGTGCGCACCTTGCAACAGCGCGGGCTGGAAGTCATGGGCGGGTTCATCGTCGGCTTCGACAGCGACAAGGCCGATATCTTCAAGCGCCAGTTCGACTTCATCCAGCGCTCCGGCGTCGTCACCGCCATGGTCGGCCTGCTCACCGCCCTGCCGCAAACCCGCCTATACGAACGCCTCAAGACCGAGGGCCGCCTGGAAGCCGAAACCAGCGGCAACAACACCGATTCCGCCCTGAACTTCAAACCCAGGCTCAACCGCGAATTCCTCCAATCCGGCTACCGCGACCTGATGAAAAGACTCTACGAGCCAAAAGTCTATTACCAGCGCGTCCGCGTGTTCCTTCAGAATCACAAGACCAGCGCGCCGAGCATGCGGCTGTCGCAAGCCGATTTCATGGCCTTCCTAAAATCCTTTTGGCTATTGGGAGTCTGGTATCGCGGGCGCATGGCCTACTGGCGGTTTTTCCTGGGGACACTCGTTCATCGCCCCCGTCAATTCCGTCGCGCCATTGAATTCGCCATCCTCGGCTACCACTTCCGCCGCGTCGCCCAGGAATGTTAGCCTCTTCGGCAGGGCAGAGCAGCAGCCTGCTCCTTACACGCATTTGTTTTCGATAAACAAAAAGCCCGGCTTCTGGCATAGGATCGGGACTAATGAACCCGTTATCGTATGCGGGCGGCTATTGCGCCCGGAGGTCCTAGACCATCTCAATCAACTGGCCGCAGTCCAGCCGCCCTGTTCGGGCAATGCGCTGGCTCGGGAAACCTGCTCCCTG
>Ga0182027_10011491_pt1 | contig 12513 bp, 11 predicted proteins | sample 712E1DmetaG_FD_121300 | JGI IMG/M metagenome (GOLD analysis project Ga0182027, IMG submission 121300) | Permafrost microbial communities from Stordalen Mire, Sweden - 712E1D metaG (Illumina Assembly) | ecosystem: Environmental > Terrestrial > Soil > Wetlands > Permafrost | place: Sweden...
CGCACACCCGGCGAAGAATCCCGGCGGTCCCCCCAGAAAAAGCGGCCCTTGCCCTTGGGAGCGGCCTCCCTCGCTTCCGGGTGCCCCGAGAGAACGGGGCAAAAAACGGAGAAAATCACATGAACAGATCGACTCTTATCGGCTTCCTGGGCAAAGATGCTCAGTGCCGCACCACCAGGACCAACAACATCCCCTACACCGTGCTGTCGCTGGCCACCAGGACCTCCTGGAAGCACAAGACCACCGGCGAGTACGTCAGCCGCACCGAATGGCATCGCTGCATTGCCTGGGGCAAGCGCGGCGAGCGGGCGGCCTCCCTCTTGAAGGGCACGCACCTCCAAGTCGAAGGCGAACTCCGCAGCCGCGAGTACGTCGAGAAGGTCGGCGAGAAGAAGGACAAGATCGACGTGAAGCGCCGCGTCTGGGAGATCCGCGTGGACTCCATCCTGAACCTCGACCGCGCCAAGCGCGACCAGGGCGGCATCGCTCCCAACGCAGAGGCTACCGACCTGCCCTTTTGAGGGGCAGGTCCACAGGGGGGCGGCGCGATGCGCCTGAGAGAACCCCCTCCCCGAATCAGGAGACCCTGCCAATGACTACCGATCAAGCCAAGCAACTCGCCGAGAACGCGCTTAACACGCTTATCGAAGCTCTGGAGAAAGGCCAGAGCGAAGCGCTTCGCAACTACCTCGCCGCCATGGGGCGGTTCCGAAGCTACTCATTTCGAAATTGCCTTCTTATCGCCAGCCAGATGCCCGGCGCGAGCCGCGTGGCGGGATTCCAAACATGGCTGAAACTTCGCCGCTACGTTCGGAAGGGCGAGAAGGGCATCGTCATCCTTGCGCCGATGGTGGGCCGGAAACGGGCGGGGGAGGACAACGTGGGCGACACCGATGAGACGCGGGTCTTCGGGTTCCGCGCCGCGCACGTATTCGATGGATTATCGCGAGATTCCCGAGAATCCCATCTGGCCTGCGCAGGCGGGCTGAGACGGGAGAAGCTGGTAAGGTTTGGGCGGCTGACGGAAGGAGGGCGTAGCCCGACTGGAGTTAGCCGCCCGGCCAATATGCCGCGCCGGGGGCGCGGTCGTGACCAGGAGGCTGATGACTTCCGACAACTTCGTGGTGCAGAAGCCGGTGAACGGCGTTTCCTACCGCGTCTTCGACCCGCTGGGTTTTCCCCACGGCGCCGTCAACGAGTTCCTGGAATGCCTGGAGGCCCGCGGATGTTCTCCGTACACGCTGCACTCCTATGCCACCGGGTTGGCGGACTTCCTGGGTTGGCTGCGTGAAGCGGACATAGGCATCGATGACGTGACCCGGCACGTCGCCGGGCGGTACATCGCGGAATTCGGCAACGCTCCGAAAGGCGGCTTCGCTAGGGCGACGCGGGTTGGCGCAAAACGTCAGCCGCGAACAGTGAATCACCGCCTCAGTGTTTTGGCTTCCTACTTCGCCTTCCGCATCCGCCAGGACGACGAAGCGGGCGCGGGGCCGTGGTTCCGGCGGGCCAACCCGATATCGACAACTATCGAGAACGGCCGCCACGGAGTGCGTGGCCGTAATGCGCCCGCACGCGGCCGGACCTCTGAGTTCCGGCGTAGAGTCCCCCGGCGGATACCGGCACAGGTCGATCCGGCGACGGCGTTGAAGCTGATCGATGCGGCGCGCTCCTGGCGCGACAAGAGCATTCTGACGCTTCTCTTCCGGACCGGACAGCGAATCGGCGATTGGAACGATGACGCCGGGGGACACGGCATCCTGGGCATGACGCTCGCCGACCTTGATCGCAGTCGCAGCATGGTCACTCTTCGGCTCAAGGGCGCGCGGGACGAGCACCGCGTGCCCGTTACCGATGACTTCTGGCCGGTGCTCCGCCGCTACCTGGACGAGGAGCGCACCGCAGAAAGCCACTCGGCGGCATTGTGGGTCGGGCTTCGTCGCGGAAGTGGAGCGCCGTTGACCTACGCGGCCTTTGAGTCGTCGCTGCGGTACATCAGCCGCAAAGCCGGTGTTCGCGTCCACGCGCACATGTTCCGCCACTTGGTTGCGCAAACGGTGCTGGAGGTTACCGGCAATCTGAAAGCTGCCCAGGATCTGCTCGGTCACGCGCATATCAGCACGACTGCCGATCTGTATATGCACGCCGACCAAGCCGCGATGGTGAGCGCCGTAGCGGCGGTCAGGTTCTCACTGGACCGCGAAGCAGTTCCTGTCGCCTCGCGGCCATCGGCCGCACCCTCGCGATACGCCTTCCCCTACGACGCCATCACCATCGAGGAATTGGACAGCGCAATCGCGTCAACATTGCTCCAGAAGGGAGAATCATCCTGAAACCAACACTGCGTCCGAAGCCGGCCGCCGCAGCCCGGTCCCTGTACCAGCGCTCCGCGCTTGTGACGGAACTCAACAAGGCAATTACCTCGTTGCGTTTCGACGTCTATGACAAGAGAAGACTGGCGACCGCTTGTGAGCAACTTACGGACGCGCTCGACGGATGTCCCGGCCGAACTCTACAAGACCGTTGGACGGCTTTCGAATCCTCTGTCTGGCCGCGCTGGGTGGCGGGAGAGAATCGGCCGTCCCCGGAACACTGGTCGTGGGGTGCGCGAGTCATCGTCATGGCCCGGTTGGTGGTTCCCAGTTGGGAGTGGACGAACGATGTGCACCTGATGAGATGGGTCGTCCGTCTAGACGAAGGCGATCCCCTGTTTCGGCAGTACGACCGGCTGGTCAAGGCCGTCGAGAAGGTGTCTTGGGCAAAAGACTCGGGCCGGCGCCAGGCCGTGCGAAGCGGGTTACGGGTCCTATTGACGCGTGGCTACCGCGACCTGGCGGAAATCACAGACGCGGACCTGAAGCGAATGCCGTCCGCGGACCGAGGCGCCGACGTCTTGGATGCCGCACTCTGTTCCTTGGGAGTGTTCGACCGCACGCCGCAGCGAGGTTCCAGCCGCAAGAACCGCGGCACCCGGAAGTCCGCTCGCGAGTTGGTGGCGATCTCCAGTATCCCGGAGTGGTCTCGCGAAGTGACGGTTCTGTACCTGGAGACGTACGCTACGCGCGTCAGCGACGTGTACGTCACGCATCGTCACAAAGTCATCGCGCTGGCGCACTTCTGGAACTTCCTTGCGGAACGATACCCCGAAGTTGGCAGCTCCGCGAAAGTGCTACCGGCGCAGGCCCGCGCCTACATCCCCTTCGCCATGGAACGGGCGCGGGGAGTCCAACGGGGGCGAAAGCCCGACGACGGCGGCGTGCGCATCACGGCGCACACCTGGTTAGTCGAAGTGCGGTCCTTCTTCTCCGACATTTGCACTTGGGCCACAGAGCCCGATTCACCCTTCTCCAACCTGGCGCCCAGAACCGTCCCGCTGACGCGTCACGATCTGGTGAACATCGGATTCGAGAAGGCGCGAAAACAGCGGACCGCCCGAACGACGGCGACGATTCTCGACCTGGAACGCGAAATGCCGAACCTGAGATCCCACGCAAGCCGGCTCTGGCGGCAGTCGCAGTCGGCGCTCAGAAACGCCCCATCCGACCGGTCCGCAAAGGCGGCGGAATCGGCCGCTTTCTGGGATTGGGCTCTTCTCGAACTGCTGGTTCAGAGCGGCTTGCGAATCGAAGAGGCGAGCGAACTGACGGCGCTCGACATCCTCAAACGGCGGATGCCCGACGGAAGCCTCTACTACATGCTGCACGTCAAGCCGTCCAAGTACGATCGCGCGCGCGTGATCCCGATTGGGGATGGATTAGGCCGCGTGCTCGCCGAGACCATCCAACACGTGAAGCGGTTCTATGGCAGTACCCAGGTGCCGTTCTGCGATCACTGGGACCATAACGAGCGCCGGCCGAGGCCCGCCGGACCCTATCTACTGCAAGGGGCGAAGCACCCTAGCCCGATCGGCATTCAGACCATCCGGGGGCGGCTGAGAGCGATCTCGATCGCCAGCGGCGTGAAGCGGTCGGACGGAACGCCGCTCATCGTTCTTCCGCACGACTGCCGCCGTCTGTTCGCATCCGAGCACCTGAACAACCACACGCCCGTGCACGTGATCCAGGCCCTGTTGGGGCATGCCACCATCGACACGGTCATGGTCTACGCGAAGCTGTATCCTCGCAACCTGGTGGAGGAGTACCGAAAGGCGGTTCGCGGTCTGTACAACAGCTTCCATGGTCCGGACAGCCTGAGGAACCCGACCTCCGAAGAATGGGCCGCCTTTGAGCAGAGTTGCAGCATGCGCGACATGGCGACACATCTGTGCGTGTTGCCTGTCGGCGAGCATTGCCCCCGTGGCCTCGTCTGTTTCGGCTGCAATCATGCTCAGCCCATGAAGAGCGCTACACCAACGTTTCGCCGAATGCTGGCGAGCCATGAGCAGGCGCTCGCCGCCGCCAAGACCGCCGGCGAACCGGCGGGCCAACTGGCGGCAAGGGAACTCGAAGTGGCGCGTATTCGTGGCGCTCTCCAGCGTGCCGAAGAACTCTCCGGCGATGTCGCGGCGGCAATCGAGTCCGCTGGAAGCCTTCCTCCTCTCTCCGATGACACGGTCAGTGCCCATGAACCGCAACATACTCGATAGCCCGTTGTCCTGACCGGGCTGGGAGGTGCACTCGAATCACGGACCCACCGTGCGCCGGGACACCGAAGCAGCGCCGTGGACTCTCAGCGCAGCGCTCCTGTGGGGTCTTCCGGCGGTTGCGGCCTGTCAAACGCTCCCCGGCCAGACGGGCGCCTCGGTAACGTACAGAGGCACCGCGTTCCTGCGGTGGCCGTATCTCCTGCCGTCTCCGCACCCCTTGTCCGTTCCAACTTGCCGCGCGGTTCTCTCATAACCCTGACGCGATCATGGGCCGGTCGGCGTGCCCTGTCAACGGCTGGCCCGCTCCATTCGCCGCCTCGCGGCTCCCGTGTGGCCGTTCCCCTGCGGTGACAGGGCACTTCATCCCGCCCGGCCTTCTGATGCCCGCGTCATGAGAAACCGCGACGCAAGAAAGAGGAACAGACAATGCAGAATTCAGAACGGCAGGATATCTACACCCGCATCACCGCGAAGATCGTTGCCTCCCTAGAACAAGGCGTCCGCCCCTGGTTCAAACCGTGGAGCGGAGAGAACGCCGCCGCACGGATCACCCGTCCGCTGCGCCATAACGGCGCGCCGTATTCCGGCATCAACATCCTGATGCTCTGGGCCGCGTCCCTCGAACACGGCTTCACTTCGCCACTTTGGATGACGTTCAAGCAGGCCCTCGAGCTGAAGGCTCACGTCCGCAAGGCCGAGAAGGGTTCGCTGGTGGTATACGCCAGCACTCTCACGCGTACCGAAGCCGACGCCGAAGGCCAGCAGATCGAGCGCGAGATCCCCTTCCTGAAGGGCTACACCGTGTTCAACGTCGAACAGATCGAAGGCTTGCCTGAGCACTACTACGCGAAGCCCGAGCCGCAGTTCACCGCGGTTCAACGAATTGATCGCGCCGAGGCCTTCTTCGCTGCCACCCACGCCGACATCCGCTATCGCGGCGGCCGGGCCTACTACGCCCAGGAATCGGACTACATTCAGCTACCGCCCATCGAGAGCTTCCGCGACGCGGAGAGCTTCTATGCGACACTCGCGCACGAATCCACGCACTGGACGAAGCACTCGTCCCGCATCCAACGCGACTTTGGCCGCAAGACCTGGGGCGACGAAGGCTATGCCCGCGAGGAACTCGTCGCCGAACTGGGCGCCGCTTTCCTTTGCGCCGACCTCGAACTCGCTCCAGAACTCCGGGACGATCACGCGTCCTATATAGCCACTTGGCTACAGGTTCTGAAGAACGACAACCGCGCGATCTTCCAAGCCGCGGCCCACGCGCAACGCGCCGTCGACTATCTGCACTCCCTCCAGCCGAAGCCCAGCGAGGTCGCCGCCTAGGCGGCGGCCTCCGCAGAACGGCTTGAAATCCGCCCGATTCTCCATATAAGACATTTCTCAGACCGATGGGGAACCGCTAGCCGAGTTCGCCGAGACCAAGGGCGACCCCCAGGACTTCACCGAGCGTCTCAAAGGGCTAATCGCGGAACGGGGGATCACGCTCGACTACTCGGAGAAGATCGCCCCCGCCAAGGGCGTCTCTGCCGGCGGCGCGATTACGCTCCTGCCGGGCATGGCTCCGGCCGAGGAGTTCGCGGTCATGGTCCATGAGCTCGGCCACGAGCGCCTACACGCAGGTGTGCGCCGTAGCGAGACCTCCAAGACCGTGCGGGAGACCGAGGCCGAGGCCGTCGCCTTCGTGGTCTGCCAAGCGATCGGTCTGGACACCAACTCAGCAGCCGCCGACTACATAGCGCTTTACGCTGGCGACAAGGCGACCTTGACGGAGTCGCTCGGCCTGATCCAGCAGACGGCCGCTGAGATCCTGCAGGGAATCGAGGCGGGGTAGCCCATCGCGGCGGCCCCGCCGCTTGGCGCGACGGGGCCGCCTAGATTTCCATTTCACAAAACACCCTTATGCAAGGGGTTTTGTGATACGATAGCTGAAACAGGAGGTTGCCATGGACTTCACGACCCGTTCACTGTCCCAACAGGAGAGCCGGATTGTGCTCGCCCTGGCTGAACAGCGTCGGCGGGAGGTCGGGCGCGAGGACATCGTCCACCTGCTCGGGGCCAGCCGAAAAGCGGCTGACCATGTGATTCATTCCTTGCGCCGAAAGGGATGGCTGGAACGCGCCAGTTGGGGCAAGTACCTCCTTATCCCACCCGAACAGGGTCCCGACGCGCTCGGGGAAAGCAATCTTCTGGCGCTGGCGAGCCGGATTGTCGAGCCGTACTACATCGGCTACAGCACCGCCGCCGCCCACTACGGGTTGACGACGCAGCACCGCAATGTGATCTGGCTGGTAACGCCCGCGCATGTGCGTGACAGGCGGATCGGCGGCGGCGAGGTCAGGATTGTCAATCCCGCGCCTCGCAAGTTCTTCGGCTTTGGTCCCATCGACATTCTCAGCTACCAGGTCATCCTCTCCGACCGTGAGAAGACGGCCATCGATTGCATCGACCGCCCCAAACTCGCCGGGGGAGTGGGCGACGCCGCGTACATCCTGGCAACCGCGAGCCGACAGTTCGACTGGGCGAAGGCGGCCACCTACCTCGAACGGATGTCATCGACCGCCCTGGTGCGGCGATTCGGCTGGGTGGCGGACCACGTCGGGGCTGACGTTCCGGCCGCCGAGCGGGAGCGTCTCCTCCGGTTGGCCGCACGCAGCAGCAAAGCGTTCCTAGGTCCCAGGGGAGAGGTGAAAGGCGCAATCGGTTATAACGAGAGGTGGCGTCTGTTCGTGAATGTGACGCGGGAAGATCTGAGCAGCAGCGCCGGTCTGGGCCGACGGCGCACCGTCAAGCGGGAGACCTAACGAATGCTGTCGCAACCTCAGGTGCAGCGCTACTCCTCTGAATCCGGCCTTCGCGACATCATGATCGCGGAGAAGGAAGTCGTCCTTACGTTCCTGCTGCAGCTCCTCTCCGAGCGCGGCGTGCTCGATCAGTTCGCTTTCAAGGGAGGCACGTGCCTCCGGAAGATGTTCCTCGGCGGCCAAGCACGGTTTTCGACCGATCTGGATTTCACGGCCCTGGAGGAGCATGACCACGAGACGGTGATCCTGGACATGATGGCCGCCTTCGAGCAGCCCTTCCACGGCATTCAGTTCACCATTGCGGACGAGAGCTACTACGAGACGCAAGACGGTCTGTCATGGGGCATAAATCCCGCCTACACCCATGACTGGAACGGTAGCGGAGAGAGCGCGGTGCGGCTCCAGGTCAGCCGCCGCGAAACGCCGACGCTGCCAGCCGAGCGCCGGCAGCAATGCGAACAGAGCTATTTCAGGCTCCTGCCCTTCGCGCCCGCCGAGATAACGTGCCTCGCGCTACCCGAGATCATCGCCGAAAAGATCCGCGCCTGTTGCCAACGGAAGAAGGCTCGCGACATCTACGATCTCGGTGTGTTTGCGACCCGTCCCCTTGACCAGCCGCTCATTCGCCGGCTGGTCGTCCTCAAACTCTGGCAGGCGTGCGACACTTTCGACCCGGATCGCCTCATGAGGAAACTCGAGGATGCCAGCGCGTTCGATTGGGAGGACCTCGGCCAACTCGTGCGCCGGACCATTGCAGTTGACCCTGAGAGGATCAAGGCCGATTGCGTGAGAGGCTATCGATTTCTCGCAGACCTGACCGATGACGAGCGGAAACTGGCCAACGACGGTCACCAGCGGGAACGCGCACTGTGGCAGGAACTGAGGACGGCCCTCGGGCAGGCGTAGGCGGACCATTCAAGCACAGCAGGAAGATCCGTCAGCCCGCCCTCTTGTACCGGGCGCGCAGGCTCTGGATCTCGGCGAAACACGGTGAGCAGTGAGTCACGTGGTGGATCGCCGGGTCGCCGACCGCCACCTGATCCAGATGGAGGGCTAGCGTTCTTAGCACATCCGCGCTCGGACAGCCCTTCCTGTCCGGGTTGGGAAACCCCCTCAAACTGGTTCGTCGCAAGAGTTCGAGCAGTTCATCGTCCGAAGGACGCGGGCGCTTTACCGACTTCTGGGCCACACGGTATTCTAGCCCTTTTCACGGCTTCCTGTGAAGCGTTTTTCGCACTCTCTCCAAACCGTTCTTTAATCGCTGCGAAACGCAGTTGGGCGTCACGCCGAGGCCGAGCGCGATTTCCGAGACGCTCTTGCCAAGGCTGCGCGCCTCCACGATGTCACGGGTCTCAGGGTCCATCCGTTCGAGCAATGCCTCGACCAACAACGACCGCTCGATATCCTCGGCCCGATCGTGTTTCGCGAAGAATTGTTGATCGATCGCCAGGGCCTCTATCGAAACCAGACGGCGGCGGCTCTCGATCTCGGCATCGACCAGACGGACGAAGATCCGTCGCAGATACGCCACCGGGCTGCGCAGGCGCTCCCGCGGCCGAGCTCGCGATCCCATGTCCACGGCCGCTTCCAGCAGCGTGACCGCACACGTCTCATCTCCGAGTTCGTCCCGCCGATAGGCAAGCGCGGCCTGCTCCATCGCATAGGCCGCCTCCTCAAGCCGCAAATCGACCGGATTCCCCAGGTCATCGGACGGCCTGATCCAGATTCGACGTTCAGCCATAGCGCGGGTTCCTTGGCAGCGCCAAAGATATATCTGACGCCAGTGGCCCCAATAAAGTTTCCGACGACAATACCCCTATGCCCGTTTATCGCATTGGCGTCGCTACCCGCAAAATAGTTTCGACGCCGTTTGACAGATCGAGCCTTCGAAAACCCTCAGTAATAGTAGGAGGGTAATTTTGGAATGAAAGTTTTTCGCAAGTTCACAATGATTGGAATGCCCCAGATTGCTAACTTTGGTAAGCATCTTCGGCTTCCTGGAATCGTCGTGCTCGGTTTGGTGCTTGCCGGAGCGCCGGCTTTCGCCCAAGGAACCGGCAGTTCGCCCTGGGAAAACGCCGTCAGCGTGCTGCAGACGGCCTTCACCAGCACGATCGCGCGCGGGCTCTCGCTCGTCGCGATTGTCGTGGGCGGCCTGATGTTCGCCTTCGGTGAGGGCCAGTCCAAGCGAATGCTGGCCGGCATCGTTTTCGGCGTGGGCATGGCCATCGGCGCGGTGAACTTCATGGCCTGGCTGTTCCCGTCGTCGTAATCGCAGTTTCAAAACAGTAATCGGTGATACCAGTCCGGCGCGAGCAGGACGGAAGTCTTCGCTCGCGCACCCGGTCTGGAGTGTGCCCGGACAAAGGCAATGGCAAACGAGCCGACGATTCACACGGTCTACAAATCGCTCAATAAGCCCCTCACGATCTGGGGCGTCGACCGGCGCTATTTCTTTTTCGCCGTCGCCATGGGCGGCGCAACCTTCAACATGTTTTCGAGTTTCCTCGGGGGAATCCTGATGTTCGCAGCGCTGTACGTGTTCGCGCGCTGGGCGACCAAGCACGATGCGGAGATCCTCCGCATCGTGCTCAATTCCTCACGCGCCAAAGTGCTCTACGACCCCGGCAAGCTCGAATACTTCCATCCCAAATGGATTCGCCATGATCAAGCCCAGCCGCATCATTCGTGATTACCAGGAGGAGGCCGGTTCGCTGTCGAGCCAGCTCAACCTCTACGGCTTCATCGACGAGCACACGTTCCTGACCAAGAGCGGCGACCTCGGCGTCGTGCTGAGCGCGAGAGGGGTCGATTATGAGTGCCTCGATCACGACCAGTTGAACGAGGTAGCGCGCCGCTTCGAGGCCGCTATGCGGATCTTCGATGAGAAGTTCCGCCTCTATCAGTACGTCCTGAAACGCGACGCCCCGCCGATTCCGCATCGCGACTATCCCGACAACCCGGTCTTGCAGGAAGCCATCACCAACCGCGTAGCGTACCTGAAGCGCAAGTCCGGCGAGATGTATACGCTGGAGATCTTCTTCGTCGTCCTCTACGAGGGCGCGCGGCAGGAAGGCTCCCGGCTTCGCAGGCTCTTCCAACACCCGGCCGAGACCACCGCCCAGTGGCTTTCGGCGACCAAGACGGCGCTATTCCTCGAAGAAGACATCGACCGCGCCGCGAGCGTACTCGCCAACAAGGTCCGGAGCTTCGTTATCCAGCTCCAGGACAGCGCCGCCCCCGAACTGCTCGCGAAGGACGCGGCGTTTCGCTTCCTGCGGCGGCTTCTGAACTTCGCGCCGCATAAGGCCGACTCTGTGGCACTCAAGCACGACACGTTCCTCGACTACTACGTCTGCGATTCGAACATCGAGTGCCACCGCGGGCACCTCCGCCTGGACGACTACTTCGTCAAGGTGCTCACGCTCAAGGAGCCGCCCGCACAGACCTGGCCGCACATTCTGCAGTCGCTCTACGAGATTCACTCCAACTGCGTGATTGTCAGCGAGTGGCAGCGCACGCCGAACTTCGATGCGCGCAAGGAGATCCAGAGCAAGCGCCGGCACTTTCACAACACCAAAAGCTCGATGACCAACTACCTGAGCGAGGGCCAGCCCAACCCCCAGGAGATGCTCATCGACGACGCGGCCCAGGCCCTCGTCGGCGACCTCGGCAACTGCCTCCGCGAACTGGAGGTCAACGGCAACTACTTCGGCCGCTTCAGCATGACCGTGGTGCTCTACTCGCACGACCGGCCGCAGGCCGTCGAGACCGCGGTCGCGGAGACCTTTAAGGTTTTCTCAACCTACGACGCCGTGCTCCTGGAGGAGCGCTACAACGTCCTCAACGCGTTTCTCGCCGCCGTGCCTGGCAACTGGGCCTATAACCTCCGCTACATGTACCTGCTCAACACGAACTACGCCGACCTGTCGTTCCTGTTCACCTTGCACACGGGGGAGCCGGAGAACAAGCACCTCGGCGCGGAGTATCTGGCCGTGCTCGAAACGAACCACGGCACGCCGTACTTCCTGAACCTGCATTACCAAGACCGCGCCCATACGATCATTTTGGGCGCGACCGGCGCCGGCAAGTCGTTCTTCCTGAACTTCCTGCTCACCAATCTCCAGAAGTACCAGCCCCACACGTTCATTTTCGACCTGGGCGGCAGCTACGAAGACATCACGGCGTTCTTCGGCGGCAGCTATGTCCGCGTCGGCATCGAGCACCGCGCGTTTCGAATCAACCCATTCTGCCTGGAGCCGACCAAGGACAACCTGCATTTCCTGTTTTCGTTCGTGAAAGTTCTGATCGAGAGCGGCGGCGGGTGCGCCTTGACGAACGCGGAGCAGAAGGACCTTTACGACCAGATCGAAAACCTCTATCAGATCGACGCGGACCAGCGCCGCCTGTTCACCCTTTCGAATATTCTGCCGCGCCACATCGGCCAGCATCTGGCGCGTTGGGTGACCGGCGGGCAGTACGCCACCCTGTTCGACAACGCCGAAGACACGCTCTCGTTCGCGCGCTTTCAGGCATTCGACTTCGAGGGTCTGGACAAGTACCCGCAGATCCTGGAGCCGCTGCTGTTCTACGTCCTGCACCGCGCCAACGCCTCGATCTACGCCCCCGAGCTGGCGACGACCTTCAAGACGTTCGTGATGGACGAGGCCTGGCGGTTCCTCCGCAACGACACGATCAAGGAATACATCACCGAAGCCCTGAAGACGTGGCGGAAGCGGAACGCCGCGCTCATCATGGCCACGCAGTCAAGCGACGACCTCAGCAAGAGCGACATCCTGCGGATCATCGTCGAGAGCTGCGCGACGACCATCTTTCTCGCAAATCCCGGCATGGACCAGGCCGTCTACCGCGACATCTTCCATCTGAACGATACGGAGACCGCGCTCATCGCGGACTTGGTCCCCAAACGGCAGGCGCTTATTAAGCGGCCCGACATGGCGCGGGTCGTAAACCTCAACGTAGACGACACGGGCTACTGGCTCTACACCAACAGCCCGTTCGACAACCAACGCAAACGCGAGGCCATCCGGCAGTACGGACTCAAACGCGGCCTGCAGGTGCTCGCGGCGTCCAGAAAGGCAGCTCTATGACATCACG
>Ga0182027_10011492_pt1 | contig 12513 bp, 7 predicted proteins | sample 712E1DmetaG_FD_121300 | JGI IMG/M metagenome (GOLD analysis project Ga0182027, IMG submission 121300) | Permafrost microbial communities from Stordalen Mire, Sweden - 712E1D metaG (Illumina Assembly) | ecosystem: Environmental > Terrestrial > Soil > Wetlands > Permafrost | place: Sweden...
CAGCATCCCTGCCGGCGCTCAGGAGTTCCCCAGAGGCAATCTGGTGGTCCAATGCCCGCTGTGTGGTGAGTTGCGCCGCTACCGGCCCTCAGAAGTGTATCTGGGCTTCCCTGACAGTCATCTCCAACAGCAACACGTGTCCATCACGCGGAGACGGAAGGGCGGCTGGTGAGCAGTGCCATGGGCCTTGCTCAACTTCCAACACTGCGGGGATGGTGGAGCGTCGATTCCATCGAAGCCGACTGCCGGACGCTGATCGGTCCGGCTTCCGGCTTGGGTGGGGATCCACCAGGGCCCTGCCGTGGTACGCTCTCGGCATGTGCGGGCGCTACTACCGAATCGGCGACAAGCAGGCGATCGTTGACCACTTCCATTCCCCTGCGGCAACCGATGAGCCGTTCCCGCCGGGCTACAACATTGCACCCGGCACCTCCCAGCCCGTCATCCGGCAGGGCCGCGACACTGGAGCCCGCGAACTGGTTGGCATGCGCTGGGGACTGGTCGGCTTCGGCTCGAGCGGACCAGCCCCTACACGCTCCACCTTCAACGCCAGGAGCGAGAATCTCACCAAGAGCGACCTCTGGCGCGCCCCACTGCACAAGCGCCGGTGCCTCGTGCCCATCTCGGGCTACTACGAGTGGCGCAAGCCCGACAAACTACCGTTCCGCTTCACTCTCCGTGACGAGCCGCTGTATGCCCTCGCTGGGTTGTGGGACGCCTGGAAGAATCCGACTGGCGACTGGTTGCAGAGCTTCTCGATCATCACCGTGAAAGCCAGCGCCGCAATGAGCACCATCCACGACCGCATGCCTGCCATCCTGATGCCCTCCGAGTACGATGAGTGGCTCGATCGTGGCGAGGCCGAGCGGCCGCCCATACACCTGCTCCGTCCATTCCCCGAGACCACGCTCCAGATCCACCCGGCAAACCCCAAGGTCGGAAACATACGCAACCAGGGCATCGACCTGCTCGACCCCCCATAGGCCGTCAGTCACCCTCGACGACAACTCCTTGCGCGCCGACTTCGACCTCGGCCTCATGGTCACCCTCAACTCCGACGACCCACCCATGTTCGGTGCCAGCCTGCTCGACGAGTTCAGCCGCATCGTCATTCAAACCTCGCCTCCTCAAGAAATGTCAGAGTAAGGCCTCGATCCAGCCTGCCCGCCTCGAAATCTCCTTGGCTCTGTGCATCGAGCAGACATGTGAGGCATGCGTCGCCACAGCGGCGATCATGATCTGGATTTCCGCGCAGTAGTGCGATCGTCTTTCTGAACCACAACGCTTGGTCTTCAAGTAGTGTTGCAATGTGTCCGGATCCTCCCGCAGCGCTATCGAACAGGTGAATACCCCAGGCATCGTCGCTAACTCGGACGGCGGCAGATGAGACCTCACGTGGATCTACCTCAATCAGGGTTGCTCCTGAAAGGCGGAGAGCATGGCCGAGGGACCTCGCGATGCGTTCGGCAATATTGGATTCATGAAAGCGCGTGAGGGCTGTCTCTAGAAGTATCTGCAGGACATCGGTGTCTGTTTCAGCACCTAAAGCCTGATTGCGGAGAACAGGGGCTGTGTTTGGCTGCCAGCACCGGACGCTCGCCTTGCGAGTCCACAGGGGTGGGTGCGTATCAAACCCAGGAGGCAATGCTTGGCGACCGTCACCTCTTCTGCGCTCACGGTCGCTGTAGCCACAGTTAGTGCAGATGGCAAATCCAAGGCCTGCGGGACCAGCATTGGTCCCAAACAGGGTTCCTCCCTCGCAGAAGCTCGCCGTAAGCGAGGAACAGCCGCCAAAGTTCGCAAAATTCTGAAGACCGCTGCGATTCACAAAATCAACCGTGGAAACAACTTCGGTTGTACCGATGCGCTCCGGATCTCCCGACCAACTCGGTGGGTCCCAAGCGGCGCAAAGGTATCCGAAGCGTGGAACTATGGTAGGTTTACCCGTTCTCGATCGCAGGGGTGCGGAACAAGTGCGACATTCAGCCACGTTCCGCCGCGTATCGAAAAAGATGTGCCCGTGCGTGCACTCAAATCTGAAATGTGTGAGGCCAAAGCCGCCTCCCTCTCTCTCAAAGCTGCGGACGAGGCCATGTGACGTGTAGATTCGGCCACCGGCCAACAGGCGAGAGCCTGGGACATATTCGTTTAGCGCCAACATGCCGTCACGTTCCAGCTTCACGGCACTCTTTCCATCTCTGCCAAAGCTATTGTTCGGCAGGCGTAAGGCTTGGACACCAATTGGAAAACCGTAGCGCGGCAAAAAACGTGAGGAGGCGAACTGTTCGATGACCGTTGTTCTCCCGAGCTCTTGCGCCTGGTAGGCAATTGCGTTCAGCAGAGCCCGATCACTACTATGCGTCGTCCTGGCATCATCCCAAGCCGTAAGCACTCGGTCGAAACTAGTGGTCCATTCCCGTAAACACTTAAGGAAAGTCTCTCTTGCTTTCTTAATCAAGGCCACAACCGGTTCATCAGCCAGCGGGGTCGATACCAAGAGCTGACCGAGACTGTCGGTAAGCTCATTCTCATGCGTAATGAGGTAATCGAGATACCGAGCAAACTGTTGGTCCAAGCCTCGTGTGTTGTTAGAATTCTCCCACCAAGAAGGCAACGTATCTGTGATCTGGACGTATGGTAGTGGTTCGCTCCGCTGCGATGCGCTCGCTCCGACGCCCACCGATAGACCGGGTCGGTGGCAGAACCATCCCATTCTTCCAAAGGCTTCCATGGCACCCACAAAGCGTGTCGGGAACACGGTACGGAAGAATTCACCAAGCAAGAAAGCATTTAGATGGAGCCTCCCGAAGCGCTCGCGGTTGAGAAAAAAGGACGGGCTACGCAGGTCTCTGGTAAACATCGCACCAAAATCGCGAAACACGGCCTGTTCGTAGCCAAGAGAACGGGCGAACAATGCGACGAGCGTCGAACCATCGTTTCGTCGACCGGCCCGACCGCTGCGCTGCTGATAATTTGCGCGACCCGGGGGTACGTTTGCGAGTAGGACCCCAGAAAGACTCCCTATATCAATGCCGACCTCCAAGGTGGTGGTAGCGCTCAGCACATTGCGTGCGCCGCTCTTGAACAAATCCTGTAGACGACGAGTTTCCTGTGGAGCTAGTTGAGCTGAGTGTTCTTCCGCCCACAGAGCTGCATCGCTTCCCGGAAAGTTCACAAAGTCCACCCGTTCTCGGTGCAAGGCCGGGTAGCCGTCGAGTTCGTTGGGGCTAACAGGTTGTAATGTAATCCCGAACTTCTGTTCGCCTGGAGCACAGCCCACAACGGACCGTGGCCAAACGGCGCCGGTAACGGCAGAGCGGAAGAGCTGTTGCGGGCGCCGCAAACGAAGCGTGCGAAAATCAAGGCGCAAGACATCCGTTGGTCCGTCAGCGACGATCCGTGTGCGATGCTGGAGCCAAGTGAGGCGCTGCGAAAGGGCACCATCCAGCAAAGCGTCGAATGCTGCACCCAAGAGCATTCGCACAGACACTGGCAGCCGTTCTTCTCCCACGCCCAACCGGTGCAAGACGCTAGCTGTGAATTCGGCGCGCGCACTGGTTCTCGACGGACCACCGATCAGTGACTCAATACGAATACCGGTGCTGTCGCGCGCAAACCACCGCCCGATTGGAAAAGAAAGAATCGTCTCGTCGTTCCGTCCCTCTTCTTCCATGGCTTCATCAAAAGTGATGAAGCCGCCGCGCATTCGGAGGAGATCGCACAGCGAAGCCAGAAACGCAGGCCACTCTGGTGCGAGCCGGTCTTGTTCCGCACGCGAGAGATTATCAAGCGTTGGTAGTGTGCATGAATCAAGACCGGGGTATACGACTTCAGCCAGACCGAGCGTCTCCATGGAGTGACTCCGCCGGAGGAGAAACTCTAGTCCAAGAAGACGCAAAGTATTCTTCTCCATAACCTTTCGGTTAGCATCCCAATCTTGTTCCCATAGCTCAGGCCAAGTTTTTCCTGAGTGTGTGCGGGTTGTGTGTTGTGTAGCCGCATCCCGAGCGAAGAACTGACCGAGTTCCGGCCGAGTCTTCATGAGCGCCGCCCAATCCGACATACTGCGCCCATCCTGCACCGCTTTCAACTCATCTCGCTTCGCCTTTAGATCGCGCTCTATGCTGTCACGGCTGGATGCTGCAAGTGTACCCAGAAGGTCATGCTCCCCTTCCAGAATCTCGCGCCTGAGCTTACCTTCGTCGATGGACTCGCTCAGAATTCGAGTCATGAGCACGCGACTCAGCAGTATCTCGTGCTGATAGGTCAAATGTGGGCCGAGCCGTGCGGCCTGCCTGCGGCTATCGCTAAATGCCAGCAACTGACGTCCACCGGCGGGCAATAGCGGACGAAGCCCGTGATTTGCGCTCGGCGGCATCGCGGCCAGCACACTCTCCGCGACGGCTGGTAGCGTCAGCGAATCGGGCAATTGCATCGCCTCGAACTGATCAAGCCTTGCCTCGCAGTTTGGGCACTTATCGAATTCCACCAGAGAAGTTGTTCGTCCATTACTCGTGAAAACTGAGCGGGTGTCGAGGTCCACTGGCATCCCATCGGTCCTGGAAGGGGCAGCTGGGCGGTAGAAGGCATTGCCGTCGTTCTTGCTCTCTTCCTCTTCACTCTCAAGGCGAGGCACCCAGCGGGAACGCAAGCGCAGTTGATCATCATGCAACGTGCCCGCAAGCAGCCACTCGCTGCAACGACGGCAGATTGCCAGCGTCAATGTCGCTGAGCGACATTCGGGGCATATGGTGGCTAGATCCGGGATAAGGATTCCTGCACCATCGACAAAGCGCCTCCTGTCTCCCGTGCATGCAGAGTTAAGGCACACGCTGAAGTGCCCTGGCGCTCGGACCTGCAAGTGCAGCTTGTGCGGGATCACGGGAAGGCTGTCGGGCTCGGATCGTGCTCTAGCGCATAACTGAAGGAGAGCAGTGACAGCTTTTTCTGCAGTTTCAATGTCTGCTTCGGGGAAGAGTTGCACCGCAATCTCGCGTAGTCGGACTACGGATCGCCCCTTCTGCAATGCCTGCCAAAATAGATCATCAAGTGAATGGACCAGTGGCGCGCGAGAGAGAGCATGATGCAGCAATCGCGCCGGGACTGTTTCTGAAGCCAAGTCTTCTACCACTGATGCCGCAACCAAAGGAGCAACACAACCCCGTGCCTTCGCTGCGATCATTGCATCAGTGATAAACTCTCGCTTTTCCACATTTAGCAGCGGCACGGCCTCTAGTGGAGATGCGACGATCTCGCTCGCCGTAGGCGGATTTGTTGGCGGCACCGGAGGGAGCAGTGCCCGCCGGTGTTGACGACCATAAAAAGGGTGGACCAGCGCGGGTGTCTTGGAAAAGATCGATGCCGCAAAGTCGCGTAGTTGGTCCTGGTTTCCGCCCAATGTAGCGGACGTAGCAATTTGGAGCACATGATCTGGTTCAACACCCGCGCGCAGCAATACACGGCGCAGCAGCAAACAGATGTCGGCTGCGAGTGTGCCGCTGTATAGATGTGCCTCGTCCACAACGAGCGAGCGGAGAGCAGGGCCGAAGAAGGGCGCGTCTTGCGGTCGGCACAACATATACTCCAGCATCGAATAATTTGTGATTAGAATGTCGGGCGGAGCTTCGCGGCCCTTTTCACGGGTTAGTAGCCGACAACTATTCCTAGGCTCGTTCGCCAATGATGAGCGATTGAGCGCTCTCTGGTCTTCTGGCGTTTCCGAAGTGAAGTGTAGGAAGTTGATTGTGCTAGGACCGCCGCGCTGATCATTAAGCCACGCAAACAGGCGATCGACCTGATCGTTGACTAAAGCGTTCATCGGGTAAAGCAGGATAGCGCGTACTCCCGTCTCTCCGGGTTGGCGCGGATGCTGAAATAAGTCGTTGAGAACGGGAAAAAGGAAAGATTCCGTTTTGCCCGTGCCGGTGCCGGCCGTAATTATGATCGCTGGGCGGTCGCCGTCACGTTCGAAGTTGTGTACCGACGCCAATATCGAATCTTCTTGGTGGCGATAGAGTGGACGGTGTCGCGGGCACTTCTCCGGACGATCCAGCAACCGCATGAGGTCTTCACTAAACTTGCCCTGCTCGACAAGATCAGCGAGAGTACTGTCGCCTGTCTCGCTCGGGAAAAGACACTCTACCCAGAGTTGACCGACAACGCCCCCTGAGCGTTCATCGCCTGCCCAAGACTCACGACAGAGATCTAGCAGTCTCTGATCGCGCAAAGGTCTATAGCTGGTGGCCAATTCGATAATGCGGTTGCGTAGATCGCGCTGTGCGGCGAGGGCGTCCAATTGCAAGCTAACGTCATTCATAGGCGGCCATTGATTCCTTTCATTCGCAGCAGATGGGAGACGAGGTAGGCGCAGCACGCCGGAGATCGTGCAATGGCAATCTTGAGACGTGTGGAGTCGCAGGGCTGCTGCTCAAACAGGGCTTCCGCAGGCCGAACAATAAAGTCGTGGAAGTACATGTCATCCAGTGGTATAGGATCGCTCCAACTCCTCAATTCGGATAAGGCAGCCAAGCGCAGTGCGTCGTGGTCTTCACCGCCGATTACCTGATTGCAGTAGCCGGCATGCCGTTGGAAAAAGGTTGCTGCGATTCCGAAGAATCTGCCATATTTCGCTTCCAGATTCATCAGTGCCACAGGGTCGCGCCGTCTGTGAAAGAGCGTCTGTGTAAACACAATTGGCAATAGGACCTCTTCCTCTCTCTCTTTGATCCATAGCACCTCGCATACGATCCTGGCCAGAAGCACAGGATGCGAACGGAGCAATAAGGCGGTTGCTGGAGAAAGTTGTCCTGAGGAGAAACAGTCCAGTATCTGCTGCTCGTGTATTGCCCAAAGCTCTGCGCACTCTTGCTCGCTGGGCTTATAATTCCACAACAACATGCGTAACGGACTGATGTAAGGCTCTTCAATTGTTGTGAGCATCATCGCAGGAGGCAACAGAGGCTCAGTCCAGGCACGAAGTGTTCGGAACGGGTGCTGCGATGCTTGCTCCTGGGCAGTGGTGCGAAATGGCTCCATCAGAACGGGGAAACGCCACCACCGAAGCACTGAAGCGATCTCTTGCCACATATTACAGTCAGCAATTACATCGCACCACCAATTGGATATGCTGGTCCAGCTTTCAGAGAACGGTTCCGAATGGAAACCAGTTCCTCGCCAGCAGCCATCTAGGGAGAGAGCCCAGCCGATCGGTTGCGGCACGCTAAGTTTGAGAATGGAGAACGTCTGACGATCGTTGTGCGCCTGAACTTCATCTACGGGAAGCAGTCGTGGGAGAGCACAACCCTGCTCCCACACCCAGATGCGGATTTCGTCGGCTAGCTCTAGGGGTTCTCGAAGACGGATTAGATATAAGTCCTCCACTTCTATAATTTCTGCCAGCAATCCTGCAGAGTACACCGCTGGGGAAAGAGTGAACCGTGCGGCTCGATCTTCGTTCATCAGGCCGAAGCGAAGCTCCAATGGTTCCCCCATAGCCGTGAACCGCTGGCGCCTCGATGCATGTGGGTCTGGCCGTAAGGGTTGCTCACCCAACATGAGCCAAGGGTCATCGGCGTGATGGGTGTCCCAACGGATGGCCAGCGTTCGCCCCTCAATCTGGCCAGCGTCTAGTGGTCTGTCAGCACGCAATTCGCGCCAGATCCCGTCGGTATCCTGGAAGGCCGCGCCTGCGGCAGCAGCGCCTATCTTACCCGCTCGAATCTCCACTGCGCGCCGCTCATTACCTCGGCTGACGGTTGCGTGGACGAGTTTTCCCTCGTACTGGAAAGAAGGCGAAACCTCAAGGGTGCCATTGCTTCCCGTGAAACGAGTGCCTCCAAAACGAAATCGCTCTGAAGTCCACCCCAGGGGCATATGGGCTGTAAGCTGCAGGTGGGTAGCGGAAAGCTCGCGCACACAGAGCGCAGCTCCCTGTAGGGTCGGTCTTGTGGTCGGCGCTTCACCCGGATACCAAAGCAGGGAGTCCTCCACGCTGGCTGTCAATCCGAGCGGTAGTCCCTGCGGGAAGCGGTACAGACACCACTCATCACCGCGTTCAGAGTACTCGATCCATCCTAAGGCAGTCTTTAGTTGCACGTCACTGCGCGCCACCACTGCATAAGGACGGCCAGCCTCAGGCACAAACCGAGCTAGGTCGTGCACGCGACCGCCAGCTTGGCCACGAAAAAGAATTAAATCGTCTTCATCCGTCCAAAAGGCAAATCGCTCCCGGTACAGCGTTCCGCCGCCACCCACAACACGCACTTCGCGAGACGGTTTCTGTAACGCATCAGAGACAAGCACACGCAATGGACCTTCGTCCATTTGTAGTCGACCCTCATCGTTGCGCACTAGTCGTCGCCAACCAATGCCATCTACATGTAGGCGTATGACAACGCCGGGTGCGTTAGCTATTTCGCTGGGCAGATGATTGGAGAGATTTAGATCCAACGTGGTTTCGTGAAGCCGCGGCGGAGCAAATACGGTGGGATTGGCGTCCTCATCTTCGGCACGATGCTGCGGATATGCATCACGGTCTCGGTCGGCGGCTAAACCGTCTCTGAGAAGACCGTGCGATTCTGCGGGATACCACGGATTCTTGCGAAGCCGTTCTTCAACGCTCGTATCATCAAATCGGCGGTTCCAGCGCTCCAAGTCTCTCCACAATTCCTGAAACTGGGTTGAGCTGTTCTCACTTCCTTCTGTCAGCAATGCTGTGACCGTCTCGGGAATGCTGTAACCAGCCAACCAAAATGGCAGGCGCGTCGCACCAACCCTCGCGCTAAACCCAAACTGCAGAAGAACTGTCCTCCAATATCGATGCTTTCCGGGTAGGTTAAGTTGATGACGTAAGCCGAGCGCCTGACAAGCCTCGCTTAGGGCCTCCCGCACCTCCTCAACCGGGTAGTCAGCATTGCTGAAAAACTCTCGCTGCAATGCTGGACTACAGGAATCCGCGACTGAGCGCCAGAGGGCCTCGTCTCTTTCAAGCGAACGTGCGACCGCACTACCAAGGACCAGCAGCATTACGCCTGCGGCCCGGCCATTTGCACTTGGAACACTTTCTGCACGACACGTATGGGCCCAATGCCGGACTTTCTGCCAGTCTGTCTCGCATAAGCCACATTCAGCGAGTGACCATCGTTCGTCTGTATTCGATGTTTGTGAAAAGCTGCGACCGAAGCGCTGTACCACCTCAACGCAGCCATATGCGAATTGCGGTGACTCGGGATGGAGATGGTCCAGCATCTGGGCTAGCTGTCTAAAAATGGTGCGAAAATACGCGCGCCTCGACTTGCCGCGCCAAGTCACGTTGATACACTGAGCGGAGAACGCCTACAAGTGTAAGCCAACGGAACATTCACGCCGAATGCCGCCTTGCCTACTCTCTGCGTTGTCCGTTTTCGTCCGGCAATTCCACCAGCTTCTGCGCTTCGTTCACGTTGTCCATAAGCGAACCACCGCCCTGCATGTTAAGCATCTTGACGATGTCGGACAAATCGGCGTACTGTACGGCTGCTTGCGAGACCCTGTTCTTTTCCTGCATCTCGGGCGAGCTGTGATATTCAACGGCCCATCCTTCGCTAAGGGCGCCATGGCTGGAATTCGCGCCTCGCGAGATGGGCACGACCCGCAAATACGCGAATCCTTTGAGCCGCGCCACGCGGCGGTTCATCACGTGATCGAGAACGAGGCCCGTCAAATCGAAATCCGGAAACGCTTGCAGGTATGCACGCCGATAGGCGCGATAATCGGCATGCACCCACACCTGCCTTGAAAAGTGCAGCACGACCGCTCCGGGGACGTCCCAGATGGCCAGCCGTGCATCGGCTTTCTCCGGTTCGTAGGCCTCGACCAAAAGGGCCTTGTCGGGGGATTTGGGCATGAGTTGCATGGCGATTCTGCCCACATATCTCTCAATGGCGAACGTGTCTCGGGCGGCGATCGGTACGTACAGGCATGGCAGGAGTCCCGACCTCATCGGAATGCGAGTTGCGTGTTCATCAATCGGGCGGACGACCGGCGTGTACTTGTCCATAAGCCAGCTATGCCTCTAGGAGGAATCATAGCCTTCGCACGCCCATCGCGCCTGCGACCCTACCATAAGGAACGGCCATTGGATTCCAGTCGCCATGCCGACTTGTCAGGAGGTATTGGTGCCGGCGAGCGCCCTGGCGATACCGTGGGCTAGAAGCGCTTCGGCGACCTTCCCGGGCCGCATACCGGATACCTGCGCACCTCGCTTGCGAGGCCTCGTGCTAGAATTGCGCAGTAATTTCAGGCGCGGCGCGCCGCCCCATGTTTACGAATTTCCTCGAACTCCGAGTCGAAAAGCTGAATCTCGACCCAACACTTCGGGGCATCTGCGCCGGCTTCGAGGCAGGTAAATGGCGTGCCGAAGCGCTCTCAAAGTACCTGATCCGAGATTGTCTGCTGGACTTTGCCCTCACACGCGACGAAAAGCAGGGAATCGGTGCCGAAACTGCAGGGCGGCAGTTGGCTGAGGCGGCCGCATGGCTCTATAACACGACGAGCTACAAGTCGCGCGGTGAGATCGGAGAGCTCCTCCTTCATGTCGTCATGTGCCAGTTCTACGGCGGCCGTCCAGTAGTCGCGAAGGTCTATTTCAAGGACGCCGCGAATGACACTGTGAAGGGGTTCGACAGCGTGCATGTTTGCGGAGCCGGCGATAAGCTCGAACTTTGGCTTGGCGAGGTCAAGTTTTACTCGCAAATTGGCAGCGCGATCGCCGACGTCGCCAAGGAGCTCGAGAAGCATTTGTCCTTTGACTACTTAAAGGCAGAGTTCATTCCCATTCGACGGAAGATGGAGGCTTCAGCGGAAGACGAGGCACTTATCCTCGCAATGACGGACAAGAACGTTACGCTTGACAAGATCGTTAAGAGGATCTGCGTTCCCGTGTTGCTTACATACGACAGCGAGACGGTGGGCTCAGCCACGGCGGTCACCGAGACTTTCGTTAGCTCCTTTTCTCAGGAACTGATGCCGATCTATGACAAGTTCGTTGAGAAGCTCCCGGCGATTCCGGTGCGCGTTCACCTGTGTCTACTCCCGCTGGGAAGCAAGGCGGCGCTCAGCGACTCCTTCCATCAGGTGCTAACAGCATGCCAAACGTTGAACTAGGTGCGCTTTCAGTAGCCCTCGGCAATTCGGAATGGGTCCAGGCGGACCCGTTCGCCGTCGCGTCGGACGTGGCGGCCGTTTGTGCAGAGAGGAACTACGATCATGTGGCACAGGAGATTGTGCTCCGTGCCCTAAATAAGCTTGAGTGCTTTGGAGACTGTAGGAGGATTATCGAGGCGCTCGTTCGACAATGCGGGCTCTTTCCGTACCTCGATCCTGGCAATGCCGCGACGGATGATCTCTTTGCGATCGGGCTCCATAGGCTCGGCACCCTAGGCCCTGACTTCGTGCTCCATAGCGAACAGCGTGCGATTCTGAGCACTCTTCTGGGCGGTAGAAGCGTTGTACTTAGCGCGCCGACTTCGTTTGGGAAAAGCGTGTTAATTGACGCAATGCTCGCGGAGGGGGGCTACTCGAACGTCCTAATCCTCGTGCCGACAATAGCGCTCATGGACGAGGCGAGGAGGCGGCTCTCTACTCGGTTCTCGCCGGGGTTCAAGGTTATAACGCACCTCTCGCAGGAGAAGGGTTCAAAAAACATCTTTGTGCTGACGCCCGAGAGGGCGAATCTCGAGCGCATTGGAGAGCTCGATTTATTCATTGTGGACGAATTCTACAAACTTGGCATCGTTGAGGACGTGGGCCGACATGCGACGTTGAACAAGCTTTGTTACAGGCTCCTGAAGACGGGCAAACAATTCTTCATGCTCGGGCCGAACATTGAGGGGATACCCGATCAAATGAGGGAGCGGTGCCAGTTCCTTCAGACCGAGTTTCGGACCGTCGCGGCCAATGTGAGTGTGCTGGGGGCCGAGGACCCGGTCGAGGAAACAATCCGCCTTTGCAAGGAGCTTGGGGATTCGACCATCGTCTTCTGCCGCTCCCCCGGCAGGGTCATAGATGTCTCACGCCGGATGATCGAGGCTGGTCTTTCGTGGCCTAACAGCCGGGTCAAGCAGGCCTCCGAGTGGGCTGGGGTCCAGTTTCATCCCGACTGGCATTTTGCGAGAGCAGTGGCGCATGGGATCGGGATTCACCACGGGGCCATCCCAAGGTCCCTTGCCCACTGGTGCGTGAAGGCATTCAACGACGGCTCCCTCAGCCTCCTCCTCTGCACAACCACGCTCATCGAGGGTGTGAATACGAGGGCCGAGAACATGATCATCCTAGATTCGAAGGTCATGAGGAGGCCAATCGACTTCTTCACGTTCAACAACATCAAGGGGCGTGCGGGCAGGATGATGAAGCTGATTTCGCTACTCTGAACTGGCCCCTTTCGATGGTCTGAATTGGCCCCATTTGAAGGCGGAGCCCGTTATCTTGTTTTTGGGGTTGTCGGCCCGGAAACGAGGACGGCTTGAGCACAAGGAG
>Ga0182027_10011494_pt1 | contig 12511 bp, 12 predicted proteins | sample 712E1DmetaG_FD_121300 | JGI IMG/M metagenome (GOLD analysis project Ga0182027, IMG submission 121300) | Permafrost microbial communities from Stordalen Mire, Sweden - 712E1D metaG (Illumina Assembly) | ecosystem: Environmental > Terrestrial > Soil > Wetlands > Permafrost | place: Sweden...
GTGGTATTTTCCAAGCGCACTCCAAGAGTACGACATTGCTTCTCAGCGTAGCCAAATGGACTCCTTGCCGCTGCCGGAGTCATTGGTATTGAGCGGAGGCTTTGAGGCAGCAGCCGCACTAGTTGGTTCGCCAGATTTGTTGATGAATAAACAGACCTATCCTCCTGTGCTTTGCCTGTCTGCTTTTCAGCACACAGATGAAAGACTGATGCTGTGCTTTAAAGCCTATGGTCAAAGCCTAGAGTTTTGGTGTTTGAGTCAAATGCTTTCACCAACAACAACCCAAGTGTCAGAACAGTGGGCAGGAGGTTTAACATTGTTTACGGTCGTGAAATAACGGTAACAAAAACAAAAAAAAGAACAATAAACTGATGAAGTAGTATTTTTTATCTTTTTGAAAGAAGTTTGTCGCTCCCTTCAACATTAATTTTTCAAATGCAAATAAAATTTTTTTAAAAATAATATATAGGTGCCCTTATGAAGACATTACTGCCATTAGATAGTCAACTGGCGGCTCTCACTAAGGAAGAGAGTCGGAAAAGAAAAGACCAAAGTATAAAGCGACCGCGCGTTCATGAAAAAATTCAGGCATTTCGTCTCAATGCAATAGATGGGATTATTAGCCCTATCCTGAGGCTAAAGATCTATAGATCGCTGTGCAATTTCCATTGTCAACACTGTTGCGAAGAGCCATATATGAGTCGAGATCTGAAGAAGAAGACAGGAGCTATAGATCCGCGAGTGCAAATGGATATCGCAGATTATGCTGAGCTTTCTCGTCAGGCAGATGAGTACGGTATTTTCCGTTTTGTTCTGACAGGGGGCGAAGCACTGCTTATGAAAAATCTGGATGAGCTCATCCAGGCGATTGACCCATACAAACATCTCGTTATTCTGGATACAAATGGCTGGACGTTTGACGAAGACAAAGCCAAGTGGTTTGCAGAGATCGGAGGCTACAAAGCACAGATATCACTTGATAGTTTTGTTGAGGAAGAGCATGATGCGTTCCGAAATAAACCAGGTTCGTATAAACGGGTTATGCGGGCAATCACTGCCGCAAAAAAAGCTGGCCTTGAGTTGCTACTTTCGACATGTATAGTTAAAGATCGGGTGTTCTCTGCAGAGTTCGATGATTTTTGTAAGTTTTGCAAAGACAATGATATTCCGTTGTATGTTACCTTGGCTAAACCAGTGGGAAATGCAAGAGGGCATGAAGAATGGGTTTGTACGAAACAAGATGTAGACCATCTAAAAATGCTTGAAGATGACTTTAATATCTTCACACATATGAGTCCGTCATACGGGCAGCCAGGGAAATGTATTACTGTTAAAGGTATAGTTACCATCAATCATGATGGTGAAATCGTGCCGTGTCCATACATGGACCTGTCCATAGGAAATGTAATGCATATGCCTTTAGCCGATATTTTAGAGCGTGGTATGAAGAACAAGTGGCTTGGTCCTTATAGAGACGAGTGCATTATTGGAGAGAATCATGACTTCATTTCTTTTCACAACGACGTTGTTGCCGAGCATCTAAAGCAAACTCCCTATCTTCCGGTCCCATACGAAAAAGGGTTTGAACTGAATGGGGAAGTGTGAATTTGAATAATAGTAGAGTGGATTTCAATTAATTCACATTTATATAACCAAGAAGTAAAAATAATTTTGCCAAAACTTGAGGTCAATTGAACTTAATTTCGTTGTTTAACAGTCACAGAGCAATTGCTATTGGTTCTTTTGCTTCGATTGTTGCCCGTGGAATTCAAACAATTACAATATTAATAATTACAGGTATTGCAACTCGTTCCTTTACAAAGGAAGAGTTTGGGCTTTGGGCGATATTATTAACTTTCCTTTATAGTGGATTTGCTTTTGACTTTGGTTTTAGATCGGCATTAACTAACAGGCTTACTGCTATGGTAGCCGATTCATCAGGTAAGGCCGATGATTATCAGAGGGATTTTTTTTTATCAATATTTTATTTACAGATTGGGATTGGAATTGTTGGCTCAATTCTTTCCCTGATATTCGGGAATGTAATCCCATGGGTTCAAATTTTAAAAGTTCAGCAATTAGATATTACAGGTTATATTAATTCCCTAATAACAATAGTAATTATAATACTTTTTCTAAACGTATCATTAATTACTAGTAGCAGCGGTTTTTTAGCTTTTCATGAAGTGCATATAGACTCCTTGTTGAACGCAATACAATGGCTAATTCTGCTAGGTGTATTTTGGTTAACTAATTTAAATAAATTATTTTCTTTTAAAGATATTGTAATTTATTTCTTTTTAACTTATTTAATAATTGGTTTAATAAGAATACTAATCTTATTCGTACTTAGGAAATGGAAATTTATATGGATACCGGCCGTAGTACAGTTCGATAATGTTAAAAAAATTTCTTCAGTCAGTATGCATTTTTTTACACTAAATTTTTCTGCGATGATTGTTTCAACAGGGAGTACATTTTTAGCTGGACTAATAGGTGGATTGAAAAATGCCGGAGACTTTAGCATTATTCAGCGCTTGTTTACTGTACTAATCACAATTCATATGGCCTTTATGGCGGCATTTACGCCCTCTTTTACTTCAGAAGCCAGGAACGGAAATTGGAAGGGAGTATTAAATAAACTTAATTTTAATTTATATTTTACAGTTCCTTTATTGTTTATAGTATTCGGAGGATTAATTTTTATTTGTCATCCTCTTATCTTAAAATTATGGACAGGGCTTACTTTCGAGAATTATTCTCTAACAGGGCTTTTTGCTTTATATGCTCTATTTATGGGATGGGGTAATACTAACTCAATATTACTTAATAGTCTTGGGCTTGTAAAATCACAGGCAGTTTGGTCATTTGTGATTGCACCCATTTTCCTTTTATTCACTTTTTATTTTGGAAAGACTTTGGGAGTGACGGGAATAGTATTGGCAAGTACATTAAGTGCTTTTCCAGGTATGATATATTTTACTTTTTATACGAGAAATGCTATTAAGAAAGGTAGAATAAATGTTTAAACACTTTTTTTGTGTACCAAATTATAACTGTGCAAAATATTATAACTCTGATATTCTGTGTTATGTGATTGCTGCGACTAACCTTTTAATAAGGATTGCCATTTGCAATTTATATCTTTAAAAAGAAAAGAATTGATTGGAGAATAGAAAAAATAAAATTAGGACAATTTTAGAGAAAATGATTGATTTTGATAAAATTATCTATTTGTATTCCCACATATAATCGGGCAAAATTTCTGAATGTTTGTTTAGATCATTTGATTCCTCAAATATCGGGCAAAGATTCCGTCGAATTAATAGTAATAGACAATGCTTCGAATGATAATACTCCGGGTATTGTGAAAGAGTTTATTTCTAAATGCACTAATATTCATTATTATAGAAATGATATGAATGTAGGGTATTCCGGGAATCAAACAAAATGTATTGAATATTCAAATGGACAATACACTGCAATTTTGTCTGATGATGATGTTTATACTGATAATTTAGTGGATGATATTCTGAATATTATAATTAAAAAAGAATATTCATTCATCGCTCTGAATTATTATAGTTTTTTTGAAAACGTTGATAAACCTCATCAAGCAAACTTTGCTCCTACGAATGATGTAACTTTCGATCGAGCATATGATGTTATGAATTATCCTTCAGTTGGGCATTTTTCAGGCTTTGTTTTCAATTCTGTGCTTGCAAAAAAAACACTTAAAGAAATGCTTCAAAAGCATACCATTCAAGAATATGAAAAATATAGAGGCGTAATCTCAGATATAGCACATAGATCCCTTAGTAAAACCTCTATCCCCTCGTATTTTTTTGGCAAAAGGAAATTAGCTACTAGGATTCCGTTAGAAGTTGATTACGATTCCATAAACCATTTATGTCTTGATTATTATGAGTATTTTTTAAAACTCTATGATGAAAGCATGATAAATCAAGCCGATTTAGATTATAGAAAGAAGTTAGTGCAATCTGGGTTGCCTAGAGCGATATTTGTAGATGCTTATAAGAAAAATAATGTTGAATTAAAGATAATATCGGATCGTTTAACTATATTTTTCAGAAAAGATATAAAATTTAGATGCCTAATTCATTCGCTTCTATACCTATCAAAATTTAGTGCAATTAAATATTTATTTCGATATATACATAAAATAAAGCGCCATTTTAAATATCCTCATTAGTATATGAATTCTCAAACAACAATTTTATCTATCTGTGTTCCAACTTATAATAGGTCAAAATTCTTATCTGAAGCTTTAGACAGCATAATTATTTCCATAAAAGGTTTTGAAGATAGAGTGGAAATAATAGTATCAGATAACGCAAGCACTGATAATACATTTGATATTGTAAAAGAATATCAAGCTAAATATAGTTTTATTAGGTATAATCGAAATAAAGAAAATGTTTTTGATAAAAATTTTTTTATTGCAGCAAGTTTAGCTAATGGAAATTATATCTGGGTTTTTGCTGATGATGATAAAATGGAAGAACAAGCAGTAATCAATGTAATTAACTATATAAACCAAAATTATAATCTAATAATATGTAATTATTCTATTTGGAATAATGATTTTACATCCAAGTTAAAAGAAAAATTTTATAATGTTTCAAAAAATATTGAATTTAATGATCATAACGAAATATTAAAAAAACTTGGTTCTAAACTTCAGTTTCTTTCATCAATTGTTATAGAAAAAAATACATTCTTTAATCTTGATGAAGAAGAATATAATTCACTTCATGAGTTTGGGATTTCTTTTGCTTTCTCACTCTATTGCGGTATCATTAAGAATGTAAAAGCTGTGTTAATCGCTAATCCGCAACTCCGATATCGTGGTAATAATTCTCCTTTAACAGATAGAAAGACCTGGTATAAATATTTCGCCACTGGCTCAACTTTACTTTTTGAAGAACTTAGAAAGAAGGGGTATTCCTCAAGATCTATTTATTCAGCAAAATCTATTGTATTGGGAAAATATATTTTACATGATATCTCATTTAGGAAAAGAAAAGGGGAGAACTTGCACGAAATATTTAAACTTATATTCCCATATTATAAATATCATGTATTATTTTGGTTTGTGATTACACCAATGATTTTTGTCCCTAAATTTATTATAATATTTACAAATAAATTGGTTGTATCTCTAAGAAAATAAAGTATTTAAGTTTTTGCTAAATCTATTATGGAGTAAACATGTGGAATAAATTCAGAAAATTTTTGGGTTATAAATTTCCCCGTTTAGGAAGGTTATTAAGTCAAGTGTTAATAAATTTGATAAAATCGCCAATAGATGTGGAATTATTTCCTAACATTAAAGTTGACATGAACCTAAAAGATCTGACTCAACAGGCTACATTTTGGCAAGGTGATCGATTTGAATATCCTACTGCAAAAGTTTTTAAAGAATATGCGGGTAATTGTAAGCTATTCTTTGATATTGGCAGCAATTATGGCTTTTATTCTTATTTAATGCATTCATATTTCGAACATTTAAAGTGCTTTGCATTTGAACCAAATCCTAATACATTTGCTAAAATAGAAAAAATAATTGAATATAATAATTTAGATAGAATGAAGTGCTTTCAAATTGGCTTAGGAGATAAAAATTATATGTTAGATTTACATCCTGGCATTGAAGACTCCGGTCATTCAACCTTTTTGGAACACCCTGAATTTAAAATGAAAACAGTCGGGGAAGAGGTACAGATTAAACCATTTGATGAATGGAGAATTGATCATGCAATTGGTATACCTATCAAACCAGCATGGATAGCAAAAATTGACGTTGAAGGGTTTGAGCTAAATGTTCTTAAGGGTATGGAAGAATCCTTAAGATCAAAGGCTTTTATTATTTTATCTGTCGAAATCTTAGCCCATACACTTTTATTAAATAATAACAAACCGGAAGATATATATAATTATTTAGCAAAATTTAATTATAAACCATTAAGTAAAGAATATTTTAAAAAGGAATATGGGCATGTTAATACTGAAAATGTTTTCTTTGTTCCTTCATAATTTATAATTCGCAATTCTTCTATGGTTAAAAAGTCTAATTTTACTTCTAAATATAATTTTTATATTATTTGGGCAATTAAGAAAGATCTCCCCCAAAAATAATTAAATTAACTTATATATTTAGGATTATTAAACATTTTTTTGTGATACTTTAAAAATACTGGATTAAATACATATGAGAATTGGTTTCGATGCAACGACATTTAACCTTACAAAAGGTAGTACAAGTGTGTATTTATCTAATTTACTTCTTGCTCTAAAACAAGTTGCACCATATTCGAAAATATTAAATTATTCACCGGTATTATGATCACTGACAGGGCATAAATGTCAAAGGATTAAATATACTTAGTATATTATTTAATAGTTATAGAGAAAGCTATTTTTTGTGAGAAACTTTTTTATTAACCGTATTTTTAAGGGTTAAATATTTATGAACGTAAAGAAAGCTTTAATATGCGGAGTTTCTGGCCAAGATGGATCATATTTATCAAGTTTATTGCTTGAAAAAGGGTATAAAGTATTCGGCGGATCAAGAGATGCCCAGGTAAACTCATTTAGGAATTTACAAGAATTAAATATAATTGACCAGGTAGTCCTTGTTTCAATAAATCCCGGTGACTTCAGAAGTGTATTACAAGTGATTACTCAGATTGAGCCTGATGAGATTTATAATCTATCCGGACAAAGTTCTGTTGGTTTATCTTTTGAACAGCCGGTTGAAACAATAGAAAGTATTGGAGTAGCTACTTTAAATATTTTAGAAGCAATCAGGTTTCTAAAACTTAATATTAAGTTTTATAATGCGTGTTCGAGTGAATGTTTTGGCGACGCAAGAGACATTCACGTTGATGAAGAAACGGCATTTAAACCTAAGAGTCCCTATGGTGTAGCGAAAGCAATGTCCTTTTGGACAGTTGCAAATTACAGAGAAGCTTATAATTTGTTTGCTTGTTCCGGACTATTATTTAATCATGAATCACCACTAAGACCTGAAAGATTTGTTACTTCAAAGATTATATCAACTGTCTGCAGAATTGCTAAAGGTGAAGAGAAAAAATTAGTACTCGGAAATATTGATATTTCTAGAGATTGGGGGTGGGCTCCGGAATATGTCGATGCAATGTGGAGAATGTTACAACAATCTTCACCTGATGATTTTGTTATAGCTACGGGAAAAATTTCAAGCCTGCGGGATTTTATAAAAACTGCATTTGAATGTGTAGGTTTAGATTGGAGCAAATATGTAGAATCGCATGTTGATTTATTCAGACCTACTGATTTATCAACCGGGTTACCGAATCCTGCTAAAGCAAAAAAATATTTAAATTGGGAAGCCAAATATTACATGGAAGATGTTGTTAGAAAATTGATCCAGTATAAAATGGGAAAATAATTATTTAATATGGAATGTGTAATAAATGCTAAATTTCTCGGACAACAAATAAAAGGTACACAGCAAGTAGGTATTGGATTATCAAAATATCTAAAGGCTAAAATACCAGGGGTTCAATTCGTAACTACTTCAAGAATAATTCACACAGAACTTGCTGAAAATTTATTAGCTTTTCCTATCGGGAATAGAAACGATATATTCTGGGAACAGGTTGATTTATTTCGATTTCTTAATTCAAAAAATAATCCTTTATTAGTCGACTTCGGAAATACAGCCCCTTGTTTTTATAAAAATAAGATTTCAACGATCTTAGATATATCGCCGGTATTGCATCCTGAATGGTTTTCTTATAAGAGTGGAATGTATTTAAGACTTATTACGAATGCATATATAAAAAAAAGCAAAAAAATTATTGCAATCAGTGAATATACAAAGGGAACTATTATTGATAGATATAATATTGATTCATCATCAGTAGAAATAATTTATCCGGCTTGTCCTGAAATTTTTGATCTGGGAAATCAAAAATATGTTCAAGAAATTGATAATAATATTTGCGATTATATTTTGGCAGTATCTTCAATGGACCCTAGGAAAAATTTTATCGGCTTAATTGAGGCATTTAAAAGGGCAAATATAAAAAACCTTAAACTACTGATCGTTGGTTCCCAGAGTAAAGTTTTTGCAAATCAGGATTTTAAGAATGCAATATCTAACAATGAGTCTATAATTTTTACCGGGTACATTACAGATGAAAAGTTAATATCCCTTTACAGAGGGGCATTATTTTTTGTTTATCCTTCTTTTTTTGAAGGTTTTGGTATACCTCCGCTTGAAGCGATGATTTGCGAATGCCCAACTATAGTTTCAAATACAACCAGTTTACCTGAAGTTTGTGGTGATGCAAGTTTATATATTGATCCTTATAAGAATGATAGTTTAGTGGATGGTATTATTGAACTTTATAATAATGAAGAATTAAGAAAGCAATTAAAATCTAAAGGGATAGTTAGGGCTAAAGCATTTAGTTGGGAAAAATCTGCAGAAAAATTAGCAAAAATAGTTAATAGTATAAGAAGTGCTTAAACAGGCAAGAAAACTCATGAATTTATTACCATATTTAGCTTGTATAAATGGGTCAGGTTTTCTTCTTAATTAATGAAAAATAAATTAATTTATATATTACCCTTATTTGCAGGTTTAAATGGTATTAATTTTACAATATATAATTACAATGTTAGGCTTGATGAACTTTTTATAGTACCCCTTTCTATATTATTGCTTCTAAAAGTTACAGTGGGAAAAATAAAAATAAAAAAAGATAAAGCTTCTTTCTATCTTGCGATATTCCTTTTATTTGCTTTTATAGATACAATTCTATTTGCCCCGGATATTAAATATAGTTTTATGCAGACAGTAAGTATTTCGACTGTTGCTTTAACGTTTTTTGTGGTTAATAATGAATTATCATCTTCCAATCAATTAGATAAATTTATAAAATATTTTCTAATTGCTGGAATTATTTATAGCACAAGTGGTATTATTTTATTTAGCCTATCTAAAATAGGCTTAATAAATTATGGCGCTAATTTAACGGATGATTTAATAACTCCTTATGGCGCTTATTGTACGATGGTTGAACCGAATGTTTTCGGTGGTTATTGCGCGGGATATTTTATATTTTCTTTAACCATAATATTTAATTCTAAAAATTACAAAAAATACAATCTCCTTTTAATGATTACTTCCTTAATAGGACTATTTCTTAGTTTTACAAGAGGGGCATGGATTGCTGCAATAATCGGCATTATTCTTATTCTGTATTTTGCAAGAAAGAATAAGGTAATAAAATCTAAAGCAAGCAGATTATTTTTTGTATTTTCTTTGATACTAATTAGTTATGTGGGTATTAGTGTCTTTACTTCAAAAGCATTTTTAATGTATAAAATTACAAATATAATTGATACAAATTCCGGAACTGGTCTTTCTAGAGTTCTAACTTGGGATATAGCATTTAATAATATTAAAAATAATTTTTTCTTTGGTACCGGTACATATAGCTTTGCAACTATTGCAGGTAAAGGTGCTTATGGCTGGCAAACCAATGCTTGGATTGGAAATTTCTTTATAACAATATTAAATGATTATGGTATAACCGGATTTTTGCTATTTTCTCTTTTTTTCTCATCACTTGTCTTTAAAAGCTTAAAAATGATTAAAACTAAGTATAAAAATATTCAATCTCAGGATAAATGGATACTACTTGCGTTATGTTTATCTAGTATAAGCATTTATATTGCTTTCTATTTTGCAACCGGCTTTGCTTTAATATATAGTTGGTCATTTTTAGGGCTAATACCTGTGGTGATAAGAAAATTGAATAAAGAAATTATATTATAATGGTTATTTCAATAAAAATATTGTTCTATATATTAATAAATTTAGTTTATACATCTTTCAAGATATCGTATGACTAAAACTCGTCTTGATGTACTAAAACATTGGTTGTTCAAAAATAAAAATGGTGTACTTTTGAAACAACTAGTAAATTTCTTTTTTGATAAATCATACTCTTTTAAAGCTAAAGCAAAAATAAATAACCTGGTATTACAAAACGATTATTATATAGTTTATTTTAAGGATTTTAGTGAACCGTTGTACTATCCCAAAAATTTTATGTTAAAGTCTCTTGAACAGGTTATAGTAGAATCTTTTTACCCAAATAATTGGCATTATTATGAAATACCTCAAACAAAAGTCACAAATAACGATAACGTTGTAGATTGTGGTGCTGCTGAAGGTTTATTTGGTTTATTGGTAGTAAATAGATGTTCAAAATTACATTTAATTGAGCCATTACCGATTTTTTGCAACGCGATGAAAATAACTTTTAAAGCTAAGAATAATGTTACAATACATCCTGTTGCCTTATCAAATGAAGTAACTACTTCCCAAATATTTGAGCATGACATTTCCTCTTCTCTTGCTGATGGAAATGGGGGAATTGAAGTTGAAGTAACAACATTAGATAAGCTTTTTTATGAACACGGGGAGGAAATCACTTACATCAAGATAGATTTGGAAGGTTATGATTATAAAGCATTGCTTGGGGCAGAAAATTTAATAAGAAAAAATAAGCCTAAAATTGCAGTAACTACTTATCATAATTCCCGGCATGCTGAAGAGATAGCATCTTTTCTTAAATTATTAGTTCCGGAATATAATATCTTGACTAAAGGAATTTTTCAGGAAACGGGCTCACCTGTAATGCTTCATGCATGGATATAGCAGGGTAAGATTTTATGCGAATCGGTTTTGATGCCAAATGGTTATTCAACGGAAACCCGAGCGGTAGAATTGTAGTCAAAAATTTATTAGAAAAATTACTTGAACTTAATACCGCAAATGAACTTTATATTATTTTAAACAAAAAGGACATTAATAAAACCTTCCCTTTTAAAAATGACAATGTAAAATTAATATATGTTTGGGGCGGCATCAATTTATTATCTAACATAATTGTAGTCCCTATAGTTTTATTAAAGTATAAAATAGATGTATGTGTTTTCCAATATTTTGCCCCGGTATTTGGTAAATTTAAAAAAATTGTATATATCCACGATGTAATTTTTAAATCCCATCCTGAATTTTTTACATTAAAAGAGAGAATATATTTTTTCCCAATGAAATTTCTTGCAAAACGGTCTCACGGAATTATTACGGTATCTGAATACGAAAAAAAAAAGATAAAACAATTCCATTTTTTAGGTAGTAAAACTAAAATTTGCGTAGTATATAATGGAGTGGATGGCAAATATAAGCCAAAAAAGTATTTTGATTCGCAGGTAATAGAAAGATTGAGATTAAAATATAATTTACCTGAAAGGTTTTTACTTTATGTAGGTAGACTGAATGGGAGAAAGAACATATTAAATTTAATTAAGTCTATTATATATTTGAAAAATAAAGAAATTAAGTTAGTCCTGTGCGGGAAATATGATTGGAAAATGTTTAACCTGCCGCAAAAAATCGAAGAGCTTGGCTTAAATGACAGAGTTTTGTTATTAGGATATATCTGTGATGATGAATTGCCGATTCTATATTCATTGGCATCTGTCTTTTGTTATGTGTCTTTTGAAGAGGGATTTGGATTGCCGCCTCTTGAATCTTTAGCATCTGGTGTTCCGGTAGTAGTTTCCAATACGGGATCTTTAACTGAAGTTTGTGGTGAAGCCGGAATTTACTGTGATCCGAATGATCCTGAAAATATTGCGGAAAAAATAGATTTGATTCTTTCGTCATCTGATATAAGGAAGACTAAAATTGATATTGGTTTGAATCGCACGAAAGGATTCAATTGGCAAAATTCAGCCAAGGTATTGCTGCAATTTTGTGAACATATTTTAGAAACATGAAAATTATTTTAATTTTCGTCCGGGGCTATTATTAAATTTACACTCCCAAATTTGTGTAGTGGTTCATTCCGTTCTTCACCACCATCGTTGTCTATAGGAAACCGGAGTTCAACAAATGCTTTGGACTATATTTTTTAATTAAACAAAGAGGAATACATGCGGCTTTAGATTATGTCCAAAATTACTCTAACGATAATGATTTGATAATTTGGTTTGATGATGACACACATATTACGGAAGAATATTTTATCACATTAAAAGATTCGTTAATAAATAAGAAAGACAGTGATGTTTTTGCACCAATAATATACGGACAGAATGGTAAAATATACTCTCCCAACAGTGCAGGTTTTTTAATGAACAAATTATTGAGAACAATTGATGATAAAATAGATTACAATAAATTCAATGCGATAAATAGTTGTCTTGCTGTAAGAAAATATATCTATATGGATTATAGATACAATGAAAAACTATTTTTGGATTCCGTTGATCAGAATTTTTTTGATGATCTGAGAAAAACTAGTGTCTCGTCAATCCTGAATTGACGGATATAATCTTTTTAATTTTATTCTTGCATCTTTTGTAGTAAACTGCCAATTTATTTTGGAGTTTTTATTGTTCCTTCTATTCTGCCAGGCAA